>Ga0099364_10000983_pt1 | contig 47991 bp, 38 predicted proteins | sample TergutTh196P3_FD_73070 | JGI IMG/M metagenome (GOLD analysis project Ga0099364, IMG submission 73070) | Microcerotermes parvus P3 segment gut microbial communities from Pointe-Noire, Republic of the Congo - Th196 P3 | ecosystem: Host-associated > Arthropoda: Insects > Digestive system > Gut ...
AAAGTCCGGCGTCGCCTTCATCCAGATAGCGCCCAAGCAACTTGTAGCCCACTGTATGAGAAATCCCGAAGCGACGACACAGACCACGGAAATTCGTACCGGGTTGTAGCGCAAGTTGCACAAATTCCTTCTTCAGTTCCATCGCTGACCTCATTTGCCAAGGCATCTTGTCCTCCATAAGAACAAAAATGCCTACAGTATAAAATGTGTAAACGATGTCTCCGAACATGTGTCAACGATGTCCCCGGTCTGAACACCCGCGAGCGGGAGAGGGTGCTCTGGATTCCAACCTTCGCGGTGATGACTAGAGCGGTTTCGGCTCAAGTAGATACAACGTCATTGCGGGCGCAGGCTGGAAAAATAAATTACGGGGACTGCATACGAGGAACTTCTTTCTCCCAATAACCGGGGTTACAATCCTGAAATATTCTGCCCTCTGTGGAGTAGCAAATGAACTCCGACGCCCAGCCCTTAACCATCGAATATTTCCTGAACCGCGAACTGAGTTTTCTTGCCTTCAACCGCCGGGTCATGGCGCAGGCGCAGGATCCGAACATACCGCTTCTGGAACGCTTGCGCTTTCTTTGTATCGTGTCCAGCAATCTGGATGAGTTCTTTGAAATTCGCGCCGCCGGCTTGAAGGAGCAGATTCGCGTCCGCGCTTCCCGGCTCACCACAGATGGCAGAACGCCCCAGGAAGTATTCCGCCTGGTCGGAATCGAAGCGCACGCATTGGTTGAGACGCAATACCGGATTTTCAATCAGGAAATTCTGCCCGCGCTTGAGGCAGAAGGCATCCAGTTCATTCGCCGTTCGCTCTGGACTGACGCGCAGTGCACCTGGATTCATGATTATTTCGATCGGGAAGTCCTGCCGGTACTTACTCCTTTGGGGCTTGACCCTTCCCACCCTTTCCCCCGTATTCTGAACAAGAGCCTCAATTTTGTAATAGAACTGCACGGCAAAGACGCCTTTGGCCGCCCTTCCAACGCCGCCATCGTTCAGGCGCCCCGCCTCCTGCCGCGCATCGTGCGTCTGCCGACAGAATTGACAGATTGCCCTTACGGCTTTGTTTTCCTTTCCTCCATCCTGCACGAATTCGTCGGCGATCTCTTTTCCGGCATGGATGTGTTGGGCTGTTACCAGTTTCGCGTTACCCGCAATTCCGACCTCTTCGTCGACGAGGAAGAGGCTACCAATCTGCGCACCAAACTTCAGGGAGAACTGCCCCATCGCCACTTTGGCGACGCGGTACGGCTGGAAGTAGCGGACAATTGCTCGCCGACAATGACCGCTTTTCTTCTCTCCCAGATAGGGCTGCGGGAAGAGGATTTATACCGCTGCAACGGCCCGGTCAATCTGGTTCGCCTAACCCAGACTATTGACTGGGTGGATCGCCCCGACCTGAAATTTTCCGCGTACACGCCCAAACTGCCCGCCATACTGGAAGCAGAGCCGAATCTTTTTGCCGTCATCCGTCAGGGCGACATTCTCCTGCATCATCCTTACCAGCCCTTCTCCCCGGTCATTGACCTGTTGCGTAGCGCTTCTACCGACCCGGAAGTCGCCGCAATCAAGATGACCGTCTATCGCACCGGAACCGATTCCGTTCTCATGCAATCCCTGATCCGCGCTGCGCAAAACGGCAAGGAAGTAACCGTAATCGTGGAATTGATGGCGCGTTTCGACGAGGAAGCCAACATCGGCTGGGCGACCCAGCTTGAAGAGGCCGGGGCGCATGTGGTGTATGGCGTGCTGGGTTACAAGGTACACGCCAAGACGCTGTTGATCGTCCGCCGTGAAGAGGGACGGTTGCGCCGTTACGTCCATCTGGGAACCGGCAATTACCATCCGAGCACTGCCCGCCTCTACTGCGATTTTGGCCTCATGACCGCCAATGAGGAAATAGGTCTGGATGTCGCGGAAGTATTCAAGCAACTGACCGGCCTTGGCAAGGCACATGCCTTGAAACACATCTGGCAAGCACCTTTTACCCTGCACAACAATATCATTGCCCACATACGGGGCGAAATGGAGGAAGCCCGCGCCGGAAAGAAAGCGCATATCATCGCCAAGATGAACTCCCTCCTGGAGCCGGAAGTCATCACTGCCCTTTATGAAGCCTCAAAAGCAGGCGTAAAGATTGACCTCATTGTGCGCGGCGTATGCGCGCTTCGCCCCGGCGTTCCCGGACTTTCCGAAAATATCCGGGTTCGCTCGGTCATCGGGCGTTTCCTTGAGCATCACCGGGTTTTCTACTTCTATGCAGGCGGCGAGGAAAAACTTTACCTTTCCAGCGCCGACTGGATGGAACGCAATTTCTTCCGTCGTATCGAGCTTGCCTTCCCCCTGCTCGACCCCGCCCTGAAAAAACGGGTCATGCAGGAAGGACTGCGCGTCTATCTCACTGACAACCACCAGGCTTGGGAAATGAAGGCAGACGGGCAATACACCAAAAAGCAACCCGGCAAGTCCGAAGCCAGGAGCGCACAGGGAGAACTGATGAAACTGCTGGGCAAGACTTCCGCCAATTAGAGCGGTTTCGCTTCAAATATACACAGCGTCATTGCGAGCGAAGCAATCCAGCAAGGCAGTCACCATACAGCGAGCTTCTGGATTGCATCAAAGTTTACGCTCCTCGCAATGACGATGTGTTGAGTGAACAGTATTGGCCCTAGGCTCCGGTAGAACGCGGCAAAGCGTTATTAGACTCAATCCAGCGTTTAATCCGGGTGGCATCGCCTACGCGGGTCATTCTGCCGGAAGAATCCAGCAACACCATGATAACCGGCCTGTCCGCAACCCACGCCTGCATCACCAGACAACGCCCCGCTTCGGAAATATAGCCGGTCTTGGAAATGCCGATCTGCCACGCCGCATCCTTGACCAGCGTATTTGTGTTATTGAAAACCAGCACCCGCTCGCCAATATCCAGATCAACGCTGGACATTGTGGAATATTCCCGAATCTTTGGGTATTGATGCGCGACCATGACCAGGCGCGCCAGATCATAAGCAGTCGAAACATTTTGCGCGGAAAGGCCGGTCGGTTCCACAAAATAGGTATTGCGTAAACTTAAGTCACGCGCTTTTTTATTCATTGCCGCCACAAAGGCGTCCATCCCACCCGGATAATACCGGCCCAGCGCGTGCGCGGCGCGATTTTCGGATGACATCAACGCCAGCAGCAACGCAGTATCCCGCGTCATGGTCAGACCCACCGGCAGACGGGAACCACTCCCGCGCAGATAATCCACATCCTCATCCGTAATCTGAATGACCTCTTCCATGTCCAGATGCGCGTCCAATATCACAATAGCACTCATCAATTTGGAAATGGAAGCGATCGGCATGACCGTGGAAGCATTTTTTTCCAGAATGGCCTCACCGTTCACCTGATCCATAACCAGCGCCGCGCCCGAACCCAGGATCATTCGCCCGTCCACGAAAAGCTCTTCCGGCATGGCGGCGCTTTCCTGCTTCTTCACCTTGCTGACTGCGGGCTTTCCCGGCGATTTTTTGCTATTTTTCGAGGTTGTATTTTTCTGGGCGGGCGCATTTTTGCTCGCCGCCGCCGCCGCATATTCCGGCAAGCCGAGCGCCAGCAACACCGCCAACAATCCGGTAAAGAAATGGATATAGCCTTTTTTCATGACAGGTTCTGTCTAATAAAACCAGCACATATTATAGCAAACAAAACATAAAAATCAAGTAGATAGGGCGTAAACTTCAAGCATTACCTGATTATTTCACGAGTCTTACCGTTGCCCCATGAACGTAAATTTTGCCCACCTCGCCATAAATGGCAGGGATTGCGCTCAACAGATGTTCAAGCCACGATCTCTACAGGGCAATAATCGGGTATCGCCTCGAACAATTCCAGCACATCGTTATTGCGCATTCGGATGCAGCCGTGCGAATGCGGCTCGCCCATGACGGCAAAATCGCTGCATCCGTGGATGTAAATGTAACGTCGCATGGTATCCACGTCGCCCACACGGTTAAAGCCGGGTTCGCATCCCGAAAGCCAGAGGATGCGAGTCAAAATCCAGTCCCGTTCGGGATGGCAGGCGTCCAGTTCAGGCGTCCAGATTTCCCCGGTTGGGCGGCGGGCGGAAAATACACTGTAGAGCGGCAATCCCGCCCCGATTTTCGCCCGGACAATATGACGGCCTCGCGGCGTTTGCAGGCTACCCCACCTTTCTCCTGCCCCTCTGGCGGCGGTGGATACCGGGTAAACCCGCAGGATAACCCCCCCACTGTCCAGCATTTCCATATGCTGGGTCGACAGAAAAATACGGATGCAGGCAACGCTCATTCCTCTGCCTGGTGTTCCCGTTGCTGTGCGCGGCGTTCGGCAAAAAATTCTTGCAGCAATTTCCCGCATTCCGCCGCCAGTACTCCGCCGATAACGCTTGTTTGATGATTCAGGCGCGTCTCCGCGAACAGATCGAGAACACTGCCATGCGCGCCGGTTTTCGGGTCGCGCGCGCCATAGACCACGCGCGCGATTCGGGCTTGCAGAATCGCCCCGGCGCACATCGCGCACGGTTCCAGGGTAACGAACAATTCACAATCCGGCAGTCGGTAATTTCCTATTGTCCGCCCAGCATCTCGCAACGCTATGATTTCAGCGTGCGCGCTTGGGTCCTGGTCGCCGATGGGCGTATTAAAGCCTCTCCCGACGATTTCCCCTGCCCGAACGACGACCGCACCCACCGGCACTTCGCCAAGGCAACCGGCTGATTCGGCCTGATACAAGGCTTCGCGCATGAAAAATTCATCACTCAACATGGCGCAAACATGGGGCATTATAGGAACCTGAGAAGTAAAAACCAGCCCCGCAAACGGCAAGCTGACCGGCAACATGTGGAGCGGGCGATGGGAATCGAACCCACGGCTCTAGCTTGGGAAGCTAGGGTATTACCATTATACGACGCCCGCTTCTTCGTAGAAGGGAGGCGCATTATACGTCCCTTCAGCAAAGGCTTTCAAGATAATGTATTGTTTTAGGGATGGATTACCTTTGGCGTGAATATCGCCCCAAATGCCCTGCCTGAAATGCGCTAAAATAGATAGTTTGGCAACACATTATTGCCTTTGTCATTTATCAGGAGAATTTCATGCCTATCAAGGTTGCCATCAACGGTTTTGGTCGCATCGGTCGCTGCACTTTTCGCGCTATTTACGAGCGCGGGCTACAGGATGAAATTAAGGTAGTAGCCATCAACGCCCCCGGTGATTTCGCCACGCATGTTCACCTCCTGAAATACGACAGCACGCACGGACGCTTCAACGCGACGGTTGAAGCCGAAGGCGACAATACGCTAATCGTCAATGGCAGAAAAATTCCTTTCCACTTCACCATGAATCCCAAAGATATAGATTGGGCGCAATTCGGAACGGAAATCCTGCTGGAATGCACCGGCGCTTACACGAGCAAGGCAAAAGCAGAAGCCTTGCTGGCACAGGGCGCAAAAAAGGCGCTCATTTCCGCGCCGGGCGGCGACGATGTGGATGCCACGGTGGTCTATGGCGTCAATGAGAATGCGCTCACCTCCGCGATGACGGTCGTCTCCAACGCTTCCTGCACCACCAATTGCCTCGCGCCGGTCGCCAGGGTGTTATCTGAAAGCGTCGGCATCCGGCAGGGATTGATGACCACCGTACATGCCTACACGAACGATCAGGTAGCGGTCGACGCCTATCACTCGGATTTACGTCGAGCGCGCGCCGCTGCGGCCAACATCATTCCGACCAAGACCGGCGCGGCTCAGGCGGTAGGATTGGTGCTGCCGCAACTGAAAGGCAAATTCGACGGTTTCTCGCTACGGGTTCCGACGCTGAATGTCTCGCTCGTCGACCTGACCTTCACCCCGGAACGCGCCACGACCAAAGAAGAAATCAACGCGCTGATGAGCGCCGCCGCCAACGGCCCGTTAAAAGGCGTCCTCGCGGTCAACAACGAACCGCTGGTATCGTCCGACTTCAACCACAGCACGGCCTCCTCCACGTTCGACGCCACGCAAACGCGCATCCTGACGGGCGAGAATGGCGAAACATTGGTCAAGGTACTGGCCTGGTACGACAACGAATGGGGCTACTCCTGCCGGATGCTGGACGTAGCGCAGGCATGGATGCGCGCAAAATAAGCCTTGTGTATTTTTTTACATGCGCGGACATGCGTTTTGGCTTTGATGTGTCTATAATGCCGCGTCGTTTTAGCTTGTTTCAATTTTTTTCTTACTTGCAAGGAAATTCACGATGATTCTGAAAAAATTTGCCGCCGTTTTTGCTGCTTCCCTCCTCCTTTCCGCCCCCGGTTTTGCGCAGGATGTCTTTGTCACGGTAAACGGCGCGAAAGTGCCCAAATACGTCGCCGACGTGCTCATTGAGGAGCAAAAAGCCGCTGGCGTCGCGGAAAGCGAGGAGATGTTGAATGCCGTGCGCGACGCCCTGATTCGCCGCGAACTGATTGTCGCCGAAGCGCGTCGCGCCGGGTTGGAGAAAAAACCGGAAATACAGGGGATGATGGAAAATGCCCGCCTTTCCGTTCTGGTACGCGCCTATATTGACGATTACCTCAAAGCCAACCCGGTCACCAACACGGATATTTCCGCTACTTACGAAACGTTCAAGCAGCAAATTGGCAACACTGAATATCACGTTCGCCACATTCTTGTCGAAAACGAAAAAGAAGCGGAAGAGATCATTGCCAAACTGAAAAAAGGGAGCAAATTCGCCACCCTGACTGACTCCTCGCTGGATGTGGCAAGCAAGGACAATGGCGGCGACCTTGGCTGGATGAGTCCTGCCGCGTTTGTGCAGCCTTTCGCCCAGGCGCTCGCCCAGTTGAAGAAAGGGCAATACACCCAGACGCCTGTACAGACGGACTTCGGTTATCACGTCATCATGGTTGAGGATACCCGCGCCACCAAATTGCCCCCGTTGGAGCAGGTGCAGGAACAAATCCGGCAACGCCTGAACCAGCAGAAAGTGGAAAACCTGCTGGAAGAACTACGCGCCAAGGCAGAAATCAAGTAAAGCAGCGTTAGTCCGGCGAGTCACGGCTTCACCCACAATTTTTACAAGGAAGCAACATGAGCAACAGTTATATTGAGACCATCAGGAAACGCCGTTCCCAGTATTCTCTGGGCAAGGATCTGCCGCTGCCCCAGGCCGAGGTGACTGCCCTGATTCAGGAAGCTGTGCGCCAATGCCCTTCCGCCTTCAACTCGCAAAGTTCGCGCGCGGTGATCCTGTTCGGAGATCAGAGCGTCAAATTCTGGAACCTGGCCAAAGACGCGCTGCAAAAGATCGTCCCCGCAGACAGCTTCGCCCAGACTGCGCAGAAAATTGACAGCTTTGCGGCAGGCGCCGGCACGGTGCTTTTCTTCGAGGATCAGGATGTGGTCAGGGGATTACAGGAGAAGTTCGCCGCATATGCCGACAACTTCCCGATCTGGTCCGAGCAATCCTCCGGCATCGCCCAATACGCAGTGTGGACTGCACTGGCGAGCGTTGACATCGGCGCCAGCCTGCAACACTACAACCCGATTGTTGACGCCGCCGCGCAAAAGGAATGGAGCATTCCGGCATCCTGGAAGCTGCGGGCGCAAATGCCCTTCGGCTCCAACCAGGCTCCGGTTGGCGACAAGACATTCATCGAGAACGACCAACGCTTTCTCGTGTTCGCCTGATTAGAAGCTGCTCCCGCGTTAAATCCCGCCCCGGCCTCAAAACATTGAGACCGGGGCGGTTTGTTTTGGAAACTATCCGCGCCCCCCGCTATGACCCGGCAAGCAAAATCTCCCGTATCCGCTCCGCTGTCAGCCCTTGCACCCGCACAACCTTGCGGCGCGAGGTCTGACCACTCTTCAGGATCAACGCGCTTTGGGGAAGAGAAAGCCAGTTCGCAAGGCATTGCAACAGGGCCTCATTGGCCCTGCCGTCAACAGGCGGGGCGGCCAGCCGAACCTTGAGCGCATTGCCATGCAACCCTACCAGCTCATTCCTTTTTGCGCCCGGATGCACATGCAAGGCAAGATAAACAGCGCCTTCCCGGTCGGTAGTCAGCCAGTCCTCGCGCATTGCCGCTTCACAAAAGAAAAAGCATAGCCTGCAAGATCAGGATGACTATGAGCGGAGAAAGGTCAATGCCGGAAATAGGCGGTATCAGCCGTCGCACGGGCGAGAGCAACGGATGGGTAAGTTTCGCTACGGGATAGGCAAGCGGCGAATGGGGATTAACCCAGGAAAGAATGACCTGAACGAACAACAGGACAATAAAAAGATAGATCAGGTTATGCACAAGGCTTTGCAGGGCAAATACCGCCAGCTTTGCGAGAACTACATCGGCTTGCGCGCTGAAAACAGAACCCAGTCCGCTCAGGTATAAAAAAGCCAGGGCGTAGAGCGCATGTGGAATAAACGCCGCAATCAGGCTTGCCCAATCCACCCCTCCAATCCCTGGGATGACGCGGCGCATGGGCAGCACCGCCCAGTTGGTGAGCTTCAGGACAAAGCCGCCGGCAAGCGAGGAAAAGGGGACTTTGCGCCACTGCATCAGCAGGCGCAGCAGGAAAAGCGTGGAGAAAAAAACGCAGAAGGCATTAATGAGAAACAACAGGGCTTGTTGCATGGTCGAAATTTCCAGGTCAGGTTTTACAGGCAAGTCGTAAAAATATCAGGAAGCCAGTTGTCGCGCCATTTCCCGGCTACGCTCCCTTGCTGCCATGGCACCCGCGATGATGCCTTCACTCACCTTGTTTTCCGCCATCACTGCGAGCGCCGCTGCCGTAGTGCCGCCTTTGGAAGTCACCCGTTCCCGAAGCAATGCGGGCGGCTCCTCCGCAGCCGCAGCCAGCCGCGCCGCGCCAAGGGTAGTGGCTATAGCCAGTTTACGAGCGGCATCCGCTGAAAAGCCAAGCTGTCCTGCCGCCGCCTCCAGGCTTTCAATGAACAGGAAAAGATAAGCCGGGCCACTGCCGGAAATCGCGGTAATGGCGTCCATTTCAGCTTCGTCTTCCACCCAGAGCGCCTCGCCGACTGCGCGAAGCACCAGCTCGGCGGCGTCGCGCTCCTCCTTTTGGACTTCCGGCAACGCATAAAGGCCGGTCATGCCCGCGCCGATCAGGGCCGGGGTATTGGGCATTGCCCGAATCAGGCGGCGAAAGCCCGCCAGCCAGCCTGACAGGGTCGCAAGGGGCAGGCCGGCGGCTATACTGAGCACAAGCTGGCGCTCAAGGCTGCCGACAAGCGGTACGATGGCTTCCCGCATTTGCTGCGGCTTGACCGCCAGGATGATGATGTCGGCGGCTATCGCCGCTTCATCCGGCTTTGCCAAAACACGAACACCGAATTCCCGGACGATTTTCTCCCTTTGCTCCGGCAGGCGCTCAATCACGGTGATATTGTTCGCCGCGCCTCCCTGCCTGCAAAGACCACCGATCATGGCAAACGCCATGTTGCCGCCGCCAATGAAAGTTATTTTCATGTTCTCGCTCCAAAAATAGCCGTTCCGATACGTAGCATATTGCCGCCTTCCGCAATAGCGGCGGGAAAATCGTCGCTCATCCCCATCGAAAGGGTATCCAGCGGCAACCCCTCCTTACGCAATTCCTCCCATAATGCGTAAAGACGCGCAAAAGGGCGGCGTTGCGCCGCAAAATCAACCGAAGGCGCGGGAATGCACATCAGGCCGCGCAGGGTAAGTCCGGGGAGCGTCATCACAAGCCTGCACAACGGCAAAACCTCTTCCGGGGCGCAACCGCTCTTGCTGGCTTCCCCGGAAACATTGACCTCCAGCAGAACCTGCAAGGGCGGTAAATGTTCGGGACGCTGGGTGGCAAGGCGTTCCGCAATTTTTGCGCGCGCAATCGAGTGCGCCCAATCGAAGTTTTCCGCCACAAGCAGCGTTTTGTTGCTCTGCAAAGGGCCGATGAAATGCCAGACAAGGGGCGCTGTTGTGTCCACGAATTTTTCTCGTAGCGCAAGGATTTTCCCCACTCCTTCCCGCGCGTAATTCTCCCCAAAATCGCGCTGCCCTCTGCGCGCGGCAAGCAGTATTTCGTCTGCCGAACGGGTTTTACTGACCGCAATCAGGCAAATAGATGAGTCATATCGGCCAAAAGATACCGCACTTTCTCTAATCCTTTGACGAATTACTTGCAGATTATCGGAAATTGCACTCATAATTCTTGGGTATTCTGGTTGGATGGTTATGACCACAGGCACGTAAAAGTATACTGGTTTACCATGTTTTCGCGCCTGACACTGTTTCTTCTTTTCAACTGACTTTGGAAAATTGTATGGACATCACTGAATTGCTGGCCTTTGGCGTCAAAAACAATGCGTCCGACCTGCATCTTTCCGCCGGATTGCCTCCGATGATTCGTGTCTTTGGCGACATACGCAAATTCAACCTGCCGCCTCTGGAACATGTGGATGTGCATTCCATGGTGTATGACCTCATGAATGACGCGCAGCGTAAAACCTATGAAGAGACGCTGGAATGCGACTTTTCCTTTGCCATCCCCAACCTTGCGCGTTTCCGGGTCAATGCTTTCGTTCAGGATCGCGGCGCAAGTGTGGCGTTCCGCACAATTCCTTCCAGAGTCCAGGGCCTGGACGAAATGGGATTTCCGCAAATTTTCAAGGAAATCTGCGAATATCCGCGCGGCCTGGTCCTGGTTACCGGCCCCACGGGCAGTGGCAAGTCCACCACCCTGGCGTCAATGATAGATTACATCAACGACAACGCTTTTTCCCACATCCTCACCATTGAAGACCCGATCGAATTCGTGCACCAACCCAAAAAATGTCTGATCAACCAGCGTCAGGTCGGGCCGCACACCTTGTCGTTCGCAAATGCCCTGCGCTCCGCCCTGCGGGAAGACCCTGACATCATTCTGGTCGGCGAGCTGCGCGACCTTGAAACCATCCGCCTTGCCCTGACTGCGGCGGAAACCGGCCACCTGGTATTCGGAACCCTGCATACCTCCTCCGCCGCCAAGACCATAGACCGTTTAATTGACGTCTTCCCAGGCGCGGAAAAAGAGATGGTACGCGGAATGTTGTCCGAATCGTTGCGCGCGGTCATTTCCCAAATCCTCCTGAAAACGAAGGACGGAAGCGGTCGGATTGCGGCGTTTGAAATCATGATCGGCACGCCTGCCATTCGTAACCTGATTCGGGAAGACAAGGTAGCGCAGATGTATTCCTCCATTCAGACCGGGCAGGCGCGCGGGATGCAGACGCTCGACCAGGCCCTGATTGATCTGGTACGGCGCAATATGGTAGCAGCCTCTGAAGCCAAGGCGCGCGCCGCCAATAAGGATTCTTTCCCAACCGGTTGACTTTAATTTTTCCCTTTCTTTTGCGTGTGAGGATTCACCATGGAACGCGATCAGGCTCTCAAGTTCATGTATGACCTTTTGCGGTTGATGTACAGCAAAAAAGCGTCCGACCTTTTTATCACTGCCGACTTTCCCCCGGCCATCAAGATTGAGGGGCGCGTCATGCCGGTCTCCAATCAGACGCTTACCCCGCAACATACGGCAGAACTTACCCGTTCAATCATGAACGACAAGCAGGCGGCAGAATTTGAAGCAACCAAAGAATGCAACTTTGCCATTTCACCCACCGGAATCGGGCGTTTTCGAGCCAGCGCTTTCCTCCAGCAGGGACACACCGGCGTTGTCCTGAGAACCATCAACACAGAAGTTCCTACCATAGAAGAATTGGGCATACCAGCCATCGCCAAAGACGTCATCATGACCAGGCGCGGCATGGTTATTGTGGTGGGCGGCTCCAGCATGGGCAAAAGCACTTCTCTGGCCGCGATGATCGGCTACCGCAACGAAAACAGCTATGGTCATATCATCACAGTCGAGTCGCCGATTGAATACGTACATGAGCACAAGAATTGCATTGTTACCCAGCGGGAAGTCGGTATTGACACCGAAGACTGGGAGGTTGCCCTGAGGAATGCCTTACGACAGGCGCCGGATGTGATTCTGATGGGTGAAATCCGCGACCGCCAAACCATGGAATTCGCGATGAGCGCTGCCGAAACCGGTCACCTGTGCCTGGCAACCCTGCATGCCAATAGCGCCAGCCAGTGCATAGATCGCATCGTCAACTTCTTCCCGGAAGAGCGACGCGTGCAGCTATTGATGGGGCTGTCATTGAACTTGCGCGCCATCATCGCGCAGCGTCTCATGCCGCGCAAGGACGGCAAGGGGCGGATAGCCGCTTTCGAGGTATTGCTCAACTCCCCGTTGATTGCCGACATGATTTTCAAGGGCGAGTTTCACACTATCCGGGAGATCATGGAAAAATCCGTCAACTCCGGAATGCAGACCTTCGAGCAATCGCTTTTCGAGCTGTATGAAAACAATGCCATCACTTACGAAGACGCGCTCAGAAACGCCGATTCCATCAACAACCTGCGCCTGCAAATCAAGCTGAACAGCAAGGAAGCCGGCGATCATGACCTGACCTCCGGGCTTGACCATCTCGCGCTTCTCTCCGAAATGCCGAAAATGGCCGTTTTTTAACCTCGCTTTCCCGGCATAGGTTTACGGCTCACGCAATCGCGCCATACCTGGCGCGATTGCCTTTTTGCCATCCGGCAAATTGCCGGTTTAGGCTATGTTCCCATATATCAGGTAGGGCATGTGTGCCCTACTCCCTCTGAAATCTGTATAATTTTTCGTTTTTCGCCATGGCGATTTGACCTGTCCGAGAGTCCCGCAATGAAATTTTCCGAGTCCTGGCTGAGAACTTTTGTTGATCCATCATTATCCGGCAGCGAGCTTGCCCACTTGCTGACCATGGCCGGACTGGAAGTGGAGGAAATGACGCCTGCCGCGCCCTTGTTTACAGGAGTGCGGGTGGCGCAAATCCTTGTAGTCAAAAAACACCCGGACGCCGACCGGCTTAGCGTCTGTCAGGTAGATGTGGGCGAGGCCACGCCCCGGCAAATCGTGTGCGGCGCGCCCAACGCGGCGGCGGGGTTGAAAGTCCCCTGCGCCCTGCCGGACGCCTGTTTGCCCGGCGATTTCCAGATCAAACATACGAAAGTGCGGGGGGTGGAATCCGCCGGAATGCTCTGTTCGGCAAAAGAACTGGGCATTAGCGATGAAGCGGCCGGTCTCCTAGAACTTGCCGCCGCCGCGCCTGTCGGCGAAGATTTGCGCGTCTGGCTTGATCTGGACGATTGCCTGTTTACCCTGAAACTGACCCCTAATCGCGCCGATTGCCTGTCGCTTGTCGGCATTGCCCGCGAAGTCAGTGCCTTGAGCGGCAAACAGGCCACCTACCCTTTCGCGCCGACCATTCCCGCCACCTTTCTTCAGCAGCGCAAAATTCATCTGGAAGCGCCGGATGCCTGCCCCCGCTATTGCGGTCGGATCATTCAAGGGGTCGACGCAAAAGCTCCAACCCCGGAATGGATGCGTCGCCGTCTGGAGCGTAGCGGTCTGCGTCCCATTTCCGCGCTCGTTGACGTGACCAATTATGTGCTGTTGGAGTTGGGGCAACCGCTCCATGCCTTCGACAACACAAAACTGAGCGGAGATATTTACGCCCGGTTTGCCAATCCGGGCGAAAAGCTGACCCTGTTGAACGGGCAGACAATTGACCTCGCGCCTGATGTTCTGGTCATTGCGGATGACATTAAGGCGCAGGCAATGGCGGGCATTATGGGCGGCGAGGAAAGCGCCATTTCGCTTGATACACGCGACGTTTTTCTGGAATCCGCCTTTTTCGCGCCCGCCGCCGTTGCGGGCCGGGGACGGCGCTACAATTTTACCAGCGACGCCTCGCATCGCTTTGAGCGCGGCGTTGACTGGAATCTTTGCAGAACCGCGCTGGAGCGCGCTACTGCCCTGATCCTGGAAATTTGCGGCGGCAAGGCCGGGGTAATCACGGAAGCTGCTGCCAAACTACCCGCGCAAAAACAGGTTTCACTTCGCCTTGCCAGAGTTGCCAGGGTGCTGGGCGTTTCCATTGCCGCTGAGACTGTGGCAACCTTCCTGCAGCGGCTGGCATTGCCTTTCACCCAGGAAGGCGACACTTTCATCGTCAAGCCGCCAAGTTACCGCTTTGACCTTGCGATTGAGGAAGACTTGATTGAGGAAATAGCGCGTCTTTACGGCTATGACAACATCCCCGCTTCCCTGCCCAAAGGCTTGCTTGCCATGAGCGCAGAACCGGAAACGCAACGTCCGATCAGTGACTTGAGAAAGGAAATGGCGGCGCGTGGCTTTCAGGAGGTTATCAATTTTGCCTTTGTGCCGGAAGCATGGGAGGCGAATTTCGCCGCCAATCCCAAACCAATCCGGCTTGCCAATCCAATCGCCAGCCAGCTTGCGGTCATGCGTTCGTCCCTGATCGGCGGCCTCGTCGAGACGCTTTCCGTCAACCTGAAGCGCAAACAGTCCCGGGTACGCATTTTCGAGCAGGGGCGCGTTTTCACCCAGACCAACGGGCAATACGCGCAACCATGGCATCTGGCGGCGCTTGCCTACGGCGCGACAGAACAGGAAGGCTGGAGCAGCGATGGGCGCAGGGTTGATTTTTTCGATCTCAAGGGCGATCTTGCCGCCCTCTTCGCCCCTGTCGAACCTGTCTTTATCCCGGCTCCTCATCCTGCCCTGCATCCGGGGCGCTCCGCGCAAATAATTCTGGCAAACGAGAACATCGGCTGGATTGGCGAATTGCATCCGCGCTGGACGCAACAATACGAACTACCTGCCGCGCCTGTCCTCTTTGAAATCACGCTGGCAGCCGCGCAACAAACGAAACTCCCCGCTTATGCGGAAATTTCCCGTTTTCAGATGGCTTCCCGTGATCTTGCCATTGTTGTTGACCAGAAAACGCCCTGGCAGGACATTCTGCAGGGAATAAAAGAGGCCGCGCCCAGAGAAGTCACCGAGATTTTGCTTTTCGATCTTTATCAGGGAAAAGGCGTCCCGGAGGGGAAAAAAAGCCTTGCTTTCCGTATAGTTATGCAAGATACTCAACGTACTTTGTTAGATGCGGACATGGACGAAATCACCGCAAAAATAGCCGCCTGGCTGGAAAACCGTTTTTCGGCTCGCCTGCGCGCCTGATCCCTGGTTCCCGGATTGCCTGACATGGATACACTTACCAAAGCTGACATTTCCAGACCCCTGTTTGAGCAAGTCGGCTTCAACAAGCGTGAAGCCAAGGACATGGTAGAAGCCTTTTTTGGCGAAATTCGCAGCGCGCTTGAGCGGGGCGAAGGAGTCAAGCTTTCCAGCTTCGGCAATTTTCAGTTGCGCGACAAACCGCAACGTCCGGGGCGCAACCCAAAGACCGGAGAAGAAATTCCCATCAGCGCCCGCCGTGTTGTCACCTTTCATGCCAGCCAGAAGCTGAAGGCCGACGTAGAGCAAGCCCTAAATGGAACACCGTCAACATAACCGTCCGGATACGGAAGAACTCCCGCCCATCCCGGCGAAACGTTACTTCACCATCGGCGAGGTAAGCGAGCTTTGTTGCGTCAAGCCGCATGTGCTGCGCTATTGGGAGCAGGAATTCACCCAGTTGAAATCCGTTGTCAAGCGGCGCGGCAACCGGCGCTATTATCAGCATCATGAAGTGCTGCTGGTGCGCCGCATCCGCGAGCTTTTATACAGCCAGTGCTTTACCATCAGCGGCGCGCGCAACCGTCTGGAAGAAGAACTCCTCCACAGCGTCGCTCTGGAAGCCGGGGAAGCGTCTGTCAGGCCGCTTTTCGTAGAGCAGATTCGCGCCGAACTGCAAGCCATTTTGCAGTTGCTTGACGGCACGGCAGACTCCCTTCTGCCTGCCCTGCCCCCGCAGTACTTTGAAGTCGCCGCAGAAAATACCGCCTCCAAAGTGACAAAGGCCAAAACGGCAGAAAAAACCGTTCTGCCTGCCACGCCGGAACTGTTTTCCGATGCGGCAGGCGTCCGTACCGGCAAAACTGTCGGCAAGGTAGCCTGAAGCAATATCCCCCATTGCGCCAGGGCAATTGGATGGATGCTCCGCTCTCCAACAGAGAAGCAGCGCGTCTTAACATAAGCGGCTTCGTCGGCCTTGACCGCGCCGCGCTCGCCTCAACTCTTGCCGCGCATGGCCTTGACTACGGCAAGCTGCTCCAAACCCATCCCCATCTTTTCGCTGACGCCCCTGTTTTTTTGGGCGCGGAGAGTCAAGCGCGCATCGCCCGTCTGATTACCGCGATTGAAAGCGTCATCTCTTTGCCCGCTTACCAGTGCGCTGCCCTTACCGATGCGCCTGAAGCAGCAAGATACGATCCAGGTTATCCAGCAGTTTTCATGGGATACGATTTTCATCTGGATGCGGATGGTTGTCCCTGGCTTATCGAAATCAATACCAACGCGGGCGGCGCTTTTTTGAACACTTGTCTTGTCGAGGCGGAGTCGCCCAAGGCCGGGCAGGCTTTATGGGAAGAATGGCTTGCCATGTTCCGCGCGGTCTGGCGAAGTAGCCGAGGGGAGCGTACCTTGCGGCGCGTTGCTCTTGTGGATGAACAGCCGGTCATGCAATATCTCGCGCCGGAATTTGAATTATTCCGTCGTTTGTTTGTTAACACCGGGGTTGAGGTCTTGATTGCCGACCCGGCCGAACTTGTCTGGAATGGGCAAACACTTTGCTCTACGGGGCAACCCATTGATCTCGTCTACAACCGCCTTACAGATTTCACTCTTGCCGCGCCCGCTAATCTGGCGCTAAAAGAAGCCTGGCCTGCCGATGGCGTTGTGCTTACGCCACATCCTTATGCCTATGCCCTCTATGCCGACAAGCGCAACCTTGTCCATCTCTCTGATCCTGCCTGGCTTTGCGCGGCTAATGTACCGGAAGAAACCCAACAGATTCTAGGTTCCGGTATTCCGAAGGCCATTGCAATTTCAGCGGACATGCCACAAGAAGCGCAAGGGAAACTATGGGATGAGCGCAAAAACCTGTTTTTCAAGCCTGTATCCGGCTTTGGCAGCCGGGCGGTCTATCGGGGCGACAAACTGACCCGAAAAGTCTTTGCGGAGATTTTAAAAGGCAATTACATCGCGCAGCGGTTTATCCCGCCTTCTATTCGCCATTTGCCTGACAGGGCGTTAAAAGTTGATATTCGCTGCTATGTCTTCCGGGGGCGGCTCCAGCTTTACGCTGCCCGCCTTTATCAAGGGCAAGCCACCAATTTCCGTACCCCCGGCGGCGGCTCTGCGTTAGTAGATATCGGACTACCGCCAATTTCACCAGCGGTGACATAAAAATTTCACATAGCGTCTGTAATATCCGGGCGTGATTTGTCTCGCGTTAACAACAAAATGGGAAAAACGATAGGTCGCCTTGGCGTAGACACTTGGTTGCTGCCTGATCTTCTGTCAACGGACGGATTATTGACCGCGCTGGCCGCCGAGTTTGAGCTGGATGTCGCGCCTGAGTATGAAGCCAGGGTGGTTTATGCCGACTCTTTCGATTGGCGGCTTTATCAGCAAGGTTATTTGCTCCATTGTCACGGCGCTTCCTGGACCCTGTGTCATGGCAACAGCGGTGAGGTGATCGCGCAGCAGGACGGCCCCGAACTGCATACCTCCTGTTTTGCGCGTGATTTTCCTCTCGGAAAGTTGCGTGAACTACTGGAGCCGGTTTTGGGTATTCGTTGTCTATTGTCATTGGCGGCGATTCAATTGCGCAGCAGGCGAATCCGCATACTAAACCGGGATCAAAAGATAGTGGCGGTGATCGAAATCCAGCAATCCGTGGCTGTTGACGATGAACGATGCTATCGCCTGTTACGCCTGTTTGGGGTACGTGGCCATGAGGGTGAACAGGAGAGCGTCCGTCGTATTCTTGCCGAAGTCGGCGTTAGCGAGACCGTTTCGCCCTTGATCTGCTTTGAAGATGCGTGCTTGGTAAAAGGGCGCAGACCTCTTGATTATCGTCAGAAATTCATGCTTGAACTTAACGGCGACGAAACCGCCCTGGAAGCCATGACCCGCATTTATCTGGCCCTGCTTGATACGATTACCCGTAACATGCCGGGAGTATTTGCTGATTATGATCCCGAATTTCTCCATGACCTGCGGGTCGCCATCCGCCGTACCCGCTCCGGCCTGAACCTGGTGCAGCGGGTTCTGCCCGCTTCGGTATCAAGCCGGTTCAGTCGGATATTTCGCCGCCTCGGCGTTATAACCGGCCCTACCCGCAATCTTGACGTTTATCTTCTTGCGCAAGATGATTATTTCAAGCGATTGCCTGCCTTTTTGCGCCCTGGGTTGCAGGAGTTTTTCACCGAATTGGGTCACAAGCGGCAGGCTGAACAGAAAAAAATGGTACGTATGCTTCGTACCAGGAAAAACGAAGCGTTCTTGAATGCCTGGCGGCAGGCCTTAAAGCGGCATGATCGGCAACCGGCGGACTTAGCCGACCTGCCGGTACGGGAACTTGCCGACCGGATTATTCTAAAACGGTATAAACGCGTTATGCGTAACGGGCGGGTTCTGGATGCCGCCACGCCTGACGCCGAGGTGCATCGCTTGCGCCTCCAGTGCAAAAAGCTGCGCTATGTCATAGAATTATTCGGTTCCCTCTATCCAAAACAGCAATTAAAAATCATGACCCGGCAGCTAAGGAAGTTGCAGGATATTCTTGGATCTTTTAATGACCTCTCGGTGCAGCAGGAGATGCTCCGTCAAAGTCTGATAACCCTTGCCGCAGAATCGCCGCGCAAACTCGACCAGGCGGCGGCGCTTGGCGGCCTGTTGCAAAGCCTGTTCCAGGAACAAGAGGCTTTGCGTAGTCGTTTTGCCAGGGCGTTCGCGCGATTCGGCAATCAGAAGACCGTCGCGCTTGCCCATAAACTTTTCAGAAAACGGCGAAATCCTGTGTTTGCGACATGACTCAATTTATACTGCTTATCTGCCGACATGCCAAATCAAGCTGGCGTGATACCACTCTGAGCGACTTTGAGCGCCCTCTGAATAAACGCGGGGAGCGTGACGCGCCGGAAATGGGTCGCCGTCTGGCGCGTCTGGGAGTGTTGCCTGATCTGATAATGAGCAGCCCGGCGACGCGCGCGATCAATACTGCGCTCCACTATGCCCGTAAACTCGGAATAGCGCCTGAAGAAATACGGCGTAACCAGGAGCAATACGCAGCCTCGGTCTCAGGATTGGTTAACCTGATTCGTACAGCCGATTCCAGCGTAGGCACTCTCATGCTGGTCGGCCACAATCCGGAAAGCACTGATCTGGCCAATGCGTTGGGCGGATTGAACATTAAAAATATCCCAACCAGCGGCATTGTGGCTCTTGCCTTTTCGCAACGCGCATGGGCTGATCTGACGGTGGGCAGTGGCACTCTCCTGTTTTTTGACTATCCCAGGAAAGAGAAATGAGGGGTATACAGTCGTCGGAGTCGTTGCAAAACCCGATCAAAAAAACCGCTTGCATTTTTGCGGATTTGGGATGATTATTCTCCAGTACGGTGCATGAAAGTTTGAGCGCAATGTTTTCCGGCAGCATTTTTACCCCAAGAGATTTTTTTGCGAGCGTGGCCTTACGCTCTGGCTTTCTTTTCGCACACACAAGCTAATGGCATATAAACCCGCCCAAACCCAGGTTTGGCACGGCTTTTGTTGTTTGTCATCCCTTCATACTTCCCCTCTTTAAGGAGTTTTTCATCATGGCTTCATCTTCATTCATTCAGCGGGCTTACATAGCCTTCTTCAACCGTCCTGCGGACGACGCCGGTTACAAATTTTGGCTGAACCATCTCGGCCCCGATCAGGATCTCCTTGACCTGTTTTCCCAATCCGAAGAGTATCTGAGCGATTATGATGGCAAGAGCGACGAAGAAATCATCACCATAATCTACCAGAATTTGTTTGGTCGTCTGCCTGAGGCTGAGGGTTTGAACTATTGGGCGGGGCAGATGACCGCAGGCTGGATTACGGTTGGCAACGCCGCCTATGAAATTTTGGGCGGCGCTCAGGGCACGGACTTGACCGCCGTCAATAACAAGGCGACGGCGGCGCAGGCTTTTACCGCAGCCCTGGATACCGCGCCGGAGATTTATGCTTATGCCAACGCCGGTGACAATGGGGTAGGCCATCTCGCCAAGGACTGGTTGACGGCGGTGACTGACAACGGGAAATTGACGGATGCCCTGGGCAGTCTGGATAGTCTTCTGGCAGCGTTGATTACTGCCGACACTCCAGTCCTGCTGCCTGAATACAACGAGATTAACTATGGCAGCCCCTCCGACGCCACGTTTACGCTTTCCACAGACTCGCATGTCCACGACACGATCAAGTGGGGAGGACACTTAAACAACGGCAAGGTCACGGTGGTTAATTTCGACGCGACTTCGGCTTCAGGACAAGACACCCTTGACTTCACCGCCTACGGCGCGTCGTGGCTGGGCGCGGCTACCCTAAATGCCAGTGGCTATGCCATATATGGCATAGCTCCTGATGTTATAAATAATTGGCGGGCTGAGTCCAGTTTTCCGACTTCGAGCCTGAACGCCGACGACACGTACATCACTTTGACCCGCGTGGACTCCACTACGACGGAGTACAAGATCGAGTTGTGGACGGTCGTCAGCAATCTGGCGGACGCCTACTATGGCCGCATGCTGCCAATCGGGGAACTGACGGACACCGCCGAACTGATCGGCTATGTCGACCTGGGCTTTGAAATTGGCTCGACTGTCGTGGATAACATTGTTTTCTGAACCCCCGACAATCTGAACAGGAACGTATGGGCGCGATTTATCGCGCCCATACGTTTTGCCGGAACGCCACTATCTTCGCGCACACCCCAACCCACTCGTTTTCCGCGCATACTCAACCTATTCGTCATCAACGTATCCGCTTGAACCGAAATCACTCTAAAGGCAATACTGTTCACTTATAGTGCTTTCCGCAAATAACTCTACTATCAGGCGCTGTCATTCGTCCGCACAGACTCCAACACAATAGTCATTCCCGCGAAGGCGGGAATCCAGTACGGCGTTAAAAGCCGCAACAGGTTTTCAGAATAGGACAGAAGCGGTGTTCCCACTCACAAACGACAAAGTAACTGAAAGACTTTGCTGGATTCCCGCATTCGCGGGAATGACAATTAGGTTGGATGCAGGAGAGAAAAGCCAGGCTCCGGATCGTCTCCTTATTTGCGGAAAGCACTATAAAAATTGGCATATGCTGTCAAGCGGGATTGGGGCGAAACGCAGCGAACCGCAATAGAGGGCAATCGTAATGTTTTCTCTGGGGAATGCGATTGCCCTGCTTGATACAAATCCGGGCGTAAATAATCCCTTGCGCTAGAATATCGGCTTTCAATTTCACTGGAGTAGCCGATGTGCGGCATAATCGCGGCGACGGCAAGGCATAACATCACCCCTATTCTGATCGAGGGGCTGAAAAAGCTGGAATATCGGGGATACGATTCAGCGGGCGTCGCCCTGTTGCGGGATGGCTCGCTGGAACGGCAACGCACGGTAGGCCGGGTAGCGGAACTGGAAAAAAAGACCGTCGGCCTTCATAGTCACTGCGGTATCGCCCATACCCGCTGGGCGACCCACGGCGCGCCGGCGGAACACAACGCCCACCCGCATATTTCCGAAGACCTTTCCGTCGTGCATAACGGAATCATTGAAAATCATGCCGAATTGCGGGTTGAACTGGAGGCGGCAGGTTACGCCTTTACCTCCGATACCGATACCGAATGTATCCCCCATCTGATTGACGCTTATCGTAAAAAAACGCCCGATCTCTTTGAAGCGACGCGCCTTGCCTGTCAGCGTTTACAGGGCGCTTACGCCATTGCCATCATCGCCGCTTCCGATCCGGGGCGGATCGTGGTAGCGCGCAAAGGCTCGCCGCTCCTCCTTGGAATCGGCGAAGAAGGTTTTTACGCGGCGTCGGACGTTTCCGCACTGTTGCAGGTCACGCGCCAGATAATTTATCTGGAAAACGGCGACCTGGCCGACCTCCATGCGAACAAAATGCACATTTGCCGCCTGGATGGCGAAGTTGTCCAGCGTTCCGTCGTCACTTCCGGTCTTTCCGCCGACATGGTGGAACTGGGCAATTACCGGCATTACATGCAGAAAGAAATTTTCGAGCAGCCGGAGGCGCTTGCCAATACTCTGGAAATGGTTAGCGGAGCCAGCTCTCTCCAGGCCAACCTGTTTGGCGCAAACGCGGAGGAGCTATTTAATCAAGTCAATTCGGCCTTGATTCTCGCCTGCGGCACAAGCTGCCACGCCGGTATGGTCGCAAAATACTGGATGGAAGCTCTGGCTGGCCTGCCCACCCAGGTTGAAGTCGCCAGCGAATACCGCTATCGCAAATCCGTACCCAATCCTCGCCAGCTTATCATTGTCATTACCCAATCCGGAGAAACAGCGGACACCCTGGCAGCTCTTGCGCATGCCAAATCGCTGGGGCAACCCTTAACTCTTGCCATTTGCAATGTGCCGGAATCAGCCATCGTGCGGGAAACCGCGCTTCGCTTCATCACCCGCGCCGGGCCGGAAATCGGCGTGGCCTCGACCAAAGCGTTTACCACCCAGTTAGCCGCGCTCTTTCTCTTAACCCTCGTCCTGGCCAGACAGCGAAGATTGCTCACCTTCAAACAGGAAGCCGATTATCTGGCGGAACTTCGCCACCTTCCCAGCGCCTTACAGGAAGTACTGGCGCTGGAGCCGGAAATCACCGCCTGGGCAGGCCGCTTTGCCCGCAAGGAACACGCGCTTTTTCTGGGGCGCGGGCAGCATTATCCGATTGCGCTGGAAGGCGCGTTGAAGCTGAAGGAAATTTCCTACATCCACGCGGAAGCCTATCCGGCAGGCGAATTGAAACACGGCCCGCTCGCGCTGGTAGATCAGGCCATGCCTGTCATCGCGGTCGCGCCCAACGACGCGCTTCTGGAAAAATTGAAATCCAATTTGCAGGAAGTCCGGGCGCGCGGCGGCGAACTCTATGTTTTTGCCGACCGGGACGTGCAACTGGGCGAAAAGGTAATGGAGGAGGAAGGGGTACATCTCCTTCACCTTCCCGAACACTACGGCGCTCTTTCTCCCGTTTTGCATGTCGTTCCCCTGCAACTTCTGGCGTACCATGCCGCGCTTATCAAGGGGACGGATGTAGACAAGCCGCGCAATCTGGCAAAATCCGTTACCGTGGAATAAAACCATGCCGTCCCATATCCTTCCGATCCCTTCAGGAGTTTCTTCATGCGCGTAAAAAAACTGGCTGACCTCAATGTTTCCGGCAGGCGCGTTTTTATCCGCGCCGACCTCAACGTGCCGCAGGATGAGGCAGGCAACATCACCGAAGATACCCGGATCAAGGCGTCACTTCCTTCCATCCGTTACTGTCTTGAACAAAACGCCGCCGTCATGGTTACTTCGCATCTGGGGCGTCCCGATGAAGGCGAAGTTGAGCCGGAAGATTCGCTCGCGCCGATTGCCATTCGTCTTTCTCAATTCCTGCACAAACCTGTCCGCCTTATTGCCGATTGGGTGGAAGGCGGTTTTGCGGTCAATCCCGGCGAAGTTGTGTTGCTGGAAAACTGCCGTTGCAATGCGGGCGAAAAAAAGAACGATGAGACGCTGGCGAAGAAGATGGCCCTGCTGTGCGACATATACGTAAACGACGCCTTCGGCACGGCGCACCGCGCCGAAGCCACTACCTACGGCATTGCCCGCTTCGCTCCTGTATCCGTTGCCGGCATATTGATGGGCGCGGAAATTGACGCACTTTCCCGCGCCTTCGAGAATCCCAAACGCCCGTTGGTCGCCATTGTCGGCGGCGCTAAAGTCTCTTCCAAGCTCACCATCCTGAAATCGCTTGCCGCCAGGGTCGACCAATTGATCGTCGGCGGCGGCATTGCCAATACTTTTCTCCTGGCTTCCGGCGAGCGCATCGGCGATTCGCTTGCCGAACCCGATCTGGTAAAAGAAGCGCACGCCATCATGGACATGATGCGCGAACGCAACGCGGAAGTGCCTCTGCCCGTCGATGTCGTGGTCGCTGACGAAGTATCCGCGCTTGCCCGCGCTAATAAAATTTCCGTAAACGCAATTGGCGCGCACGACCGCATTCTCGACATCGGCCCCAGAAGCGCGGCGCGTCTTGTCGAAATCATTACCGGCGCGGGTACGGTCATCTGGAACGGGCCGGTCGGCGTATTTGAGCACGCGCAATTCGCGGGCGGAACCAAAATGCTCGCCTCCGCCATCGCCCATTCAGAGGCTTTTTGCATTGCGGGCGGTGGCGATACACTCGCCGCCATTGCAACATTCAACATTGCGGATGATGTCGGCTACATCTCCACCGGCGGCGGCGCTTTCCTCGAATTTCTTGAAGGCAAAACCCTGCCTGCCATCGCGGCGCTGGAAAAACGATTCGACTAAAAACTGCTTTTAGAGCTATAGTGCTTTCCGCAAATAACGCTATTGAACCGGCAATTAAGGTTTGACTTTTCGAGGCACGCTCCATATGGGCCGAAATGGCAAATATGACGCAACCCTTAATTGCCGGGTGAATACTATCAGGCGCTGTCATTCGTCCGCACAGACTCTAACCAAATCGTCATTCCCGCGAAGGCGGGAATCCAGTACGGCGTTGAAAGCCGCGACAGGTTTCCAGAACAGTAGAAGAGCGGCGTTCCAACTCACAAACGACAAAGGAGCTGAAAGACTTTGCTGGATTCCCGCCTTCGCGGGAATGACGATTATAGTGCTTTTCCTAAATAATCTTACTCTACCAACCTTCAGACATCCTATCCTGCAAGCGAGAAGAAGTAAAAATAATTACGAGAAGCACTATAGATTAAACGCAGGAGAGAATAGCCAAGCTCCAGATCGTCTCCTTATTTGCGGAAAGCGCTATATTTTGGTTTAAACGCATAACTTTTCGCCGGGAGCGCCGCGCGCCAGCGCGACATTTGATTCAGCCGGACTGGTGTCCGGCGCTTCCAGGAACAAACGGAACCGTATGTACTCGCTTGAACCAAAAGCTCTCTAAGGCTACGAAAGGACAACCCATGCAGCAGGAACGTATTTTCGGCCTTGTCGTCATCGGCGATGAAATACTCTCCGGCAAGCGGCAGGACGCGCATTTTACACGAGTGACTGAATTGATGGCGGCGCGTGGGCTGCGTCTTTCCTGGGCAAGCTATCTGGGCGACAACCGCAAGCAACTAAGCGAAGCCTTCAAGCGCAGCATGAAGGCCGGAGAAGTTGTTTTTTCCTGCGGCGGCATCGGCAATACGCCGGATGACCATACCCGTCAGGCGGTCGCCGATGCTGTGGGCGTCCCGCTCTGCCTCTCTTCTGAAGCAAAGGCCGCGCTTGAACAGCGTTTCGTGACAGAACTAAAAGTCGCCCTGACGCCGGAACGCGCGCTGCTGGGAACTTTTCCCGTCGGCGCGGACATCATTCCCAACCCCTTCAATCGCGTTCCCGGCTTCATGATTCGTGAGCATTACTTTGTCCCCGGCTTTCCAGAGATGGCGCACCCGATGATCGAATGGGCGCTGGATACTTTCTATAGCCATTGTTTTCCCCGACAGCCGCGCGTGGAAAAATCCTTTTTGCTAAGTGGTGAAATGGCGCACGAGTCTTCCCTGCTTGATTTGATGGAGCGCGTTGTCGCCGCATGGCCGCAACTACGCCTTTTCTCCCTCCCTTCCCTTACCAAAACCGGGCGACGCCATCTGGAACTGGGCGTAGAAGGTGAAGCTGCGGAAGTTAACGCCGCGATGGATTTTATCCGTCAGGAAGTGGAAAAACGCGGCGTCACCTGGAGATGGCGGGATGCTTGAAACAGAGAAAAAGTTGGCCGCCTGGCAAAATGGATGGTGGCAACACGCCCGCAAAAGCGCCAGCCCCAACTTTAGCCCTCGTCCAGCGGGGATGGGAATTTCCCTGATTGTCCTGCATAGCATCAGTCTGCCGCCGGAAGAATTCGGCGGCCTGTTCGTGGAAGATTTTTTCCTGAATCGGCTGGATCATGCCGCCCATCCTTATTTTGCACAATTACGCGGGATGCAAGTCTCAGCGCATTTTTTCCTGCGCCGCGACGGAGAGATTATCCAGTTCGTGAGTATTCTGGATCGCGCCTGGCACGCGGGGCGTTCAAGCTGGCAGGGGCGGGAAAACTGCAATGACTATTCTATAGGCATTGAACTGGAAGGCAGCGAACACCAACCCTTTGCTTCCCGCCAATACGCCGCCCTGTGGCCACTCTTGACCGCCCTCTGTGAAATTTGCCCGATCACCGCCATTGTCGGGCACGAACATATCGCACCCGACCGCAAAACCGACCCGGGCGCGTTTTTTGATTGGCAGGAACTGGCAAAGCGTCTGCCGGGGAAAATCACACCCGGCTAGCACTGCCATGCTATTTAGAGCGGTTTTGATTTAAGCGTGTACACATTTCTGCTGAAAAGCAGTCAAGGCGTGGACGTCCCTCTCCCGCTTGCGGGAGAGGGAATGAGGGAGAGGGTGAAAAGCGCGTATTTTTCCACAAGTGTCACGGAGATTTTTCTGCCTGCAAAGCCCCTCTCCCGGCGCTACGCGCCACCCTCTCCCACAAGTGGGAGAGGGGAAAAACAATCGCCGTCTGCAAGACCTCCCACAAGTGAGAAAGGGGAGAAAATGTTCCTTACTAAACCAAAAAACGCTCTAGTGCAAGGTCTGGGAAATAACGTCGTCCTGCTCCGGCATTTCCGCATGAACCAGATCCCCTTCAATGGTCGGGAACATAGGCGCGCCGCAATCGTCGCAAAACTCCATCGGCATTCTGTGTTCCAGCGCCACAATGTCCTTCAAACCACAGTCGCGCAAAATGGCTTCGATTTGCTGCACGATTTCTGAACGTTCATCCTCCGCGCCCAAAAGCGCCCAGACAACGCCGTGAAAAACCTGATGATCCCGGTCGCGCGGCGCAAAGCCGATCCTGTATTCCTCCAGGCGTTGATCGTAACAGGGCGCTATCACGGCGCGCAGTTCTTCCGGCATCAGGCCCAGGGTAGCCTGCAGGAAGGCAATGGACGCCCTGGTTGCGTAGGCGCGGGAATCCAGATCGGCATTGCGGCACGCGAAGTGGTAGGCATTGGGCAATAACAACTGATAGGCACAGCCTGTCAGGAGCGGCGCAAGATTGGGGCCTCCCTGCTTTTCCCAGGCGGATAGCGCCGTAGTTCGGTTGCCGTCCGGCTCATTCCAGCGAAAAACCGGCGAACCGTGCGGCACGATGACCACGCCGAGCAGATAGCGAACATCGGAAAGAAAATGATTAGTTTCCGCCAGTTGGCTGCTATCCAGACGAAAATCGCTTCCTTTTGCCGCAGCGCCCACTAAAGATTGCAGCAGCTTCCAGGTATCGCAATAACTGCGGGGCAATTGGTCGGGGCTGAACAGATAATCGGCAAGCGCCACATGCGCGTCCGCTGAAAATATGTGCGCCCCCAGTTGCGTCTTGATGGGAATCAGGCTCGCGCCGCCGATGGAGCCTGAGGGAATTGCGTAGCGCGACCAGGCAAGGATGGGAACGGCAAAAAGTTGCGCGTCGTAGAGCTTGCCGCCTGTTTCCAGGGTGCAGGATTCCACCTCTGTTTCCACGATGCCTACCAGCTCGTCGCAAGCTGCCGGAGAGGATTCATAGAGCCGATCCAACACCGCATTCAGGTCGTCCTCCGCGCCATCCTGGATCAGCGTCCGTACACGCGCTGCCAGACGCGATTCCCAAAAAATATCTTCCAGGCGGCAACCGGACTCGGAAAGGCCAACTGCTAACCGCTGCAACTCCGCAGCATCCCTGGAAAGTCGTTCACGCGCGCCAAAACGGGGTCGTTTCATGAAAATACCAAACTCGTCAAATTTTGTATTGTAGCAAACCAACACACAATTTCCCGCCGTATCCTCCATTCTGTCGCTGCCCTGCCACCCCTTTGCTGCGCCTGGGCGACATATCCTGAAAATAATTGCAAAAAAAACTTGCAGTCCTGTTGACGCGCACTGAAAGATTGCTCTACCATGCGAAATGTTGCGATGCAACATAAGTGTGTCTGACACACTAATCGCAAACCCCATTTAATTTTTCACTTTCTTTCTGGAGTTTCACATGACGTTTTCTTCTCCCGAGCAACTTGCTGTCGCCAACAAGGCTGTTGTTGATTCCATGCTTTCTCTGGCCGCCACCGCCCTGGATTCCGCCGAGCGCGTTGCCGCCCTCAATCTGAATACCGTGCGTTCCGTGCTGGAAGATTCCGTAGCCAACACCAAGGCGCTTATGAGTGTAAAAGACCCGCAGGAAGCCCTTTCCCTGCAAGCCTCCCTGGCACAGCCCAATGTTGAAAAGGCGGTTGCTTACACCCGCAGCATTTATGAAATTTCCGATCAGGCCAAGGAAAGCATTGCCCGCCAGGCTGCCGCCAACTTTGCCGACTGGCAAAAGCAATCTTCCGCCCTGATGGAACAGATCGGCAAGTCCTCCCCCGTTGGCTCCGATGTGGCTGTTGCCGCACTGAAGTCTGCCATTGCCGCTGCGAATTCCGCCTTCGACGGTCTGAACAAAGCAGCCAAACAGTTCTCCGAAATCACCGAAGCTAACGTAGCTGCCGCAACCAACGCCACTGTAAAGGCCGTTGGCGCAACTGCCGCCGCCGCTTCTCCCGCGAAAAAGAAATAAGAGCGGTTTAACCTGACCTGACCGTTCTTTCACTGCGCTCCCAAACCCTTGGGGCGCAGTATTCTTTTGTATGAAAGGAGCTACATGATGCAAGAAAATCTTGAACAGCTTGCCGCTACGCAGAAAGTCGGCGCGGACGTTTTGCTGAACCTGATCCGTTCCACCTGTAACGGCCTTGAGCGTCTGACCGCGCTCAATATGTCGGCTGCGCGTGAATTTCTCAATTCCTCCGTTGCCAACACCCAGCAAATCCTCGCGCTCAAAAACCCGTCCGATCTTTCCCGCATCAATCTGGTGCAGCCAGCATTGGAAAAATGGCTCGACTATTCGCGCGAAGTTTACGATCTGGCCGCCACCCTGCAAAAGGAAATCAGCTCCATTGCCGAGGGACAATACGAGCAGATCAGCCAAACAGCTTCAGCCAGGCTGGATCAAAACAAGGCCGCTCCCGGCAGCGACGTGCTGGCGGCTACGGTTAAAACCTTCATGAAGGAATATGGCCGCGCGTTTGACCAGATCAACGACTTTTCCCGCCAGGCCAGCGCCATTGCCGAAGCCAATCTCAAGGCTGTTACCAACGCCACCAAGGTTGCCGCCAAGGGCAAGCGTTGATAAGCACTGCATGGCGCTTTCCCAAAAAAGCCTGACTGTGCATTCAGTCAGGCTTTTTTCATAGAGCGCTCAAGGCTCAGGTTATCAGGGATCAGAGGCGCTTCTAGAGCGTTTTCTACTTAATCGTAGACACAACATTCCGATAAAAAGAAGCTATGGCAAGGAATATATTGCAGAAAATGTACATGATTAAACCGAAAAACCGCTCTAACCTACGGCCTCCGTAAGGGCAACCCCCCTGTGGTTGCCCTTTCGTTTATCTCGAACGCTGGGATTCCACTTAGTTCCGTCCCAGCCTACGGCGCTTCACATTATTCACCCGGCAATTAAGGATTGCCGCATATTTGCTCTTTCAGCCCATATGGGGGCGTTCCCCGAAAAATCAGACCTTAATTGCCGGATCAATAACCTACGGCGCTGAAACCTCGTTCCACCTGCTAACGAGTTCGTTTATGAGGGCGGGCAAACTGGCGGCGGCTTCTTCTAAACTCGCGTCGTCCTCATTCACTGCGGCCAACCATTCTTTTGCCCTATTGCCAAGACCGATAGGGCCGGCATCGTTGTAAGCCTCGGTTTTTTCAGGAGTATTCAGAGCGGCGGTAAACATATTGGCGGTGCGCGCCTTGTTTACGATGATGTCAAAGTCCTCGTTTTGAGCGCCGCCCAACACTTCGTAAGCAACATTGGCAATGGTTATCCAACCCGCGTCCATTTGTGCCAACCAGTAACTCAAGCCTTCATATTCAGGCAAACGCCCAAACAGGTTCTGGTAAACCTTGGTAAGTATCTCCGTGTTGTTCAAACCGTCGAAATCACTCAGATATTCCTCGGATTCTGAGAACAGTGTCAGGATATCCTGCATATCGCCGGGATGGCTCCTCCAATGCTTCAAACCCGGAACATCGGCAGGACGATTGAAGAAGGCAATATAAGCCTTCTGGATATCGTCGTCCGTTGCCGAATTCACCACCAGAGTGAAATTCATTGTTGCGTCGGGGTTTATGCCGTCAGCAGCCGTAATGGTGAAGGTATGGCTTCCCACGGCAGTTGTTGCGGCAATGGTGATTAGCCCGGTCGTGCTGTCGATACTCACGCCTGCCGGTTGCCCGGACAAACTGTAGGTTATCGGCTCTGTGCCAGTTGCCGTCACCTGGAATGTGCCGCCTGCGCCGTTGACAGCCGCCGTACTGTTTACCGAGATGATAGTCGGGGGGGTGTACGACGCAATGGTGAGGGTGAAACTCTGTGCATAGTCGGGGTCTGTGCCATTAATAGCCGTAATCATGAAGGTATGGCTTCCCACAGCGGTTGTTTCGGCAATGGTGATTAAGCCGGAGGCGGGGTTAATACTTACGCCTGTCGGCGGTTCCATCAAAGCGTAGGTTATCGGCGTCGTGCCGGTAGCCATCACCTGGAATGTACCGCCTGTGCCGCTGACAACCGTCATGCTGTTTACCGAAGTGATGACCGGCGCAGTCTGTATGGGCGAATCCTGCGTAAAATTTGCCGTCAGCGCAACCGCGCCTGCTGGCATATTGAATGTCGCAGGGTTGGCGCTGTTACCACCTGTTATGCTCACACCCGTTACCGTCCAGCTTGTGAAGCTATAGCCGCTATTAGCCGTAGCAGTGACACTGATCGGATCTCCTGCTGCATAGCTCCCGCTGGACGTACCGGCTAATGTGCCGCCAGTCTCCGCACTTACCGCCAGATTATAAGTAGGCGTCGCGTACTCAGGAATAGCCACATTTATGGTAAGCGCCTCACTCTCCCCCTGCCGGGTAACTGTTACCGTGTGCGGCCCGCTTGTAATAGCCGCAGGCGCTCCCGCACTGGGCAAAGCGCCCGTGTATTGTACGTTCACTCCCGTAGCAGTTGAGGTCACGCTGATGTTGGCATTCGCCGGCGACAAATTCCCCACAGTAATTGCGCCTGTCGCGTTGCCTGTCGCTGCTGCGGTCTGTGCCGTCGCGTTGGTGAGAGTAAATGACTTTGGGCTAAGGCCGAAGGTTGTTGTCGGCACAAACGCAGGGATATTCACATTTATGGTAAGCGTATCGCTCACCCCTTGCCGGGTAACTGTTACCGTGTGCGGCCCGCTTGTAATAGCCGCAGGCGCTCCCGCACTGGGCAAAGCGCCCGTGTATTGTACGTTCACTCCCGTAGCAGTTGAGGTCACGCTGATATTGGCATTCGCCGGTGACAAGTTCCCCACAGTAATTGCGCCTGTCGCGTTGCCTGTCGCTGTCGCGGACTGTGCCGTTGCATTGGTGAGGGTAACTGACGTTGGATTAAGACCGAAGGTTGTTGTCGGTACAAACGCAGGAATGTTCACATTTATGGTAAGCGTATCACTTACCCCTTGCCGGGTAACTGTTACCGTGTGCGGCCCGCTTGTAATAGCCGCAGGCGCTCCCGCGTTGGGCAAAGCGCCCGTGTATTGTACATTCACTCCCGTAGCAGTTGAGGTCACGCTGATGTTGGCATTCGCCGGAGATAAATTCCCCACAGTAATTGCGCCTGTCGCGTTGCCTGTCGCTGTTGCGGACTGTGCCGTCGAATTGGCGAGAGTAAATGACTTTGGGCTAAGGACGAAGGTCGGCAATACAGGCGTATTATTCTTGTACACCGCCACAGTCTGCGAGGAAGTAGTTACATTGAAGTTGCCGAAATTAGCTACGCTAACCGTTACATTGCCCTGTGTGGTTACAGCAGAAAGCCCAATCGTCCAGGTAGTACCTGAACCGGAAAGCGTCCCCTTCGTAACAGCACCTGTGCCATTTGTGATGGTGATATTGTTCGCCGCCAAGCCGGTGACCGCCTGATTGAATGTTAGAACTATGCCTGTTGAATCAGCCGTACCGCTTGTGCCACCTGTTTGTGCTGCCGTAAAGGTCACGTTGGTCTGTGAACCGGTAAGCTGAACTCCCCCCAGAAAAGCGATGAGAGCGCGGGCCAGGCGTTGGCTGCCTGCATCGTTTGGGTGACCGCCGTCGGAGATGACCCAGTCGTTTGACGCAGCAGGGATTAAGGCACTTTGGTTGTAATATACCGGGCTCCCGTTGGTATTAAACGCTTCAACAGCCGCCAGATCGAATACATAATTGCCATATTTATTGCGCAGTCTCCAGTTGAAATCTTCACGTAAGTTGTTCTGCCAGCCATGAGCAACATCATAGAGCGGCACAGTGACATGCACAAATCTGATGCCAGGGTAGTCTCGCTCAAGCCTGTCAATCATGGCTACATAGCTATCGAACCAGCCTTCGATGAATGGTCCGGAGATATCTCTGAAATCATCGTAACAAAACTTGACAAAAGCAATCTGGGCGTTATAACCGCCGCTTCTTATCAAATTCTCGAACTCAGTGATTTTATTGGGAATACTTCCGGTAGCGACCATCTCGTATTCGGTGATGCCGTTGTTGGTGCCGGGTTGGTTGCCAGTCCTGATGGAAATGTTGGTTCCGTCAAGACTCTGGAGACCCCTGAGACCGCCAATGATGTAGCCCCCCACAGACTTGTGCGCAAAGAAAATGACTCTGCTATTGACTGCCGTTACATCCGCCGATGTGTAAGTGAGTTGGGGCAAAACAAGCGCCTGCTGCGCCCAAGCCGTGCCAGAAAGAAAAAGAGCCAATGCCGCACAGCAAAGTACGCGAAATAAAGACCGTTTCATGATAAGAACCCCTTTAAAAACAATGCTGTTCACTTAGAGCGATTTTGGCTCAAAGCGCATACGTTGTAATTGCGAGCGTCTGCTACACAATCCAGTAGCAACCCTCTGGGCTGCTTCGTAGCTTACGCTCCTCGCAATGACGATGTATTGAGTGAGTCCAGACGCCATGCGGCAAACCGCAAAAACTTCATTGAACATACAAACAAACCTCATAAACATGCCAACAATCATGAAAGTGTAAACCACCATTCATGACAGATTGAAACTATTTTAGACACTTCAGACACATATTCCCCAGAAAAACGACAGACGGTTATCCCGGCACGATAGACGGTGTTTGCGCGAACCAGAGGTCAGATATCAGAGGACAGGAATCAGGAACACCTCTGATACATGATCCCTGTTTATATGCGCCATTCACAGACTGTCATTTCCCCGCGCCCTGCCCTGCCAGCAAACCTTCCGCAACCTGAAGTATCAAGGCGTCAATCGCACCCTGGCCCGCGCCCGCATTCGGGTGGTTGATGAAAATCGTCACCGCGTAACGCCGTCCGCGCACATCCTGCACATAGCCGGCAGCAGTTTTCACGCCATCCAGCGAACCCGTCTTGATTCGGGCGCGGCCTGCGGCAGCCGTTCCCACGAGGCGCTTCTGCATGGTGCCGTCAATGGCCGCAACCGGAAGCGACGCCAGAAAATCCGGCATGTTCGCGCCCTTCCAGGCATGAACAAGCATCCGGCTCATGCTGTCGGCGCTGATTCGTTCCTGCCGGGAAAGGCCGGAACCGTTCTCCAATACAAGTTCCGGAAAATTCAATCCTTCTTTAAGCAACCAGCCTGCCACGCGCTTTGCCGCCGCCGCTTCCGTCCTGAGCGTTTCCTCATCGTCCAACGCCAGAAAAACCTGCCGCGCAACAACATTGCTGCTCCACTTGTTCATGTCGCGCACAATTTCGGAAAGCTGCGGTGAATCATGCGCCGCCAGCAGGATTGAACCTGTTGGCGTATCGCCCAGACGCGCCTTGCCTTGCAGGCTGCCGCCCAATTCCCGCCACAGGGCGCGAAACAATCCGTCAATATGGGCATCAGGCGAAAGCGGGGAAAGAAGCAATGTCCGCTCGCCGCAGCTTGCCGGAAAATTGCCCGTAATATCCAGACGCCCAGGCGTCTGGCGAATATCAAGCCGACTGCGCCAGCCGTCACAACCGCCCTGCCCCAAAACCACATTCGCGGCAACCCGCACGTTATCGTTCGGGGTCTCCTCCAAAAATCGAACCCCGCCCTCTTCCGAACGCAGAATAAAGCGCAAGGCGAAGAAATCAACCAGCAAGGCATCGGGCGCAACGTTGTAGGCGCGCAGCGGACGTTTATCAAAAGCGCCAGGATCGCTCGCCGGAACGCGAAAGGCAGAACGATCAAGCACGAGGTCGCCCGCTATCGTCCGCACCCCGCGCGCGCGCAACTGCCGCAGCAGCCGCCAGAAACGTTCCAGCGTCAACGCGGGGTCGCCGCTTCCCTTGAGATACAAATGACCGCGCAGCAGGCCATTTTCATCCGGCTCAACCTCCGACCAGAAAGCAGTGCGCCAGGTATTGCCCGGCCCCAGAAGTTCCAGCGCCGCGTGAGTCGTCACCAGCTTCATCACCGAAGCCGGATTCATCGGCGCTTCGCCGTTGTGGGAAAACAAAAAACCATTGCCCTCCACCGACTCCACCACTATCGCCGCCGCGTCTTCGGGAATACGCGCCCGCGTCAGCGCCTGTCTGACAGATTTCGGCAATTCATCCGCAAACAGCGGCATGGCGAAAAACAACAAGGCAAAACAAAGAACCACGCGCACAGCCAGCCAGGAATGTAGGTTGGGGTTCGCTGCGCTCACCCTACGCATTTTTCGGTAGTTCCAGCGTGGGGAGATATTTTTTACGCGCTTCGTCGCTTAGGCACATGCTCAACCAGTAACACTCGGGACACCATGAACCCTTCAGCACAGTAAATGGCGTTGTTTCCCAGACATGGCCAAGTTTGCACTGCCAGCTCAGCTTATGCGCGGTTCCGTGATATTCCCCGGAAAGACAATGACCGCCGCGTTCCTGCGCCAGTTTTTGCATACCATCAATATTATGAGGAGCGCGCCGCGCACAGACGGGACACCAGCTTCCTGCCCGGATACTACCGGGCGCTGCCTCCCACACGTGTCCATAACGGCATTGCCAGGTCAGTTTCGTTCCGCTGTCGACGTATTTTTCCGACAGGCAGAACCCTCCGCGCGACTGCGCTATTTCCCGCATGAGTTCGATATTCAGGCGCATGCCGTCATGCGCGCAGGCAAGGCACCAGTGACCGACCTGAATCCGGTTACCCGTCGCCTCCCAAATGTGACCCTGGGCGCATTGCCAGAGTACCTTATGGTTCATGCTCACATATTCCGTCGCCAGACACAGGCCACCCCGTTTTTCCGCCAGCGCCTGCAAATCCGCGAGGGAACGCTTGCTCTTCTCGTAGCGACAAACCGGACACCATCCCTTCCCCAAAATGGCATCGGATCGCGCCTGCCAGATATGTCCTTTGGCGCAGCGCCATGTAAGCCTGGCGCGATGGTCGGTGTATTCTGAACTCAGGCATTCTCCGCCCTTTGCTTTTGCCGCCGCTCTCAGCTTTTCCATGTGTTCCTGAATGAAACGCTCCTTCCTGCATTGCGGACACCATCTGCCGCGCAGCACAGAATTTGGCGGCGACTCCCAGATATGTCCCGCCCCGCATTGCCAGACAAGCTTTCGGAAAACGTTGACATAGATTTCGGAGAGGCACTGCCCGCCGTGGCGGCGAGCCAGTTTCCGCATTGCCTTGATACCAAGCCGACGCGGATCGTCCGTCTGCCGTATGGGGTTTGCTACGCTCAATCCATGCTCAGACATATGCTACTCCTTCTTCTCCAATGCGTTTTTCCGTTTCCGGGCGCACGCCCAGACCCCGGAAAAAAACTTCTATTATAAGAAAAGCGTCTTTGGGCATGGCAAACAGGCAACGGTTTTTCGTCCAGTTGAAAATCAGGCCATCTATCAAAGCAACCAGACCAATGGCTGCCTGGCGCGGACTTAAAGCGGCAGAAATTTGTCCTTCTTCCTTTGCCAGCGCGAATGCCCGTTGCAGCACGCCAATGTAATTTTCTCCCTCTTCCAGATATTTCCGGCGCAATACGGCGATGTCGCCGACGTATTCGCATTTGTGCCAGAGAATTTCAAACACATGAAAAAAATTCTGGTCGTAAGCCAGTTTCTCAATGAATTCACGCGCGCAGGCGCGAATAAATCCCAGCGGATTTTCCGCCATCCGTGCTTCATAATCCGCGCTCTTGAAGAGCAAGGGACAGACAAGGCGTTCTATCATGGCGGCAAACAAATCTACCTTATCCTTAAAGTGCCAGTAAATCGCGCCTCGCGTCACCCCGGCCTGACGCGCAATATCCGCCAGAGTCGTGCGGGAAACGCCCTGTTCGCCAAAGCGTATGACCGCCGCGTCAAGAATGCGCTCGCGGGTGACAAGCGCGTCCTCCTGGGTTTTCCTGACCATAATCAGCCCTCCTCGCCAGCATCCGGCTTTAGTTGGGCAACGCCTTCGCTACTCTGCTGTTCCTCCCCGGAATTATCCGCGCCTTCTTCCATTTCCGCGCTTTCCTGCTGCCAGCCGCCGCCCAGCGCCTTGAACAGTTCCACTGCGGCAACCAGATGATTGCGATGCGCGGTCAGATAGGAAAGTTCGGCGTTTGCCAAAGTTCTGCGGCTATCCAGCGGCTCCAGAAAGCTGCTGTAGCCTTCCTCATAACGCGCCATTGCCAGACGCTCGGTATCACGTGCCGCATTGACCTGCACTTCCAGGGTTTCCACTGCCTTCTGGTAATAGTTCAGGTTGACAAGCGCATCTCTCACTTCGGTAAAAGCCGTCTGCACGGCCTTGCGATAGTTGGCGAGCGCCTCTTGTTGGTAGGCGCTCGCCTGATCCACTCTTGCGCCGGTGCGCCCCATGTTGAAAATCGGCATGGCAAGCGCCGCGCCATACGACCAGATTCTTGCCGGCGCGGTAAACAACCTGGATAACTCGGCGCTTTCGCTCCCCAAAAGACCGGTCAGACCAATCATCGGGAAATAGGCAGACTTGGCAACGCCGATATAGGCATTGGCCGCAATCAGGTTTTCCTCGGCCTGGCGCACATCAGGCCGCGCTTCCAGCAAGGAAGAAGGCAAACCCAAAGGCGGAATGGGCGGAAGCGGAATATTGCGGAAGAACGTCCGGTTTCGTTCCCCGCTCTTCTGCTCAAGAGCGCGCGCGACTACAAAACCGGGTTGCCCCACGAGCAAACCCAGCCGGTTTTCGGATAAATCGCGCTGACGCTTCAATTCCACCCACTGCGCGTGCGCGGCGGCATGCGCGACGATAGTCTGTTTCCAATCCATTTCCGAAGACAGCCCCGCCTCAAAGCGCACCTTCATGATCCGTTCGGTTCTAAGCCAGCTTGCGAGGTTATCCATCGCGGCGTCCAGTTCCGCGTCCAGCATCCTGATAGTCAAATATTCCGTCGTGACCATGCCGACAAGCGACAGGGTAAGCGCGTCGCGGGCAAAACGGCTGGAAAGCGCCTGGGCGCGCGCCGCTTCGTTTTGTCGCCGGATGCGCCCCCACAGGTCAAGCTCATAATCCACGGAAAGGGCGGCGCGGCGATTGGAGAAAACCACGCCTCCCGTCATTGCCCCGCTGGCCGTCGCGCCACTGGCGCGAGTGCGGCTGGAGGAAGCGGACAAATCAACCTGTGGAAAATAATCCGCGCCCGCTTCCCGCGCGGCGGCTTCAGCAGCCTCCATGCGGGCGGCGGCGGCGATAAGGTCCTGATTGTTGGCAAACGTCAACTCAACCAGACGGTCAAGTTCACTATCGCCGAAGAGCCGCCACCATTCCGGGTTGACGACAGCTTCGCTCGCGGCGGCTTCCGGTTGGATGGTTCTATATCCTTCCGGCAGCGTGACTTCCGGGCGTTGATAATCGGGGCCGAGCGCGCAACCGGAAAAAAACAGGGTAACAAGCAAACACGGAATAAGCATCTTGTTGTTCATGGCGCGGTTCCCTTCACTGCGTGACTCTGATGGCCTGTCGACAACGACGCCTTGCCGCGCTCAAGCCATTTGAAAAAGAGAGGGATGAAAATAATGGCGATAAAAGTCGCGGCCAGCATCCCGCCAAACACCCCGGTTCCCATTGAGCGCCGCGCCGCCGCGCCCGCGCCGGTAGCCTTGAAGAGCGGAAATACCCCCAATACGAAGGCAAGCGAGGTCATGATGATCGGTCGAAAACGCAGCCGCGCCGCTTCAATGGCTGCTTCAACAACCGTCATCCCTTCGGCGTACTTTTGCGCGGCGAATTCCACAATCAAAATGGCATTCTTGGAGGCCAGGCCAATCAACACGACAAGGCCGATCTGGAAATAGATGTCATTCGGCATGCCGCGCAACCAGACGGCGGTCAGCGCCCCCATCAGTGCAAAAGGCACTGCCATGATGACGGCAACCGGCAACGACCATTTCTCGTACTGCGCCGCCAGAATCAGGAACACCATGATGACGGCAAAAATAAAGGCATCCACCGAAGAGCCGGCGCTTGATTTTTCCTGATAGGCCGAGCCTGTCCAGGCGAGGTTGAAGCCATCCGGGAGAATATCGCTGGCGGTATCTTCAACTATCCTGATGACATCGCCGGAACTAATGCCGGAACGGGACTCGCCCATGACCTTGGCGGCGGTAAAGCCGTTGAACCGCTCCACTACCTCCGGCGCAATGATGCGTTTGATCGAGCTGAACGCCGCAACTGGAATCATCGCGCCATTTCTGCTTTTCACATACATCCTGCCCAAATCTTCCGGTTTCATCCGGTACTCGCGCTCTGCCTGCATCTGCACCTTGTAAACCTTGCTGCCCACGTTGAAGTCATTGACATAAAGCGCGCCCATGTTGGCCTGAAGCGTGGTATAGACATCGCTCAGGGAAATCCCCAGGGAAATCGCCTTGGGTTCATCTACCTCAATGAACAATTGCGGCACATTGGCGCGGATGGAAGTGGAAATGCGGCAGGTCGGACAATGGAATTCCGGGCGGCTGGAAAGCGCGGCCATGAATTCCTGAATCACCCCGGCCAGCCTCACCGAATCTCCATCGGCGCGGTTCTGGATATAGGCTTCAAAGCCGCCGACCGAGCCAAGCCCCATAATGGCCGGGGGATTGAACACGATGGCCATGCCATCGGTCATCATCTGCCCCATCCCGGAGAATTTGCCGACCAGTTCCATCGCGGACATGCCCGGCTTTTTCTCCTGCAAGCCAATGAACATGGCAACCTGCTCCATCATTCCCGGGGTTCGCTTATCCCAATCTTTCAGGTCAATGAACATGGTGCCCTTGCTGCCGCCGATCATGTCAAATCCGGCTACGGTCATTGTGCGGTTAACGGCAGGGTCGCTCTCCACCATCGCGCCCATTTGCTGACCAACATCCAGCGTGCGTTGCAGGGTTGCGCCATCCGGCATAATCATGGCGGAAAAGAGCATCCCCTGATCTTCCTGCGGCACAAAGCCGCTATGCACAACCCGGAAAAAGAGAGCGCAAATCCCGACCACCAGAGCAAATACCACCACGCCGATCAGGTTATGCTTCAACACAAAGCCCACCGTGGAAGTATAGGAACGGGTAAAGCGCTCAAACAGGCGGTTGAAGGGGATGAAGATTTTGTGCTCTTCGTGCTTGCTCTTTAACAAAATGGCGCACAGCGCCGGCGAAAGGGTCAGCGCCACCACCCCGGAAAGTACAACGGAAACCGCCACCGTCACCGCAAACTGTTTGTAAAGCTGCCCGGCGATACCGCCCAGGAAGGCCACCGGAATGAACACCGCGCATAACACGAGCACAATGGCGACCAACGCGCCGGAAACTTCGCGCATAGCCTCCACCGCCGCTGCATAAGGCGTCATTTTCTCTTCCCACATCAGCCGCTCGACGTTTTCCAATACTATGATGGCATCGTCTACCACAATCCCGATGGCAAGCACCATCGCAAACAGGGTTAAGGTGTTGATGGAAAAGCCAAACAGCCAGAGACCCGCAAAGGTGCCGATCAGGGAAATCGGCACGGCAATCATTGGAATCAGGGTCGCGCGCCAGCTTTGCAGGAAGATGTAGACCACCAGTATCACGAGCAAGGCAGCCTCTATAAGCGTTTTCTCCACTTCGCCGATGGATGCGGAAATAAACTTGGTCGTATCGAACGGCACTATGTAATCTATGCCATCAGGGAAACTTTCCTTCAGTTCCGCCATTTTGGCTTCCACCAACTCGGAAACCTTGAGGGCGTTCGCGCCGGTTTGCAGGAAGATACCCATCCCAACTACATCCTGACCATCGGCCAGAGTACGCTGGTTGTAACTGCTCGCGCCCAACTCCACTCTTGCCACATCCTTCAGGCGCAGAATGCCGCCGGGACCGTCCGCGCGCAGCACAATCTCCCCGAATTCTTCCGGCGTCAACAGCCGCCCCTTGGCGTTGACGGTGTACATCAACATCTGGTCAGTTATCGTCGGTTCCTGCCCGATTTTGCCGGCTGCGTTCTGGCTATTCTGCTCGCGGATGGCGACGGCAATTTCCGTCGTGGTGATTTTCAGTTGCGCCATGCGGTCAGGCTTCAACCAGATACGCATGGAATAATCCTGCGCCCCGAATACCATAACGTCGCCAACGCCAGGAACCCTTTTTAATTCGTCAACCAGATTGATGGAGGCGTAATTGGAGAGAAACAGACGGGAATGCCCCTGTCTGGAAATAATGCCGAATATTTTCAGAATGTCGGTGGAGCGTTTCAGCACGGTCACCCCGTTGCGGCGCACATCTTCCGGCAGCCTGGGTTCAGCGATCTTGACCCGGTTATTCACGTTGACGAGCGCCATATCCGGGTCGGTTCCCACTTCAAACGTCGCGGTAATGTTGATCGTCCCGTCCGCCGTCGCGCTGGAATTGAAATAGGACAAGCCTTCGATCCCATTCAACTGTTCTTCGATGGGCGCGGCAACCGTTTTGGCCAGCGTTTCCGCAGAAGCGCCGGGATAAGCCGACACAATCATGATGGTCGGCGGCGTAATCTGCGGATATTGCGCCACCGGCAAAACCTGAAAGGCCACCAGACCGGCAATAACGATAACGATAGAGAGCACCGACGCAAAAATAGGCCGGTCAATGAAGAACTTGGAAAACATGGCGACTCCTTACTGCCCGGCCTGCGGCTTCGACGCCTGTCCGGGAGGTTGGCCGCCGCCCTGTCCCGGCGCTTGCGGCGCCTGTGGCGGATGAGGCGCTACCGGATTGCCGGGACGCAGTTTGATGATGTTATCCACGATAATCCTGTCGCCCGTATTCAAGCCGCCCATCACAATCCAGTCTTTTCCCGCCCATTCGCCCAGCTTGACCGGGCGTGGCGCGATTTTGTCCTCCGCGTCGGCCAGCATGACGAGATCGCCTTGCGCGGTTTGCAATATCGCCACCTGCGGAACCAGATAAACACCCTCGTACATGCCGGCAGTCAGTCGCGCCCGCACGAATTGCCCCGGCAGTAAACGTCCGTCCGGATTGGGAAACTCCGCCCGCAATTGTTGCGTTCCCAGCAGTGTATCAATGGAAGAAGCGAGGAAATTGAGCTTCCCCGGTTGCCCATACAGCGAACCATCCGGCAGGATCAACTCCACGCCGGTAATCGCCTCCGGCGTCAGCCGCCCGTCGGGCAACCTGGCCGCATCGCTCTCGGACAGGGAAAAACGCACCCAGATCGGATCGTTTTGGTGAATTACGGTAAGCAGGCTATCCATGCCTACGCTAATCAGGTTGCCAACCGATTTTTCCGCGCGTCCGGTTATGCCATCCACCGGCGCGGTCACATTTGTCCAGGAGAGATTGAGAGTAGCCTGCCTGAATGCCGCCTGCGCCATTTCGTCTGCGGAAACCGTGTCGTCGTATTCCTTCCTGGAAATGCCGTTTATGTCCAGCAATTTCCTGAAGCGTTCCCGCTCCCGCGCGGTCTGGTCTGCCCTGGCCTTCGCCTCGGCATAGGCGTTCTCGTAGGAAGCGCGGTCAATCAAAAAAAGAGGTTGCCCTGCCTTGACCCGGTCGCCCTCCTGATAAAATTGCCGCATCAGCAGCCCGCCGACTCTGGCGCGCACTTCGGTTTCCTTCGCGCCTTCGGTTTGCGCCATGACCTCAAGCACACGCGGCACGCTTTGCGGCTGCGCGGCAATAACTGTCACCGGCAATGCCTGATGCGGCGGCGGCGCGTCCGCCCCCCCGGAACAACCGATCACCAGCATACTCCCCAATAACAACAACAAACCGCTTCGGGCAGGCAATTGACCGTAACATGAAAACATCATGATTCTCCCGGTATAAATAAAATACGCTCCATTATACATACGCGCTTGTATGTTTATCGGCTCACTCCCCCGAATGTTTCATTCTTTTACACTTTCTCCAACAGCCCGCATCCATGCCGCCAGGGAGCAAAAATTAGCGACAGGCATTCATGCCTGTGCTCAAAATGAACAAGGAAGGGGTTTGCATCCCCTCCCCTGTTGCTACGGTCGAAACCCTGGCTTCAGGCCGGGGTTTCGACCGTAGTGCCGCCCTGAAGGGCGGGGTTTCAAACCGGAGTTAGTTTTACGATGAAAATAGCGATGGCAAGCTGTTGTAAAAAACCCGACAAAAGCAACTTGTCGGCGATTGAAGCCGTAATTTCCGAGAAAATATATCGTAAAATGAAAACAGCGGTTGTGCGCTGTTGCAGAAAACCCGACAGACCTCCCGATCTTGCGATTCCGTCCGGCTTCACGCGCCAACTGTCACCAAACTGTCAAACAAAACCTGCTTAATAGCGGTCGAGATTTGGGAATTCCCGTTGAGCGGGCAACTCAAATCCTTTCTCATCTCATCAAGGAGTGTTTCATGCAGAAAAAAATCATCGCGCTCGCCGTTGCCGCTCTGGCTTCCGGCGCGGCTTTCGCCCAGTCCGCCAACGTGACCATCTACGGGAGCATGGATATGGGTTTTTCCCATCGTAGCGACAATGTGGATTCCGGCATAAAGTCCAAGAATTCCATTGACGACGGTCTTGCCGCCGCCAGCCGTCTGGGCTTCAGGGGTACGGAAGATTTGGGGAATGGCTGGTCTGTCCTGTTTAACCTGGAAACAGGGTTTGCCGCAGATACCGGCAACCTGCGCCAGAGCAACCGCATCTTCGGACGACAGGCTCACCTGGGAATGACCAACAGTAATGTCGGCACCTTCCTTGCCGGGCGTCTGTACACGCCGCACTATTCCTTCATTTCCAACATTGATCCCTTCAGGGCCGGCACGGTTGGCATGTATCGCAACGTATTCGCGGCTGGCGTGACAACGGGCGGCGAAAATCTCTTCGACCCAACCCGGGTGGATAACGCGGTAGCCTATGTCTCGCCTTCCTTCAGCGGCTTCAACATCACGGCAGCCTACTCGAATAACGCCATCGGACAGGAAAATCTGGAGAACAAGAGCGATAACAGGGTATTCGCGCTGCTGCCCCGTTATACCAACGGCCCCCTGGACATCGGCTTTTCCTATCACCAGATCAAAAACAAGAATGGCTCGGTGTTCGGCGTTGATGAAAAACCCAAAATCACCAACTGGTTAATTGGCGGCGCTTATGATTTCGGCGCGCTCAAGCTACATGCCTTCTATGACCAAAACAAGCTGACCTCCAGGGACAATGTCGTCGACGGCAAGACGCTAAAGAGCTTCCTGCTTGGTATAACCGTGCCGTTTGATAAACATGCCATTCAGGCTTCCTACACCCAGGGCAAGCTGAAAGAGGCCAGTGGCGCGAAGACTTACAAGGCGCACCAGTGGGCTTTGGGCTACACCTATAGTCTCTCCAAACGAACCGGCTTTTACGCGGCCATTTCTGACATCAACAACAAGAAATACCGTGCGGCCAAGGCGTCTGTAGGCGATAACTCCAATGGCGGCGAAGGCTACCAAACCGGCGTCCAATTTGGTTTGCGGCACTCTTTCTGATTCCGAACCATCCTCATGAGCTTGAAGCAGGCGCTTAAAGCGCCTGCTTTTTTTGTGAAATGGGAGCTGCGGATACAAGCTGTTGTAAAAAGCCCGACAAAACCCCCGATCTTGCGATTTCGTCCGGCTTCACGCGCCAAATGTTACTAAACTATTAAGCAAAACTTGTTTAAATAGCGGTTGAGATTTGGAAATTCCCGTTTAGTGGGTAGCTCAAATCCCTTCACATCTCATCAAGGAGTGCTTCATGCAGAAAAAAATTATCGCGCTCGCCGTGACTGCCCTGGTCTCTGGCGCGGCTTTCGCACAGTCCGCCAATGTAACCATTTATGGCAGTCTGGATATGGGTTTCGCCCATCGTAGCGACAATGTGACCAAAGGCGTAAAGTCCCAGAACGCCATTGACAGCGGCATTTCCGCCGGCAACCGTTTGGGCTTCAGGGGTACGGAAGACCTGGGAAATGGCTGGTCTGCGCTGTTTACCCTGGAAACCGGCTTTGCTGGCGATACCGGCAACCTCCTCCAGAACAACCGTATCTTCGGTCGGCAGGTTTTCATGGGACTGACCAACAACAACGCCGGCACCCTCATTGCCGGGCGTATGTACACGCCGCACTATTCCTTAGCCCTCGCCATTGACCCCTTCAAATCCGGCACGGTCGGACAATATCGCAACGTACTCGCGGCGGGTGTGGTAGCGGGCGGCGAAAACCTCTTCGACCCGGTTCGGGTGGATAACACGGTGGCCTATGTCTCGCCTTCCTTCTCCGGCTTCAACGTGACGGCGGCCTACGCGACCAACGCTATCGAGCAGGAACACCTGGGCAATAAGGATGACGCCAGGGTATACGCTCTTTTACCTCGCTATACCAACGGCCCCCTGGACATCGGCCTTTCTTTCCACCAGATCAAATCCAGCGGCACGGTGATTGTCTACAAACCCAAAATCACCAATTGGATGCTGGGCGGCACCTATGATTTCGGCGCGGTCAAGCTGCACGCCTTCTATGACCAAAACAAGCTGACCAGCAAAACAGACGCCGCTGACGGCAAGAAGCTGAAGAGCTTTTTGTTGGGCGCAACCGTACCTTTCAATCAGCACGCCATTCAGGCTTCCTATACCCAGGGCAAGCTGAAAGAGGCCAGTGGCGCGAAGACCTACAAGGCGCACCAGTGGGCTTTGGGCTACACCTATAGTCTCTCCAGGCGGACCAACTTTTATGCGGCCTATGCTGACATCAATAACAAAAAAGACCGCGCGGCCTATGCGTCTGTCGGCGACGCCTCCTACGGCGGAAACGGCTATCAGCAAGGCTTTCAGTTCGGTTTGCGGCATACTTTCTGATTCCGCGCTATTCCTCATGAGTTTTAAGCAGGCGTTTAAAGCGCCTGCTTTTTTATGCCCGCGCCCCCACGAGCATTGCTATACATCACCTGAACTTGCTTTCAAACTGAGAGACACTACCCACTCGTGGGAGGTCTTGCAGACGGCAATTGTTTTTCCCCTCTCCCACTTGTGGGAGAGGGTGCCCCGAAGGGGCGGGAGAGGGACGTCCACGCCTTGACTGCTTTTTAGCATGGAAGAAATGTGTACCCTCTTAAATCAAAACAGCTCTGAATTTTTTTATCATACGCAGTAGACATCTTTGTAGAACAAGAGTAGATTTGCCTCTTGTTCGAGTTGGCGGACGGCATGGCAGGCAAGTTGAGGCGTCATGTTCCGCAGAGCTACAGGACAAGGCAACAAAAAATTGTAATAATTTGTAAAAATTCCTTGAAAAATCGGAAATGACATACTCAATTTTTTTAAGCAAGCAAGCAAGCAAGCAAGCAAGCAAGCAAGCAAGCAAGCAAGCAAGCAAGCAAGCAAGCAAGCAAGCAAGCAAGCAAGCAAGCAAGCAAGCAATATCCGTGCCAGCGTGAGCGTTCTGCGCCGCGCGTTTGTTTGCGGCCTTCTGCCGCGTCGTTTAATCCAATTTCCCTTTAGAGCAGTTCCGGCTCAAATGTATACGTTCATTCTGGATTCCCGCCTACGCGGGAATGACGAATTTGAGCGTGGGAATGACGAGTTTGAGCGTGGGAATGACGAGTTTGAGTGCTGGAATGACGCTGTAAATATGGTCATATTTTCTCCGCCATTGTCGCGTCCCTGCTGTTCCATCTGCCCCAGACTTTCCATTCGTCATTCCCGCGTAGGCGGGAATCCAGCAAAAAGCTCTGTCTGCCGTACAGGATTAAACAAAAATCGCTCTAACCCGCTATGCGGTATGAAATTTATTTCAGGAGGAAACGCAACATGAACACGGAGCGGCTTGACGGAGAAAACAGCGGAGAAGACGTGAGCCAGGATAAAACGGCGCAGAGCATCCCTGTTCCGTCTGTGTCGGGCGATTCCGGGTCTGCCGCTGCGGTGGTCGATCATGTGCGGGAAATTCCCGCGCAGCCCGCTGCTACTCAAAAGCAGCCTGTTGTCGTCCAAAAAATATCCATTGATTTGCTTGTCCCCTCTCCTTTCAACTCCCGGAAATTTCGCCCGGAACAAAGCATTCAGGATATGGCTCAATCATTGCGCGAACATTGACAAAGGGAAGCTCTGCGGGTTTATCCCGGCGAAGGCGAGCGGCAGGGAAAATACGAGATCGTATCTGGCGTGACCCGTTTTTTGGCTGCGACGACTTTGGGCTGGTCTGCTCTGGACGTAATTGTTGATCCCACGCTGAACCCTAATGATCCTCTCTCGCTGATTGCTATAAGCCGTGTGCATAATGATGTATCAAAAGAGACCGATATGGATCGAGCCGCTGTCGCCGCTGATCTTGAGGAGCAAGGCTATAGCCAGGAGGCAATCATGGTGGCGATGGGGTTCAAGTTTCCGCGCAAACTGTTCAGGTTGAGGGCATTCAGAGAATTGCCAGAGGCCATCTTTGCGATAGCGGCGCAACACCCTCATAAAGTGTCTGCCGCATTTGCCGACATTCTGAAAAGCGCGGTTGCGGAGCTTGGCGCAGATAAAGCAACCTTGCTTGCCGAGGAATTGATTGCGAATAATCTCTCCAAGGAAAATCTCATCGGGCGCATTAAGACTGAGCGACGAAAAATCGCCGACAAACCTATGCGGGCAATAAAAGAACGGGCAAGATTGATTCATTTTAGCGACACGCAGGCTGGCGATCTTCGCCTCATGCGCTATCCCAATTCCGACGAAAAAAGAGTTAAATTGGATATACTTCTCCCGAAGGCAGTCGCCAAAAACCTCTTTGCCGAAATCGAAAACCTGATTCAAAGGATGAACGCGGAATGACAAATATATCTTCGCCTTCTCTCGTCAGCCATACAAGACACTGGAGTAGCTTTTGTAAGCCATTGATTTTAAATGAGTGCACCGGTGCACAAAGTTCATTCATGGGTGCGTCGCTTCCTTTTCCGGCATATGTTGGAGCTCGCTACACCTCACTCCAATCTACGGGTGGCTATAAAACTCGTAGGGGCGCGATTTATCGCGCCCAACCCAACAAACCACGGCAGTTTTGTAGATGGCAATGTTTGGGTGCGATAAATCGGTCTTGCAGACGGCAATGTTTGGGCGCGATAAATCGCGCCCCTACGAATGACCGGAAACGCCTCATTCCCATTCACGCCTTGCTCAAATCCAATCTGACAATCGCGCAAATGGCCGAAGCAGGTAAGACCTCGGCAGGTTGGCGGTTAGCGTCTTGCAGACAGCAAATAGCGAACCCCAACGCCAGCGTAGATGTCGGGGTTCGCTACTCTTCACCTCAAGATACTGTGCTGAAAAGCGGTCAGGACGTGAACGTCCCTCTCCCGCTTGCGGGAGAGGGAATGAGGGAGAGG
>Ga0099364_10000984_pt1 | contig 47965 bp, 37 predicted proteins | sample TergutTh196P3_FD_73070 | JGI IMG/M metagenome (GOLD analysis project Ga0099364, IMG submission 73070) | Microcerotermes parvus P3 segment gut microbial communities from Pointe-Noire, Republic of the Congo - Th196 P3 | ecosystem: Host-associated > Arthropoda: Insects > Digestive system > Gut ...
TAGAGCTGGCTCTAGCAAGTGTGGACAAGCGCTTAAGAGACGAAGGCATACGCGAGCGTGTTTCTATTGTTGCAGGAGGCGGCATACGCAGCAGCGCAGACATTGTTAAAGCTGTTGCACTTGGAGCGGATGCAGTATATATAGGTACGTCTGCACTATTGGCAATGGGCTGCCATCTTTGCAGAACCTGCCACATGGGTAAGTGCAACTGGGGAATTGCAACTCAGATCCCCGAACTTACAAGGAGACTGAACCCGGACCTGGCATATAAACGCCTTGTTAACCTCTTAACAGCATGGGATCACGAAATAAAAGAGATGATGGGCGGTATGGGGATTAATTCCATAGAAGCACTAAAGGGAAACCGCTTTATGCTAAGGGGAATAGGGTTAAATGTAAAAGAGCTGGAAGTTTTAGGCATTAAGCATGCCGGAGAGTAACAGGAATAAACAGGGATAAATATGAAAAGAGTTTATGTAAACGAAAAATGGTGTCTTGGCTGCAGGCTGTGTGAATACTTTTGTGCATTTGCAGGAACGCAAGGAACGGACATTGCACGTTCACTTAAGGGCGTAAAGATCAACCCAAGAATAAGGATAGAAGAAAAAGACGGTATAAGCTTTGCAGTTTCCTGCCGCCATTGCAGGGAGCCATTATGCGTAAAAGGCTGCATAACTGGTTCCTTAAAGGTAATAGAAGGTGTTATTACAGTAGATCAGGAGCATTGTGTTAGCTGCTATACCTGTGTTTTAAGCTGTCCCTTTGGTGCAATTTCATCATCAGAGAGCGGAGCTGTTCAAAAATGCGAGCTCTGTACAAAAGACGGTACCGCACTGCCTTCCTGTGTCAGCGGCTGTCCGAATAATGCCATTGTATTTGAAGATAGGGGAGCGTGAAAATGAAGTATGTAATTATAGGCAATTCCGCCGCAGGTATAGCCTGTGTGGAAGGAATACGGCAAATAGATAAAAAAGGAAGCATAACACTTGTTACACATGAAGCATGCCATACATATTCGCGGCCTCTTATTTCCTACCTTGTACAGGGTAAACTTAACACAAAAAAAATGATGTACAGAAATGAAAGCTTTTATAAAGATAACGATGTTGATTTTATAAGCGGTGTTAGCGCAGAAAAAATTGAAGTGGATAAAAAAACTGTATCTTTATCCAATGGAAAAGATCTCGCCTATGATAAACTGCTTGTAGCTACAGGTTCTTCCGCCTTTGTTCCGCCCATTGAAGGTCTTGATGAAGTTAACTCCAAAACTACATTCATGAGCCTGGCGGATGCAGAAAAACTACAATCCCTTTTGGAGCCTGGTAAAAAGGTAATAATACTTGGAGCCGGTTTAATAGGCTTAAAATGTGCCGAAGCTCTGCTTGGTAAAAACTATAAGCCAAAGATCATAGACCTTGCGCCGCGTGTTCTTGCAAGCATATTGGATGAAGCAGGTGCTGCAATGATGCAAAAGCACTTTGAAGATAAGGGTGCAGAATTTTTGCTTTCAAAGAGCATAAGCCGCGTAGAAGCTACCAAGGGAAAAAAATCAAGCTACCTTGCTATTTTAAACGATGAAACAAAACTGGATTTTGATGTTTTGGTTCTGGCTGCAGGCGTTAGGCCAAATACAAGCCTGCTTTCGGGGATTGCAGAAATTGGCAGGGGCATAGCAGTTAACACAAAATCTGAGAGCACCAGCCCCGGCATTTATGCAGCCGGAGACTGCACGGAGACTATGGACATCTCAAGCGGTCAAAGAAAAATTATGGCACTTTTGCCCAATGCATATATGCAGGGTGAATGTGCCGGTGTAAACATGGCAGGCGGGGATATGATCTTTGACAGGGCAATTCCCATGAACGCCATAGGTTTTATGGGACTGCATATAGTTTCGGCGGGGTCATATTCAGGAGAAGTATATGAATCAAATAAAAATGGAACTTACAAAAAATTGTTTTTCTCTGACAATAAGCTAAACGGTTTTATTTTTATAGGTGATATAGACAAGGCGGGAATATACACCAGTTTAATTCGTGAAGGAACGGCACTGGATACTATAGACTTTAACTTAATCTGCGAAAAGCCCGGTCTTATGGCTTTTACAAAAGAGGTAAGAGCAGAAAAGCTGGGTGCCGGTAAAGGAGGACAAAGTGGAAGAAAAATTAATTGAAAACTGCTTTGGAGAAAGGTTCATAGGAAGTGGAGCAAAAAATTCCAAAATAACTATTCATGGTACCCCGGGAAATGCACTTGGCTGTTACCTCGATGGTTCAGAAATTACAGTGTATGGTAATGCTCAGGATGCAGTTGGTGACACTATGAATGAAGGAAGAATAGTTGTCCATGGCAATGCGGGAGATGCCCTGGGATATGCAATGCGCGGAGGTAAAATTTTTATTCGCGGTAATTCCGGTTATAGAAGCGGGATACACATGAAGGAATATAAAGACAAAAAACCTGTAATAGTTATTGGCGGAAGTGCAGGATGCTTTTTAGGAGAGTACTTGGCAGGCGGCTTGATTATAGTGCTTGGGATTGATTCAGAGGGTATACCCATTGGAGATTTTGCCGGAACAGGTATGCATGGCGGGAAAATTTTTATCAGAAGCAGTGCTAAACTACCCCCTCTACCCAAGCAGGTTGTGATTTCTGATGCTTCAGAGGATGATTTGTCAGAAATTAGCCCCTTTATATTGGAACATGCCGGATATTTTGGCTTAAATAGTGAAAAACTAATAAAAGATAAGTTTTATGTACTAAAACCCAATGCTAAAAACCCTTATAAGCAGTTATACACAGCAAATTAGTTTTATATAATTGGATATTTAAGCGGTTTATGTTATACTCATGTAATGAGGCGGATTTTCTGTAAAAACATAATATTCTCTGTGGTGGTAATTTATGCAATACTTTGTATGGGTGCCTGTGCATCCATGCATGTAAATATGACGGTACAGAGACCGCCTGCCATAAATACTGCCGGTGTACGACGTCTTGCCATTATGCCTTTTACAAGCTCCCAAAATTCCGCCCTACACAGGGAAGTGGCTGCTTCTCTTACCAACACAGCTGTCTCCAGGATAGCCGCATCGGGGCATTTTTCCTTGGTGGATTCTAATGTAATTGAACGCCTAAAGGGTCGTAACGAGAGCCTGGAAGATTATGCAGATGCTTTGATGGTTGGCGAGTTAATTGCCCTTAATGTAAGAGACAGCTCCCGCCAGGTTCCAAGGTACAATATTGCTACGCGTAGCACAGTGTTGGTTACAGTATACGACAGGGAAGTAGAATTAATTTATAGTTACAGCCTGCTTCGTGCCAGGGATTCGAGTGTAATAGGTGTTGTTACAAGAAGCACTGTTAACAGGGATAGTAGAGATCAAAGGGGTAGTCTAAGGTCTGCCTCGTCTTTGGCACAGGAAATAGTTGCAAACCGTATGGAAAATATTGCCCAGGACCTTGCTCCCTATACAGTTACAGAAAGGCGTACCTTAATGGATGACAGGTCGGAAAGAAACTTAAGAACCAGTATGAGTAACGCCTTTGCCCTTGTAAAAAATGGTAACTATAGGGGTGCACTTAACATGTACCTTCAAATTTACGATGCCTACGGGAATTTCCCTTCTATATACAATGCGGCTTTGCTGCATGAAATTATGGGAGAACCTGATGCCGCTATAGAGCTATTTGAATGGTATTACAGTGAAAGCGGAAACCCAAGGGCACTTGGCGAAATTGCAAGGCTGGAGAGCTTTGCAGCCGAACAGGAAACGCTCCTTGCAGGATATACAGGGGATGTGCAGACACAGAGAGACAGGGTATTGGAACTTGCAGTTAACGAGATAATATCTTCCCTGCCGCCTGATGCCAGAGTCTGGCTTTACAATAATACCAAAACAGAATTTTCTCTGGCTAATGGGGTAGCACTGGATCTAAGTGCAGCTCTTATGCGCAGCGGCATTATACTGGTAGACAGGGATACTGCAAGGTTAAGAGCAGCGGAGATGGAGTTGCAGATGCTGGGTAATGTAAGGGACGAAGACATGATCAGTTTAGGCAATAATGTTGGTGCAAGTGTAATAATTGAGCTTTCCATAGAAGGTGCAGGCAGCTTAAGGCGTTTACAGTTGAGGATGATAGATATAGAAAGGGGTATACCCATTATGACCAGTGATACTAACGAGAGGTGGCAGATATGAAAAAGAGTAAATTAACTTTTGTGCTTTTAATGATTTTTCTGACGGCAGCTTCAGGCTTTGGTCAAATTTACGATACCAGACCTGTGGACATAAGCAGCGGGTTAAGCAATATGGAAACTTCCATAGGCTTTTCCCTTGATCTAAGGCATGAGGGAAGCGGCGAATTTGCCGGGCGTGCTGCCTTTGCCTTACTGTACAGGCAATTTTTTGGACATTTAACGAATAACCTTGAAATGGGTGTTTCTGTTATGGGTACCTTTTCCTTTCTTGGAGACATGAACTGGACTGTTCCAAAAGGAGCAAGCATTGTTACACCTGATAGAGTTTATAACCCTGGTAGCGTTGTAACGATAAATTCTAGCGATTCTACTTATATTAACAACACATCCTTACTTGCAAGTTTAAGTTTTCGGCATACTTTATCTCCGGGCTTTGGAATTATTGTAGATGCCGGCTTGGCATTTAATATAGATTTTGCAAAATGGGAGAACAGATTTAGATACACTAATACACATCCAATGAATAATTTTGGAGTATTAATACATGAAGTTGATTATGTAACATCATATATCGATTTTAGCACGGTTAATTTTGGCATAGGTGTCAATGGAGGCGTACAGTACCGCTTTGGACAATCAGCACAGATCTTATTGGAAGCCGGGATCAACCTTTCCTACTATTTCTTGCGCTACAGTACTTTTGAAACAGGCTGGTATAAAAATAATAACAGGAATGATACTTACAATGTTAACAGTGGAAGCGGTGATTCAGAAGGCTTTAGTTCTTTAAAACTGGGCCTGCCTTACATCATGATAGGGCTTTCATTTTAATTCCTGCACTTCCGGCTGTTCTGCCGCCATATCTGCCTCTCTTCTGACAGAAGTTCTGGCTCCTGTCTGAGTCTGTTCGGGCAGAGTAATTGCGTTAACAGCTTTGCGTGAACTCATAAGTATTGCGATTGGCTCCAGCACACCTATATTTGTGCATAGTATCTTTATTATTGCCATCATGGGGACTGCCAAAATTAAGCCTGTAAAACCCCATATCCAGCCCCATATCATAAGGGATACAAGAAGTACCAGGGGAGAAAGCCCAAGCCTGTCTCCCATAACTTTTGGATTAAGTATAAAACCGCACAGTATGTTTACCCCAAGCATAACAAGGGCTGTTGCAATAACAGGGCCCGGTTCAGGCCAGAATTGTATAAGGGCGAAGAGTGTAGCTCCTGCACCGGCAGCAATGCTTCCTATATTGGGAATAAAATTCAAAATAAACTGAATAACGCCCCAAACAGCGGCAAATTCCAGTCCTATTATTCTTAAGCCTATACCGGCTAAAAGCCCGTTTAAAAGGGATATAAAGAACATAACAGAAAGGTAGTGGGTAATCTGGGTGATAATATCGGAACTGATTTTTTTTATCCTCTCTGCTCTTGGTCCTTCGAATGCTTTATCCAATTTTTCCCTTAAAAAAACTGCTTCAAAGAGTAGAAAAACCATAAAAATGGCAACCATAAATGAATTTGTTAAAAATGTTAAAAATCCATTTGTAAAAGAAAGGGTCATTTCCCTTACCTGGGTTCTTACATCGGCCTGTCCCCAGATATTTTCGAATAATGAAAGGTAATCATCGTAAGGGAGTTCAAAAAACATTGCAATGTATATGTAAATTTCCCTGGCTCTTGCCTCATAACGCGGATAAACGGTTAGAATAGCCCTGCCGGATGAGTATAGTATCATTCCCATTACATATAGGATGCCAAATAGTATAAATAGTATAACAACAGCCGAAATTATCCTTGGAATGTGGAATTTTGTAAGGAATTTAATTATTGGTTGAGTTACCAAGGCCAGAAGAACAGCAACTACAAAAGGTAAAACCACAGCTGCTGTGATCCTGAGTACAGCAGCAATTACAATTATTGTAATTATTGCCAACATAAAGGACATTACTCTGGCGGAGTTGTATTTTTTAAATCTGTCTATCATTCTGCCCTCTTACTGTATATAATACATAAAATACTATATGATGTCAGTAAATTATGCATAAATTTTTTATAAAATATCATAAAAAGCTTGCTGCTCTTGTTATAGTATCATTTTTTTCCATATTGATGCTTTTTTTCCATTTTTCCGGTCTTCTGGATAACCTGGAATACCGTTTTTACGATCTAAGAATTAACTTTTTTGCTCCCTCATCCAGGGTATCTGACGATATTATCGTAGTTCTCCTGGATCAGCAAAGTATAGATTGGGCTTACAGGGAACGCGGCTGGGCCTGGCCCTGGCCAAGGTATGCTTACGGAGAATTTGTCGACTATATGAATCTTGGCGGAGCAAGATCTGTAATTTTCGATGTTCTTTTTTCTGAATCTTCCATATATAGCCAATTTAATATAGCTGATGATGATGCTTTTGCAGAAGCTGCTGCCATATATGGAAATGTCGTACAAGGTGTAATGCTTAGTACGGTTTCCGGAAGCAGGGACAGCTGGCCCTATGATCTAACAATCCCTCTATTTAAACCTGAAAACTTCGGCGAATTTATCTCTGTTTATGATCTTCTTGGCAGAAACGGCAGTTTAGGAGCTCAGTTTCCCATACCTGCTCTTAGAAATTCCGCAGGAGCAATAGGCAGCTTAACCGGAATATCTGATTCTGATAATATTTTTCGTTCTCAGCATCTTTTTATGATCTTTGATGATAAAGCAGTTCCAAGCCTGGCTGCTGCTGCTCTTTTGGCAGCCGGAGAAGATGAACACATATTTTACGATATTCATAATAGACAAATCCAATGGGGGTCTCATAGGATACCAGTAGATGAGAGAGGTAAAAGCCTCTTACGTTTCCGGGGTACCCTTAACCGTTACCCAAGTTACAGTATGTCCATGGTACTGCAAAGTGCAGAGGATCATTCTTTGGGACTGGATCCTTTCCTTCCTCCGGAAAACTTCGAAAATGCCTATGTGTTTTTTGGGCTTTTTGCACAGGGGCTTTTTGATACATTCAGTACTCCTATAGATTCTGTTTATCCCGGTATGGGTGTGCATATTACCATGTTGGATAATATTTTAATGGGAGACTTTATAAGTAAAGTCCCATTTTGGGCGGAAGCCCTGATGATTTTTCTGCCTATAGTTACTGCATCCATCCTTGTTCTTTTTTCCCGCCGTATACGTCTTACCCTTAGCGGTTTATTTGCTTCCATAACAATAATTCTGCTTACAGGCTTCCTTGCCTTTAATGGCGGTTTTTGGCTGCCAATGGCGGCTCCGCTTGGTGCATTTTTATTAAGTTTTATAAGCGCTACCGTTTATAGTTATGCGACAGAAGGCAAAGACAAACGTTTTATAAAACACGCATTTTCCAGAATAATTTCGCCAAAGGTAGTAGAGCAGATCATTGCAGATCCATCCCAGTTAAAATTGGGCGGAGAAAAAAGGCAGTTAAGCGCAATTTTTACCGATGTCCAGAGGTTTTCTACAATAGCATCGGAGCTGCAGGATCAGTACGGAGAAGACGGACCAAAAACCCTTGTTAACATGCTTAACCTATACCTCACAGAAATGAGCAATATTATACTTTCCAACGGAGGTACCATAGACAAGTACCAGGGTGACGCCATTGTTGCATTCTTTGGAGCTCCGCTCTGGATGGAAGATCATGCCGCAAGAGCCTGCCGCAGTGCAATAGAGATGAAAAAAAGAGAGCTGGAGCTTCGCAATGATATCCTAAACCCCCAGAGCAGCTTTTATGATCCAATGAGTAAACTTATAAACGACGGCGTTATACGCAATGATAGACCCATATTTACAAGGTTTGGGATCAATTCCGGGGACATGGTTGTAGGTTTTATGGGTACGCCTGAAAAAATGGATTATACGATAATGGGTCATGCTGTAAATCTTGCGTCCCGTCTTGAAGGTGTTAACAAGCAGTACGATACCAAAGGCATATTAATAAGTGAAAACACAAAAAACCTAATTGGCGATGAATTTCTTGTACGTTCTTTAAGCAGGGTAACCGTTTACGGTATACCTGCTCCAATTAAACTCTTTGAGCTGCTTGATTTAAAAGAAAATGCCGGTACAGAACTCATAATAAATGCAGAAAGATGGGAAAAAGCCTATGCTGCTTACTTAAAAAGTGATTTTATAGCTGCAGAAAAACTATTTTCTATAATCTACGAAATAGATCCTCTCGATACCACTGCAAAATTCTATTTAAATAGATGTAAAAATTACATTACAATACCACCCGAGAATTGGAATGGTATTGATAGCTTAGAGGAAAAATAAATCTTTACAAATAAGGTTTATGGATGATATAATTCACCCATGAGAATTAGAAAAAAAGTCTCTTCCATACTCTTTTTTGTATGTTTACTGTCTTTTATCATGCTCTTTTTCACCGATACAGCAGCTGCACAGCAGGATTTTTCTGCTTCCGGCGGAAATTCAGCATGGATCATCCCTATAAAAGGCGATATTGAACCTTCTTTGGCAGCTTTTGTCAGGAGAGAAGCACGCAGAGCCCTTAATGAAGGTGCTGATGTATTAATTTTCGAAATTGATACCTTCGGCGGACGTGTAGATTCTGCTCTTGAGATTACATCTTTTATAATGTCGGTTAGAAATGCGCGGACAGTTGCATGGGTTACAAGCGGAGAAAGCTCCCTTGGTGTGAGCTGGTCTGCCGGAGCTCTCATTGCCTTTGCCTGTACGGAAATTTACATGGCTCCGGGTACCTCAATAGGAGCGGCTGCCCCTGTTACAGGGACAGGAGAATCGGCTGATGAAAAATCCGTTGCCGCAATAAGGTCTCAGATGGCAGCTCTTGCAGAGAGGAACGGACACCCTATAGGGCTTGCCCTTGCTATGGTAGATTACGATGTAGAATTGTGGGAAGTGGAAATTAATGGAGATGTTAGAGCCTTAACCCTAAATGAACTTGAACGCATGGAAAGGGATAACAGAATTACAGAAAATACTACAATAGATAGAATAGGAATAATTTCTGAAACAGGAAAGCTGCTTTCATTAACCGCCGGCGAAGCACAATTATATGGTTTAACTACAGGGCTTGTAGATACCAGGGCGGATCTCCTTTTCACTCTTGGTGTAAGGGGCGAAGTAACCGAATCCGTCCCCAGTATGGCTGACGATGTAGTTTCTTTCCTTACTTCTGGTCCTGTTCAGACCATTTTAATACTACTTGGACTTGTAATGGTGTTTATGGAAATACAGAGCCCCGGTTTTGGTGTTCCCGGAATAATTGCAGTTATTGCCTTTTTAATAGTCTTTGGTGCAAGTGCAATGCTGGGCCGTGTTGGTTCCATGGAGATCATCCTTTTTCTTCTGGGTTTGGGTTTGCTTGCCGTGGAATTATTTGTCTTACCCGGTTTTGGTTTAATAGGTATATCAGGTATACTCTTGATTGGTGCTTCATTAATATTCTCCATGCAGGACTTTGTAATTCCTACGCTGGAATGGGAATGGGATCTCTTTGGTAGGAATGCTGCAGTTGTCTTCTCGGGGCTTTTGGCTTCCATAGTCGGCATCGCTGTAATCGCACTTTTGGGACCAAAAATCAAGATCTTTGAACCTATCACCCTAAAGACTGCAATTACCGGTACCGCAGGCGGCCCTGACCCGGATTCTCCCATAGCCAAAGCTGCAATGACGGATCAGCGCATAGAAGAACAGCGTTACAGGGATGAGGAAGATTACGAAGCTCTTGTAGGTAAGATAGGTACGACAGAGTCCATACTGCGTCCCAGCGGGAGGGCCTTAATTGAAAATAAAGTTTATACTGTAGAATCTGATGGGGAATTCGTAGATTCAGGCAGAGGTGTAGCGGTAATACGCGTTAGGGGAAACAGGATAATCGTAAAACGAGTATAATTAACCAGTCTCGTTATTTAAATTTTAGGAGTTTTTTATGACAGTGCAGATAATTATTTTTTCCATCGCCGGTGTACTGGCATTGGGTTTTCTTATTCTTTTCTTCCGCTTTTTTGGGCTTTGGTTCAGGGCTCTTTTGTCCGGGGCACATGTAGGCATAGGGCGTATCATAGGTATGTGGATACGCAAAGTAGATCCCAATGTAATTGTAGACTGCAGAATTATGCTGTCCAAAGCCGGCATAGATGTTTCGTCTGATATGCTTGAAACTCACTTTTTGGCAAGGGGCGATGTTAGAAAGGTAAGCCGTGCCCTTGTTGCCGCAGATAAGGCAAACATAAGCCTGCCATTCCAGAGAGCCTGTGCAATAGACCTTGCAGGAAGGGATGTTTACGAAGCTGTCAGAACCAGTGTTAATCCCAAGGTAATTGACTGCCCGGATTCTGCCAAAGGCAAGCATACAATAGATGCGGTTGCAAAAGATGGTATACAGTTATGCGTAAAAGCCAGAGTAACGGTACGCTCAAATATTGAACGCTTGGTCGGCGGTGCAACCGAAGATACAATTATTGCCCGTGTAGGTGAAGGCATAGTTACCACAATAGGATCATCAGAAACTTATAAAAGCGTTATGGAAAATCCCGATAGGATTTCCAAAACTGTTTTGGAAAAAGGACTTGATGCAGGTACTGCTTTTGAGATTCTTTCCATAGACATTGCCGATATTGACGTTGGTCAGAATGTTGGTGCCAAGCTCCAGGCTGATCAAGCTGAGGCAGACAAGCGCCGCTTCCAGGCAGAGGCAGAAAAGCGCCGTGCAGCAGCCCAGGCACAGGAGCAGGAAATGGTTGCCAGGGTTCAGGAAAACCGCGCCAAGGTAGTACTTGCAGAAGCTGAAATACCACTTGCCATTGCCGAATCATTCAAAAACGGGCATCTTGGTGTAATGGATTATTACAGACTCAGGAATATACAGGCGGATACTGATATGCGTTCTTCCATAGGAGGAAATCCCGGAACGGCAAACTAATGGATGATATTTTTAACTATATAATAATATTAATTCCCCTTGCTATTTTCATTGGCAGAGCTGTAAGCAATGCAAGGAAAAAACCAGCAGAGGAAGCGGCAGCACCGGAACCCTATGTTCCAATGCATTTTGAGGAAGATGAGGAAGACAATAGAAGTACTTTCAAGGAAGTTTTAAGCAGAGACATTATTAAAGATACTGCTCCTGTAAAAACTTCAACTGCCACTTCCCGAAATACAAGAACGCCGTCACGGCAAATTAAAAAGCCGGCAACCCCCCTCGAAGATCAAAATCATGATGTCGGGGATCTTGTTGTTTTGGAAACAAAACCTGTTTTTATAAAAGAAAACCCCTTATCACACATAACCCGTCTGCCGCCCTTAAAACAGGCGGTAGTAATGGCTGAGATACTCGGGCAGCCCAAGGCTTTGCAGGAGTAGAAAAATATTTTCAAAAAAAGCTCATTTTGCTCTTGCTTTTTTCAGGAACTGTGCTAAATTCATGGTAGGAGTTATTTTTTATCCCGCCTATCATTAGGCTGGCGGGTAATTAATTTCTGGAAGGGGGGCCTATGGAAGATCCGCCCAAAGTCACGAGGCCGGTATTTTGATCTACCGGCATGTATTGGAAAAGTTTATTTAAAATGAGAATTTGAAATTTGTTTTTTAAGCAAACCCTCTGGGGTTTAGCAAACTTTTTGCCAATTTTTTTGGAAAAATGGCTTAAGCCCGGATTTAGTCCGGGCTCTTTTTTTTGTTCTACAGAGTGGAACATTTTCTTGAGCCACGCCGTGTGATTTGTTTCAGGTGCAACACGGCGCGTCTTTTTTTGGGCAAAAAAAACTTCGGATACCTTAGGTACCCGAAGCCAGTTTACAGATTACCAGCTATTGCCGTATCCACCGCCGGAACCTCTATCCCTGCGGGGCTTGTCGATTGCTTCATTTACACGAAGCTGCCGACCGTCGAATTCCTGCCCGTTTGTGCCGGCTATGGCAGCGTTGGCTTCTTCTTCTGTACTCATTTCGATAAATCCAAAACCTTTGGAGTTATTGGTGTCCCTATCGATAATGATCTTTGCGGATGCTACAGTTCCGAAACCGGAAAACAGGTTGCGGAGGCCGTCTTCTGTGGTGTTGTAAGATAAGTTTCCTACATACAATTTCTTCGTCATTTACTAATTCCTTCTCGCGCGGACTATGTCCGAATATTCACGCCTATATAAATAGACGACTCCATCTTACCGAGTGGCAAGAAAAGGGATGCTTTTTTAAAAGTATTTTTGATAGTATCAAGGAGCGAAAAGTTATAATTGCAGAAAACCAAACCACAAAAAACCTGGTGAGCTCATAAGAGCTCCATTTAAAAACACTATTCAAAAATCTATTCCTACTTTCTAAACTCTAACCCATACTTCAAACTTCGTCAAGCTACCTGTTAAAAGTACTCGGTTAAATGCTGAGGTCTTTCCGTAAAAACCTGCTTTAAATGTTCTACGTTTTTATGAACTTCAAGCCCTGAATTCCGGCTGTAAAGCGCGTTTTCCAGGGATCTATAGCCAGTTATTAATTGGCTTAGTACTGTAACATCGCAGTGCATATCCGGCTCTTTCTCGCTTACAGTAACCCTGCTGCCTTCTTTTCCATATTCGATAAGATACCTGCCTTTATTGGCTTTTATTGTGCTGTCTTCTACCTCTATTACATACTCGCCTTCGCCTGCGGGGCGACGCATTTTTTCCAGGGCTTTTTTAACATGTATTACTCTGGTCATATCCCTGGGGATAATTTTTTGCTCTATATTAAAAGGATCTTTAACAAAATCTGCAGCATCCAAAAAAGTGGGCATGACCCACTGGAACTTATCGAACTGTGCACCTAGTACACCGCATAGGCTAAGTACCCCATATAATGCATCTCTATCAACAAAGGCAAGGTGCTGAACCGAAATTACCTTGCTGTTCTCATTATTGCTTCTTGGAGTATCGTATCTAACGTAGCCTTTTGGAACTCCTTTGTCATCCATCCAAAGAAAAACATGAACCCCTGTGGAATAGGGATCTTCTTTTGTAAAGACCTTCCATGCCCTGTTGTCCGGCCAGTAATCTCTTGCTATTGCATGGTTTAAGTTGTCTATATAACTATTGTGGACCTCATTTAATTTGGAAGTGTCATCTCCCGGGTAAATTTGAATAAACTCCCCTTTAAGTTTTAAATGAGAAAATTCTCTTAAAGGGATAGATATTATTTTCCTGGCACAGGCTGTCTCATAGCCAAATTGCCTGTAATAGTTGTGAGAAAAGGGAACTAGGTTGGAAAAAAGAACGCCTTTTTCATAGGCCTCGGCAAAAAATTTATCAAAAATTTGCCTTACTAATCCCCCTTTTCTATATTCCGGCAAAGTAGCCACACCGCCAATTCCTGACAGGGGCACGCTTTGCCGGTCAAAACGCATTAGGTAATCAAATTCTATTATTACAGAGACAAGCTTGCCATTTTGGAATGCTCCCCAAGACCACTCCGGGGGATCTGCCAAGGGGTCCGGTTTGCCGGCTTTTTCCTTTTCTTCCTTAGCATAATCCTTTCGCATATTAAAAGCCAGGGAATAAATCCGGGACTGGGAGGGAACATCCCCTGCATTAAGGCGGCGTACCTCTGTCATTGAATCAATTTTCCTGGAATATCCCGGTAATTTCTTTCCTGTACATCTCTGTAATCACATGGCGTTTGTAATCGTGCTTACCGGAAAGTTCAATACCTGGTTCAAATGCTTTTGGCAGCAGTATACAACGGTATACCATTTCGAAACTGCGGAAACCAGTCTTCTTGTTTACCTGCTCGCTAATCTGTGACTGAATAAGCTCTTTAATTTCGGCAGACTTTATAAGGCTTTCCATGTCCATGTAGGTAATGGCGTTTTCCTTAGCATAAGCTTCTATACTTTCCAAATTTGGAACAATAAGAGCTGCCAGGAACTTTTGATCCTGTCCTATTACCATAGCATGGTCTATGTAAATGGAATCCCTTATTTTGTTTTCTATGGGAACAGGTTCTACATTTTCTCCACCTAAAAGAACTATGGTGTCTTTTGCACGCCCTGTAAGTTTAATTTCTCCCTTCCAGGTTTTTAAGCCTATATCGCCTGTGTTAAGCCAGCCAAATTTGTCAATGACCTTTGCAGTTTCTTCCGGTTTTTTATAGTAGCCCTGCATGATCTGGTCGCCCTTAGCAAAGAGAACGCCAACTTTCCCGGGAGCTAGTACCTTAGCTGTTTCGGGATCACGAATTTCCACAAGCATGTCGGGGAAGGCAGGTCCTATAGTTCCGGGAACAGGGTTCTTCATATGACGTACTGCCAAAACAGGAGCAGCCTCAGTAAGGCCGTAGCCTTCCAGTATTAGAACGCCTGCAGCAGTAAAGAATTTGTCTACCGCATCCGGAAGAGCAGCTCCGCCTGAGATTGCAGCCTTAAGCCTTCCTCCAAGCATGGCTTTTATCTTTTTAAAGACCAATATATTTCCAAGCGCCCTAAGAGGTGTTAATAGCAGAAAGGGGATAAAAGAAACTAACATATCCAGCGGAACAAAGCGCTTGGTAATTTGCGGGGTTCTTCCTGTAAGAAGGGTCTTCATTTTTTGATGGGTACTTGCAACCTTAACAAAAAAGTTAAAAAGGCCTTTTTTTACAGCACTGCCCGATGCTGCATTCCTGTAAACACCTGCTCTAAGTGCTTCCCATATCCTTGGAACGGAAGTCATATAGGTGGGTCTTATGCTTTCACAGTCTGCCAGCATTATTTTGCCTATAGGTTTAGAGTAAGCAAGGCCGCCGCCCGGGTGAAGTGCAATGTATTGAACAGCTCTTTCAAATGAATGCCAGACAGGCAGTACAGTAAGCCAAATATCATCAAGTTTATTGCAAATCGCCAAGGGTGCAAGACTGGATTGGTGCAGAAAATTTTTGTGGCTTAGCATAACGCCTTTTGGTTCACCTGTGGTCCCGGATGTAAAAATAATTGTTGCTATATCATCGGCTTTCCCTTTTTCCAGTTCTGCCTCTATAGCTTTTTCTCCCTCACTGCCTTCGGGAGCCAGGGTTTTACCCTGTTCCATTAAATCCTTATAACCATAAACCTTAATACCCGATAATTCGTTGTGGTATTTTTCCTTATCAAAATTATTATCAATAAGGATGAATCTTTCTACAAGATGTAACTTACTTCGCTCTCCCAGGATTTTTACCATTTGGGCTTCATTTTCCAGCACAACAGATTTACAGTCACCAAATGACAGGATGTAAGCCAGTTCATCTGCCATAGAGTCGCAGCCTCTTGGTACATCCGCAGCGCCCAGACAATGCAGGGCGAAAGAGATAATTAGCCATTCCTTTCGGTTGTCCGAAATGAATCCGACATGGTCTCCGCGTGCAATTCCCGTTTCCCGCAGCCCGGCGGCAAAGCATAGAATTTCTCTATATAGAGCAGAAAAAGTGGTGGCTTGAAAAACCCCCGCTTCATCCCTGCTGTATTGAGCGTTGGAGTTAGGGTAATCCCGGGCATTTTTTTGGATCATCCGGGGTAAGGTTGATACTTCCATCATAAAAGGGTACATTATGAATAGTGATATGTCTATATGAAAAATAAAATTAAAGTTGGTATTTTATTCGGCGGAAAATCCGCTGAGCATGAAGTATCTTTGCAATCTGCAAAAAATGTTTTTGATGCCCTGGATAGGGATAAATATGAAGCTTTTTTAATTGGAATTGATAAAAACGGCCGCTGGCGTTTGGGTGAAGAAGGTCGTTTTCTGCTTGATGCAGATGATCCAAAAAAAATAAGACTAAATGCAAGCAGCGACGCTGTTGCCCTTGTCCCTCAAAGCAGCGGAGAAATTTCTTATCTTTCTTCGACTGCAGAATATAACAAGGCAGTAGATCTTATTTTCCCCATACTTCATGGTCCCTTTGGCGAAGACGGAACTGTGCAGGGTTTATTGAAGCTTGCAGACATACCTTTTATTGGAGCAGGTGTTCTTGCAGCGGCTGTTTCCATGGACAAGGATGTAATGAAGCGCCTTCTTCGTGAAGGCGGGCTCCCCATAGGGAAATTCAGGGTTGTGCGCAATATTGAAAAATTTCCTGCTTTCGAGGAAGTGTCTGCAGAGCTTGGACTGCCTCTTTTTATTAAGCCTGCAAACATGGGTTCATCTGTTGGAGTGAGCAAAGTTTCAAATAATGAGGATTACCAAGCCGCTTTAAAGGACGCTTTTTTATATGACACAAAAGTTCTTATAGAGGAATTTATTTTAGGCAGAGAACTGGAATGCTCTGTTTTAGGTTCATCCTTTGCCGAGGCCGGCACTAAGCATAGTATTACCGCTTCTACTGTAGGTGAAATCATACCAAGCCATGATTTTTATTCTTACGATGCCAAGTATATAGATGAAGAAGGTGCTGCCCTTGTTATTCCGGCAAAGATAGATCCGAAAATTGCAGAGCGTATAAGGGAGCTTAGCATTAAGGTTTTTGATGTTCTTTCCTGTGACGGGCTTGGCAGAGTGGATTTCTTTCTTAAAGAGGACGGAAGCATAATTGTTAACGAGATTAACACCATGCCGGGTTTTACAAAAATCAGTATGTACCCAAAATTATGGGAAGCCGCCGGTATTTCCTACTCTGAACTTATTGACCGTCTTATTGAGATTGCAATTCTTCGTTTCCGGAACGAGAAGCTTTTGAAAACAGAGAAGTAGTTTTAAGCGTAATTAAAATAATAAAAAAACTTATACTTACCAAGAGTTGAAACAGTGCTGCAGTGTATAAAATGTAGAATCCAAGCAATAAAGCAACTGTATAGAGAGCATAAAATGACAGTAAGAGCCATCTAAGTTTTTGCCCAAGAGCATAAATAATGAGTGATGTTAATATTGTAAGAATCAATATAATTGAACTGCTTACTGTTATTATCTCGTGTATTAAAAGTATAGTCCTGTTTGTCTGAACTGTAGGAATAAAAGAACCGATAATGACAAGGCATGAGCTAATTATTGATAAAATTTTTATTGATTTTTTGTTGCCAATAAATTTTTTATTAAAGGTAAATAATAGATAAAGTATAAATGGTATAGTCAGAGCTATGTACAATATAAGGTATTGAATGCCCCCTGTGTTCCATCCTATAAGACAAATTGGCAGCTGCGCTGTGTCATGCCAAAGTATCATCATTATGGTAAAAGGTAGGTATAAAAAAATAACATAGCCCCACATAAAAATAATTTGCGCTTTATGTGATGTATTTATTCTTTTTCGCTCTGTAACCATTGTTTTAGGATGGAATCCAGTCTGTATATATCTATTGGTTTGGATAAAAATGCATTAAAGCCTTCTTCCAAAAACATTTTCTCGTTGCCTGTAAGAGCATTTGCTGTGAGAGCGACAATGGGTAATTTTGATGCATATTCAGTCTCTAAACTTCGGATGATATTTGTCGCTTCTATGCCGTCCATTTTTGGCATCATGTGATCCATAAAAACAAGGTCGTAATGAGGCATTCCTGATTTAATTAGGTCTATTGCTTCCTGTCCATTTGTTACACAATCTACAAGCATTTTATACTTGCCCAGTAATCCTGCAGCAACATCCAGATTGGTCTGAAAATCATCAACGACAAGTACCCTTGCATAACTATAATCAGGGCGTACAAGTTTTGAAGTATTATGTTGTTTTTCGTTGGAGTAGCGGAAACTTTTAAGGTTATCTATCATCTCTTTCCCAAGTTTTTTATCATTTATATATCCCTGTTTAATGGAAACAGAAAATGATGTGCCTACACCATACACGCTCTCTACAGAAATTTCGCCTCCCATCATTTCTACAAGATTTTTTGTAATTGCAAGACCAAGACCTGTGCCTTCAATATTCCTGTTAGCTTTTGTATCAACCTGGTTATATTCAGAGAAGATTTTTTTTAGATCTTCTTCCCTTATTCCTATACCTGTATCACTTACGGTAGCTGTTAACAGAAAATTTCCGTCTTCTGTAAGATTACATTCTGCTATTAGTTTTATAATGCCTTCTTTTGTATATTTAAAAGCGTTTGAAAGAAGATTGTTTAGTATTTGCTTTACCCTAAGTTCATCCCCATTAAGTTCTTCCGGAAAATTTTCGTCTATATCAATTAAAAACTGGAGCGGCTTTTCTTCCATGCGTATTATGTTAAAGGTTATGATGTCATTTAATATACTTGCCGTGTAATAATTTATTGGCATAAGATCCAGCCTTCCGGCTTCTATTTTTGATATATCCAAAACATCGTTGACTATACTTAGAAGAAGCTCCCCTGCGGAATTTATTTTTTTTAAGTCTTCCAGAACTCCATCAGAGAGATCAACTTCTTCCATGCGTAAATTTGTAAGCCCTACAACTACGTTAAGAGGAGTACGCATTTCATGGCTCATGTTTGCCAGGAATGTACTTTTGTATCTTGAGTTTCTTTCCGCTTCTTCTTTTAAAGCGGCTATTTCTTCGAATGGTTTTTTTATGAAGGCCGATGCAATAATTGCCGCTGTTATGCTTAATATTATTGCTACAAAACCAACAACAAGCAAACCTCTGTCTATATCCCTAAAAGGGCTTTCCGGAAGAGGCGCAATAATTCCCATACTCCAACCCTGAGCCGATGATGAAATAGGCCTAAAAGAGCAGAGCCTTGGAACGCCGTCAGTCGAAAAGTAGCCTATGCCGCTTTCGCCGTTTACTATGCGCCTTAAGACTGAAGCTACTTCATTGTAGGAATCATCAGTTTCTGCCATTCGCATAAAATTCAGACGGTTCTGAACCCAGGCTTCCCTTATATTGGCAATAATATTACCCTCGTCATCAGTCATAAATATATGACCGGTTTCCCATATTGTAAAAGTAGATACCAAATTGCTGAAATACATTCCGGGCAGGGTAAGGATCAAAACTGTTTCTTCCTCGGATGATATTAATGACGCATAGTAGAAAACCATTCCCGAACCGGATGGATAGGTAGAAGTGAAAAAAGTCCCTCCATTGAATACCTGATTAATAAAGCTGTCTTCCAATATGTCTGCCTGCGCCGCTTCTTCTCCTGTTGATGTAATAAGCCCTCTTTGTGCACTTATTATGGACATGCCTATAAATTCCGGATATAGGGGTGCTTCTCTTAATAAGAGCATATTCCATTCAGTTTCGTCATAAGAGCTTAATGTACTTGCAATAATAGATGCTTTTAGTTGTAAACTCTCAATTTCACTGCTTATAAAATGGTCTGCAATATCTGCCACCACGCTTAGATCCGTTTCCTGGGAGCTAAGTATATTTTCCCTTACATAGTAAGTACCCGCAATCACACTAAACAAAATAATAAGCAGGTTTGTAAGAATTACTAAAAAGATGCTTCTTAATCTAATTGACATTAATTTTTCCGCCTCATAGATAGAATAGCATAAATTGTCGTTTAGTAAGAGCTTATTGGCTCTTTTTTTGATGGTTTTTTATTAATAAATCGGGCATTTGCAGTGAAGCCGAATTAATTACCGGTTTAGACCAAGGTAAAATATTTGGCATTTTTGAATAAATCATTTTGTGACAGCTCGGTGTAAAAATCATCTGCTTTCCTATATTTGAATAATTCCCTTAATTGTTTTACAATGAGATATGAGGTTATAGCCTTTGATTAAGAAATTCTTTTGCACCGTACTTTTTCTATTAATATGTCTTTCTCTTTTTGCAAACGATTACGATCATATACTTGCATTCTCTGACCCTTCTGCACTTTGGGGCAGCGGGATAGAAATGATTATAGAAGAAGCATACCGTCAGTTTTTTTTAACAAGAATACTTGGCGGCAGGGTAATGAATATACGCATGCCCTTCGCACAGAATTATGAAAGAGATGTTTTTACCGAGGAAGCTTGGGGTTTTTATGGAAGCGGAAAAGGGTCTCCAAACTTCCTGTGGGAGCATATAAACACATTACTTGACAGTGATGATTTTAAAGCATACATGGAAGTTCTTTCTGACGGCAGAGAGAAGGTAATTATTTTTGATCTTCCGTCCCAGACCTGGCTGCAAACCAGGGATCCCTTTATTATTGCCAGAATGAGAGCCGGCTCTTATCAAGGTCTTTTGCATAGACCCTATGTTCTTGTTTCAGGCAGGGGTCTTGAAGAAACTGATGTTTACAACTACCTCTACTGTGTAGGTCTTGTTGGTATTGATTGTTCGGGTTTTGTCTGGCATATGCTGTCTTATATTGCCGGAGCAGGGGGTGTAGACCTGGGTAGAACTCTTGCAAGAACCCTTGGTGTAAGGGGAGATGAAAACCCTGCTCTTTATGCGGGTACCTCCTTTTTTAATTCTTCCGGTGCACACATGATTCCTGTTACAGATGAAATTAGAAACCTGCGCCCTGCTGATATACTTCTTTTTAGGTCAGAAGATGGAGGAATTGGACATGCTGCAATTATCCAATCAGTAGATTTTGCAAATGGTGTTATACGTTATTTGCAAAGTACCGATGAAGCACCCCTTGCAGAAAGAGGTGTTCACGATTCCTTTATATTTTTTGACCCTGCCAACATTGCTCTCTCGCTTTCCGACCCTTCCCTTGTATGGACACAGAGGCGTTACCGCCCCTTTCCCGGAGAAATTACCTCTCCCTTTTCAAATGACGGTGAGCGTTACCGTGCCTTTCCCGAACTTGGAGGGAGCAGGGTGGTAAGGCTCCGGGTTATAAGCGATATAATAAGCAGGCTCTAAGCCATTGACCTACAGCCCGCGCTAGCGGGCACGTAAATCGCTTCCTTACTAAAGCAATGGCTTTTAGCCATTGACCTACAGCCCGCGCTAGCGGGCACGTAAATCGCTTCCTTACTAAAGCAATGGCTTTTAGCCATTGACACTTTTTCATTTTTTTTTAATCATTAGTTTATGTTTTCAGGTTCCGCTATAAATGCCAATGTTCTACCCAGGGAGTTTCGCAGAATTGCAGGAAAGCTCTTTCCAAAAGCCGGGTCTTCCGGTCCACAGTTAAAAGTAGTAGATGCTTTTGCAAATGTACTTGGCATTGGTGAAGATTTTAAACAGACTAAAAATATCCAAAGTTCCGAAAATGGAATGAGGGAATTTTTAGAGCGTTTCCAAAATAATCTGGATCTTTTAATCCAGAAAACCTGGGTTGAAAAAGCCGATGAAGCAAGGAAAAATGCTCTTTTGGATAAGGTTCCGCCTTTTATTTCCCTTTTGGAAAATAAAGACTATAGGGAAGCGATTAAAGAGTACGGTATTATTTTAAAGGAACTGGCATATTTATTTTTTGGTAATCAAAGCCAAAAGGACGATTTTACCGAGTACACCTTCCGTATAGATATCCAAATGGGATTATTCTGGTGGTACGGATGCATGCTCGGTAGTTCTCAAGGTATGGCATGGGCTAAATCTGCAAATGATGGTATTTTACTGGCAGTATTACTTTTAGGAATCTGTTATTTAACTAACTTTTAAGACTTTTTATTTATTTTTCCAATCAATTGGAGCATTATATGGAAACTACCCATTCAGTAAACACTGATACTAGCGATTTTATAAGTGATTTTATTAAAGAAGATTTAAAAAACGGGCGTTTTAAGAATGTCCGCACACGTTTCCCTCCCGAGCCAAACGGCTGGCTGCATATAGGTCATTGCAAGGCTTTTTATATTGATTTTATGATGGCAGAGAAATTTGGCGGACTATGTAACCTGCGTTTTGATGATACTAACCCTGAAAAAGAAGATCAGTCCTATGTTGATGCGATTAAAAAAGATATACGCTGGATGGGTTACAATTGGGATGACAGAGAATTTTATGCATCAGACTACTACGAGTACCTTTACGATCTTGCAGTAAAATTGATTAAAAAAGGCAAGGCCTATGTATGCGATTTGTCTGAACAGGAGATACGCGAATACAGGGGAACGGCAGTACCTGACAAAAATAATATCACCCATACTCCCCCGGGAGAGAACAGCCCCTTTAGAGATCGCAGTGCAGAGGAAAACCTTGCTCTTTTTTCCAAAATGCGTGAGGGGGAATTCCCTGACGGCGCTAAAACACTCAGGGCTAAAATTGACATGGCTCATCCCAACCTCGTTATGCGAGATCCTGTTATATACAGAATACGCCGTGAGCATCATTACCGTACAAAAAACAGCTGGTGTATATACCCCATGTACGATTTTCAGCATCCCCTTTCTGATGCCAAAGAAGAAATTACCCATTCGCTTTGTTCTATGGAATACGAAATACACAGACCTCTTTATGATTGGTTTATTAAAGAAGCGGAAGTTTTTCCCTCCAGGCAGATAGAATTTGCGCGTCTCAATTTAAGCCGCACTGTTATGAGCAAACGCTGGCTCCTTAGGCTGGTGGAAGAAAAGCATGTATCAGGCTGGGATGATCCGCGCATGCCTACCATAGCAGGGCTGCGCCGCCGCGGTTATACTCCTGAGGCAATTCGTAGCTTTGTTTCGCAGGTGGGTATTGCAAAGACCAATAGTCTTGTAGACATTGCCTTTCTTGAATTCTGTCTTAGAGAGGATCTTAATAAAAACAGTCCCAGGGTAATGGCAGTTCTTAAACCTCTAAAATTAATAATTGATAACTGGCCTGCCGGGAAAGTTGAAGAAGTTGAAGCTGTAAATAACCCGGAAGATGAAAATGCAGGTAAAAGGAAAATACCATTCTCCGGAGAGCTCTGGATAGAAAGGGAAGATTTTGAAGAAAATCCCCCGCCAAAATATTTCCGCCTTTTTCCGGGAAACAGTGTACGGCTCCGTTATGCATACATAATTACCTGCACAGGCTTTGATAAAGATGCTGAGGGTAATATTACAGCTGTCCATTGCAGTTATGAGCCGGTAAAAGAGGAAGGGAAAAAAGTTAAAAGTACCATACATTGGCTTTCTGCTCCACATGCTGTCCCAATAGAAGCCAGAATTTACGATCACCTTTTTTCTGTAGATAGACCTATGGATGTAGAAGAAGGTAAAACTTTTCTCGATTATCTTAACCCCAATTCTCTGGAAGTACTCGATAAAGCCTGGGCAGAACCCTGTCTTAATGAGTCAAAGGGAGGAGACCGTTTCCAGTTTGAGCGTATGGGTTACTTTGTCCGCGATACAGGCAGTTCTGGTCTGGTGTTTAACAAGACAGTGGGGCTCCGGGATACATGGGCCAAAATCATTAATAAAAAGTAAGGAATTTACCGGGCCCACGCCGTGTTGCAAATTGAAATAACACCCTCACCGGTTCGGGTGCGTAACCAGGCGGGGCTAAAATCATTAATAAAAAGTAAAGAATTTACTAAAGCCAGAGATACTCCCTGTGCAGCCTGATGCATATAATCCATGTACCTGCTGCAAGGCTTATAAACCCCGGCACCAGGGTAAACCAGTTATCTGAAGCAAAGAGTGTATTTCTCCCAAAAAAAACCAGTAGAGCTCCAATCGCTATATAATTATATGTTTTTGATCCGCGTTTATATGCAGAAACAAAAAATGTAATTACTGTAATTATTATGATTCCAATCTCCGCTATACCTAGCATTTCTGTATAAGCATACATAAGTTTAAATGTCGTATCCCAAATTAAACTATTAATAGGGATATTCATGGAGATAATTAATGAAGACATTATAATCATAAAAAAGGACGTTCTCTGTTTTTGAATATCAAGTCCTGCAGCATATATAGCGGAAGCAAAAAGTGAAAATAAACCTATAAAACGTCCAAATAGGAGGAGTCTGGCAGAATAAATCATGTATATGGAAGGTAAGTAGTGTATTTCTCTTAGCGGTACCAGCACTCTTGTAAATTCAAAGGAGTGGGAAATCACAAAAAAAGCAAAAAAAATGATTTCATTGGATTGGGTTTTTTCAAAATAATAGAATATAAGTATAATACCCAAAAGGGAATATGCAGCACTGCTCACTATAGAAATAAATGGAACAATAGGGGAAACCCCAAAAAAACCAGAAACTAACGAGTTAATTAAAGCAGCTGCACGAAAAGATGCATTTTGTACAGCCTGATTAAAAGCCGGGAATGCATAGTATCCGCCTAAAGAAATTAATGCCAATGTAAGAACAGAAAAAACAATTCCTGCCGCAAAAAATTTGTTCCTTGTGGAAATGGTCATTAATTCATAATAATGCATAGAACTTTGTAACTCAAGACTTTGTTTGTATATCCGATATTTAAAAAGAGGAGAAATCCATGTTAAAGAAAAAAGCTATTTTTATCTTTGCACTTGTCTCATTTGTATTTTGTATGGGGCTTAGCGCAGGGGATACAGCGTCTTTTGTGAACCTTGGCTTTTCCCCCGATGGTAATACCTATATATTTGGGCAATATGGAGTAAGCTCTGCCAATTTAAGACCTTGGGCAGATATGTTCATAGTAGATATACAGGCTAACAATTTTATACCCGGAGGGCGTATAAATTATACTGACATTAGTCCAATTTCTGCCGGACAGGATGGTTTTAGCGCTCTTTTGCATATACTCTCGCAAAATAACAGTCTAATTCAGAGAAATAATGTTGATTTTAATATTCAGGGAAAACCTGTCTTTTTGGCACTGGATGATGGCAGACATGGGAATACAATTGAATTCCGTGATTTTGAGAATAATTATTCCTACAGAGCAGTACTTGTATCCACAGTAGAAGGTCAGGGAGAAAATTTAAGGTCGTCTTTTTACATAGATCTTGATAGAACTAATCCAAATGGCAGCAGAGTTACATATAGGGTAGGTACCCCTCAGCTTAGACGCCCTTTAATTGAGTCATACCGTATACGTCAAGTAATTGTTAACCCCCAAAATACCTCTATGATTATGGTCATAGAAATGAGACAGAGGCAGGGAGATTCTTTTAACATACGCTATATGGTAGAAGCTGTCCGTTTTTAATCTTTTTTAGAGGCAGGGGCGAAAGAGCTGGGTAACTATACTACCGTCTTCAAATAGTTTTCTTACATAAAGATAGCGCCCGGGTTTTAACCTTTGCCAAAGTCCCTCTGCCTGCATCTCTACAGCAAGTTTAATAGTTCCTTCCATACTTAAATTTTCTTTTTTTTGGGTAAAAATATAATCTCCTGCAGGCAGTATTAAATCGTCATTAATAATAGATCTTTGTATAAATTTTTCCATGTCTGGCTCAAAACATTGATATTGTGATTCATCCAGCTCATATATAAATAACAGTTCTGTATTCGGTTCTAGTGTCTTGGAATTAGGGTTAAAAAATAGGGGAGACCCAAGGTTTAGTCTTAGTATTTCTATTGACATTGATACAATATATCTTTTTTCATAAAAAAAGCCACCGCCGAAAGGAGGAAAACGGCGATGGCAAAGTGAAACACGGAGGAGATCTTGTAAAGAACATGCTGGTCACTTAGCTAGATAACAAATTTTTTCTATCTTGGTTACATCCCATTATTATAGTTTTATCCTATATCTTATACCTGTAGTTAGACGTACGCTGGAGTATGTAAACTGATCATTGGTCTGTATACTAAACTCACCATATACAGACACCGCTCCCCCGCCAATATTCATAGAGGGTGATGCTGTTAAAAGCCCAAACTCCCATAACCAGTCATTATTAGCCTGATTTCTTATTGAATAAACAGGTCCGCCAAACACATTCACAGTGTCAGATCCCATATATAAAGCAAAAGGAAGGTATAATGTCCTCTGCGCATTGTCCCAACCCGGACTAAACCGCAATCCTGTAACATAATCCCCCCAGGAATAACCTATTGATGCTTGAGCAGATATTCCCCTAAATGCTGAATTTTGGATAATATTTCCCCATATCCATGAAGCGCCAAAACTGCTGTAAAAACCGGGGTTCCCGCTGCCTGTTTGCCTGTTAGCTGCTGTTCCTGTTTGTGCCGGATTTACTGCAGGAGTAGTTCGCGGTTCCGGGATATTAGCAATGTTACTCCCTCTTTCCCAGGGAAGGGCTCTTCCGGCACCCAGATAAGTTCGTCTCCAGTAACTTTCCTCCAAATTTGAGTAAATAACCCCTGTATTTGGTCCTTCCGATGCTGAATGTATGAACCAGCCGCTTCCTGCATAAATCCCCATGTGTGAAACTCTGCTTCCAACAGTAATAAAAAAAACTAAATCACCCGGCTGCAGTTCAGAATTGGGGATTTTTTCCACCCAATTATAAAAATCCTGAACCGTACGGGGTACATTTTGGCTAAAAGCATCTCTAAAACTTACTGACACAAATCCGGAGCAGTCCATGCCTCTTCTATCAGTCCCGCCGTAACGGTATGGAACACCAAGGTATGCTTCTGCAGAGCTTATTAATCTTGCCCTTGCCTGTGTTGCAGCGGCTCCTTCAAATTGTTGACCACTAATTGGTGTGGAGAAAGAATAAACACTGGAAATAAAAACTAAAATACATATAAAAATTGATTTTTTTTCTTTTATGTACATATATTATTATCGTCATGAGTAGTATTTTATGGCTTCTTCGTAGTGATTTTTATCAAGTTCAGCATAATTTTTTTCGGAAAGATAGTGCCGTATACTAAAGCATAAACTGCATTTTGAAGGATAAGTGCTCTTTCCCGGAATAAAGCCCTCTTTTAATGCTATATCCAGCAATGCTGAACAGCCTCCCTTGTATAAAGCCTCAAAAACCGGGTATTTTCCCTCAGGTATACCATCTATTGCCTCTTTTAGCGGGATTTTTATGCCCGTACAGCGCGGCGGAATAAAGTAACAATCCAAATCTACATGAAAATGTCCTGTTGATAAAAGGTTATGGCAGGGGCTTTTTTCTGCAGCAAAAGCATCTATAGTCTTTGCTGCAGCTCCCCTCTCTCTTTCTATGTTTATAGCCCTGCCACCATAGCCTATCCCATAGCTTTCTGCTGTGTCAAAAATATAGCTCTTTGAAATTTTACTTTCTATTTCGTTTCTTGAGTGTGTTTTCTCCGGATCAAGGGCAGATAACATGGAAATATATTCACCTCTCCATAAAAAATAATTTACCCCGGCAATACTGCAAAGTTTTGCAAGTCTTAAAGGCAGACCATAGGGAATATACTCTGCATGGAAGGGATCTATGGAAATGCAGTAGCAATCAGCGGCTTCTTTTTTAAGTAGTTTTAGCTTAGCAGTAACTTCCTCATCCGAAAGCTCTTCTAACCAGAATGCATTTGTCTCAGTATATTCAAGTTTAATTCCGGCCTCTTTTAGGTCTCTTGCCATTTGCAAAAGCCCCTCAAAGTCCAAAAATGGCTCTCCTCCGCCTATGTGGACAGAGCGGCAGCCGCCTTTACGTAGTAAGCTGCAGATTTCCTTAGAGTTTTCCTTGCTTACATAACCAGGTCTTCTTGTAGGGGAGCAGCTATAAAGGCAGTGCCGGCATGCGGCATTACATTCATAGTTTACCATAACACCGGCATGGGAGAGAGTTCCGGTTTTCATCCTTTTTCACTCCTCTGTGCTTTTTTCAATTAATGTGACAAGTGCTTTTTCCAGCCTATGTTCGCGAATTTCAAGTATCTTAATTCTTAAACCGTAAGCTTCGATCTCATCAATTTCACTCTTATCACTGTTTTTGTTGTTATCTTCCGGTATGCGTCCAAGGAGACTGAATACAAAACCCCCAAATGTATCGTAGCGTTCAAGGGGGAGTTCTACTTCCAGTTCCCGTGCTGCTTTGTCAAGCGAAATGGAACCGTTAATATACCAGCTATTTTCTGCATCATCTGTTCTTGTAATTAAGGGCTGTTCCGGCGGATTGGAAAAGTCATCATCCAAATCTCCTACCAGTTCTTCAAGCAGGTCTGTAATTGTTATTATTCCCATATTCCCGCCGTGTTCATCGAGGACTACGGCAAAATGGTTGCGGTTTTTTTTCATTCTTGCAAAAAGCACGTCTGTCCGCACTGTTGTCGGCACAAGCTGAGCTGCTTCCACCGCATGCCTTAATGCATTTTCGCGGCTGCGATCCTTTAAGCAAAGGTAATCCCTTGCGTTTAACACACCTGCAATATCATCAAGGCTCTTGCCGCATACAAGGAAGCAGCTGTAGTCGTTTTCTGTTATTGTTTTTTCCCATTCCTCATCGCTGTCCTCCAGACGCAGCAGTACTGCATCTCTGCGGTGGGTCATCACTTCTCCTGCTGTTTTATTACCAAGATCCAGCACATTGTGAAGTATCTCCTTTTCTCCGTCATTAATTGTACCCTTGGCACTTCCCACATCTATTAAAAGACGTATCTCTTCTTCTGTTACTCCATGTGCTTCTGTTTCCGGGTTTATTTTCATCAGCCGCAATAATAAGTTGGTAGACTTTGTAAGGAGCCAGACTAGAGGTGCAAAAATCCTGGAAACAAAAAGTATAATGCCGGAAACAGGAAAGGCAAAGGAGTCGGCCTTTTTCATTCCAAGACGTTTTGGCACAAGTTCTCCCAGTATTAACTGGAAGTAAGACAGAATAATGGTAACAATTACAAGCGAAATTGTGGTCAATGTACTGCTGTGTATCCTTAAGCCTATAGAGGCAAGCAATAGCCCCAGCCTCCCGGAAATTTCGCTTGCTGCAAAGGCGCTTGCCAAAAAACCTGCAAGTATGCTTCCAATTTGCACTGTGGCAAGAAATTCAGAAGGGCGGCTTGTAAGGGAAAGTATGCGTTTCGCCTGACGGCTGTCTTTTGTTTTTGTTCCCGAAAGTGTTTTTTTCTCTAGCTTGTTCTTGTCAAGCGAAATTAGTGCAATTTCTGCACAGGAAAAAAAGCCGCTTATTATTATAAGAAGCAGCAACAGTGGTATTTGCCATATTAACGGGTCCGGAACTGTCATATACTTTCTGCCGGCGGCTTTCCTATGTCCATTCTGTAGTACATGCTTTCAAAGTCTATGCATCTAAGGGCTTCGTAAGCTTTCCTGTATGCTTCTTCGGGAGACTCAGCAAGGCCTGCTGCAGAAAGAACTCTGCCTCCCTTGGTTTTTAATCCTGAACCAAGCGCGCCTCCGGGGCCCCGTTCCGCTCCGGCTATAAAAATTTTTGAGCCATTCAGCTTTAAGCCGTCAGCGTTAATGGCAATATTTTCGCCAATAATGTATTCACCGGGATAGCCGTAAGAAGCTGCAACAGGCACACAGGAGTAAAGGTTTTTCCATTCTATGGGAAAATTCCCAAGACTGCCGTTTATGATTGCATTGCACAAGCTGGAGAAATCCGTATCCATAAGGGGAAGTATGGCCTGAGTTTCCGGATCGCCCAGGCGTACATTGTATTCCAGAAGGTAAACTGTTCCCTTGCTGACCATTAAGCCAAAAAATAGAAAGCCCCTGTAATCTATTTTTTCCGCTTCAAGACCTTTAAGGGTGGGAAGCAGTATATTATTTGCAAAATCCTTTTGCAGGGGAGGGGTAAAGTCCGGCAGAGGGGCAATAACACCCATGCCGCCTGTATTTGGTCCTTCTCCGTTTTCGTAAATACTTTTATGATCCCGTGCAGGAAGGAAGGGTTTTATTACTCCCTTTTTTCCGGGACTTACGCTTACTGCTGCTAAAATAGAGACTTCTGTCCCTTCAAGAAACTCTTCCATAAGAAGGCTTTTTCCGGCTTCTCCAATCACACCGTCTTTCATAAATAAACGTATGATCTCTTTGGCTTCTTCCGGTTTCTGGCATATTACTACCCCTTTGCCTGCCGCTAAACCATCTGCTTTTATTACCAGTGGAGGTACTTCTGCTTTGCTATTTTTAAAGTGTTTATCTACGTAATCAAGAGCTTCTTTCATTGCTTTAAAGCTCTTGCTTTTCGCGCTGCGTACCTTGTATTTTTCCATAAAAGCTTTGGAGTAAATTTTACTTGTCTCCAGGCGGGCTGCCTTTTGACCGGGACCCACTATGGCAAGCTCTGCTGCCCTGAATTTATCGACTATGCCGGCTTCCAGGGCTATTTCCGGTCCAACTACAGTTAAATCTATTTTTTCCTTCTGTGCAAAATCGAGCAGGAAATGCTGAGCCTCTTCCGATTCCGGGCTTTTTCCTTCCAGTGATATATTTTTTGTTTTTTCCTCGGCAGCAGTCCCTCCGTTACCGGGAGCTACAAAAATCTCTTCTGTCTTTTCTGACTGGGCAAGTTTCCATGCCAGTGCATGTTCCCTTCCTCCTCCGCCAATAATTAATACTTTCATATTCTTAATATACCTTTATAAGACTTTGTTGACTATAGACCTAAGACATCGTATTATATTGACAAATGGCTTTATTGAATTCTCAGAAAACGTCCGCGTATTATGATTTATTTAAATCCATCGATGTAACTTATTCGAAGGAAATTAACCAGGTTGCCGGGCTTGTCACTAATCAAATTTTCCTTAAATGTGTCAGCGATTTTTGGCCCTGTGTAATTTATTCTTCTTCTTTCGAAGGCGCTAAAGTTGTGGTTAGTCTTAAATCAGGAATCCTTCAAAAGATGGAAAGAGCCAATAATTTGGTCAGTCTTAGATTCTGCTTTAAAACATCAGAAAAGGGAAATCCCCTTGCTTTTTTTGTAAATACCAAAAATATGGGACATACTCCCTACGGCGGCTCTAATGAAGTAGCCCTTTTTACCCTCCGCTTTACCCAAAGACCCCCTGACGATTTAATCGAAATTATGGGCCGTATTCTGGATGCCAATGTAAATTCCAAAAAAAGAAAAGGCGAGAGAGTTTCCATTACTACAGATACTATGCGTAAGTTAAGCATAGTCTCAAGGGAAACCGCCGTTTTTATTCAGGGGGTTCCCAGAAACTGCATTTTGCGTGATATTTCTTTTGCGGGAGCCAAAATTATAATGATGGGAGTAGCAAAGTTCCTTGTAGATAAAACAGTTTCCATTAGGCTGGATTTTGATGACCCCAGGGAAAGTTTTCTTATAGAGGGGCAGCTTGCAGAGCCTGAAACTGTAGAAGGCCGCAAAGATCTAATTGCACTTAACATGGTTTTTAATGAAAATATAGTCCCCATGGGTTATAAGCTTCGCCTAAACGATTATCTTTCTATGGTTCGTACGGGAAATCAGGAAACATAGTGCAGGGGAAAACTCTTCTTGTTTTTATAGCTATTCCTTCTTCTCTTGAAAAAAATTTTTCTAAACTGGATTTTAAGCTTAATTTTTCCATACCCCTGCCTGTAGAGATTAACAAGGATGAAACTTTTGATGTTGAAAAAATATCAGAGGAAATGATACTGTCGGGAATGCTTAGACTTATCTCTGTAAAAAATATAAGAGACCTTAGCCCGGAAACTGAAAAGGGAAAGCTAAAAAGCGGTGATATTCTTGAAGAAGAAGATTTTTACAAAGTTCCACCTGAATGGATAGATTACTATAAAAGTATTGTGTTTTTACTAAAGCCTGAAATTTTTCATGAGTTTAGCAGTGCTGCCATTGTAAAAGCTGCCAATGGTGAGTATGATATGGCGCTTGAGATAAATGATATACTGGAAGGGCTCTTTCCTAATTCACCCGGCATACTTTTGAACAGGGCCCTTATTCTAGAAAACAAAGCCCAGGAAGCTCAGGGAAATGATGGTGCCGGAGCTGAAGCACTTGAAGCAGAAGCACTTGCAGCTTATGAAAGAACGTTTTCTGTAAAACCTGTGCTGCCCGATACATTTTTTAATGCGGGATATTTTTTTCTTGGGCAGAAAAATTTTGAACGTGCAAAAGAGTGCTTTTCTGAATATATTTCTTTAGTAAAGCCTGATGGTGAGAATCTGCCACCTGGTGTAACTTTGGAAAAAATTCAACAGGCAGAGAAAATAGTCCAGGATATCTCTGTTCAAGGTCTGGACGATGAAAACTTCCGTGAAGCATACCTGCTTATTAACCAGGGAAAAGATAATGAAGGTCTAGCTCGTATACGCGATTTTATAGAAAAACACCCCAAAGTAAGGAATGGGTGGTTCATACTTGGCTGGGCTCTCCGTAAACTAGGCCGTTACAATGATGCACTTGAATCCTTTAAAAAAGCAATTGAGTTAGGCGGAACAGATTCTGATACCCAGAACGAAATTGCCATCTGCTGTATGGAACTTGGGGACTTAAAAACAGCACAAAAAGAGCTGGAAACTGCTTTAAGAAAGGACCCGGAAAATCTAAAAATAATTTCCAACCTTGGTGTACTTGCATTAAAGAGGGGCAGCATAATGGAGGCGAAGGCTTTCTTCCGAACCGTGCTGGAGCTTGATCCCGAAGACCCTCTGGCAAAGCAGTATTTGAAAACTTAACACTCAAAGCATGTTTAGCATACTTGGGCTTGTTGCCTAGTTAAGAATTATAATTTATAATATTTCTTAGAATGTATTTTTGGAGGCAAAATGATGTTGTATAGAGATTATGGTCAAACGGGAAAAAAAGTTTCGCTTTTGGGTTTTGGAGGTATGCGTTTTTCCGATGTAGATAACCACGAAGAATGTGTAAAGATGATGCTCAGTGCAGCAGAAGGCGGGGTTAACTATTTTGATACAGCACCCGGATATTTTGGCGGAAGAAGCGAAGTTGTTTTTGGCAAGGCTTTCCCTGAGTTTAAAAAGAGGAATCTTCCCTTTTACTGTGCATCCAAAACATTTGCAAGCAGCGAGAGCGAAATTAGAAAGGAAGTAGACGCCCAACTAAAACGTATGGGTATTCCTTACATAGATTTTTACCATATATGGTGTATTACTAGTTTAAGCAGCTGGCAGCAGAGAAAGAACGATGGCATAGTGGCAGCTTTTAGAAAGTTAAAAGATGAAGGTTTAATTAAGCATATTTGTATTTCCAGCCACCTTATTGATGATGAAATTAAAGAGCTCTTAAACGAAGGTATTTTTGAAGGAGTCCTTTTTGGTTATTCTGCATATAATTTCCAGACCCGCCAGGCTGCCTTTGATGTAGTTCGTGAAAGAAAGCTAGGAGCTGTAATAATGAACCCCATGGGCGGCGGTGTAATTCCCGCTAACCCGGATCGCTTTAAATTTATTGCCAGTCCTAATGAAAGTATAGCTGTCTCTGCTCTTCGCTTCCTTTGGGATCACAAAGATATTTCCAGCACAATAGTAGGCTTTAGCAATAATGATCAGGTAGTGGAAGCAGTCCAGGCCATGAAGAATTATAAACCCCGTACAGAAGCGGAACTCTCTGCCATGAAAGCCGGTGCTCAGGCTTCTCTTGAAGGGATATGCACAGGCTGTGTTTACTGCGATAACTGCCCCGAAGGCATTCCCATACCAAGATACATGGATGCTTATAACCAGAAAATACTAAGAGGGCAGGATGACGCCATAGCCAGCAGGCTTCGCATGCACTGGAGCATAGACAACAGCATGGCAAAAAAATGCACAGCCTGTGGTCTTTGCGAGAAAGCCTGTACTCAGCATATCAACATCATAGAAAGACTAAAGGAAATTGCACAATAAGCCCATTTTTCAATGCTCTGTGAAGTCGCTGAATGTGTAAAAGTTGAGCTGTAGATTATTTATCTCTTCCAGTAGAAAGGCAAGGCGCTGTGCTGTAATACCCCAGGGAGCATCATCAGAAATCTCGTGGGTGGTTATAGGGAGTACTAGATCTCCGCCTATAAATTTTACCGTTCTTAGCATTATGTTTATGGCTCTAGTAAAAGCTGCGTCTTCCCTGAACAGTATTGTATCTATTGCCCTGGAACTGATAAAGTTGTTACGAATTTCGTCGCTGCTAAAGAGTCTATATGTTACACCATAACCTCTTAAAATATCGAATGTTTCGGAAAGGATCTCGTTCATCCAGTCTTCGTAAAATCCAAAGGTATAGGCAAAAGATAATAATGGAACTCCTGCCTCTCTAAAGGGTGATGCCTGGTTTGCTGTTTCTTCCATAAAATCTTCCAGCGAAACCCAGCGCAGATCCGGGTGGGTGATTGTGTGGTAACCTATATCATGTCCTCTCTCCAGGGCAGCAATGCTGAAAGTGTAAATGTCAGTTAAGTCTTCTTCGTAGAAGGCCTCGTAGTCCAAGTAAATATCCTGTTCAAGGTCTTCGTCCGAATTTACCTTTCCCTGTACAAAGAATGTAACCCTTGCATTGTGATACTCAAAGAGATCAAAAAAAGCTTCCCAGTTATCAAAGTAATCATCGTCAAAAGACAATAGTACTCCGGATGCATCTCTTACAGGCTGCCATAAAAAAACATCCTGCCTCTGTTCTCCTGTGCTGATGGAAGTTATCGTATAGGGAACAAAAAATCCGCCTGTAAAACCCTCTGCGTAAGAAGCCTGAAAATGAGCCATGTGATAAATTACTTCGAATACTTCGCTTTCCCTTTCTCCGTTTTCATTTTCCAGTATAAGTGAAAAGAGCTCAGCCATTACAATAATTTCGCGGTTTTCATCCAGGTAAAAGTATTTTGCCAACTCCGGCGGATTCTGCCTTACAAGAAAAAGTGCAAGATCAAAGAGGCTGGGTACGGGAGTCTCCTGCATTGCTGCAATTAATGCAGTCTCTTCCGGCAATACCTGTATATACTCTGCGGCTTCTTCTTCCTGTATTCTTATAGCAGAGGGAGTTGCGCATGATGCAAGAAAAATGACAAGAATTACACAATTAAAAATTGTCCTTCTTTTTCGTTTCATTGTTACTCCATAATTATTTTTGCAATCTCTTCTGCAGATTCCCCGGGATTATATAGATCCAGTTTTCTGCCATAAACGGAATATGTTTTTATACGTTCGTTAAGTTCCATGTTTGCAAGCGGATTTCCTGTGGAGAAAAGTCCCAGTTTCTCGTTTATAGTTGCAAGCTGTTCATGGGCTATTAAAGCCCAGGATGTATCTATAAGATGTTGAAAATCTTTATGCAATACTTCCGGGCAGTTAAATGACTGACGGGAGCTGTTAATATCTACGCCCGAAATCTCCATTAGACCATGGCGGGAAGATAGTTCCCTTATAGTTTTTAACTGTTCTGCTGTATTTCTTGGGGGCATATAGGTTACTGCTTTAAATCCTAAAGGAGATAGTTCATTGAAAAGTTCTTCTATATACTCGTCTTCGAATTTCTCTTCTTTTTTATCACCCGTGGGAGATTCCTTGACATCGCCTAGGTAGGGATAGAAGGGAATGGCATTAATGGAATTTGCAAATTCTGTTACTTTTTGTACAGGAATACATTCATTTTCATCCGGCAATATGTATATCCCGGGAAGAAATTCACTTTTTAACACACCTAGTAAATCGTACAGGTAGTGTTTGTTATGTGTATCATCAAGATAAGCTTTTATTTTTGGACTTATCTTTAAGCCAAATTTGGACTTTAAAGTTTCATAAATGGCAGGTCCTTTTCCATGCTTTTTAATTATCTTTTCCGACATTGCGGCAAGTATATGTCTTTCGGTAATTCCCCCGCCTTCTTTGTATTTTGAGTAATCTACAATATCTTTATCAAAGTCCATTTCTTCATAACCGGCATCTTTTAATAGTATATTTGCCGATACTGTCATGGCTTTGCTGCGTTTCATCCTTAGCTCTCTTAGTGGTTTTAAAAATTCTGCAGCACGGGCTATGTTCTGATGTGGAATTCCCTGGACTGTAATGTATGCATAGCCTTCAAAATCGGCACTGTTTATCTTCCTGTCTGCAAAGGGGCTTTTTTTTCCGTAACTGTCTATTTTAAAACTCACCCGCACTTCAAAACCAACGCAGCCGGCAATCCCTAGTATCTTGCAGGCTTCCAGCATCTCCTCTGCTCCCGCTATAGAATCATGATCTACAGAGCCGGCTGCAGCCAGGGAAGCTTCTTTAGCCAGAAGAGCTGCCATGCTGGGGCTGTAGGGGCTAAAACTATATATAGTGTGTATATGGTTATTGGTTTCTATAGATGCAGGAGCTATTTTCATCTTTCCCGCATATGCCCCAAGTGCAGATAGGCGTTCAAGCTTATCTGAGGCGGGATTGTTTATTTGAGGAAGATAATCATCCATTTTAATAATCATAAGCCCCTGCCAGGATAAAATCAAATGGTATATACACTCTTTGCCCTTTTACCTTGACTATAGGGTTTTTTTAAGGAAAAATAATATATATATGGTAAAAATAAAAATTATTATTTCCCTTATGCTCTTATTTCTATTTTTTTCAGGATGTACCGGTCTTGGAGATTCAAATGGAACTGATCGAAATACCGCAGGGAATAATATTTTCTTCCGAGCTGCTGCTAATGGAGCTGTTAATTTTAGGGAAATCCCCGGTATTACAGAAGAAGAGATAAGGGCCATAGAGTATTTACAAAGGCAAAAAACAGAATTTATATACGGCGTGGTACCAAGTACAGAGGCTTTTATAGAATTTGGTATTTTTAAGGGTTTTGCATCACTTTTTAGTAATTGGCTCACAGAGCTCTTCGATATTAATTTTACCCCTGTCTTCTATGAATGGGATGAACTTATACTGGGATTGGAAAACGGCGAAGTAGATTTTACAGGAGAGCTGACTATCACCGATGAACGTAAAGAAATCTACTTAATGACAGATACAATAGCTATGCGTTCAATAAAATATGTAAGGATGGAAGGAAGTTTACCCCTTCAGAGTGTAATTGCCACCCGCACCCCCCATTATGCATTTTTAAGCAATTCCATTGCCAGGGATTTTGTAGATAGATTTACCCCATATAATTTTTATACTTACTATGTAGGTTCTTACGAAGAAGCCCACGAATTGCTTTTATCCAGAGAAGTGGATGCATTTTTTGCAGATAACAGCATGGAAGCAGCTTTTGATTTTTACAGTGATATAATTATTAGTGATTTTATCCCCGTTATTGGTATGCCCGTATCATTGTCAACGCAAAACCCGGATCTTTGGCCCATAATTTCTGTCGTTCAAAGAGCTCTGGAAAACGGTGCTGATGATTATTTAAAGGAACTTTACAGGCTGGGGAGCCAGGAACACAGAAGGCATAGGCTTTATGTAATGTTAGACCAGGAAGAACTGGATTTTCTTCAAAGTAATCCTGTTATTCCATACGCTGCAGAATATTTTAATTATCCTGTAAGTTTTTTTAATAGACATGACAGACAATGGCAGGGTATATATTTTGATATACTTGATGAGCTTTCAGATCTAACCGGCCTACAGTTTGAGCTAGTTAATGATGAGACAGATGATTTCCCTGTACTGCTTGATATGCTGGAAAGGGGAGATGCTCATCTTATTTCTGAACTCCTTCAGACAAATGAGAGAATGGGTTATTACCGTTGGCTCTCTGCTCCAAGCATAACTAACAATTATGCGCTTTTATCCAAAACAGATACACCCAATGTGAGCATTAACGAAGTTTTAAATATGAGGGTTGGTATACAGGCTGCAACTGCTTATGCTGAAATGTTTCATAACTGGTTTCCTCTTCATCCAAATGCCATAGAGTATGAAGGCTCAAGAGATGCCCTTGAAGCTTTGGGCAAAGACGAAGTAGACCTTGTTATGTCAAGCCAAATCCATCTTCTGGCTCTTACTAACTATTATGAGCTTTCCGGTTACAAAGCTAATTTAATTTTTGTCCATGCCGCAGAATCTTACATAGGTTTTAACATAGATCAAGCGATTCTTTGCTCTATAATAGACAAAGCTTTTGGTTTAATTGATACTAACGGAATTGCATCCCGCTGGGCAAGCATAACCTTTGATTACCAGACCAGGCTTTTGGAAAGTCAGCGTTTCTGGCTTATCTTTGTCTTTGTATTGGCGCTTCTTGCAGTTACACTTATGCTTGTACTCTTTCTGCGAAGCCGCAGCGCAGGGAAGCATCTTAATATTTTGGTTAAAAAAAGAACAGCAGAGCTGGAAGTTGCAACAGAAGCTGCCAGAGCGGCGAGCAGATCGAAGTCTGCTTTCCTTGCTAACATGAGCCACGAAATTCGCACCCCCATGAACACTATTTTGGGAGTAACAGAAATTATACTGCAAAGTGATTCCCTTAGTGAAGATCTGGAAGAAAAGCTTGGAAAAATTCATAACTCCAGCGATATGCTCATGGGAATTATAAATGATATTCTTGATTTTTCCAAAATAGAAGCGGGCAAGCTTGATATTGTATCTTCTGAATATTTTATTGCAAGTTTAATTAATGATTCCATTCACCTTAATATGATGAGAATAGGAGATAAACCTATACAATTTGTTGTTAAGATAGACGAAAATATTCCCGCTAAACTTATAGGGGATGAGCTAAGGTTAAAACAAATTCTTAACAATCTCTTAAGCAATGCTTTTAAGTATACGGAAGCCGGAAAAGTAACTTTGACTGTTCAATACATAAATAAAACTCTCTATATAAATGTAAGAGATACAGGCAGGGGTATGACCCGTGAACAAATAGATAAGTTGTTTGAAGAATATTCCCGCTTTGATGAAGAAGCTAATCATAAAATAGAAGGTACAGGTCTTGGACTTTCCATTACAAGGCAGTTAATAAGTTTAATGAATGGCAACATTAAGGTGGAAAGTGTACCTAATTCCGGTTCTTTATTTACAGTTCAACTGCCGCAGGAAGCCAGTGATGATACAGTCCTGGGAAAAGAACTTGTTGAAAGCCTTGAGCAGTTTCGCATAAGTGATATACCGCAAAAAAAACGGGGAAACATTGTTAAGGAACCCATGCCTTACGGGAAAGTTTTGGTAGTAGACGATGTAGAGACTAATCTTTATGTGGCGGAAGGTCTTATGAAGCCATATATGCTTGATATAGAAACAGTAACAAGCGGGCAGTCTGCAATTAACAGAATTAAGAACGGCAATGTATATGACATTATTTTTATGGATCACATGATGCCCGTAATGAATGGTATAGAAGCCGCTCAAAATATACGTGAACTTGGCTATGAAGCTCCCATTGTTGCATTAACAGCCAATGCTGTAACAGGTCAGGCGGATATATTTTTCCAAAACGGCTTTGATGATTTTATCTCCAAGCCCATTGATCTAAGGCAGTTAAATGCTGTATTGAATAAACTGGTGCGGGATAAGCAAAGCCCTGAGCTTCTTGAAGCTGTTAGAAGCCAAATGAACAGGGATGTAACGGAAGCAGAAAACAGAAAGCAGGGAATAAAGGAACTGGTTAAAAATGTAAAAAGAGACAGTAACTCCCTTAGATCTCTGGAAATGCTCGTCGGCACTGTTGCCAAATACCTGCTTAATTCCTGTTTTGACGAAGCAGAAGAAGCAATTGCACGTTATGTGTATGAAATGCAGGATGAAGAAGCAATAACAGTAAATATTAAGATAGAAGGTTTGGATTTTAAAAAAGGCCTGGAAAGGTTCGAAGGTGATTCTTCGCTATATATAAAAGTTCTGCGCTCTTATGTTTCCAGTATAAAAAGCATACTTACTATTGTGCAAAGTGCATGGTCTGGCAATATAGAAGAATACCAAAGGGCAGTACACAGTATTAAAGGAACTAGCCTTGATATAGCCGCCGAAGCTGTAGGAAATAAAGCAGCTGAACTTGAAGAAGCAGCAAAAATAAAAAATATTGATTTTATTAAAAGTGAGAACGAAGTATTTTATAACAATGTTTGCACTCTTATAGAAAATATAGAAGCGATGCTGGAAGCTGAAGATGCCAAGAATGTTAAACAAAAAAAAGATACTATAGATAAAGATATTTTAAGAAAGCTGCTCTCACATTGCAATGATTATGATATGGATGGAGTTGATGAAGTAATGTCAGAAATTGAAAAGCATCAATACGGCTCTGATAATGAGCTTTCGTCCTGGCTTAGAAAAAATGTTGATGTAGTAAATTTTGAAGCTATTGCAGAAAAACTGCAAGGTATGGATCTTTAAGACTGATAAGGAGGCTAATATGGAAGATGAACGCAAAAAAATTTTTTTGGTAGATGATACAGAATTTAGTCTTATAAGAACAAAACAGATATTAAAAGATTTTTACACTGTATATACTCTGGATTCTTCTACGGGTATGTTTGATCTTTTGCGAAAAGTAAAACCGGATTTAATAGTATTGGATATAAATATGCCCGGAATGGACGGATACGAAACCATTAAAATGTTAAAAAATGATGAGCGTTATACTGATATCCCTGTTATTTTTCTTTCGGGGAGAGTAGACGAAGACAGTATAATTAAGGGACTTACTCTTGGTGCTGTAGACCATATTACTAAACCTTATGAGCCAAAAGCTCTGCATGTTGTTATTTCTAAACACCTATATCCTGTGCAATATGAATACGAACTTCATATAGACGAAGATAAAAATGTAAACAGGTTAAACAGGCAGCACAGTATTCTTGCGGTGGACGATTCTCCCTCCATGTTAAGATCAATTCACTTTGCTTTGAGGAACAAGTACAAGGTACATACTTTACAAAAACCGGAAAACCTGTCAAAAATTATTCAAACATTAAAGCCGGATCTTTTTCTTCTGGATTTTAATATGCCTGAGCTTAATGGCTTTGATCTTGTAAAAATTATCCATGGTTTTGAAAATTTTAAGAATACGCCTATTATCTTTCTTACTTCAGAAAGTTCTCCGGATCAGTTAAACGAAGCACTTAATTTAGGTGCAAGAGATTACATATTAAAACCATTTAATCCTAATAAACTTAGAGATAAAATTGCAAAATGTCTTGCAGAAAAAAGCTAAATTTTGCGGAGTATACTATGTATCCCAGGCGAAAAGAAAAACTGACAAATGAAGATTTTATAAACCCCTCCAGTGAATACAGGGGAACTCCTTTCTGGGCCTGGAATAATAAACTGGATAAAAATGAGTTAATCTGGCAGATTGAACAGCTAAAACTTATGGGTTATGGCGGTTTTCATATGCATGTAAGAACAGGAATGGCTATCTCCTATTTAAGCGAAGAATATATGGAAATAGTAAAAGCCTGTGTGGAAAAAGCAAGGGAAGAAAAAATGCTTGCCTGGTTATACGATGAAGATCGTTGGCCTTCAGGGGCTGCCGGAGGAATAGTAACAAAAAATCCAAAGTATAGAATTATGCATCTTCTTTTAACAAGGAAAGCTTATGGAGAAAGTGCTGAAGTCGTAGCGGAAAAACGCAGCCGTGCTTCTTCTGGCCGATGCGAAAACGGAAAGCTGTTAAAATGTTTTCACATTGTTTTAAACAATAAGGGCGAGCTGTCTTCTTATAAAAGCATAGAAAAAGATCATGTTTTAAGCAGCGATGACGAAGGTTTTAAATTATATGCATACGAAGAAACTGCGCTTCCCAACCCATGGTTTAATAATCAAACTTATGTAAATACTCTTGATCCTGCTTCCATTAAAGAATTTATTGATGTTACCTACAGTGTATACAGTAGGTATTTTAATAATGACTTTGGCAATGTAATACCTGCTATTTTTACAGATGAGCCACAGTTTTCCCAAAAGGGAACTTTAAATTTTGCAGAAGAAGAAAAAGATATTACCCTTCCCTGGACTTTTGATCTTGAAGATACTTACAGGGCAGCATATGGAGGGGAAAGTCTTTTGGAAGCTCTGCCGGAACTGCTCTGGGACTTACAGGGAAGTAGGCTTTCCAAAATACGCTATCACTATCATGACCATGTAGCGGAGAGGTTTAGCGCCGCTTTTGCCGACCAATGCGGCTCCTGGTGCAAAAAGAACGGCATTATGCTCACAGGGCATATGATGGAAGAGGCTACTTTGGAGAGTCAGACCCATGCGCTTGGCGAAGCAATGCGCTCTTACCGTTCTTTCCAGCTGCCCGGCATAGACATATTATGCGACAGGCATGAGTATAACACAGCAAAGCAGGCGCAGTCAGCCGCAAGGCAAATGGGAGCTCCCGGAACCCTTTCTGAGCTTTACGGTGTAACAAACTGGTGTTATGACTTTAGGAGCCACAAGCTCCAGGGAGACTGGCAGGCTGCCCTTGGTGTCACAGTACGTGTACCTCATTTATCTTGGGTTTCCATGAACGGAGAAGCCAAGCGCGATTATCCATCTACCTTTAATTACCAGTCTCCCTGGTATAAAGAGTATCCCTATGTAGAAGATCACTTTGCAAGACTTGCCTCTGTCTTAACAAGGGGTAAAGCTGTTTGTCGCGTTGCAGTTGTTCATCCCATAGAGAGTTACTGGCTTTACTGGGGTGCTAAGGAGAACACTGCTGCCATAAGGGAAGAAATGGAAAGGAATTTTCATAATCTCTGCGATTGGCTTTTAAAAGGACTCATAGATTTTGATTATATCTGTGAATCCACCCTCCCGCTTTACTGTAATGTAAATGACATTGGTACATTATTTCCTGTTGGAGAAATGAACTATGATGTAGTTTTGGTGCCGCCTCTTAAAACAATAAGACAAACAACTCTGGAAAGACTGGAAGTTTTTAAGAATAATGGCGGCAGATTAATATTTCTTGGCGAAGCACCTGAATACATGGATGCCTATTTAAATGATGCCGGTAGAAAGCTGCATGAAAGATCAGAGCGTTATAATTTTGATAAACTATCCATACTTAATGCTTTAAACGATGTCCGTGAAATTGAGATTAAGGATACAGGCGGTAAGGATGTAAATAATCTGCTTTACCAGCTAAGAGAGGAAGAAGACTCACTCTATCCTGTACGCTGGCTCTTTATTGCCCATGCAGAGAATCCCAAAAACCCGGATCTTCCAAAAGGTGAAACATTAAGAATAGAAATTAAAGGTGAGTGGCTATCTCATTTTTACGACACCTTACATGGAGAAATTTATTCAATGCCTGTAATACAGCAGGATGGCTTTACGATTATTACGTGTAGTTTTTATGAACATGATAGCCTCCTTTATAAACTGGGAAAAAGTTTAAATAAAAGTGATTGTGTCTTGCCAAACTACACTGGGCAAAAAATAAGTATTGGCAATATTGGTTTTGACGGAAGAACAACTCTTGCTGTTAACCCTCCATGTATACGTTTTCTGGATCCTGTTCCTGTAAGTCTGGAAGAGCCTAATGTACTGCTTTTGGACATGGCAGAATATGCTCTTACTGAAAATGCTTCGGAGCTTCCACTATATAGAGAAAGGGAAGAAATTCTCAGGCTGGACAATATATTAAGAACAGAATTAAACTGGCCCATGAGGGGGGAAGCCTTGGCTCAGCCCTGGGTGGAAAAAGATGATGCAACTCCCCATAAACTTAAGCTTCGCTATACAATAGAGAGCAGGATAAGTATAAAAGGTACAGAGCTTGCGCTGGAAAATGCAGAAAGTGCCAAAATTACGCTTAACGGTGAAGAAGCTTCCTCCGAAATAGTGGGCTGGTATGTAGATAAGTGCATAAAAAAACGCAGCCTCCCCGAAATAAAGATTGGCACTAATATTTTAGAGCTAAGCTTCCCCTATGGCAAAAAGGTAGATGTAGAAGCTGCCTATCTTCTGGGGGATTTTGGTGTTAGTGCATCCGGTACTTCTTGTTTAATTACCGAAGCTGTCAGAACTTTAAGCTTTGGAGACATAGTAAATCAAGGACTCCCATTTTACGGAGGCAATATAACTTATCATCTGGAAGCAGAAATTGACAAGGAGAAAGTTACTTTTTCTGCTGCAAGTTATCGTGGGCATTTACTAAAAGTTAAACTAAATGGAATTGATAAAGGTCACATTGTCTATTCTCCTTACAGAATAGAGTTAAGTTGCGGTAAAAAAGGCAAACAAAAAATAGACCTTGTATATTATGGCAGCAGAATAAACACTTTTGGACAACTTCACTGTGTGGAGAGAGAAGAGGGCTTCTGGTGGGGTCCTAACTCCTGGCGTACAGTAGGAGATAACTGGACTTACGAGTATAAATTCTGGCCCCAGGGAGTGCTTAAATCACCGGAGATAGTTTCTTCTCCATGATATAATCATTAAGGAAAAATTTCTCTCCAAGAGGAAGATCAACAGTTTTGCTTATGACAAAACCTTCGTGTAAATAAACTTCCACTGCTCTTTTATTATTTCGGTTTACATGTAAAGTAAGCTTTGCTTTATTATTTTTTCTTGCCTGTTCTTCAATATGATCAAAGACTCCTCTCGATAAGCCTAGTCCTCTGTAATTTTTTAGTAAATATATTTTACTTATTTCAAGGCTTTCTTTTTCTAGAAAAAATGCAAAATAGCCAATAGCCTCATCGCCTTCCATAATAAGAAAATACTTATAACCTTTTTTTATGTCTTCAGAAATTACAGCTTCCCCCTGGTAATGAACAAGCATATATTCTACCTGCTCCTTACCTATTATGGGGATAAAAACCTCAGGCCATATTTCCTGAATAAGGAGATACAGGTTTTTTATGTCATTTTCCGATTTTACTGCCTTAAATTCCATTTAACTGTCCTGATCTAACTATACCTGCATGGACAGTCTTGTCAAGCATTTGACTTCTTTCTGCCTATTTTGTAATATTTGTCTATTATACATAAAGGAGTAAGACAATGGCAAAGCATCAGTTTCAGACAGAGGTAAGCCAGCTTCTTCACCTCATCATTCATTCACTTTATTCAAACCGGGAAATTTTTCTTAGGGAATTAATTTCCAATGCTTCAGATGCACTGGATAAACTAAAGTATCTTAGCATAGCAGATGAGAAATATAAGTCTTTAAGTTTTGACCCCCGTATAGATATTTCTTTTAATAAGGATCAAAAAACTATATGTATAGAAGATAACGGAATAGGCATGAACGAGAGTGACCTTGCTGAATCTCTTGGAACCATTGCGCGTTCAGGAACAAAAGCATTTCTGGAAAAGCTCTCCATGGATGCCAAAAAAGATTCTAACCTTATAGGTCAGTTCGGCGTTGGTTTTTATTCAGCCTTTATGGCGGCCGATAAAATCGAGGTCACAAGCCGCAAAGCCGGAGAAGAAAATTCCTACAGATGGACAAGCGACGGTAAAGACGGCTATGACATGGAAGACATTTCCGGCGACAGCGGTGCTGCAAGAAAGAGCCAGGGTACCAAAGTTATTTTATACTTAAGCGAAGACGGCATAGAATTTGCCAACCGCTGGTCCATAGAAGATATCATTAAACGCTACTCCAACCATGTTGCCTTTCCCATTTATCTTACATATGACGAAAAAGAGTATGACAAGGACGGCAAGGAAAAAAGCAGCAAGTCCAAAACGGAAAAAATTAACTCAGGCACCGCATTATGGAGAAGGTCAAAGTCTGAGCTTAAAGACGAGGATTACAAAGAGTTTTATAAGAGCCTTGCTTCACAAACAGGCGGTGATATGGACGATCCTCTCTTTTATGTTCACACAAACGCAGAAGGAACTTTGGAATATTCCACCATTTTCTTTATTCCCAAAAAGGCACCCTTTGATCTTTTCCATGTAGATTATAAGCCCGGTGTAAAACTCTATGTTAAGCGTGTGTTCATTACAGATGACGATAAAGACCTTATGCCAACATGGCTGCGCTTTGTAAAAGGTATTATAGATTCAGAAGACTTGCCTTTGAATGTAAGCAGGGAGATACTTCAGCAGAATAAAATACTATCCAACATAAAAAACAGCTCGGTAAAAAAGCTTCTGTCTGAGTTTAAGAATCTTGCCGACAGGGCAGGGGCAGGCGATAACGAAGCCAAAGAAAAATGGGATACATTCATAAAAGAATTTAACCGCCCCTTAAAGGAAGGTCTTTATCAGGATTATGCCAATCGTGATGCGCTACAAGACCTTGTAAGGTTTAAGAGCACAAAGGCAGAAGGTTATACAAGTTTTTCTGACTATGTTTCCAGAATGACAGACTCTTCCGGTCAAAAGTTCATTTATTATATTACAGGCGGGGATGAAAAAACATTAAGGGCATCTCCCCTTTTGGAAGCCTACACTGCAAAGGATATAGAAGTTCTAATCATGGACGATGAAATAGACGAGATAGTCATACCTTCCCTTCACAGTTACAGGAAAGCAGGGGAGGGAGAGGAGCAAAGCAGCTGGGAGCTAAAGTCTGTTAACCGATCCGGCTCTGATGTAGAGTTAGGTGAAAAAGCAGATAAAAAAGCGGAAAAGGAGATTAAACCTGTCATAGATAAAATTAAAAAAGCTCTTGGAGAGCGGGTAAAGGATGTTAAACTGTCCCGACGCTTGCATGATTCTCCTTCCTGCATAGTTGCCGACGAAAACGATCCTACAATGCAGATGGCACAGATGCTTAAGGCAATGGGGCAAACAATGGGACATGGGGACATGGCGGATATTAAACCCATACTGGAAGTAAACGGCGAGCATCCCATACTTGTTAAACTTAAAGAAACAGAGAATGAGGAACATATAGCAGACATTGCAGGAGTTCTTTTGGATCAGGCGCTTTTAATGGAAGGTTTAAAACTAAAAGATCCTTCGGACTTTGTAAAAAGGTTAAACAGGCTCCTTGTTTAAGAACTGAATACTGCCGGCTTCGCTTAAAAAGGCATTCATGTTCTCTGTTGTTGCAAAGCTTCCCTGAAAAAAGGTCTGAGAGCCGCCGCCCTTTTCACCCCACTTGTCAAAAGCATTGCCAAGCAGTGCTTTTATGTCAATGTTTTTATCGGGAGAAAATGCGGCGATTTTCTTTTCGTCTTCTGTGGCAAGCACAAGTATGCAGGAGCATTGTTTTACCGCTATTCTGCCTATGTCTATAAGCTCGTTAATCTCTATGCCGTAATAAGATTCAGTTACAAGATCCTTTCCTGCGGCTTTTTTTATCAGCGTCTCTGCTTTTTGCTTGCGGATAATTTCTTCCAGAGCTTTAAGGCGTTTTTCGCTTTCTTTATTTTTTGCTATATAATCTATAAGACCTTTGGCAGTTTCGTTAATGGGCACACTAAGATTTTTGGATATAGATAATGCGTTCTGTCTTAAAATTCTACTGTCCGAATGCAGTCTGCGTCCTGCGCTAAAACTTATCCTGCTCTTACCCTTGTATCTTTCTGCTCCGTATATGAGTAATAGACCAATCTCTGCTGTGGACTTTACATGGGTTCCGCAGCAGGCGGAGAAATCCTGTCCCTGTATTTCCATTATGCGGACAACCTCGTCATTGTCCTTGTTGTTAAACTGCTTTCTTAAATTAAACTGTGAAAAATCTTCAGGTGGACATAAGTGGCAAGTAACGCTTAGATTCTCTTCTATGGCATCTGCTGCAGTTTCCTCTATTGCAAGCAGCATTTCTTCACCTATCTCTGCAATATCTACATCAATGGTATTGTTGGCCCCTCCAAGGTGCATGGAAACTGTGGCAGCTCCCATCATGCGCAAAACTATTGCCGAAAGCAGGTGCTGGGCTGTGTGTAGTTGGGAAAAATCCCTCCGCCGCCTTACATCCAAAAGGAGCTCGGCAGGACCAGGCTTTAATAGTTCGTCTGCTCCATTGCCAGAGCGCATCAAATGTATAATATTGCCGTCTTTCTCCTGCACATCTAGTATAGCTATGCCGTTTATGCTTCCCCTGTCGGCAGGCTGTCCGCCGCCCTCAGGGTAGAATATTGTTTTATCAAGAATCACCTGAAAGCAATTTTCTTTTGAAGCTTGCTCAGGTAATTTTTCAATCGAAAAGTCTATAATTTCTGCCTTAAAACTTTCTTTGGAAAAATAATCGTAGTAAAGCCTTTCAGTCTGCAAACTTTTCCACCTCTATTATTTCTTTAGACAGCATTTTATCTTCATCAAAAACATAGTAAGCCCTGATCTTCTTCCCCTCTAAAGCCTTGGGCAGCCATGTTAGATCGTCTTCCCACATTTTTTCCCAAGGTATCTTATCCATATCGCACCAGAAGGGATCAG
>Ga0099364_10000985_pt1 | contig 47953 bp, 43 predicted proteins | sample TergutTh196P3_FD_73070 | JGI IMG/M metagenome (GOLD analysis project Ga0099364, IMG submission 73070) | Microcerotermes parvus P3 segment gut microbial communities from Pointe-Noire, Republic of the Congo - Th196 P3 | ecosystem: Host-associated > Arthropoda: Insects > Digestive system > Gut ...
CCAGACTGGACGACGCGCTCAATTTCGTCCCCGCAAGGCTGTCGGCGTTCCTGACGGTGCTAGCGTCCAAGACCGCCGGGGGCGACATGCGCGAGACGTTCCGCGTCGTCATGGAATGCGGCGGTTCACTGTCGAGCCCCAACGCCGGATATCCGATTGCGGCGTTCGCCGGGGCTTTGCGCGTGAAACTCTGCGGTCCGGCGAGTTATTTCGGCGAGCTGCGCGATAAGCCGTTCATCGGCGAAGGCCCCCGCCCCGGCGTCTCAGATCTCGCAAGCGCCATGTCGCTTTTCTGGAGTTCCTACGCGTTGGCCGCGGTTCTGTCCCTGCTATTGGCGCGGATTTTTTCATGAGCCGCGCCCTCGCGGGCAGCGTCCACGGAGGCAACATATACGATTTTCCAGGGCGGGAGCTGCTTGATTTTTCGAGCAACATCAATCCCGCAGGCCCGCCGGATTTTGCAATGGACGCTGCGGCAAGCGCCCTCCGGCAGGTAAACCGATACCCGGACTCGCGCCAGTCGGCGGTGCGTGAAGCTTTCTCGCAGTGGCTGGGCGCGCCGTCAGAGGGGCTTGTCTTCGGCAATGGGGCGAGCGAGTTGATCCGCGCGGTCATCGCGGCGCTCAAGCCCGGCAGGATCATAACGACACTCCCGACTTTTTCCGAGTACGGATCCTGCGCCGCGTCTTTCGGCATACCGGCGCGGGGCGTGCCGTCCGACGCCGCGAGGGATTTCGCCTTCGACGTCGGGGGGATACGAAAAATTTTTTCGAGGGGCGACCTGCTCGTGATATGCCAGCCTAACAATCCGACAGGCGTCGCGTGGCGCGAGGACGAACTTCGCGAACTGGCCGCGCTCTGTTCGGCCACGGGCGGGCACATGCTCGCCGACGAGTGTTTTATCAAACTCGCGCATCCGCCGCCGCCCTCCTGTCTGGATATGACAGCCGGCGGACATGTCATCGTGTTGCGCGCCCTTACGAAGGATTTCGCTGCTCCCGGCCTCCGCGTCGGTTTCATTGCCGCCGCGGAAGAGATCGCGCACGCGGTGCGCGGACAGATGCAACCCTGGCCGCTCAACTGTGTGGCGGAGGCTTTCGCGATCGCCTGCGCAAAAAATCCCGAACCGTATCTGCGGGACTCGGCAACCGAAATCGCCGTCCTGAGGGAGGCGCTTTCGTCCGGCCTGGAAGCTCTCGGGTTTTCGCCCAACCCTTCGTCCGCGAACTTCCTGCTTGTCCGGAGCGGCGCAAGGAGCGCCGGCGAGTTGTGCGCCTTGATGCTGGAACGCTCTGTTTTGATACGCAACTGCGCGAACTTCGCGCAGTTGGACGACAGTTGGTTCCGCGTGGCGGTTCGAAGCGCTCGGAACAACGCGGCGCTCCTGTCGGGGCTCGCGGATATTGAAAACATGTGGCTGAAATGCTAAATTTGCGCTAAAGTTGAGCCGGTAACTTGGAAAGAAGTAAAGAAGCCCGTTATTGAGGGCTTCAATGTGCGAGCCGGGAACGGGATAGTGAGTTAAACCGCGATCTTATCCGAACAAATCCTCCAGGGCGATTTCGGATTGCGCGACGCTGAAATATCCTTTTTTTTCGAGGCCCCACGCGGTGACCAACGTAATATGAACAGTGTTTTTGACGCCGGTTTCCAGCAGAAATACCGACTTTTTCCGTTCCAGTTCGGACGCTTCGGCTTTGGTTATCATGTACGGATGCTTGGAAAATTTCATTTCGCACAGATTTATCACGCCGTCCCGGCGGCTTATCAGCAGATCGATCTGCGCGCCCGGAGTCGTATCCTTGCTGCGCCATGACGTCGTTTCGGTCGAGACCCCGAGGATCCCGAGCTTTTCTTTCATCTGCTTTATGTGGGTTCTGCAAAGCTGTTCGAACGCGTATCCGCACCACGCCCTGTGTCCGCCGTCTTCCGCGTAATTCGTCCAAAAGTATTCGTCCTTTGTGTCGTTGTTCTTCATATACCGGAGATAGAACAAGCTGAAAGGGTCTTTCAAAAAATAGTACGAACCGTTTTTCCGTTTTGTAAAATCCGTATATTTCTCGATAAAATCGCATTGCTCAAGTTCGCTCAACACTTCCGTAAGATGCCCGTTCGGCTGGAGTTTGCTTGCTTCGCTCAGTTCGGTTCTGCTCATTCCGGTTCTTTTCTTTGATAAAGCTTCGACTATGGCAATGTGCCTGCGCGGGTTTTTGAATAACGATCGGTAGAGTTCCTCAAATTCATACAGCAGGGGAGCTTTATCCGCGAAGCACAGCCTGTCGACATTTTGAGAAAACGATATGCCGCGGTGAAAGAGATCCAGATAGTAGGGTATCCCTCCAAATATCATATAACATTCGGCTGTTTGATAACGCGTCATCTCAATTTTTCTGCTTTTGAAAAACGCTTCGCATTCGCCGAGTGAAAATGGTGCCAGATATATCCTGCCAGTGATACGGTTGTGCAATCCGCCCCTGTTTTGAAAGATTTTTTTCGTTATCCATGACGTGGCGGAACCGCAGCCTATAAACATTATCTCAGGGATCGCTGACGCCCAACTGTTCCAGAAATAATCAAACGCCCGCAGGAAATCCGATTCGCGCGCGTCGAGCCAGGGCATTTCATCGATGAATACCACCTTTTTGTTTCCGGACTTTTTCGTGAGTTGGGCAGGTTTGGCAAGTCCGGCGAGGAGCGCTTTGAGTTTTTCGAACGCGTCGCCCCAATTCTTCGAAGCCCGGGGGCTCGTGCCGCCGAATTCAATGATCGCTTTATCGAAGTTGGCCAGATTTTCGGAATTAGGCGCGTCCACGGTTCCGGTGAAATAAAAAGCGAAATTGTCTTTGAAGAGTTCCCTGATCAAAAATGTTTTTCCAACGCGACGGCGTCCATAAACTATGATCAGCTCCGGCCTGTCGGAATCATAGTATCTTTGCAATTCCCGCATCTCTGTTTTCCTGCCGATGATATCCATTATGCTCATTCCTTTTGGATAATCGGGCTAAAATCTTACCTTTATCCTATGTTTTAGCCCTAATATGGGCCAATTATAGCGTATAATCGATTATTCTCGGGCTAAAAATATGTATTATTATAGTGTTTTAGCCGCAAATTCATTATCCCAGCGCGGTAAGCGCGGAACCGGCTTTCCACACCGTGGCGATCCTCGCTGCGAGGACGCCGTTTTCCGCTATTATTTCGTGCGTGAAGCTCATCGGATCGTCATGAGTTCTTTTCGTTCTCACCGTCACCCGTTCCTTCTTGACGGAGAAGATGAATTCGGCGTCGAGCCTCACGGGGGAGAGGCCCCTTATCGCTTCGTCGGGGAGGCTCTCCACTGCCCAGTCGAAATAGACGGTGTGGTTTGCGTGGCCGTTCAGATCGAGCTCGCGCCTTCGGACGCGGAAGCTTCTCTCGCAGTCGAAGCCTGTGATGGATGCGATCTCCTCCGTCACCGGTTCGCCGGTCGGCTCGGTCATCACGAAGTACGAGTTCGGCAGGGCGCGGTCGAGGCGAACGGGACGGCCGCGTTTGAGATCCACCACTATCCACGCCGACCAGGCGTCGGCGATCCGTTCTCCCGAAGGTGTCAGGGCCTCGAAGGCGCGAACGGAGAACAGATTTCGCTGCGGCTCAAACCAGGTTCGGAGGATCAGCGAGCCTTTTCCCGGAAGGTTTCCGATATTGACGCGGTAACGCCTCAGCACCCACGTAGCGTCCTCTTTCAGCAGGTCGGCAACTCCGATGCCGGCCGAGTCCGCGTGGAGGCACGCCGCCTCCTGCAGAAGCTGGAGCAGCGTTTCGAGCTTTATTCGCCCGGTCTCATCGAGCCCGTAATACGGAACGCCAAACTCCCTCTCGAACATCGGTCCGCCTCGCCTTCAGTAGTGCTCCCTGAAACGCCTGTGATGAGCAAGCCATTCGCCGGGGGTATTCAGGATGATTCGCTCCACTTCTTTGTTGATAATTTCCGTAATGCCGATTATCGTCTCATCCCTGCCGCCTTTGTCCTCCCACTTCAGGGGCTCGCCGAATCTCAGGCGGTGCCTGAAGGGGGCGACGCGGTTTATGTAGACGGGAATGATCGGTTTTTTCGTGAGGTAAGCAAACACTGCGGGACCCTGCGAGGTCTTCGTTTGGAGGCCGAACAGAGGGACGGGCAAACCTTCGCCTTTGCCGTGCTGGTCCGGCATTATGGCGAGGAATTCATTCCGCTTGAGTACGCCGAGAGCCCTCGTCATCGGGGCGGTCTTTGAAATGCAGTTTACCCCCACGTTTTCTCTCATATCGTTTATGAGCCTGCGCTCGCCGCTGTCGCGCGATTCGCGGACTATGGCGGTTATTCTGTGCCCGCTCTGCGCGACCCAGGCCGCCGCGAGTTCCCAGTTGCCCACGTGACAGGCCAGCAGTATCCCGCCGCAGCCGTCGTCGAGTATCTTCCCGTTTTCAGCCCCGACCCACTCCAATACCTGCTTTGGGTTGCTTTGCAGAGAGATGAACTCCACTCCCATCCACACAAGATGGTCGTAGGTTTTCCACAGGATACGGCGCCGTTCTTTGGGGGTTTTATCGGGGAGCACTATTTCGAGATTGCGCGAGACAATCTTCCGCCTGACAGGAAAGATACGGAGCAACCCGCAGCAAATCCACGCCGCAAGCCTGGCGGCGAAGCCGGTTTTTATTATCCGAGTCAGAATTTTAATGGAGCGCGATTTGATGCTCAAGGCCTACCTGTTGAAACGTATCAGCCTGAAATCTTTCTTGCCGACGCGAATCTGCGCGTAACCGCCGGGCAGCAGGTCGGCCTGGGCGATCGTTTTCGTCTCATCGGAGACTCGTTCTCCGTTCAGGTAGACGCCGCCCTCGCGAATCTTTCGCCGCCCCTCGCCCTTGCCGGCAACGCCGCCGGACGCGACCAGTCCCTCTATGACCGGTATTGGAAGCGGGCTTGCTATATCGCAGGTCGGTATTTCGGCGGCAAGCGTGTCCAGCAGGGTTTCGTCCGCCGATCTGACGTCGCGCTCGCCGAACAGAACCGCGCTCGCGTCGCGCGCTCTTGCCGCCTTGTCCTCGCCGTGGACGCGGACGGTCATATCCCACGCCAGCGCCTTCTGCGCCTCGCGCTTCTCGGGGTGTGAGGCGTGCCGCGCGGTCAGCTCCGCGATGTCCTCCAAATCCGCAAAGGAGTAAATTTTATGAAGGCGCTCTATGTCGCGGTCGTCCGCGTTTATCCAGAACTGGTAGAATTTGTACGGGCTGGTCTTTTCGGGGTCGAGGTACACCGCGCCCTCCTCCGACTTGCCGAACTTTGTTCCGGCTGCCGTAAGCAACAGTTGGAAGGTCAGCCCGTAAGCACGGCCGCCGGTTTTTCTCCTTATGAGGTCGATGCCTCCGATGATGTTGCCCTGCTGGTCGTTGCCGCCCATCTGGAGTGAACAGTTCATTGTTTCGAACATATGGCAGAAGTCGTAAGCCTGAAGGAGAATGTACGACATCTCCGTGTAGGTTATGCCCCTGTCCGGGTCGTCGATGCGGCTGCGAATGTACTCGCGGTTTATCAGCGTGTTCACCGGAAAATATTTGCCGGTGTCGCGGAGGAATTCGATGAAGCTGATCTTCGTGAGCCAGTCGTGATTGTTGGGCATTATCGCCGAGTTCTCGCCGCAGTCGAAGTCGAGGAAGCGGGAGAGCTGTTTTTTTATGCACTCCATGTTGTAGGCAACGAGGTCGACGGACAGAAGCTGCCGTTCCTTCGTCTTGCCTGATGGGTCGCCTATAAGGCCGGTGCCGCCGCCCGCAAGCGATATGGGTTTGTGTCCGGACCGCTGGAGCCAGGCGAGCCCCATGATCGGAACCATGTTGCCGACGTGGAGGCTGTCGGCGCTCGGGTCGAACCCCACGTATCCGGTCACCATCTCGCTCTCCATCTTCGCGCCAAGTTCCTCCGCGTTACTGCACCATTCCATGAGCCCGCGTTTCGACATTATCTCGCATAAATTTCCCGGCATAGTATCTCTCCTCTCTCCTCAATAATAGCATATAGCCGTGCCGGTTGTCGCCGTATCCCATTTAATGAACAGGCGGCCGAGGGCCGACAGCGTTTTGTTGAGATTGCCGGCGGATTCCTCGTTCAAAGCGCCCTCCTCGTCATCGTGGTACATGATCGCGTTGAGCGCCGGTATCTCCATCAGGGCGGCGCCAAACATCTCGAAGTCGACGTACATCCAGGCGGCGGCGGAAGTAACGCCCCACAGCAGGTCGCGCACTTCGTAGTTCTGTTCACTGTCGGGAGGGATCAATCCCATCAGCGCGCGGTCTTCGTTGGCGGCGGCGAGAATCGTGAACGGCAGGCCGGTGACGCCTCCGCTGCTGAACCCCGCGACGGGTTCGGGTTCCGCTCCGACGAACATCTCCGACCAGAATCTGTCGATAAGCCTGATTCCTCTGTCGCCTCGTCCCGGTATGTCCAACGCGATCCCCGGGAGGTTGTACCACAGGAACTGCGTTCTCCCTCCTATGGAAAATGTCGCGGGGCCCGTTAAGATCGTCTGCGCTTCGGTATTGCGCAATCCTATCTCCATCATTTGATCCGCGAAGTATTTCAGCGAGACGGGAAGGTTTGTCATCGATCTTCCGGGGTTCGGCAGGTTTATCCCGAAGGAGAGCACGAGCGGATCCGGTATGAACGTCTCGCTTTTCGACCAGTCATGCGGCCTTATGTCGTTCACGAACGCGCGGGGCAATATGTGCTCCATGCCGGAGACCTGCCAGTTCGCGTAAACTGCGCGGGCGTCGGCCGACGTGGCCCACGCGACTTCCAGCTCCAGCGAATCCCTGGGGTTCGGCGGCGTCCCGTTTTCCTTCGTCATCGCGCCGATAAGCCCGGCGTCCGAGAAGTAGGCGTGTCCGCCCGCCTCCGGGTTCTGCTGCCACTTATTTCCTATTCCGCTCGTCACTCCGTTGCGCACGTCCATTATCCTGTTGACGTCGGCAACCGAGTCGGAGAAGTAGACGAGCTCGTCCTCGGCGAGGAGATAGACCGGAGCTCCGCCGGCCAGCAGCCGGTACAGATTCAGCCGGTCGGTCTTTCTCATGGAAGGGGAGTCGAAGTTGCCGCCCCACTCGCCGGGCAGAACCCCGAGGCGTAGCATATCGTACTCCTCGAGCGCCGGAATGAACGCGCCATATATCACCGGCCCCTGCGTCCTCTCCATCGCGACGAGGGCGACGGCTTCAGCGGAGTTGAATATCGGAATGAAGGCGGCGCCGGGCGGAATTTGGCCGGGGGGCGACGCGCTGTTCGTAAGGAAACGCGCGAAATCCAGCGGAAATTCGCCGCGCAGCGCGGTTACTACAATGGCGGGGGAGCCCTGCTCGGGCGGGGGGATGTTCTCCAGAAGGTCGCGCTGCGGGGCGTAAGGCGGCTGCGGCCTCGTGAGATGAACGAGCGCGGCCGCGACGACGATCACGATCAGGGTTGCGGAGGCGATGTTCCTCCATCCGACACGGTCCTTAAGCTCCCTGAGATCGCGTTTTATTTTTTCCGCGAGTTCCGCGAGCTGTTTCGCGGATTCGGGATCGAAAAGTTCTTTCACTGCCGGGGCTTGTAATTTTTCACCGACTGAAGTATGAGCCGCGACGATTCGAGCAGCGGCAGAAGGGCGCCGTTATCTCCGCGCGAACTTATTCCCTCCATTATGGACGCCGCCTCCGCCGTAATATCGGCAAGCAGCGCCATTGCCGCCCTGCGGTCGGATTCCTCGTCCGGCCTCGCCCGGAATGCGGAGCGAACTACGGCCGCCTCCGACGCCGACAGGTTGTATGTGGAGTGAACCGCCGGGACGGCCGCCTCATAGCCCATCTCGCGGATACCTCTTGCCAGCGCGCCCGATGAAGCGGGTTCGCCGTGGGTGACGAAGAAGGTCGTACCCCTCCTGAAATTCGAGGCCCATTTCAGCAGGTCGTCGCGGCCGGCGTGGGCCGAAAATCCGCCCAGAGTGTGCAGCGTCGCGTTGACGGTTATATCTTCTCCCGCGATGCGCAGGTTGCGCTCGCCCTCCACGAGCCTCCGCCCCAGGGTGCCGCGCGCCTGGTAACCCACGAAGAAGACGTTGCATTTGCCGTCCCACAGATTATGCTTCAAGTGGTGGACGATCCGGCCTCCCGAACACATTCCGCTTCCGGCGAGCACTATCGCGTTTGACGTTTCGTTGATGGCGCGCGACGCGTCGACGGAGGATGTGTACTTCAGGCCATCCGGCGCGAACGGGTTTTGTCCGTCCCGTATCATTTCCTGCAAGTCGCGTGACAGGAGAGACGAGTATTTCTCGTAAATATGTGTCGCGCGCTCTCCCATCGGCGAGTCGAAGTAGATGGGCGGAGTGCGGGGGAACGCCGGGTCGAGCTGGAGCCTCTTGATCTCGTACAGCAGGCGCTGCGCTCTGTCCACCGCGAATGTGGGTATCAGTATCTTTCCGCGTGTCTCCATGGCTTTCGCCATCCCCTCGCGGAACTCGGCCCTCGTGTCGGCAAGGCTCTTGTGGTTTCGCCCGCCGTAGGTGGACTCCAAGACGACGTAATCCGCCTCGTCAATGTCGGTGGGCGGGCGTTCCAATACCGTGTCGCTCTGCCCCATGTCGCCGGAGAATACTATCTTGATGTTTCGTTCGTCGTCCTCCAGCCAAATCTCCGTGATCGCGGATCCGGCTATGTGCCCGGCGTCCCTGAACCTGATCCGGCAGCCGGGGGCCGCTTCCGTCCGTTCGTCGTACCGCGAGTATTTGAACAATTTCAGCGACGCTTCCACATCGCGTTCGGTGTAAGCGGGCCTGACCGGGGGAAGCCCCTTGCGCGCGTTCTTCCTGCTGCGCCACTCCGCTTCCTCCGCCATCAACTTTGCGGAGTCGCGAAGGAGAACCGACACGAGTTCGATGGTGGGGTCGGTGGCCCATACGGCGCCCTTAAACCCCCTCGACACAAGAAGCGGTATCCGGCCGCTGTGGTCTATATGGGCGTGCGTCAGTATCACCGCGTCGATGGAGGCGGGCGAAAAATCGAATTCGGCCGCGTTCCGTTCATCCGTGTTGTGCCCCTGGTATGTCCCGCAGTCCACAAGAACGCGGCAGCTCCTGCTTTCGAGCAGATAACACGACCCCGTGACCTCCCCGATCGCGCCCAAAAAACTGATTTTAACCGACGACATGACTAAGCCCCCCCGAAGTTTTTTACAATGGTATTTTATCGCAAATTCAATTAAAAGAGTGCGGGAATAACCGAACATCAAAACGGACGGAGAAAACGGAGAAAAAATTCTCCGGCCGAAATGAATTGATTATCCGCCGATTACCAAATATAATTTCTTTAAATATGACAAAGGGCGGCGAAAATTTGAAACGGAAAACCCAATATATCTTCGAACCAAGAGCCATTGTCCTGCTTCTCGCGGCGGCGATGGCGCTTCTGCTTCTGTCCGGCGTCGCCGAGAGCGCCGAGAACATCGTCTCGATTAGCGGCAAAACTGTCACGGACATCCAAACGGAAATCAATTCGACACTGACCGTCCCGGACGGAGGGACGGTCAGTGTCGAAGGCTCGTTCACATTGGCGGGCGAAACGGACATAGGCATGAAGCTCACCATCCCGGCGGGCAAGACGTTATTGTGGCAAGCGGATTATTCGGGCACAACTACAAATACCCTAATAGAGATCAGCAGCGCCACCAACGGAGCGGGCCGTTTCGAGGTCGGCGAGGGCGGCTCTATCACGCAGTATGGAGGGGGCTGGGCCATCAACGCCCCTAACAATAGTGGTTACACCACAGACATCACCGTAAGCGAGGGGGGTAGCGTGACGAAGGCCGAAGGTAGTGGCACTACGATCATGTCGGCCTCGAACGATCCGGCCGCCAATGTCATCATCAGCGGCGGCACGGTCACTTCCGGCGCGAGCGGAGCGGTAATCTCCGCCCGCAATATAACGGTAACCGGCGGTTCAGTCATATCAACGAGAACAGCAACGCCAACGTCTAGTTCCGCGATTACCGCAAGCGGTTCGATCACAATAAGCGGCGGCACTTTGAAGAACTCAAGCACAAGTACTACGACCGGCACAGTCAATGCAGGCGCTGGTTCGCTCACGGTGAGCGGCGAGGCTGTTATTGAAAACATGGTCGCCGGAAACGCTGTTTACTCTACCACAGGAGCTGTGACCATCACCGGCGGTACGGTGAGCGCGGTCAACGGTACCGCCATCACCAAAGTCGCAAACCAGGGCACTTCCTGCGATATAAACATCACCGGCGGCAAGATTACGGGAGCAAGGGGTATCAACCTGAACGCCGCAAACCGGCTGATTATCACAAGCGGCGAAATAATCGCGACCGGAACGACAGCTTATCAAACGGCAATTACCGCCGGGGCGGGCAGCGTCGTGTTTATCACGGGCGGAACGATAAAGAGTAGCGAGGGAATCGCGCGTATCAGCGTTACCGGCAATAACACCATATCAATAGAGCGCATAGATTCTTCCAAAAACAACTATAAAGGCGGCACGAGCGACGGGCTGGATGTTATTATTCCGGTGGGTGCTACAGTTAATGCTGTAGTCATATGGGACATAAAGGACGACGAACACGGCGTCAGTTATACAAGAGGCGATAACTCCGGATTTATCAAAGTGCCGGGCGTTACGGTTGTTTCGACGGCGGAGATCATTGAAGACGATAATGAGCCGATAACGCCGGACAGTGGCAACAGCAACAGCAACGACGATATAAGCGGCGGCGGATGCCGCAGCGGCGCGGGCGCCGGGTTCGGAATCGCGCTGATTTTGCCGTCAGTCCTGCTAACGGCCCGCAAGGGCAAAAAACGCGGCATTTAAGGCAGAAGGGCGCGTATGCAGGTTCCCTCCCCTTTGTAGGAGATTATCTTCAGCCTTCCCCCTATCAGGGACATGCGCTCCTCCATGTTGAACAGGCCCCTGTGCCCCTTCGCCCTGAGTTCGGCCCTGCCGGTTTCCGTCGAGTCGAATCCGTGCCCGTCGTCCTGAATGGTCAGCGTGATGCCGTCCTCCGCGTTGCGCGACAGATCGATCCAGATATTGTCCGCCTCGCCGTGTTTGACGGAGTTGGTGACGGCTTCCTGCACCACCCTGAAAAATGTAAGCGTGATGTTGTCGGAGAGCGGAATGTCCTCGTCGACGCCGAAGAATATCTTCACCCCATATTGCAGGGACTGCCGCTCCGTGAGTTCCGTCAATGCCTGGGGAAGCCCCAGCTCTAGCCAGGGCGGATTAAGAAAGTTGCACAGCGAGCGCATCTCTTTTACCGTGGTGAAGGCAATCTTTTCAGCCAGATCGAGTTCGCGCTGTTTGTCCTCCTCGGTGTTATTGGGGCGGCTGGCGAGGCGTATGCGGTGAATGAGAGCCGTAACGTCCTGAAGCGGACCGTCGTGTATATCCCGCGAGATTTTAGACCGCTCGTCCTCCTGGATTTGCACCATGTCGTTCACATGGTTCCTGTGTTCCTCCACCAGGTCTATCGCGTCGAGCGACAACCGGTACAGCGCCTCTCCTATCCGCCTCATATTGGGGGATGCCCCCGATCCGTCGAAGGAGAGCGGCTCGTGCCCCCATTTAATTGATGAAACGGCGTTTTCGAGATTGCCTATGGGGTACAGCACGCTGCGCACGAGCCGTATGATTGCAATGATGCTTATTATGGCCGTCATTGCGATAATTCTGTTCGCGTATGCCACATCCGTCACCGTAAACGCGAAAATAGCTAAAGACGGCAACAGAACCGACAACGCAGCCAAAAGCAGCCGGTTTTCCTTATCCTTCACCGACGACGCCCCTTTCAGGTTATCTAGTCCAGCAATTCCTCCAGCATAACGACTCCATACTTCAGGGCGAGCAGCATGGATTCGGTCTTATTGCGCGCGCCAAGCTTGTCGTAAATCGACGCGAGATGCGTCTGCACCGTCCGCTCGCTTATGTAGAGCTTGCCGGCGATCTCCTTGCCGGAAAGCCCCTTCGCGGCCAGCAGGAGCACCTCGCGTTCGCGCGCGGAGATCGGCTCGGGGGACATGTTTCCCCCATCCTCCACGGTACTCGCGACTTCGCTGTCGAGATACAACCCGCCCCGGGCGACGATCCTTATCGCTCTGGAGAGTATATCGCCGGACGACGATTTGAGTACGTAGCCGCGCGCGCCGGCCCGCAGCGACGACAACACGTACTGCTGCGCGTCGTAACTGGTGAGCATCAGCGATGTTACCGGAAGATTCTCCTCCTTGATCTTGCGTGTTATCGAAACGCCGTCCATGCCCGGCATTCTTATGTCAAGCAGGGCAACCTGCGGTTTCAGCTCCCTGATGCCTTTCATGGCCGACTCTCCGTCCTCGTACTCTCCGACGACTTTGAAATCCTGTTCCTTCGCAAGATATGCCATCAGCCCGGCTCTTGTCAGCGGATGATCATCCGCCAGTATCAACGTGACAGCCATCAATACACCCCCCGATTATCATAGTCTCCGCCACATGCGCGACATGAAAGCCTAAGGCACTCTACAGGTTTGGCGCGGAATTCATATCGGCAGTACGGCGTATCCGTCAGTTCATAAAATACTAAACGGAGCCGAGCCCGATGTCGGACTCGACCGGCTTGAGCGCCTTGATAGTGTTCTCTATCAGCCATTCCAGCGGTTCGCCCATCAACTCCACGCCGCGCTCGATAATCTCGCGGTTTACCCCCCGGGCGAACGCTTTGTCCTTCCATTTCTTTTTGACCGATTTCGTCTCCAGGTCCGAGAGCGACTTGCTCGGACGCACAAGAGCGACGGCGGTAATGAAGCCCGTGAGCTCGTCTATCGCGAAGAGGGTCTTTTCCATGCGGCTAATGGGCTCGACGCCTGAGAAATCCCATCCGTGCGAAAGCGCGGCTCGCACTATTTCTTCCTCGTATCCGCGCTCGCCGAGCATCTGGCCTCCTCTTGCGGGGTGCTGCCCCGACTCCGTCGACATCGTCGTTTCCCAGTCGATGTCGTGCATTAAGCCCGCCCGCGCCCACAGTTCCTCGTCTTCGCCGTAATGCTTCGCGAAGTACCGCATCGCCGCCTCGACCGCCAGCGCGTGCTTGAGGTGCATCGCGTCCTTGTTGTGCTCCTTGAAGAAAGCTATCGATTCATCTCTCGTGAATTTCATTTTCTTTTAGAACCTCCAGTTTATTTTGCGGCCGCGGTCGTCAGTATCTTAGTGACCTCGCCGTGGTTCTCGAAAATCTCGGATCGCAGGTTCACTTCCTCCCTCAGCGCGCGCGACAGTTCGTCGGGATACGGATTCATATAGATTATGCGTCTGCATCCGGCGTTGATCAGCAGCTTCGCGCACATGGAACAGGGTTCGTGCGTCGTGAATACCTCGCATCCGTTTATCGGCATCCCCGACGACGCCGCCTGCGCGACCGCGTTCATCTCGGCGTGCGAGCCACGGCATATCTCGTGCCGCTCGCCGGAGGGTATCTCAAGCTGTTGCCTCAGGCATCCGATGTCTATGCAGTGGCTCGTGCCGGTCGGTGATCCGTTGTAGCCCGTCGCGAGTATATGGTTGCCGGTCACGATCACCGCTCCCACATGGCGCCGCAAGCAAGTACTCCTCGCCCCGGCTATCATTGCCATCGCAAGGAAGTACGCGTCCCATTCGGGCCTTGCCGCGTGAAAATCAGACGTCAAGGTTTCGCACCTCCCTCGCGTGGTTTTCGATGAACTCGCGGCGGGGTTCCACCGCGTCCCCCATCAGTATGCCGAAGAGTTCGTCGGTCAGCGACGGGTTCTCCACATGGACTTTCAGTATTATCCTGTTGTCAGGGTCCATCGTGGTTTCCCATAGCTGTTCGGGGTTCATCTCTCCCAGCCCTTTGTAGCGCTGTATGTTCGTCCGCTTCGAGTCCTTTCCGGACGTGACGTCCTTCAATTCGCGCTCCGAATAGCAGTATGTGATGCTCTTTCCTTCCTGCACACTGTAGAGCGGCGGCTGGGCAACGTAGAGATGCCCGTTCTCGATGAGCTGGGGCATGTACCTGTAGAACAGGGTGAGAAGCAGCGTCCTTATGTGCGCGCCGTCAATGTCGGCGTCCGCCATCAGGAAGATCTTGTGATAGCGGAGTTTCTGCGGGTCGTAATGGTCGCCGATGCCGCATCCCAACGCCTGCACGATAGTTCGGATAACATCGTTCGAGAGTATCTTGTCGAGCCGCGCCTTCTCGACATTCAATATCTTGCCGCGCAGGGGCAGTATCGCCTGAAAAGCCCTGTCGCGCCCCTGTTTCGCGCTGCCTCCCGCGCTGTTTCCCTCGACGATGAAAAGCTCGCTCTGGGACGGGTCACGGTTCGAGCAGTCGGCGAGCTTGCCCGGCAGGTCCAGCTTGTTCATCAGGCCGCCCCTCTGCACCATCTCCCGCGCCTTGCGGGCCGCCTCGCGCGCCTGACGCGCCTTCAGCGCCTTTTCGACTATCGGCTTCAGTATCTCCGGCGTCTCCTCGAAGGCTATCTTCATGCCCTCATAGACTATGGAGTCCACGATGCCCTTTACGTCGCCGTTGCCGAGCTTCGTCTTAGTCTGCCCCTCGAACTGCGGTTCGAGCAGCTTTATGGATATGACCGCCGTGAGGCCTTCTTTGAGATCGTCCCCCGATAGATTCGGGTCTTTATCGCGCAGGAGTTTCTGGCGCCGGGCTTCGTCGTTTACCGCTCTGGTCAGCGCCGTGCGGAATCCCGACACATGAGTGCCTCCCTCCACCGTGTTGATGAGATTCGCGAAGGCAAAGATGCGTTCTATGTACGAGTCGTTGTATTGCAGGGCGACGTCGACCTTTGTGCTCTCTTTCGCGCCGCGGATGAAAACCGGCGGCTTGAATGCGGTATTCTTGCCTCTGTTCAGATATTCGACGAACGAGCGCAGGCCGCCATCGTAGCGGTACGTCTTAATCTGCTCGCCCTCGGCGGCGGGCCTGTTGTCATCGAATGTGATGGTCACGCCGGGATTGAGGAACGCGAGTTCGCGCAGGCGCCCTCTTAATATGTCGGCGGAATACTCGATGACGGTGAAAATCTCCTCGTCGGCGAGGAAGCGCACCATCGTGCCGTGCCCGTCGGAGTTGCCGGTTCTTTCCAGTTTCGTCACGGGGACGCCGCGCTCGTAGCGCTGGAAAAACACCCCGCCGTCCTTCTTTATTGTAAGCTCCAGCCATCGCGACAGCGCGTTCACGACCGAAACGCCGACGCCGTGCAGGCCGCCGGATATCTGATAAGCCCCCTTGTCGAACTTCCCCCCGGCGTGAAGAACCGTCATGACTACTTCCGCCGCCGACTTTCCTGTGGATTCGTGTATATCGGTCGGGATGCCGCGCCCATTGTCCTCCACCGAGACGCTCCCGTCCGGGTGCATAAGCACGTCCACCCTGTCGCAGAAGCCGGCGAGAGCTTCGTCGATCGCGTTGTCCACGACCTCGTAAACCAAGTGGTGCAGTCCCCGCGAGCTCTGGTCGCCGATGTACATGCCGGGACGCCTTCGTACCGCGTCGAGTCCCTCCAGTACCTGAATATCCTTCGCGCCGTAATCGGAGTTCGCCGGGTCATCCGCTGCGGCGCCAAAAAGTTCCTCCGCCATATTCAATAATCCTCCGTCTCTGTCGTTCGGGTTCGGCGGGCAAGACGCGCCGCCGTATGCCCCTTGTTTTGAGATATAAAGCGCCGGCTCCTTCGAATCAGTGTCGCCGGCGTGAAAGCCGACTCGCCCGCCGCGCCGCTCCCGAGCGTTATTACGGTCCTCCCGCCGCGCCTCGTAAGCGCTACTATATCATCCATCAGAATTACGCCGCCGTCCTCCAGCAGTAAGAACATGAGACCACCGCCTCGCAATATCGGTTTTATTATATTATAATTTCATTAATTCATAATGCGTAGTAATGTATTGCAGTCGGTATTGTAGAGTATAATTATATCAATCGGCTTTCTGAAGGAGGCGCACAGTATAGGGATAAACCCAAAAACATATGTGCCGGCGGTTTGAATGAAAGAAGCTTTTTATGATAATCTTATGGGGGCGCATCAGACTCGCGCTTTCCGGCGGATGGTCGCTCAAATTTAATCCGGGAACTGAAAATAATACTGGGGGGTTTGTACGTATGTCAATACTTTCGCACGTTGAAGATTTCACAACATCAATCATGGGGACGATCGAGCGCAATCCCGTATTCAGGACCGTCGGTTATTTCTCGATGGAGATAGGAGTATCGCAGCATCTTCCGACGTACTCGGGCGGTTTGGGTATCTTGGCGGGAGACATAATTAAGAGCGCGGCCGACCTCGGCGTTCCCATGGTGGGCGTAACGCTTCTCTATCGCAAGGGCTACTTCCGTCAGGAACTGACCGACGACGGCGTGCAGATCGAGAAACCGGTCGAGTGGGAACCGGAAAAACTCCTGACAAGGCTCGACAACAGGGTCTCCGTGACACTCGAAGGCCGCACGATACAGGTGCGGGCTTGGGGTTACGTGTACGTCGGCCACTCGGGATACCCGCTCCCTATCTACTTCCTCGACACGGACATCGACACGAACACTCCCGCGGACAGAAACCTCACGTGGGAGCTGTACGGAGGGGACAACCGCTACCGCCTGTGCCAGGAGATGGTGCTTGGCGTGGCCGGATTGCGCCTGCTGCGCGACTTGGGATACAAGAACATCAAGACCTTCCACTTAAACGAAGGTCACGCCGGTTTCATATCGCTTGAGCTCACGCGTGAACTCGGTTACGAGGACTTCGACAAGGTGCGCGACGACGTCATTTTCACGACGCATACCCCAGTCCCTGCCGGGCACGACTACTTCCCCTACGATCTTATCTCCAGCGTGGTGGAGGAGAACAACGTATCGCTGCTCCGCAGGATGCTTGGCGGCAGCGGCGTATCCATGACCGATCTCGGCTTGAAATTCAGCCGTTACGTCAACGCCGTCGCCCTGAAACACGCGGAGGTCAGCCGCAAGATGTTCGGCACCGACAAGGTCGACTACGTTACGAACGGGGTACACTCCACGACCTGGACCTGTCCCGGTTTTGCGAGGCTGTACGACAGGTATATACCGTCCTGGAGAAACGACCCGAGCCGCCTGATACAGGCGCTCCAACTTCCGCCCGAAGAAGTTTGGAAGGCACACCAGGCGGCCAAGATGCGCCTGTTTGCCCGCGTCCTTGAGGAGACCGGAGTCGAGTTCGACGCCGACGTCCTCACCATCGGATTCGCGCGCAGGGCGGCGACTTATAAGCGCGCCGACCTTCTTTTCACCGACGTCAAGAAGCTCCTGGACGTCGGGTCCGGCCAGGTGCAGCTGATATTCGCGGGTAAGGCGCACCCGCACGACGTTCCCGCCAAGGAGATAATCAAGCGCATATTCGCGATCTCGAAGGATATCAAGACGGCGATCCCGACGGCTTACCTGGAGAATTACAACATGGAGCTCGCGCAGCTCCTCACCGCCGGAGTGGACCTGTGGCTCAACACGCCGATACGCCCGAGGGAGGCGTCCGGCACCAGCGGCATGAAGTGCGTGCACAACGGAGTCATGAACTTCTCGGTGCTCGACGGCTGGTGGATAGAGGGATGGATAGAGGACGTCACCGGATGGTCGATAGGCCCCGTGCCGACTGAGGTCGAGCTGATCGAGTACGATGAGAAGCAGGATGCTATGGACCTGTACAACAAACTCAAAGAAAAGATAATACCGATGTATTACAACGACAGGCGCAAGTGGATAGAAATGATGAAGAGCACCATTGCTTTGAACGCCAGCTTTTTCAACACGCACCGTGTTGTAAAGGAATATTGCGAGAAGGCTTACGGCACGGTTTTCCGCGGCCATTAGCTTCCAGAAGAGAGGGGACCGGTTAGAGATGAGTTCTTTGGACGAACGGCTGAAAATACTTCATGTCGCCGTGGAGATGGCTCCGCTGGTGAAACAGGGCGGGGTTGGCGATATCCTCTCGGCTCTTCCCAAAGCGCTGCGCCGGCATTCGGTGGATTCGAGGGTCCTTGTGCCGGCGTTTCCGGGCGCCATGGAATGCGTGAAAAACAGCGGATACAAATGCAAGCCGCTTCGGGAGCGCCTGCATGTTGCGCTCGACTCAAGGGTTTACTCGGCTTTAGTCTTCGAAGCCGAGGTCGAAACGGTGCCTGTGTATCTGCTCGACCAGCCCGAACTCTTCACCAATCCCAACGTATATCCGCACGAGCTCACGCGCGAAACCGTGATGCCCTTCGCGTTCCAGTCTCTTGCCGCCCTCGAAATACCGGGTTGCGTCGGTTGGAAGCCCGATATATTCCACGTCCACGACTGGCCGGCCTCCATAATTCCGCTGGCCCTTCGCTGGCACAAACACTACAAGGCACTCGGGCCGGAGTACGACGTGGTTTTGACGCTGCACAACCTTGCTCATCAGGGAATAATCGACCCTTCCATAATCGAATCGTGGGGCATCGCGAAGGACGCCGTTTCCATAGACGGCGTCGAGTATTACGGCCAGGCGAACCTGCTCAAGGGAGCGATGATAGCCGCCGACGCAATCACCGCAGTCAGCCCGCACTATTCATGGGACATTCAGACGCCGGAGGGCGGTTTCGGCCTTCACGGCGTCTTCTCCAACATGAAGAGCAAATTGACCGGTATATTGAACGGGATCGACTACGACGTATGGAGCCCTAAAACCGATCCTATGATACCGGCCAATTACAGCGTGGATGATATGGAAGCGAAAGCTGTTTGCCGGAAAAAACTGATTGAATTGTGCCAATGGGAGGACGACGGCAAGCCGATTATCGCGTTCGTGGGCAGGATGGTCCAGCAGAAGGGTATCGATATACTCTTTACCGTGCTCGATTGGCTGATGGCCGACAACTGCCGCGCCGTGATCATCGGTTCAGGCCAGCAGCAGTACGAGGACTGGGCTCAACAGTTCAGCCGCACTTATCCCGACTACTTCTGGTGTTTCCTGGGTTTTAACGAGGAGATGGCGCACCTTGCCTATGCGGGTTCCGATATAACGGCGATGCCGTCGTTGTTCGAGCCCTGCGGCTTGTCCCAGCTTATCGGGATGTCCTACGGTTCCGTGCCGGTGGCGCGTTGCACGGGAGGGCTTGCCGACACGATCATCGACTTCGACGGTTCCCCGGACGGAACAGGGTTCCTGTTCAGCGAATATTCGGCGGACGAACTCCAGAAGGCGTTGTACAGGGCTTTTAACGCCTATCACGATAAACCCCGCTGGCAGCAGCTTGTGAGAAACGCCATGTCGGCGGATTTTTCCTGGAACGAGTCGGTATCGTCATACATAAATCTGTATAAGAACCTCAGAACAGGAGATTAACCGAACAGAGGGGGAGAAATAAATGGTGCTGGGAAGATATGGAAGGGTACTGGGCCTGGTGCTGGCGGGCGGAAAAGGTGAACGGTTGATGCCTCTTACGAAATACAGGGCGAAACCGGCAGTTCCCTTCGGCGCAAAGTACCGCATCGTGGACTTCGCGCTCTCTAACCTGATAAACAGCGGTATCTACTCGATCTACTGCCTTACGATGTTCAAAAGCCAGTCGTTGCAGGAGCATATCACTCAGGGCTGGCAATTCGGGTCGGCGCTCCGAGGGCGCAACTACTTCGTCAACCTCGCCCCGGCGCAGATGTGGACCGGCGACCGATGGTACGAAGGCACGGCTGACGCGATATACCAAAACCTCCATCTTGTCACGATGTTTAACGCCGACTACGTATGTATTTTCGCCGCGGATCACATTTACAAGATGGATATCGATCAGATGCTCCAATTTCACTGCGACAACAACGCCGACATTACCGTCGCCGCAAACCGGGTTCCCGTAAACGAGGCCACCCAGTTCGGCTGTATCTCAACGGATAAAGACGGCGTGATCGACGGTTTTATCGAAAAGCCCTCAAGGCCGCCCGAGGTGAACTCCGCCCCCGGTTACAGCTACGTATCGATGGGGAACTACATCTTCTCGCGTGAGATACTGGAGGAAATAATCCTGTCCGACCAAAAGGACGAGTCGAGCAGCCACGACTTCGGCAAGGACATACTGCCCACCATGCACTGCAAATGCAAGATGGTTGCATACGACTTCTCAACGAACGAAATACCGGGAAAAGACAGGCCATACTGGAAGGACGTCGGAACGCTGAAAGCGTACTGGGAGGCCCATATGGATCTTTTGCAGCATCATTCGGCGTTGACGCTCTACAACGTCCGGTGGCCGATCCGCACGGTGTCCTACTCAGACCCGCCGGGCTTTACCTATCCCGCGAAGGGAATGAGCAGTTCGGTGGAAGCCTGCCTGCGCGCGGAGGCGAGCCAGGTCTTGGGCGCCGTTGTGCATCGTTGCGTGCTGTCTCGCCATTGCGTGATTAACGCGGGCGCGATTCTGGAAGAGTGCATAATCGGGCAGGGAGTTATAATAGGGGAGAACTGCAAACTCCGGCGCGTGATCGTTGACTCACACAATGTGATCCCGCCCAACACGGTTATAGGCTACGATTCCGACCATGACGCCGAGAAATATCATCGCGATGAGGATTCCGGCCTGGTGGTCGTGGAGATGCCTAAGATTCAACTCCGAAAAGAACAAAACGTGAGCGGCAACATGAGGTTCAACGAGGAGATGTTCGCGTCGTTCTGATCAATCTTCCTCGTGGATCATCGGTTCGTCTTCGGTGTCCGCGTCTTTGGTGAGCCATGTGCCCCAGTCGATGTGCAACGGGCCGCTCGCGATATATATGCCGATTAGCGCGAGAAACGCCTTTTCTCTCAGCATGGCAAAGCAAGTCGCCGCGATCGTCACCAGGAGCAGCGATTTGACCTTATTTATGCTGCCCTTGCGGAGCAATTTCAGGTTGCCGTAGGGAATCGCCGAGATCATGAGCGCGCCCAGCGCGGTCATTGCCGCCGCGGCGATTACAGGCGGCATCGGTATGCCGCCGATGACCAGCGAGACGAGGGCCATGCCGGCCGCCGGTATCGGGAGCCCCTGAAAGGAGCCCGCGACGTGCGTAACGTTGAACCGCGCGAGGCGAAGGACGCCGCATAGCGTGAAGAACGCGGTCGCGAGCAGGCCGGGCATCCCGCCCTCCATGTCGATATATTTCGCGTATATCAGGAAAGCCGGCGCGGCTCCGAAGGATATAGCGTCGGCTAGGCTGTCGAGTTCTTCCCCGAAGGCGCTGCTGCCGCCCAGGCTTCGCGCTACCTTGCCGTCCATATAATCGAAAAAGACCGCCAAAACGAGCAGAATGGCCGACGGGAGGAATTGCCTCTGATAGGTCATGATCAACGAGAACACGCCGCACAGGACGCTGCCGCTTGTTATCATGTTCGGGACTATCTTGTTGAACGGAATGTTGCGAATCCGCCGCCTTACCCGCCGTCTCCTCGTCATCTCCCCTTGAACACCCCTATCGCAGTTTCCCCCGCGCGCACCCTATCGCCTACTTTTACCGCCGGCGAAATTGAGGGCGGTAAGAACACGTCTACCTTTGACCCCAGCTTAATAATACCATATCTCTCGCCCCTTGCAAGACGGGAGCTGCGCTTTGCGTAACATTTGATCCTTCGCGCCATAATGCCGGCGATTTGAACGAGCGTCGTCCGGCCGTGGGGGGTCGCCGCCCTGACGTAGAGCCGTTCGTTTATCTCCGACGCCTTGGGCGCGATGGCGAACCATTTCCTGCCCGGCACGTATACGATCTCCTCGATGTCGCCTTCAAACGGAAACCTGTTTACGTGAACGTCGAAGCCGTTCATGAATATCCCGATCTTGATCACATCGCCGGCGTATGGGTCGGATGCTTCGCCGACCTCGACGACGCGGCCGTCGGCGGGGCTCAGCCACGCGTCGGGAGGCACATCTCCCGGAGCGCGTTCGGGGTCCCTGTAGAACCACAGCGACAGCGCGAGCGGGCACGCGAGGGCGGCCGTTATCCAGGGGGAAATCAAATATCCCCCGGCGCACATGAAAACTAAAGCGCCTATGGTCGGAAGTCCGTCCCTCGCGATTTTCAATCACTCACGCCTCTTTGATGTCGGATTCCGATTTGATGATGCTTATGTCCGCGACCGTATCGCCGCCGTCCAACCGCACGATGGTGTATCCCGTGGCGAGCCTGCTCAGGCTGGATATTTCGGAGGCCATGATCCTGACCACCCTTCCCTGTCCCGAGATCAACATCAGCTCGTCGTCCTCCGAGACGCCCCACGCGCCTATCAGTTTGCCGGTTCTGTCCGTGAGGCGCATCGCCCGGACACCGCCCGTGCCTCTGTGGTGCGCGGAGAATTCGTCGTAGGGCGTCCTCTTGCCGATGCCAAGCTCGCTCACGAAGAGCACCTGCCGGCCGTGGATTATGACGTCGCAGCCGACAACGTAGTCGTCGCCCGACAATCTTATGCCGCGGACGCCCTGCGCCGACCGTCCCTGGGGCCGGAACTCGTTCTCGTCGACGCGGAGGGTCTGCCCGTTCGCCGTGGTAAAGAGCAGTTCGTCTTTGCCGTTGGTGATGCGGACGCGGGCTATCTCGTCGTCGTCTCTCACGCCCAGCACTCGTCTGCCGACTTTGGTCAGCCCTTCGAGTTCACCTATCGGCATACGTTTCGCCTGGCCTTTTTTCGTGATCAGGAATACGTACTTCGCGTCTCCGTGGTTCATATCGCGGAAGGCCACTACCTTCTCGTCGGGGTCGAGCGACACGATGGACTTTATCAGCTTTCCCTTGCCTGTCTTAGGCTCGGGCAGCACATAGCACTTGACGCCGAATATCCTGCCCCTGTTTGTGAATAAGCAGAGCGTGTTGTGCGTTGTTGTCGTCTTGATCAGCGAAATTTCGTCCTCGGGTTTCGGCGTTGCGCCCTTCACTCCCTTTCCTCCGCGCGACTGCACGCGGTAGTCCTGGAGCGGCATTCTCCTGATGTAACCGTCGCGGCTTAAGACGACGACTATTTCAGCCTCCTGAAGCAGGTCTTCGACAGAGAAGTCGTCGATGGAGTCCTGTATCTCCGTTCGCCTCTTGTCGGTGAAACTCTTCTTCACCTGGTTGAGTTCGTCGTCGATCACGGCGTCTAGAACAGACGCGTTTCCGAGGATAGTGCGGTAACGCTCTATGTCGGCAAGCAGGTCGGCCAACTCCTCCTCCAGTTTGCGCCGTTCGAGGCCGGTGAGGCGTTGGAGGCGCATCTCCAGTATGGCCGAGGCTTGTATCTCGGTGAAAGCAAGCTCGCCGACGAGGTTTCCCCTTGCCGTCGGCACGTCGCGCGCCGCGCGTATGATGCGTATGACCTCGTCGATGAAATCCAGCGCGCGGACCAGCCCCTCGACAATATGGGCCCTCTCCTCCGCTTTGCGGAGGCGGTACTCCGTGCGCCTTCGGACGACGTTGCGCCTGTGTTCGAGGAACACTTCTATGAGGCGTTTAAGTCCCATCTCTTTGGGGCGTCCGTTTACGAGCGCGAGGTTTATCACGCCGAAGGTCGTCTGCAACTGTGTCCTGTTGAACAGCTGACGGATGACCAGGTTCGGATCGGCGTCGCGGTGAAGTTCCATCACAATGCGCATACCTGTCCGGTCGGACTCGTCGCGCATATCGGTGATGCCGTCGATAAGGCCGGTCTGCGCGCATTTCCCTATGGTGTCCAGCAGGTTCAGCTTGTTCACCATGTAGGGTATCTCGGTTATGATGACGGCCGATTTGCCGCGCTTCGTCTCCTCGATCTCGGCCCTGCCCCTGCATATTATCTTGCCGCGTCCGGACGAGTAGGCTTCGGCTATACCGTCCCTGCCGAGTATGACGCCTCCGGTCGGGAAGTCCGGGCCGGGGATTATCGTCATCAGCTCTCCGAGGTCGATCTCCGGGTTTTTTAGCACCGCGCGGCACGCGTCAACCACCTCGCCGATGTTGTGTGGCGGCATGTTGGACGCCATCCCCACCGCGATGCCTGAGCTTCCGTTCGCGAGCAGGTTGGGAATGAGGGAGGGCAGAAGCGTCGGCTCTTCGAGGGACTCGTCGAAGTTCGGCGTCCAGTCAACCGTCTCCTCGTTGATGTCGGCGAGCATATCCTCGCCCAGCGATGTGAGGCGGGCTTCCGTGTAACGCATCGCGGCGGGTTCGTCGCCGTCAATCGACCCGAAGTTGCCCTGTCCGTCCACGAGCATGTATCTCATGCTGAAATCCTGGGCCATACGGGCCATTGTGCCGTATATGGCCGCGTCCCCGTGCGGGTGGTATTTACCCATCGTCTCTCCGACTACGCGCGCGGACTTTTTGAACGCCTGGTTGTGCCTTAAACCCAATTCCAGCATTGCGTAAAGAATCCTGCGCTGCACGGGCTTCAATCCGTCGCGGGCGTCGGGTATCGCCCGGCCGACAATGACGCTCATCGCGTAGTCGAGATAGCTGTGTTTAATTTCCTCTTCTATCGGCAATGGAAGAGTTTTGCCGAAGAGGCTTTGCTGCCTGTTGTCTCCTTCCATGACATACCTCCGGAACAACTGTTCTGTCTGCAAAAATCAAGCGGCGGGACTCCGCCGCTTGCAGAAATCTTATGTTATTGTACCACGAGAGTTGCCGTTGTTTCGGAAATCAGTTGTTGTTCACCGAAAAATAGGGGGTCAGCACGCGGGATTCCACCGGGGACGAGAGCACGACCGACGTGGTCGTCTGGCCGTAGTTGCTCATCTGGTTGATTATCTCCTCAAGGTGCCCCATCGACGCCACGACGACCTTCAGTATGAAGCCGTCCGCGCCCGTGAGATGGTGCCCCTCGATAACCTCGGGTATGGTGCGCGCCATGTCGTCGGCGTCCTTAAGCTTGCCCACGTTGGCCATCACCCTGATGAACGCCGTGATGGGGAAGCCGAGTTTTTCCTGGTCGACGATAGCCCTGTATTCCTTTATGTAACCGGCTTCTTCCATGCGATGAACCCTCTCCGCCACAGCCGGTGAGGACAACCCGACGCGCCGTCCCAGCTCGCTGAAGGAAATCCGCGCGTTTTCCTGCAATGCCTTTAGAATTTGTCTTCCAATATCGTCCAATAGTTTACCTGTATTCATTTTATACTCCTCCTGCCGGATAGATTTGTATATGAAGATCGAGGAAGCGTTCGATATTTCTAAGTGAGAAAACGTTTCAAAAATTACAACACGTCAACTGTGCTTAAAATTATCAGAAAATACGAAATAAATCAAGGTGTTCGCGGTATCAAATCCTAAAAAAAGGGCGAACACAGTTCGCCCTCGTTTGATATTTACAACCTCGCCACCGCGTCGAATCTTCCCTTCAAATCACCGTAAAGGGCCTTCCATTCGCCGTATACCGCGTCATACTTCGCGTATTCGCTCTCGTCCGGTTCGGTTGCGTCGCCGGTCTTGACCCAGGACTTCACGTCGGCGAGCTTCATATCGCCGCCGAGCGCGGCAAGCATCGCCGCCCCATACGCGCCGCCCTCGTCGATAACCGGCACGTTTATCGGCGCTTTCATGTTCGCCGCGAGCATTCCGCGCCAGACGGCGTTCTTGGCGCCGCCGCCGACGACGAGCACCCTCTTGATCTGCGTCAGGTCCTTTAACAATTCATAAGAGTCGCGGAGGCCGTAGGTGATGCCCTCCATGACCGCGCGGAACACCCTGTGTTCGTCGGTCATCGTCGAAAGGCCGAACAGCACGCCGCGCGCGTTGGGGTTCCTGTGCGGCGTGCGTTCCCCCTGGAGGTAGGGGAGCCACAGCAGGCCGTCCGCCCCGACGGGTGTGCCGGCGATGCCGCTCTCGACCTCCGCCCACGGCATATCCGGCCCCATCTTTTTCTTAAACCAGTTGAGCGACGCCGCCGCCGCGAGCATCACGCCCATGTAATACGACGTTCCGGGCAGCACGTGGTTGAAGAAGTGGAGCTTGCCGCTCATGTCCGGGGTCTTGTTCTCCGTGACGCCCAGCACCGTTCCCGACGTGCCAATGGAGATCATGCAGTCGCCCGGCTCGGCGATGCCGAGCCCGAGGGCCGCGACCGCGTTGTCCGCGCCGCCCGAGACCACTTCCGCGCCCGACAGCGAATCCGAGAACGCAAACACCGGGCGGAGCTTGCCGCGCACCTGCGACGACCCGTAAACGGGCGGCAGAAAATTCTTGTCTATATCGAGGGTATCCAGTAATTTATCGTTCCATTTTGCGTTCACCACGTCGAACATCGCGCTGCCGGCGGCGTCGGACGGCTCGGCGCCGAACTCGCCCGTCAACTTCCATGCTATGTAGTCCTTGGCGATGAGGCAGGTTCTAATGCGCTTGTAGTTCTCCGGCTCGTTGTTCCTGATCCATAGAATTTTGGGCATGGTGAATCCGGGATATATAGGGTTGCCCGTGTATTCGATGCAGCGCTCCTCCCCGCCCAGGCGCTCGGTCGCCTCGGCGCACTCGCGCGGCGTGCGCTGGTCGCACCACAGTATGGCGTTGCGGATCACCTTGCCGTCACTGTCGAGGGGCACAAGCGTGTGCATCTGGCCGGACAGGCCGATGCGCGCGACCTTGATATTCGCGGGTATCTTGCGGAGTATGGCCGTCACTCCCTCCCACCATGACTCGGGGTTCTGCTCGGCCCAGGCCGGATTGGGCGTCAGCATAGACAGCGGGTGAGTCGCCGCCCACACTACCTTCCCGGATTCGTCGACGGCCAGCGCCTTGATCCCGGTCGTTCCTATGTCGATTCCCAGAAATACATTCATTGCGCATACCTCCTGAAAATATATCGTCCTCGTTCGCCCTTTACGCGTTCCTGCGTTTCTTCGACAGAATATCCCAGATGACGGCGGCTAACAGCACCATGCCCTTTACGACTTCCTGCCAGTTTTGATCGACGCCGAGTATCGACATTCCGTTGTTGATGACTCCCAGGAAGATCGATCCTATCAGCGCGCCGCCGACCGTTCCGACGCCGCCGTAGGCCGACGCTCCCCCTATGAAGTTCGATCCTATGGCGTCGAGTTCGAAGCTGCGCCCGAGGCCGGGGAACGACGAGCCGAACCGGGCGAGGCAGACCATGGCCGCCACCGCCGAGAGGAATCCCATGTTCGTGTAGGCGAAGAACATCATTCCTTCGGTGTTGACGCCCGAGAGCCGGGCGGCTTTCTCGTTGCCGCCGAGCGCGTAGAGGTAGCGTCCCGGCACGGTCTTCGACGTGAAGTAGTGGTAGAAGAGCACGACGACGCCGACTAAGATGAGCACCACCGGCACGCCCCTGTCGCGCCCGAAGCTGTAGAACGCGAACATCGCCGCGGCGCATACCACGGCGTATTTGACGACTGTGGCCGCGATCGGTTCCACCGCGTAGTTCTTGCGTATCTTATTGATCCTCGAATATACCGCCAGCAGGACGACCACGACGCAGACGGCCGCGCCCGCCATAAGCGAGAATCGCAGCCTAGCCTCCGGCGTGCCGCCGCCGGTCATGTAGCTGCCGAAATAGCGCGTGAAGCTCGCTGGTATCGGCGATATAGTGAGCCCGCCCAGTAGGACGAGAGCGAGCCCCCTGAACGCAAGCATTCCGGCCAGCGTCACTATAAAGGGCGGTATTCGCATGTAGGCGATCCAGAACGCCTGCCACGCTCCGAGTAATATCCCGCAAAGGAGGCACAGGGGTATGACGGCGTAGACGCTCATGCCGTTCCGCACGAGAAGGATGGCCCCTATGGCGGCGATCAGGTTGACCTGCGAGCCGACGGAGAGGTCGATATTCCCGCCGGTGAGTATGCACAGAAGCATACCGGTGGCGAGGATCATTACGTAGGCGTTCTGCGACAGCAGGTTTGTTATGTTGCGCGGCGCGAAGAGCGAGCCCTTGTTGTTCGTGACTATCAATATATGGAACAGCGCCACCACCAGTATGAGCGCCAAAAGCAACGTATTTTTTTTGAGAAATTCCTTTACGGCTTTTTTTTGTTGTAATGTTAATTGTTTGTCGAAAATATATCCGACAAATACCAAAAGAAAGGCGGACACTAAGCAAGTCGCGATGACAACGACTGTGGGGTTCTCAATCAGAGTGGTGCCCATTTCCCCCATTTGCGAGGGAGACAACGTGAGAATTTGGGGAATTGTTTTGATGTACTCGCTAAAAGGAATTATTATTTTTATAATGGGAGACTGAAAGAAATAACTTATCGGTAATCCCAAAAGCAAACCGATTATCCCCAATTTTACCATCATATTCTTCATCAAAAAATCCCCCTCTACGGATTTACGTTAGTCGCTACTGAATGACCATACCGCAGCGTTTTCGAGTAAACTGAACCATGTATTTGACAACCCATGTTTGGATTTAATCCTACGCGCTTCTGCCCGACTGGAGGATACTCGCCATGATCACTTCCTGGCTCGCCTCCTCGCGGGAGAGTTCCCGGACGATGCGCCCCTCGCTCATGACGTATATCCTGTCGCACATGCCCAGCAGCTCGGGCATCTCGCTGGATATGAACAGCACGGATTTTCCCTCCGCCACCAGGTCGTTTATTATCTTATATATCTCGAACTTCGCGCCGACATCTATTCCGCGCGTCGGCTCGTCGAGCAGGAATATATCCGGTTCCGCGAACATCCATTTCGACAGCAGCACCTTCTGCTGGTTGCCCCCGGAGAGGTTCTGCACGTCCTGTTCTATAGACTGTTTTTTTACGTTGAGCTTGTCGCTGTACTCGTTCGCCGCCATGCGCTCCATGTCGGTGTCTATGCGGCCCGCGGAGCTGATCCTGCCCATGTTGGCGAGCGTGGCGTTCACGCGTATATTGTTGCTCAGAATAAGGCCGTTGCCCTTCCTGTCCTCCGTGACGTAAGCGATCCGGTTTCGGATTGCGTCGCGAACGTTCCTCAAGTGGACTTCCCGACCGTTAATAAATATGCTGCCTGAAATATTCCGTCCGTAGCTGCGGCCGAAGATGCTCATGGCGAGTTCGGTGCGTCCTGCGCCCATCAGCCCGCTGACGCCGACCACCTCGCCTCTGCGGAGGTTGAACGAGACGTCCCGGCAGACCAGGCGTTCGTCGTAGAGTTGGTGGTGGACGGTCCAGTTTTTGACCTCCATCGTGACCTCGCCGATCTCAGGCTCGCGCGCCGGAAAGCGGCTGCTCATCTCGCGGCCGACCATCCCCTTTATGATGCGCCCCTCGCCGATGTCGTCCGTTTCCTTTGTGAGAGTTTCGATTGTGCGCCCGTCGCGAATAATGGTGATGCGGTCGGCGACCTGCGATACCTCGGAGAGTTTGTGCGAAATGAGTATCGAGGTCATGCCCTGTTCCTTAAAGCGAAGCAGAAGCTCCAGCAGCTTCTGGCTGTCGTTTTCATTGAGCGACGCGGTGGGCTCGTCCAGTATCAGGAGTTTTACTTTCTTGGCGAGCGCTTTGGCTATCTCCACCAACTGCTGCTTGCCGACGCCGATGTCTTTTATCAGCGTGTGGGACGACTCATGAAGGCCGACCACCCCCAGGTACTCCGCGGAAGCCCTGTGGGTCTCGTCCCAGTCTATGGAGTACGCCGCTCCCCGCTCGTTTCCCAGGAACATGTTCTCCGCGATCGTCATGAACGGGACGAGCGCAAGCTCCTGGTGTATGAAGGCGATGCCCAGCTCCTCGCTGTCCTTTATCTTGGAGAATTTGCACTGCCTGCCGTCGTAGATAATATCTCCTTCGTAAGTTCCATACGGATATACGCCGGACAGGACGTTCATCAGGGTGGATTTTCCCGCGCCGTTCTCACCGACGAGCGCGTGTATCTCCCCCTCGTCGACATCCATATCGACATTGTCGAGGGCCCGCACCCCTGGGAACTCCTTCACTATTCCTTTCAATTGCAGCAGCTTGCCGCTCACCGGTACATCCCTCCGAACGAAAGAGCGGGCGGTTGTGTCAAAGCCGCCCGCTTTTTTTGATCAAGCTCTGATAATAGCCGCTTTACCCTTGATCGGATCCGCGATTACAGAATCTGATCCAACGTGTAGTAACCGCTCTCGATGAGCAGTTCCATCCAGTTGTTCGGCGTGCCGAGTACCAGTTCGCACAGGTACGTCGGGACGACCCCGGTGCCGTTGTCGTAATCCGTGGTGTTGTTGATCTCCGGCAATCCGCCCTTCAGGATGGAGTCGACCATCTGCACGGCCCGGTTCGCCAGTATGCGGGTGTCCTTGAACACGGACATGCTCTGGTATCCGGCGATCATGTTCTTCACCGACGCCATGTCGCAGTCCTGCCCGGTGACGATCGGGAAGTTATCGGCAGTGTACCCCGCGCCGAGCAGCGCCTGAACGACGCCCTGGGCAGTCGAGTCGTTGCTGCACATTACCGCGTGGAGGGGAACGCCGTCAGGGCCGTAGCCGACGGAGGTGATGATGTCCTCCATGCGGCGCTGCGCGTTCGCCGAGAGCCAGTCGGGGGTCGCGACCTGCTGCCACGTCGTCTGCCCTGAAGGCACGACCAGCTTGCCGCTGTCGATATAGGGCTGGAGGATTTCCATCGCGCCGCCGAAGAAGAAGTGGATGTTGTTGTCGCCGGGGTCGCCGGTGAAGAGCTCGATGTTGAAGGGAGGTTCCTCGATGCCGAACTGATCGCGGAGGGGCTTGTAACGGGCCAGAGTCAGCCACTCCGGAATCATGGCATTGTCGAGGTCGAGCTGGTCGCGGACGTAGGTCCCCTGGTACACGCCTACTCCCCAGTTGTCGAACGTCGTGTAGTAGGATACGGCATCCGTGTCCATGATGAGGCGGTCGTAAGCTATTACCTGGACGCCCTGCTCCTTGGCGTCGGCGAGAACCGTGCCGAGGGAAAATCCGTCGATGGCCGCTATAATGAGCACTTCGCAGCCGCCCAGGATCATGTTCTCGATCTGGGAAACCTGCAACGCGACCTCGTTGTTGCCTCCGAACTGGAGATCCACTTCATAGCCCGCCGCTTCGAGTTGGGCCTTCAGATTGGCTCCATCCTGATTCCAGCGCTGCAAACTCTGTGTCGGCATCGATACGCCGACCTTGCCCGCCGCGAGAGCGGCTCCCGATGCCGTCAGAATCAGCGACAGCGCCAACAACAAAACCAGTAGTTTCTTCATTACCATAACACGCTCCTTGTGGTTGGATTATTTGAAATGCGTTTCATTGCAAAAAAAGCGTATGACAAAGTTTTATTTTTGTCAACGCTCTATTTTTGTAATTATTTTAATCTTTTGAAGACTTTTAGTTTTCAAAACACACGGCATGGAACTCCGCGGGCTTCAATCCGCGGAGGCCGCCTCGAACACCTTCTCTATCGCCTCTTTGGACGGAACTCCCTCGTGCAGTTTGTCCTCGCCGACGTAAAACGCCGGCACATAAAAGTAGTCGAACTTCGACGCGTAGTCCCGCTCCTCGGTCTCGTCGACCACCTTGATTGGGATCGCCTTATATTCGGGGCGGCCGGCCAGTATCTCCTTCATTATCTCCGCCGCCTTGCGGCAGTGAGGGCACGTCTTCATCATAAAAAATTTTATTTCCTTCACAGTTGCCTCGATACCTCCTTGATTGTAGGGGCGCGCATTGCGCGTCCGTGGTTGTTCTATCGCGATTAACGGCGGACTACAAAATTCTACCACTATTGTCACCGCCGCGCGACCTGCATTATAATCGAGGCTTGATTAAAGTGATCGGCGGCTTGCCGCGACGGAGGAGATGTGGACGATGGCTTACGATTTCGGCGTCATTGAACCGAAGTGGAGGAAGATATGGGAGGACACGCGAGCGTTCGAGACGGAGCGCGATGAATCGCTGCCCAAGTTCTACTGCCTTGAGATGTTTCCTTACCCGAGCGGGGCGCTGCACATGGGGCATCTCCGCAACTACTCGATAGGGGACCTCACGGCGCGGTTCCTGCGCATGAACGGATACAACGTGATGTACCCGATAGGCTTCGACTCCTTCGGGATGCCCGCGGAGAACGCGGCCATAAGGATGAAGACCCACCCCGCGAAGTGGACCCTGTCCAACATAGACCACATGATCGAGCAGCTCAAGTCGATGGGGTGCAGCTACGACTGGCGGCGCGTGGTCAAGACCTGCCTGCCGGATTACTACAGGTGGAATCAGTGGATATTCCTGCAGATGCACAAACGCGGCCTCGCGTACCGCAAGTACGCGCCGGTCAACTGGTGCGAGCCCTGCGGCACGGTGCTCGCCAACGAACAGGTCATCGGCGACGGCGTCTGCTGGAGGTGCGAGACCCCCGTCGTCAAGAAGGGGTTGGAGCAGTGGTTCCTGCGGATAACCGAATACGCGTCCGAACTCGTCGAGTACCTCGACCGTATGCCGGGATGGCCCGAGCGCGTGCTCACTATGCAGAGGAACTGGATGGGCCGCTCGGACGGCGTGCGCTTCGACATGGAGATCGCCGATACCGGCCTTTCGGTCGAGGCGTTCACGACGCGCATCGACACGATATTCGGCGTCACCTTCGTGGCTCTCGCCGCGGAACACCCGGCGGTAAACGAACTCGTCGCGCGCTCGTCGCCCGAACGCGCGGCGAAGCTGAAAGCATTCATCGCGCAAATTTCCTCCCGAAGCTCCATAGAGCGCACGGCGGCCGGAGGCGACAAGATCGGCATCGACACGGGATTCGAGGCCGTAAACCCCGTGAACGGAGCCCGCGTGCCCGTATGGATCGCCGACTACGTACTGATGGATTACGGAACCGGAGCCATTATGGGCGTACCGGCGCACGACCAGCGCGACTTCGACTTCGTCCGCAAGTACGGCCTCGGCATAATCCCCGTGGTGTGCGCCGAGGGAGAGCCGATACCCGACCCGGATAAGATGACGGCCGCAACCGAGGCGGACGGGATCGCCTGCAACTCCGGGCAGTTCGACGGTCTGCCGACGCCGGAGGCAATCGACAGGATAGGGGCCTGGTTCGAGGAGCGCGGGCTTGGCAAGCGCGAGGTCCAGTACCGCCTGCGGGATTGGCTCATAAGCCGCCAGAGGTACTGGGGCACTCCGATACCGGTCGTGTACTGCGAACATTGCGGAGTCGTCCCCCTGCCCGAGGATTCGCTTCCCGTCGAGCTGCCCTTTGAAGCGGTCATTCCGCCCAGTGGAGGGAATGCCCTGCTGGAATGCGAGGACTGGATCAACACGGCGTGCCCGAAGTGCGGCGGTTCGGCGAGGCGCGAGACCGACACGATGGATACCTTCTTCTGCTCGTCGTGGTACTTCTTCCGCTACCTTTCGCCCGGATGCGATGACGCGCCGTTTAAAAGGGAGGACGCGAAATACTGGATGCCCGTCGATCTTTACATCGGAGGGATAGAACACGCTTGCCTTCATCTTATATACGCGAGATTTTTTACAAAAGTCCTTTCGGACATGGGCCTCGCGCCGCCGGATCTTCGCGAGCCTTTCACCGGGCTGCTTACGCAGGGCATGGTGATCAAGGACGGCGCGAAGATGTCGAAGTCCCTCGGCAACGTCGTCGACCCGGATGAGATAATCAAACGCTACGGCGCGGACACGGCGAGGTTGTTCATCCTGTTCGCCTCGCCACCCGACAAGAGCCTCGACTGGTCCGACAAGGGCGTGGAGGGCGCCAGCCGTTTCCTCGGGAGGGTTTTCAGGCTCGTCGAGGACAATCTTCACGCCCTGAAATCGGCGCCCAAAACGCGCGTGCCGATGGAGTCGATCGCAGACGAGCAGTGCCGGAAGCTGAAGCGGCTGATCCACTCCACGATAGACAGGGTGACCCGCGACATAAGGGACGAGCGGCAGCTCAACACGGCGGTCGCCCGCCTGATGGAGTTATGCAACGGGCTTACGTCGTTCTTTTCGTCCGCCCCCGGCGGGGAACAGGGCCTGTCCCTGTACCGCGAGGGGGTCGAAACCCTGATCCTGTGCCTCTCCCCCTTCTGCCCGCACATCTGCGAGGAACTCTGGCAAATGCTGGGCTACTCGGACACGTTGTCCGGGGCAAAGTGGCCGGAGGCGGACAGCGGCGCGCTCGCGGCCGACTCGGTAACGGTGGTGCTGCAAGTAAACGGCAAGCTCCGCGAGCAGTTTGTGACGCAGCCGGGACTGTCGAAAGAAGCCCTGATCGAGCGCGTGATGTCGGAAGAAGCGACAAAGCGAAGAATAGAGGGCATGGAAGTGGCTAAAATAATTGCCGTGCCCGACAAACTGGTGAATATCGTAGGGGCGCGCATCGCGCGTCCGTCCGACTGACATGCCGTACCTGCATAAAATTCCGGTTTCAGATCGTAGGGGCGCGCATTGCGCGTCCGTCCGACCGACATGCCGCACCTACATGTAATTTCCGGTTCGGGAGCCGCCGTAAGGCGGCTCCTCGCGGAAGAGACCGCAAAGCTTCTGCGCGGCGGCTGCGATGACATAAACAGCGTCGAACCCCGCGATTGGTGTACCCTTCTGTCGGAAAACAGCGGGCGCGGACTGTGGAGCGACAAGACCGCCGTGATAGTCGAGGAAGCAGAACGCCTCGGGCCGCTGCCCGCTCGGCTTGCACCGATGCTGGAAGGCCCCTGCGCGGACAACGTGATACTGCTCGTCTGCAAATCGGACGGCCCGTCGATCATACCGAAAGAGCTCGCGGGCCGCTGCACGGTTTCGAAAGTTACGCAGCCCCCGCCCTGGTCGAGAGAGCGCGACGAGATCATATACGCCGAAGCGAAGAAGTTCGGAGTGAGCGTATCCCGCCAGGCCGTCTCCATGTTGAAGGAGATGTTCGAGGACATCGGGGAACTGGCGGCCGAGGCGGGCATGGTCGCGCGCGTCTGCTCGCTGAAGGGGGCGCGCGAGATAACGCCCGCCGACGTGGGCGAGACGTGCCTGTCCGACGGAAGCAGGAACCTGCTAAAACTGCTCGACGGCCTTTGCGCGGGGAACCACGCGCACTGCATGGCGTCGCTGGAGGAGTTGAGCGCCCGCTCGGAGCTCCAGCCCCTCATCGCCGCTTTGCACAACCGGTTTCGCCTCGCGATGTATCTGGCGGTGTTTCGTGACGACAGGGCGGGAGTCATACGCGCTTTCGGCGCGAGGGATTATGCCGCGAAGCAAGCCGAGACGGCGGTCAGGCTCTACGGCGCGGAGCGCCTGAGTGAATTCGTCACCGGCCTCATAAGGATCACCTCCAACGACAGGTCGGGCCGAGGGGCGGATTGGAGGGATCTATCCCTGCTGGTGATCGATCTTCTGAGCTTTCATCAAAGAAAAAAGGAGACGCTGGCTTATGCTGACACACGAAAAAATTGTTGAGGCAGTAAAAAAAGCCTCCGGCGAATTTCCTCTGACGAAAGTCGAATATTTTGGCTCTTATGCCGAGGGGCTGGCAACCGAGAGAAGCGATTTGGATTTACTCGTGGAGTTCGAAGAATCAGCTATATCGATCCTTACAATTATCAGGTTGAAGCGTTATTTGGAAGAGGAACTCGCTAATCCGGTCGATGTGATACACGCGCCGCCGCCACAAGGAGCAATCATCGAAATCGGAAAGACGGTGGGTGTTTTATGAATAGACGCGACAGAATCATTCTGCAAAAGATTACCGAGGAAGCGGCAGTATTGGCGCAAATGTTGCACGGTATTGATGAATCGGTTTTTTTAGCTGACGACGAAAAAATGCGGGCAACTTGCATGACGCTTATAAATATCGGCGAATTGATAAAGAATCTAAGTAGTGATTTTCGCGAAAGCAATAAACATATTCCGTGGAAAGATATGGCTGGGCTTCGTGATGTGGCCGCGCATGGCTATTTTACTCTGAGGATGCCTGATATCTGGATTTTTGCGGCAACCGAACTACCCATGTATGCAACTCAAATCAAGGAGATATTGGGAGCGAAATAATTTCCGGAATATTTCTTCCGTAATCCTATAGGTTATAATATGACCATGGAAAACAAACAACCAATCAGCGAATGGGACAAGCAAGTGTGCGCGCACCTTGATGAGTTATGGAATAAACATCACGCCGGAGAACTGGAGCCGGTTGATGCAATAGACATAGATAATATTCGAGTTCAGGGGAATTTTGCCCACAGAAAATAACGCGAAGGGCGTTTTGCCCTTCGCGCTTTGGTTCTTCCGCGTTATCCGCGTTATTGTTCCGCTTTAAGGACGGGATTCGCGAGCAAGGTCATTCGGGATTTTCTCCTGGCGGCCGTGTTGCGGTGAATGACTCCCTTCGTCACAGCCTTGTCGAGAGCGCTGGTCGCCTCCGACAGGCGCGCGGATATTAAGTCCTTGTCGCTGCCTCCGACCGCGGCGATGAAGTTCTTTGCGGTCGTCTTGCAGCGCGTCTTCCAATAGCGGTTGTAGAGCCTGTTTTTCTCGGCTATCAAAACCCGCTTCGCCGCCGATTTTTTGTTGGGCATCACATTCACCTCCTTTTCAGAAACCGAGTTATACTATCATATCCGTCCCCGGTGTGGCAAGCGAAAAAATATCGTGGGCAGAGCTGCGGAAAATGCCAATGCCGAAACGTATTTATTTATGATATTGTTAAAAACAGTCCGCAGTATTGACATATTTTTTGAACAAGTGGAAAATAAGCCTGACGGATACGATTTACCACAATGGCTTCAAAAAAATCCCGGCAACCGTGTCGGTTTGAGGCTTTATTTTTATAAGGACTCGTTGGGAGGCTTTTTTTAATGATTGAAGGAATGCGCGTAAATCCCCTTGGGTATCCTGCCGGCCCCGAATTTCCCGCGAAATCGGCGGCGGAGAGAGCGGAAAAAGCGAGCAGCACGCCTCCTTTTTCGGAGATGTTAAAATCGAACATCCTGAAGGTGAACCAGCTTCAGGAGGAAGCGGATAATATGACAAACCGCCTCGCCCTGGGCGAGGTTGAGGACATTTCGCAGGTGTCGATAGCAGTGGAGAAAGCGGAACTGGCTCTCCGGCTCATGGTGCAGATAAGGGACAAGATGGTGGAAGCGTATAACCAGATATCCAGAATGGGCGCTTAAGGCAGGCGCCGTTATATGTTCGACAGACTGAACCAGTCGAAGGAGCGTTTCCTGGTTTTTTGGTCGTCATTGCTCAGGTGGCAGCAGATATCCATCGTTGCCGTCGCGTCTTTGGTGCTGATCGGCGTTCTCGCGCTTGCGCTGGTGATGGGCCGCACCGTTTATGAGCCTGTGTTCTCGGGGTTGGAAGCGCGCGACCAGGAGGCGGTCATGGAATACCTGCGCGAGCAGGGCATACCCTACCGCACGGATTCAGCCGCGAACGCGATACTGGTCCCCTCAACCCATGTGTACGAGGCGAGGATAGCCTTGGCCGCCGGCGGGATACCGAGGGGCGGCGTCGTCGGCTTCGAGCGTTTTGACAACGCCAGGGTCGGCCGCACGAGTTTTCAGGAGAGGGTCGATTATTATCGCGCCCTGGAGGGCGAGCTTTCGCGCACCATCAGGGAGATGAGCGCGGTCTCGACGGCAAGGGTCTCGATCGTGGTGCCCGAGTCCAGATTATTTTTAGAGCAGCAGCAGCCGTCGACGGCGGCTGTCCTTTTGAAGCTGAGAAGCGGCGCGGATTTCGGGCAGGACCACGCGCGGGCCGTCGTCCATCTCGTCGCGAGCAGCGTTGAGGGGCTATTGCCCGACAACGTCACGCTTGTCGACGCGGACGGCGTGATACCGTTTGCCGATATACTCGACGACACGCTCACGGTTCAGAGCGGAAACAGATTGGTTTTGAGGAACCGGGAGTTCGAGAAGGATATGGAGATCGAACTCGAAAGGAAGATAAGGGATACGCTTGAGAGGGTTTACGGCCCCGGCAGGGTTAAGGCCGCCGTCCGCGTCGAACTGGATTTCGACAGGCGCGAGGCTTCGCGCCGGACCGTTTATACGCTGCCCGACAGGATGCACGGCCCGATACAGAGCGCCCAGAACACAGAAGAGAGTTACACGGGCCCCGCCGGGATAACCGGCGGCATCCCCGGAACCACGACCAATATACCCGGTTATGTCGTGAACACGGGAACCGGTACGGGACAGGCTCAATATGACCGCACGGACAACGTGACCAACTACGACAACTCGACCCACGAGTCACTGGAGATCGAGGCGCAGGGCAAGATAAAACGGCTGACGGCGACGGTGCTGATAGACGGCAGCCTCCAGCAGGAGGAGGTCGATATATGGCGCGGGGCCGTGGCTACCGCTATCGGCGCGGACGATACCAGGGGAGACCGCATCACTATCACGGCCATGCCCTTCGACACGTCGGTCGCCGACGCCTATGCCGCCAGGCTCGATGCCGAGCGGAGGCAGAGGCTCATCATCGGGATTTCGGCTTTTCTGCTTCTGTTGGCCGGCGTGATAGCGCTTCTGGTTTTGTGGATTCGCAGGCGCAGGATGCTCGCCATGTTCAGGCAGGCAGCCGAGTCGGCGGATGGCGCGGATACGGCTCCGTCGCTTAGAGAATTGCTTGAGAACCCGGATATGATGACGGCGCAGGGGGAATTGTCCGTACTTGAGGAGCAGCTTAGGAATTACGCGTTGAACAATCCGGAGGAGATGGCCAACCTCATTAAAAACTGGGTGGTAGACGACGTATGAGCAAGACTCGCGATCTTAAAGGGCGGGAAAAGGCTGCCATCTTGCTTGTTACCCTTGGCCCTGAGTCCGTGTCTAAGGCTTACCGGTTTATAGACGACACTACTATCGAACTTCTAACGCTCGAAATAGCAAATCTCAGAAGAGTCACCTCCGACGTAAAGCTGGAAATACTCAAAGAAGCCCAGGAGCTCATAATGGCCCGCGAGTTCATGACGCAGGGCGGCGTGGATTACGCGCGGAAACTTCTGGAATCCGCGCTCGGCGTCGATAAGGCTCAGGACATTCTGCGGCGCATCACCGCAAGCCTCCAGGTGAGGCCGTTCGACTTCGTGCGCCATACCGATCCTCAACAGTTGCTGAGTTTCATACAGAACGAACACCCGCAGACGATAGCCCTCATCCTCTCGTATCTGGCGCCGGAACAGTCGGCTCTCGTGCTGGGCGGGCTTCCCCCGAACGCGCAGTGGGACGTCGCGCGGAGGATCGCGAAGATGGACAGGATCACTCCCGAGGTGCTGCGGGAGGTCGAGCGCGTGTTGGAAAGGAAGCTGTCGACGGTTATGGGGCAGGACTTCACGATTGCCGGGGGCGTGGACGCGGTCGTCAATCTGATAAACCGCGTGGACAGGGGAACGGAACGCAACATTATAGAGGCTTTGGAGGAACAGGACCCGGAGCTTGCGGAAGAGATAAAGAAACGCCTGTTTATGTTCGACGACATCGGCGGCATGGACGACCGCTCGCTGCAAAGGGTGCTGCGCGAGGTGGACCTGAAGGACCTCGGCCTTGCGCTGAAGGGCGCCACGGAGGAGCTGCGGCAGAAATTCTTCAAGAATATGTCGAAGCGCGCCGCGGACATGCTGAGAGAGGATATGGAATTCATGGGCCCCGTGAAGGTGCGCATGGTGGAAGAAGCGCAGCAGAAGATAGTGAACGTCGTGAGGGCTCTGGAGGAAGCGGGAGAGATAATCATCGCCCGCGGCGGGGAGGACGAGTTGATTGTCTAGCGGATCAACCAGGCAGCGCCTCATTCGCGCTGTCCGTCTTCTTCCCGGGACTGTGCGTTTGTCCGGCGGCGTGATGGAGGAGATACCGCCCGAGGGCGGCGAGGCGAAAATCGCAGCCAAAGACGATAAAGCCGATAGAACGGCGCTAGAAATCGCCGAGGCGGAAGTAAAGAAACTGAGGTCCGAACTCAAATTCAGCGAGGAGAATTTATCCGCCGCGCGGGAGGAGTGCAAGGGCCTCAGGTTGTCTGTGGAGTCGGAGCGCGAGGCGCTCGACAGGGAGCGAAACGAGTTCCGCGCGAACTCGGCAAGGGAAGCGGACGAGGCCCGCGAGGCCGCCAGGGCGGAGGGCCGTGAGCAGGGCCACGCGGCGGGCCACTCGGAGGGTTTAGTAAAAGCCGAGACCCAATTGCGGCGTGAGTATGAGGAAAAATTTTCCCATGCGCTGAATTTGCTGGGCGAAATGGCCGGTTCACTCTCCGCCGCGAGGGAGCGTCTCGCCTCGGCGCACTCGTCTCAGCTTGTTCGCCTCTGGGAGACGATGCTGCGCAGGATGCTCGCGGCAAAGGTGGAGATCGACCCGCAGGCCGCGCAGCGCGTCGTCGGCGATCTTTTGAAAAGGCTCAGCGACAGGGAGCGCATTATTGTGTACCTCAACCCCCGTGACGTGGAGATGATCGAAGGGAGCAAGGAGAGCCTGATCGACTCCATCAGGGGAGTGAAATTCTTCGAGCTTTTGTCCGACGATCACGTGGACAAGGGCAGTTGCCTTATAGAGACCAACCTCGGCATCTACGACGCAAGGTGGCGCACGCAGTTGGAGCAGGTGTCGTCGGAGGTTCAGAGTTTATTATTGGAGTGCGCGGCCGCGGATGAGTCGGACGGCTCAAGTTAGCGCGGAGGCGGATTGCTCCGGCGGGACCGACGGCCTTTTCCACACGCTTGAGGGCCGTCTCGCGCAGACGGAGCTGATAAGGATCAACGGCCGCGTCGCGCAGGTCGTCGGATTGGTGATAGAGTCGCAGGGGCCCGACGTCCAGATCGGCGACCTGTGCGAGGTGCGCTTCCGCAACCGGGAGACGATACTGCGCGCGGAGGTCGTCGGTTTCAGGACAAATCGCGTTCTGATGATGCCCTTGGGCGAGTTGTCTGATATAGGGCCGGGGTGTGACGTGTTGTCGATGGGGCGCCCCCTCGGCGTAAACGTGTCGAACGCGCTTCTGGGGAGGGTGCTCGACGGCTTGGGGAACCCGCTCGACTCGTTCGGGCCGATACCGGCGGGTAACTATTATCCGCTGACGTCGTCCCCGCCGCATCCGCTGAGGCGGCAGATGGTGGAGCAACCCCTGCCGGTCGGCGTGAAGGTGATAGACGGCCTTCTTACGCTTGGCCGGGGACAGCGCGTCGGGATATTCGCCGGGTCCGGCGTCGGCAAGAGCGTTCTGTTGGGGATGATGGCGCGTTACACCGAAGCCGACATCAATGTGATAGGGCTTATAGGGGAGCGCGGCAGGGAGGTAAAGGAATTCCTCGACCGCGACCTCGGGGAGAAGGGGCTCGCCCGTTCCGTGGTCGTGGTGGCGACTTCGGACCAGCCCCCGTTGGTTCGCCTGAAGGCGGCGCTGACAACGACGGCAATCGCGGAATTTTTCAGGGACGAGGGTAAGAACGTCCTCATGATGATGGATTCGGTCACCCGCGTCGCTATGGCACAGCGCGACGTCGGGCTCGCGATAGGGGAGCCTCCGGCGACGAGGGGATACACGCCGTCGGTGTTCGCTTTTCTTCCCCGCCTGCTGGAGCGGGCTGGAGCGGGCGAACGCGGCAGCATCACGGCGATCTATTCGGTGCTTGTCGAGGGCGATGACATGAACGAGCCCATAGCCGACACGGTGCGCGGCATCTTAGACGGGCACTTTGTGCTGTCGAGGCAGCTCGCTTCCAAGTACCATTACCCCTCGGTGGATGTCCAGCGCAGCATCAGCCGCGTGATGTCCACGGTGGTGACGGAGGAGCAGGACAGCGCGGCGGGAAGGATCAGGGAGCTGCTGGCGGTATACGAAGAAGCCCAGGACCTGATAAATATAGGGGCCTACAAGCCGGGCAGCAACCCCAAGGTCGATTGGGCGCTGAGGCATATAAACTCCGTCGAGTCATTTCTGAAGCAGGGGATACGCGAGAGCTTCTCGTATGACGATACGGTGGAGCAACTGCTGAAATTAGCCCCAACGTTGTAGGGGCAATTCACGAAGGGAATATGAGATGAGCAAAGAAGTCGTCCGTTTCAACAGAGTGCTCCGCGTGCGCGAGATAGAGCGCACCATTACCCAGACCGAACTCGCGGGCCGCCTGGAGGAAGAGGGCGAGATCATCGGAAAGATAAACGAGATCGAGACGATGCGCGACAGCGCCCTCGACGATTTTTGCGCGACGAGGACGGAAGTTGTCTCGCCGATGGAGCTGTGGTTCGCGCGCCAGAGCATAGACGTGATGGAGCGCAAGCTGTCCGACGGCAGGCAGGAGCTCGAAAGCTGCCGTGTGAAGATAGAGGAGACGAGGGCGGAGCTGGTGACCCGCCATCAGGACTTTCAGCTTATGGAGCGTTACGTGGGAAGATTGCAGGATAAAGCCCACAAAATGATGATCGTCGCCGAGCAAAGGAACCTCGACGACGTGACGTCTATGAGGTATCGCTCGGACAAAATCAGGAAGGAGACCGCTCAATGAATATGCCGATTGCCGGAATTTCAAGGGTCCTTGGCCGCATACGCGAAATAGAGGCGATGATATATCCCCAGCGGGAACCCCCGCCCGAGAGGCCCGAACCCACGGAGCGCTTCGCGTCGGTGCTGGAGGAAGTCTTAGACGACCCGTACTCGGACGACGGCGGCAGCTTCGGCCAAATTGCCGTGCCCGCCTCCGTGACCGCGCGGCTGGCGATGTGGGAGGACAGCATACAGGAACTCTGCGAGCGGTACGGCGTCGATCCCCACCTCGCGAGAGCGGTTATGAGAATGGAGAGCGGAGGCAACCCCAACGCCATCTCGCGCGCGGGGGCCATCGGCCTCATGCAGTTGATGCCCGGCACGGCGAAGGGTTTGGGCGTCGATCCGAAAGATCCTGTAAGAAATCTTGAGGGGGGTATAAAATATCTCGCCCAATTGGCCGATAAATATGATGGAGACCTTACCAAAACGCTGGCCGCGTATAACGCCGGTTCCGGCAGGGTAGACTCCTACGGGGGGATTCCTCCTTTCCCGGAGACGCAGCGGTACGTTAGAAACGTGCTTGCTCTCTATCAGCAATATTCCAGGGGCGATTGACGATGGCCGAACAGACAAGAGATAACGAACCCGCAGCCCCGGAATCCCCGGTTCAGCCCAGAGAGGTAAAGACCGGCGGCAAGAAGAAAAAGAAAAAACGCGGCTGCGGGTTTTTTTTATTACTGATAGTACTTGCGGCCGGAGCGGCTTACGGGCTCCAGGCCAGCGGGGCGGTGGACCTTCGTGACGTCGCCTACCCCTTGATCCCCAAGATACCCTATGTGGGGGAGACGTTGAAGGAGTGGCTCGATATACCCGACGTATACGCGATGACCGCCGAGGAACGCAGGAGGATCGAGCTCGAAGAGTGGGAGAGCCGCATTGCCGAGACGGTGCGTTCGATGGACGAGCGCGAGCAGCATCTGAACCTCAGGTCGGATGACCTCGGCGAACTGGAGCGCGCGCTCGAAGCCGAACGCGAAGACCTTGCAACTCGCGTGCAGGCGTTGAACGATGAGATCGCGCGGCGCGAGGCCGAGCCCTCGGCGCAAAGGGGCACGGAAGCCGACAGAAACGCCATAGACGAAACCATACGCACGTTTCAGGATATGTCGCCAAGGAACGCCGCGGCTATTCTGGAGGCGTTAGACGAAAATCTCGCGGTAACCATACTGGATGGATTATCGCTCGACAGCAGGGGTTCTTTACTTGGGCGCATGGACGCCGACAAGGCGGCTAGGCTGACGGAACAGCTTTCTGATTTGCAGCGCAGACGTTCGAGACAGGGAACAGCCGAATAAAAAATTTTTTTCGGCGATTTCCGGGCACTTCGTCCGCAGCGTCTGTCGCGCAAGACGGGAGAGATCTCTATGTCAGTACAGGCTGCCGTCTCATCGGCTGGCGACTTCCTTCAAACGGCCGTTTCGGTTGGCGCCGACTCGGGCGCCGTTTCTCAGCAGGGCGGTTCCGACTCCGGTTTTAAAAATGTATTGAACAGTATGCGCGCCGATAAGCCGCGCAATGCCGTTCCGCAGCAGGGCGAAGGGCGAAAGAATTACCCGTCCGGCGTCGCGGCGGTTGGCAGCCCTTTGGGCGAACCCGCCGACGAGGCCGCGAAGCTCATGTCCGAAGCCGCGGCGTCGAAGGATGCCTCCACCGATACGGCGGCCGGCTCGGGCGAACAGAGCGCGAGCCGTTTCGACCCCGACCTGATACTGGGCGGCATCGGCGCTCTGCCGGAGGATGAACCGGCCCCCGCCGAAACCGCCGACACAGGGACCGGCGACGGCGAGACGACGGACGAGGAGCCCGAGCTTCCCGAGGGCCGCGGCCAGGCCGTCGAACCCGGCGGCGAACCCGCGCCCGACGGCGAAACAAAGGCCGCCATGCCCGACGCCGTACCCCTCCCGGATGCGCCCCCCCCCCAAAGCGATGACGAAAATATTCCCGCCGGCGATCAGAGCGGCGAGCTTTCAGTCAAGGACAAGGCCGACGTCCCGGACGGCGGCGCGAATGCCGCTCGGCCCGTTGCCACATTGATCGGCGAGGACGCGGCAGCGTCCCGCCGCAGCGTTAGCGCCGCGCCCGCTGCCGAAAGCGGCGAGCCGGAGACGGACGGCGGCGAGGACACCGCATCAGCTAAAGCGAAGCCCGACGCCCCCCAAGGCCGCGCCGCGGCGAGCGGCGAGCCCGAGGTTCCGAACAGGCAGGCGGCGGCAGTGGGCAGGGAAAACGAAGCCTCCCCCGAGAACGAGAGCAAAGAGCCCCAAGCGCCTTCCGATGTTTCGGACACGAAGGCGGAGGCGCCCGCCCCCAAGGCGGACCGGGATCACGCCGGCGGCGCGGAGAAGGCGCAGGGGCACAACCGAGGCGAGGGCGAAGCGCCGGCACACGCCGGAGAAGCGGCCCCCGCCGCCGCGAACGCCTTCGGGCAGATCGCGGAAGCCGTCCGCGCCGAGCCGCAGGCGGTTGTCCGAGCGCCCGTAACCTACACGCTGGTGTCGCCCAATACATTCGGCGAGGGGCTTCTGTCGGTCGTCGAGTTCATGACGAACGGGAAGTCGTCGGAGGTCAGGATAATCGTCGAACCGCCGGCGCTCGGCAGGGTGGACGTGTCGCTGGTGGCGTCGGCGAACGGCGTCGAGGCTTTGTTCCGCGTAGACAACGAGGCGCTGCGGCAGATGGTGCAGAACCAACTCGATTCACTTAAAGAATCTTTAGAAGCGCAGGGTATTCATGTTTCCGGCCTGACGGTCGATATTAGAAATGGAGAAGGCGAAAGCGGCCGCAACGAACGCGGTTCCGGCAGCAGAAGAAAGGGCGCGGACAGTGAGGACGACGGCGAGATCGCCGAGGATACGCGCATAGCCCGTCTCGATCTCGAAAGAGGATTGCTGCACTGGGTGGCTTGACGGATAAAGAACCGGGGGGATTTCACGATGTCTGTTATGAATGGGATTACGAACAACTGGACAGTCTTTGAGGATACGCTCAAAAACGAGCAGACAAACGATCTGGGTAAGGACGCGTTCCTCAAGCTCCTCATCGCGCAGCTCACGCATCAGGACCCGACAAACCCGATGCAGGACACCCAATTCGTGTCCCAGCTCGCGCAGTATTCCGGCATCGAGCAGCAGATGACGATGAATAAGAACCTCGAAACGATGATAATGCAGCAGAGCCTGTCGACCGCCGCGCAGGCGACCGCGCTGATAGGATCGATAATCGGCTACACCGACGAGGAAGGCTTGTACAAGATGGGGCAGGTGGTCTTCATCGACATAGTCGGCGGCGAAGTGAACCTCATACTCAACGACGAATACAGCACGAGCGTTCCCTACCGGAACGTGCAGCAGATAGGCTACCCGATACAGGTGCCGAACTACCCGCCGGAGGAAATACCCGGCACGGTGGGCGACATCGTAGGTGACGCGGTCGGTGATGCCGTCGGGAACGCCGTCGAAGGCCTGCTGGATAGTATCTTTGGGTCCTGAATGACGGCGCGGGCGGAGGGTTAAAGATGCTGAGGTCTCTTTACACCGCGGTGAGCGGAGTGCTGGCGCACCAGACGTACCTCGACGTTACCGGCCACAACGTGTCGAACGTGAACACGGTCGGTTTCAAACGCGACGTGGTCCAGTTCGCCGACATGCTATACCAGACCAAAAGGAACGAGGCCGGCCCGGTCTCGCCTCCCGGCGGGGTCAATCCCGCGCAGGTCGGGCTGGGTGTCAGAACCGCCTCCATTTCACCCAATTTCGTACAGGGCGCCCTGCAGATGACCGAGATACCGACGGACATGGCGATACAGGGCGAGGGCTTTTTCATTGTCAGCGACGGGAAACAAAACCTCTACACCAGGGCGGGGAACTTCGCGCTCGACCGCGACGGCAATCTTGTCATGCAGGGCAACGGGTACATGGTGCAGGGTTATCAATATAACGGAACGGAACTCGCCGGCGCGCTCTCAAGCGTCAATATCCCCATCGGCGATGTGATGCCCGCGAAGGCGACGACGAACGCGATGTTCAGGTCCAACCTCGACAGCCGCTCCCCGGTGGCCGCCGAAGACATCGTCAGCCACAAAGACATGTTCACCGTCTACTACGACGAGCAGAACAAACCCATACACATGGCGGTCGAGTTCCGCAAGGCTTACGAACGCCCCGCCGATCCGACGGGCGATCCGCCCACCGACTTCGAGATCGGCTGGAGCTGGCGCGCGTACTTCGTGGATTCCACCGGCGCCGTCCTGCCTTACGGCGGCGGAGAGGGTGAGCTGACGTTCGGCCCGAACGGAAACCTCACGTCAGGCAACAGCGGCTCGGTCACGGCCAACTTCGGCTCGATACCGGGCGGCGCGAACGGCAGTATCGCGATGGATTTCAACGGGCTTACGGGCTTCGCTTCAAACTCGACCGCAAGAATGTACGACCACGACGGTTACAGGAGCGGAAGCCTCACCGGCTGGTCTACGAGCGATTACGGGCTCATCAGCGGCATGTACACGAACGGGCAGACGCGCCCCGTTGCCGAGATTCCGCTCGCGACGTTCCGCAACCCACAGGGGCTCACCCAGGTCGGCAAGACATGCTTCGCGGTGTCGGCAAACTCCGGCCAGCCGAATATAAGGGCTGCCGGCTGGGAGGGCGTCGTCGGCCTGATAAAGGGCCGCACGATAGAGATGTCGAACGTCGACCTGTCGGAGGAGTTCGTAAACCTCATAAGGTCGCAGCGCGGGCTTCAGGCAAACTCAAGGGCGGTCACGACCTCCGACAGGATATTGGAGGTCACGTTAGGGCTCAAGCGGTAACGGGATACAACGAATTGGGATACAACGGGCGAACGGAGTTCGCCCTACGAAAAATATACGCGGAATATCAGACGGCAAAGGACTGCAATTTCTTTAGGGGGTAAAATATCATGCTACGTTCCATGTACGCAGCCGTCAGCGGCGTTAAGGCGCATCAGGTTTATCTCGACAACACCGGCAACAACATAGCGAACGTCAACACGGTGGGGTTCAAGCGGGATGTCATACACTTCCGCGACATGATCTACCAGACGATAAAAAATCCAAGCCAGCCGAACCCGAGCACGCCGATAGGCGGCGTCAACCCGGCACAGGTTGGTTTGGGCGTCGCGGTCGGCTCGATAGAGACGGTGCATACTCAGGGCAGTATGCAGAACACCGGCATACCCACCGACATGGCGATACAGGGCGAGGGGTTCTTCGTCGTGCGCAACGGCGGCCAGCAGCTCTATACGAGGGCGGGCAACTTCGCGCTGGACAAGAACGGCAACCTCGTCATGCAGGGCAACGGGTATCTCGTGCAGGGGTACAAGTACAACGACGTCATCGACCCCGCGACGGGCAGTCTCGTTCGCGAGAGGGACCCGAGCCTCACGGGGATCAATATTCCGATAGGGGCGAAGATTCCGGCAAAGGCGACGACGCTCGCGGCGTTCCGCTGCAACCTGTGCAATACGGCTACGCCGGAGATCATCGACTTGACGAGC
>Ga0099364_10000986_pt1 | contig 47953 bp, 40 predicted proteins | sample TergutTh196P3_FD_73070 | JGI IMG/M metagenome (GOLD analysis project Ga0099364, IMG submission 73070) | Microcerotermes parvus P3 segment gut microbial communities from Pointe-Noire, Republic of the Congo - Th196 P3 | ecosystem: Host-associated > Arthropoda: Insects > Digestive system > Gut ...
GCAGAAAGTTTTAACGCCGAACGTTCTTTTAAATGGCCAATATTAAGCTGTAAAAGAGCCTCTTCCACCCGCAGTCGGACATCTTCTTCGCTCAAACCGTAATTGCGGGGGCCAAAGGCAATGTCGTTAAAGATATTTACCATAAAAAGCTGATCATCGGGGTTTTGAAAAACAAGCCCTGCCCTGGCCCGAATGTCTTTTAATGTTTTTTTACCCAGGGTAATGCCGTCTACCTGAATATTACCGCCGCTTACGGGAACCACCCCTGCAATGGCAAGCATGACAGTAGATTTTCCTGCCCCGTTAGCCCCGGCAAGGGCTACATTTTCACCGGCATTTATTTGCAGGTTGAATTTATTTACAGCCAGGGTTTTATCAGGGTAATTTACTTCAAGGTCAGAAATTTGCAACATTCAAAACTTTTCCTATATCAAAAAATCTAAAAAACAAAACAAGAGAACTTACGATGATGCAGTAAAACACATCCTTTTTTTGCAGTTTTCTTTTAACTTTATTCTCTTTTCCCAGAGCATAGCCCCGGCATTGCATGGCGGCATAAATACGTTCTGCACGCTCAAAGCTCCTTAAAAGCAAACTCCCGATAAAACTTCCTGCATGGCGTATAACGATTCCCTTCTTTCCGGCACTGCGCAAAGAATATGCCGTCTGCAAAGACGCTGTTTCTGTGAATAAAACTCCAATATACCGATAGGTCATTTCAAATATAATAATGAAAATTTCCGGTATATGCAATTTGCGTAATTGCAATGTCAAGTCGGAAAAAGAAGTGCTTGCCATCAAAAGGATAACTGCCGTTACGCAAAGGCAAGCGCGGAATATTATTGAAAAAAAAGACAGCATACCGTAACTTATATAGATATTTCCAAGCGTAAATGCAATGTCCCGTTCAATAATAATATTTGAAATACCGATGAAAAGACAAAAAGGAAGGACAATTAACAAGCGTTTAAAAACCATCTTAAAAGGAGTCTGCGACAGGGGAATTAAAATTGCAGGGTAAAAAACAAAAGGGATTAACCGGCTAAAATCAAAGCGGTCAAATGAAATCACTGTAATAATAAAAACAAAAGAGCAAAGAATTTTACTTAATGGATGCAGACGGTGGATAACAGTATCATCTGCCGAAAGCTGTTCCAGCGAGTAAATTGCGCTGATTTTATTTTTAACATCCACGTTTTTTCCTTTTTTTAACAGCCGAAATTACAAAGGCTGTACCCCCCGCAAGGGCAAAGGTTAATCCGGCTCCAAGCAAACCGGCTGTAGAAGTTCCTGCCGCCGAAGCTTCCTCCCCTGCTGATTTAAAATTATAGTCAGGCATTATGGCTGTAGCTTCCCTGATACCATCGGCCCTTTCTACAATTGTATCAATAAATTCAAGTTCCGTAGTCCCGGCAGTTTTTTCCATTGCCCATTCCAGCCCGTCTGGTTTTTCAGAAGCAAAAATCGAAAAAAGCCCGCCGACAAGGATTGCCGCGGCAGCTATGGCAACAACGACATTTTTTGTTTGTGCATTGGAGCTTTCAAGAATTTCCGGCCTCATTTTATAAACAAAACACAGGACAGCCGCTGTAATGATGCCTTCAAAAACCCCTATTGCCAGATGAATTGGCTGCATCAAAAGGGTAAAAGTGCCGAAAGGCAATTGGCTGATGCCCGAAGCATAAGTTTGCAGCACAAGGCAAAATGCCCCCAACTGCAGCCCTGCAACAACGGCAATTACCGATGCAATGCTGATGGAAACAGGGCTCAATTTCTTTTTGACAAAAGGCTTAAAAAGCAGAGGATAAACAAACAGGCAGGGTATTACCCCCAGATTAAAAATATTACAGCCCAAAGCCAAAAGCCCGCCGTCTGCAAAGAAAAGGCTTTGGATAATAAGCACGGCGGAAATTGTCAGCAAGGAAGGGTAGCTGCCAAGAAGCGCCGCCAGCATAATTCCCCCGCCGATATGCCCGCTGGAACCCGTCCCTGGTATTGCAAAATTAATCATTTGGGCGGCAAAAATAAATGCCCCGGAAACAGCCATTAAAGGGATTTTCTTTTCGGGCAAATTATCTTTTTTAATTTTTACAACCGACCAGCCGATAAAACCCGCGCTTACGGCGGACATTGTACTGCCTACAATCCCAGATAAAAGAGAATCTGCCATGTGCATAGTTAAATCTCCATAATTCCGTTGGTTTTTATTTCAAGCTTATCGCCCAAAATAAGGCGGTTTACTCTTGTTTCACATTAGCATTTAAGAGCAATAATTGCAAGACAGATGGTATAATAACCATATTTTGGTGACATTTATCGTAAAATAATATATCTTTACACAAGGAAAATTATCTGAAAAAACATTTTTCATCGTCAGCAGAAATTTACTCATGGCTTTGTAGTTTTATCAATTACGAGCGGGGGCTTCCGCCAAGCAAAAGTTTTCGCCTGGACCGTATGCAGGCACTGGCGGAATTGGCAGGAAACCCCGAACGCTGCGCCCCGGTAATCCATATTGCAGGGTCTAAGGGCAAGGGTTCGCTTGCGGCAATGACGGCTTCCATACTTGAGGCTGATGGAAAAAAGGCGGCGCGTTATATGTCGCCCCATGTAAGTAATTTTCGCGAAAGAATATGCCTTGGGAATTCTTTTTTTGACGAGGATGTATACTGCGCGGCAGGCGATGAATTAAGAAATTTGGCGGAGAATTTAGTCCCTGCCGCAAATATCAGCCTGTTTGATCCGGCCTATGAAGAAGGTGAAGCGCTTACTTTTTTTGAACTGCTTACAATGCTTTTTTTTCTCTGCGCCAGAAAAAAAAACTGCGATATAATGGTTGTGGAAACCGGAATGGGAGGGAGGCTTGATTGCACAAATATTGTTGAACCGCTTTTTTCTGTTATTACACTGATTGAACTGGAACATACCGGCATATTGGGAAAAAGCATTGCGGCAATAGCGAATGAAAAAGCCGGCATAATAAAACAGGGGAAGCCCTTGTTTTTGGCACAGCAAAAAGAGGAAGCGTACAATGTTTTTAAAGAACGCGCGGCAGAAAAGAACAGCCCCCTGTACTATTTCCCTGAAATTGCCTCTGTCGAAAATTTAAGGACGCATAAAAACGGAACCGATTTTTCCCTTAAGTTAAAATTACCGTCTGCTGCAACACAGGACTTACAGGAACTTTCTATTCCGATACCAGGGATACCGCAGGCGGAAAATGCCGCTCTTGCAGCGGCGGCCCTAAAAATTATTTTTCCAGACTTAAAAAGTGATATCGTAAAATGCGGATTAAAGAACGTAAAGCTTCCTGCACGGTTTGAAAAAATTACAACTAACACAGGAGTAATTATCATTGACGGTGCCCACACGACAGAAAGTATAAGGCTCTGCGCGGAAACCTTTAGCGGTTTGTACGGCAGCAAAGGCATTTTGCTTTTTGGCTGTGCCGCCGATAAAAATGCCGCCGCTATGGCAGAATCGCTTTTGCCTTGTTTTTCGCAGATTATAATTACAGCGCCGGGGAATTTTAAAATAAGCGATCCGGAAAAAACTTACAGGGCTTTTGCCTGCGAAAAAACAATTTTAATTAGCGATACTTCCAAAGCGATACAGACGGCATTGCAGTTAAGCAAAGAAAAAAAAGAGCCTTTGCTTGTTACAGGCTCCTTTTACCTTGCCGATGAAGCGCGCCGTATTTTATCTCATTCTTAGCCGCCGCCAGGGGTTCATTCCAAAACGGACAGGGAAATAAAGCCATGCAAAAACAAAACCTGCCAAATGCGTTAAATGGGCAACATTGCTGTTACGGCTAAAAAACATCGAAAATAAGGAAATAGCGGTAAAACCCAGAACCATTATAGGTGCCCTTACCGGCAATATTCCCCAAATATACAGCACAGAGCCGGGAAACAATACCGCATACGCAAGCATAACTGCATAAATTGCCCCTGAAGCGCCTACAAGCCAGACAAAATTCTGACCTGTAACTATATAGAAGATAAAAGAAAAAAATCCTGCCAAAATTCCTGTTACAAAATAAAACAAAAGAAATTCGCGGCTGCCCATCTGCCTTTCAACCTGAATTCCAAAAATAAACAGACCGAACATATTGAACAATAAATGAGTAAAACCACCGTGAACGAACATATATGTGACGAAGGTCCATACAAAACCGTTCTCTATAACAAAGTAGGGGTTCATTGAAAAATAATAAGTTATCAGATCAATCTCGTATAACCTTCTGCCCGAAAACAACATTCTTACGGAATATCTGTTTTCAAGAAAATACATTATTGCAAAGACAAGCACATTGATACCGATTAACCAGTAAACTGCCCTGAAATTACTGTATTTGAAGGGCTTTCTAAGAATACTCATGGTCTAAGGATATGATTAATAGCAATATGAGTCAAGGCAAGGAGACGGCAGTCAGTAAGGCGCGGTAATCGTGGATTGTTTTTGCTTGTACGGCTTTTTCGCGGATTGCTGCGGCGCCTGGCATTCCTTTTGTGTAGGCGCAAAATTGTTTTCGCATTTCAAGGCAGGCGCTGTGTTCGCCAATGTCTGCGGCAAGCATTTCAAGGTGGCGGATTGCGGTTTCCATGCGAACCTTAAACGCAGTATTTTCGTAGCTGCCGGTTTCCAACAAGGAGCGGGCGGCGGAAAAAATAAAAGGATTTCCCATAAGGCCCCTTGCAAACATTACTGCAGCGCAGCCTGTTTCCCCTAACATTTTTAGGGCATCTTCGGGCGTGTAAAGGTCCCCGGAGCCTGTAACAGGGACTGAAAGCCTCGAAGCAAGGTCTGCAATGTGCTGCCAATTGCTCGTGCCGCCGTAGTTCTGGCTGCGGGTTCTGGGATGAAGGCTTACCATAGCAGCGCCGGATTCTACTGCAATGCGGGCGCACTCAAAATAATTTATAGAAGAGGAATCCCAGCCTGAACGCATTTTTACCGACACCGGCACATTTCCAAGTGCTTCCTTTGATGCGCGCAGGGCAGCTTCTACAATTTTGCCCAGCCTTAGAGGGTCCTTCATTAGAGCAGAACCCGCGCCGTTTTTTACTACCTTAGGCACCGGGCAGCCTGCATTTATATCTATAAGATCAGGTTTAAGAGGGGCAAGGGCAAGAGCCGCTTTGTAAATGGAATCAGGCTCGGCGCTGAAAAGCTGTATCGCATAACGCTTTTCGTTTTTTGCTCGTGTTACAAGGCTTACTGCGACAGGATTGCTACTTTTGCCTGACAGCCCGTAATGGCCCGGGTTGCGGTACAAGGCGTCTGCGGATACAAGTTCTGTAAAAGAAAAATTTGCCCCTTGCTCAATGCAAAGTAAACGGAAACTGCGGTCGCAGTAACCTGCAACAGGAGCCGAAAAGAGATTGCCCTCTAATTCCAAAGAGCCTATTTTTACAGGGCGGTAAAGGTTCATTCGCCTGAAGTAAACAAGGTCCAGTTTAAAGAAGGAAGTTCAAGAGGAACGGACATTTCTAAATTGCCGCCTATTTTTATATCAGATATATCAAAATCCTCTGGGTCTATATTTAAAAAATCAATATTACTTAAATCAATATTTGCCGTAATTACCGAGAACAGCGGGTTCCAGCCTTTTTTTAAATTTAAGCTTATGTCCGATGTTTTTAGATCCATTTTGATGACAATATCGTAATCAAAATCTCTGCCCTTTGCGTTTATTGTTATATCATTATCTACATACACATACTGCAAATTTTCAATAATAATTGAGCCGCCCATAATCAAGCTCAAAAGACTGACATCCCCGGTTTTTTCATTTAACAGCATATAATTATTTCCGCTATTGTCTGCTGATGTAAATTGTATTACCGCCGCATTTACATTGTTAGAACTGAATTTTACATCATTGTACATATCCGTTAAAAGGGACAAGCCGTCTTGTACCGGTTGCAAATTATTAGGCTTGCCGGAAGCATAATTGAACAAGCCCTGAGCAATATTCCCTGTACCGCCAAGCTCGTCAGACAAGGCAAGGTTTCCTTGATATTCGTTATACGTAATAATATTGGCAAAGGGATCAATTTCTGTCATAAATGTTTGCGTATAAACCTGACCGGATAAATTTAAATTTTCTCCCAGGCCTTTGTCCCCATTAGAAGTATCCTCTATAGGGCAAGCCGTTAGAAATAAAACGAAAGTTATAATAATGGACAATTTTAACATAATTTTTCCTTAGCCTTTTCTAACATACAAAGGTATAGAGCCGGCTTCTTTATCGTCAATATACAGAATAAAATTTACAACGCTGGGGTCTTTAAAATGCAAATTTCCAATGGCAAAAACCAGGTGGGACACTGCGGATGCATTGCCGCCGCCCTTAACATCAAGGTTACCCGAGATTGGCTGCATATTCATTTCTCCGTTAAGATCGCGTATTTCAATTCGGAAAGCATGAGTTGAAAATTCCCATAGATCAAAGCGGATTCGAATTACAACAGACAGTTGGGGGTGAACGCAAGGGAAATTACGGGAAATTATCGTGTCGAAAGTGCCAACGATGGTCAGTTTTCCGTGGTTTTCCTGAGCAAAATCACAAAAGGTAAAAAGTTCTATTTTCATATATGTAATTGTAGCAGAAAAACACTATTTTAGGCAAGTCTTAAAACAAAATGGCTTGTTTTTTTATTATATTTTTATTATAATGCAGATTATCTTTATATTTAGGAGAAGTTTATGAAAACAACAGTTATTAACCCGCACAAGTCGTCACTTGGAATGGATGCGAACATCGCTTCATTAATAATTTTTATCGGTATGGCGGTATTATCGTGGGTACCGTATTTGCAATGGGCTGTATGGGCCGTGCCTCTTGTTTTCTTTTTTATTGAAAAAGAAAGCAAATTTGTTAAATTCCAAGCCGTCATGGCTCTTATTGTCGGTATTATCTCGGCAGGCATATCACTCATACTGCAAATTATTATTTGGATACTGATGCCCAGAACCCTTTCCAGCGCATTCAGTTTTTTTGTAGGCGGCGGGTGGAACGTATGGGCTGTATTAAGCACAATCTCTTTAATTATTGGCCTTGCCATATTGGCGCTGTACATATTTCTAATAGTTATGGCTGTAACCTATAAGCAGGTTGAACTGCCGCTTATCGGGCCGATTGCAACGAAAGCCAGCGAAAAGCTGGAGAGCGTGGGGAAGTAAGAAGTAATGTAAAATAGACGGAGGGATTATTATGATAAAGAAATTTATTGTTACAGGAATGTTGGCATTTGCGTTGTTTGCATTTGCGGTTCCGGGTGAGGCGTTTGCGCAGAAAAAAGTAAAAGTAGACGTAGCAGATGCGAAGCGTCTTGTTGATGATGCTAAAAAGAATAATATAGACACACAACGGGTTGAAACCGATTTGTCTACATTGCTATGGACTCTTGAGTTAACCTCTGAGGGTAAAGCCAAAAAACTTACAACACCGCTTGGTAAGTTAACCGCTTACGCCACGGATCTAAGAACTATTAACAAGTTTATAAATGACAATAAAAACAGATCGAATATGTCTTCACCAGAATTCGCACTGTTTGTCTTTAGTACCCTTGATTTTACGGCAGGTAAAATGCCGGGGCTTTATAAACATGTTGTGCCAATGGTTATTTCACAAGCTAGGGCTGTTTCGCTTGCGGGTCTTGCTAGGAATGCCGAGCAACAATGGGTTATGGATACAGCTCTGTTAAGTAATTCAAATAGCGCACTTCTAAGAAACTTGTACACTTATGAAGGAGAGTATAAAGAACTTGGAATAAGGCTTATGATGAACATGCCTAAAAACCTAAAAAATAAAGACGGGTCGTTGACAAATACGGCGTGGGCTCAGATTGCCGGCGCTATTAACGCGTTAGAAACCATTAATAATAACGCAAAGTGAGTTAATAGCCCTAGGAATCGTTTTCATTTTTTACATTTAGAATCTATAGCTTTTTCTACGGCTTCAGTTACGATTTTTTTCATATCCGTAATAATCTTTTGATGTAAACGTTCAAGCGGCTCATTGGGATCAGATATGACACTAAATAATTTATAAGGCTCAATTCCAAGGGTTTTGGCTATGTGTTCCAGCATAACTGGTTTTGGATATTTTTTGCACGTCTCTATCATGGCAATATAATGGGTCGAAACATTTGCTTTTTCAGCCAGTTCCTCCTGAGTCAACCCAAGTTTTCGGCGGTTTTCCCTTAGATTAGCCGCTAATATCTCTCTAATTCCTTTATTTTCCAAAAAATTACCTCTTAGGCAATAATAACTTGCTTTTTTCTCTTGACACATTTTCATTTAGACAATAATATATTGCCAATATGGTCATAATAACGGCTTTTTTACTTTTTTAAGTTGATTGTTTTGATGATTGTGGGGGATTTGGTTGAAGGGAAATTTGGTAATTATTATTTTTTTTCTTTTTGTAGGCAATAATTTATTTGGTCAAGACAATATTGGATTAGAAGAGGCCATTAATAAATTTGCTGAAGAATTAGTCTCTCGTATACCTGATAATATTAAAGTTGCGGTAGTTGCATTTGATACTGTTCGTAAAGATTTAAAAGATGTTTTTATCGAGACTATGATGGAAAGAATAAACGACAGAAAAATAGTGCTTATTGAACGGGAAAATATTAAATATGCACAGAAAGAAATTGGTTTTTCAATGACTGGACTGATCAGCGAGCTGACTGCTCAAAGAATAGGTCATTTTATTGGAGCAAATATTGTTATTTATGGCGTACTTAGAAAAGGGGAGAAAAAAAATGAGTATAAGATTAATATAACAGCTACGGTAACAGAAACTGCTGTAATTTTATTGACAAAAAATTATAAAATTCGAATTGGGCACAATCCCTATTTATGGTCTGTGGGTGCATCTGTAGGAACTGCATTTACAAAACCTTTTATGATCGGCACTATACGTGGAACTATTGCACCACTTCAACATTCATTTCTTGAGCTTGGCGTGGATATTGGCATTGTAAGCGGAAAACCTGATGTGGATTATTATTCGGTATATCCTTATGCCAATTGTGCCTATTTCCTATCATTTGACAAAGGCGGTTGGTATATAGGGACTGGTATCGGCTATTTTTGGAGTTTGGAATCTTCTGCTAATTCAAATTACCGCTATAGGATTATCGCAATGAATTTCGTGACAGGTTTTAACATCGCAAATGTGTTTGATATTTCTTATACACTGCGTACTAATTTTAAAAATGCAGGCAGTAAATTTTCTGTAGGTTATACCTACCGTTTTAAGTGACATATAAAATGCTGAAAATATTCAGCTTTTTATAAAACCCTGTCCGTATGGGCAAGGGATAAAATTTTATGGAGAAAAAATTATGTTTGGAAAAATTAAATGGCTAACACTTATCATGCTTGTGTTTCTCTTTGCGGCATGTGAACTTGAAAATGGGGAGACTAATGGAGAAAAAAAAACTCATACAGAATCTTTTACTTCGTCACGTTCTTATGAATTTAATATTGGTTATCCTACAACAGTTGAGATTTATGCAGGTGGAGCAGGAGGAGGGGGTGCTGGAGGTTACTGGGTTGAAGGCGGACTCTTTTTGAATGATTATTATAATTGCGGCGGAGCTGGCGGTGGCGGAGCTGTAGAACATCATAAATTTGATATTAATAAAGCTACTAATTTTACTGTAACAATAGGTGCTGGAGGAGAACAAGGCTATGGCAGAAAAAGGACTTATTGGGAAAGAACAAATAACACCGGCTGGCTAATAAACGAAGAAGGTAGTGATGGAGGCAGTACTTTTGTAAATTGGGAAGGTGGCTCATTATCCGCACAAGGTGGAAAGGGTGGAGGGACTGTAAATGGCGGTGCCGGTGGAACTTCTTCAACTAATGGAACTAACGGTGCTAGTGGTAACAATGGAATTAAAGACAGTAGAACACAAACTGTAGGACCAAGTACTGGCGGATCTGGCGGATTTAATAATATACGTGCTGGAAAGGGAGGCAACGGCGGCGGTACAATAAACAAAAATCCTCAAGCAGGCGAAAGAGGCGAAAACGGTCAAGTCACAATTGTATTTACTTGGTATGAGTGATTGTTATTGATCAATTTCCCTTGCCTATGGGCGAGGGAAAAAAATCATGTAGTTTTTCATCAGGAAGCAGATTATGCCGGATTATGCACAAATGCAAAGCCAGAAGAGCCAAAAAGAGAAACAGTACGCATCCAATGATTTGGCTGAAACTCAAAATGACAGCTATAAAGCTGGCTTATGCCCAAATTGCAATGCAGAACTTCCCGATGTAACCATTTTTTGTCCAGAATGCGGTTTTTCTACAGGGAAGCAATGTCCAAAATGTAACGCTCCATCTTCTTCATCTGCGGATATCTGTCAAGTTTGCGGGGCATGGCTTTTAGAGGGACAATGTAAATTTTGTTATACCGAGATTCCGGAAGAAGCGCTTTTTTGTCCAGAATGCGGCAAGCCCAAAGACGGTATTAACTGCCCGCATTGCGGCAAATTGAGCATATTTGATTTTTGTTCCAGTTGTGGTAAACCTGTTACAGAAGAAGCTGTTGCACAATTACAACTTGCCCAACAGGAAACATCAGCACAGGATGCGGCAAATAAAACATTTAGTTCAAATCAGGAAGCCAGGTGCTGGTATAACGCTTGTGCCCTTGCAAAAACAGCCGGAGTCGAGACGGAGCTTGCCCGACTGGAAACACTTATCAATAGCTATCCTGAGTCAGAGAAAATAGAAGATGAGGTGCTGGTTCCGCCAACGCCGCAGCCCCCAAAAAGAAAATCCCTTTTCTCAGATAAGCAATTAGCGTCTATCAGGAAAACCGGTGCAGCCGTAGATGAAGTTGCCCGGCAGCGTATTGAAGCTGAAAGAATAGCGGAGGAAAAAAGAAAAGAAGAAGAAAGAATTGCAGAAGAGAAAAGAAAAGCAGAAGAAGCGCAAAGAAAGCGAATAGAAGAAGAACGTCAGAGAAAAATAAAAGAGGCGCAGGCCCGCAAAGAAGAACTCGAAAGACAGCTCCGTAATAGAAGCTGGCTTTGCAACGCTTACGGTGTAGTACATCCCGGCGGACCTAATGAATGTGCCGATCCGTCCAGAGGCGGTCATTATGTATAACAGGCGGCTTGTAAAATATAGAGAGGTGAAATATGCAGTGCAATCAATGTAATACAGAAAACCGGGATACCGCAAAGTATTGCAAACAGTGCGGCACGGGAATAACCGTCCAGAACAATGAAAGTTCAAGTACTTCAGTTGATTTTCTTGAAGATTTGGTAGGGCTTGATGATCTTAAAAAAGATTTGCAAGACTTGCAAAGTATCCTTGAAGGTATGAAGCAAAACAATGCCGGTACACGGTACCCTTACGATACGATCATTATCGGAGCTTCCGGTACAGCCAAGACGCTTATCTCCAACCTTGTTGCCTCCCTATTTCTTAAATTCGGTATGATCACAAAGAGCAAACCGGAAATAATAGACGGAAATTCGCTGGAAAGAATGCCCGACAAAGACATGGAAAAGATTTTTTCTAATGCTAAGGGTGGAATGCTTTTTGTTGACAACGCTCAAAAACTTATAGACTCCGATGGAAAAGCTATACCTGCTTTTTCCAAATTCATCAATCTTATGGATACCAATGATAACGATCCCATTGTATTTATGGCGGGTTTACCTACCGGTTTGAGGGAATTTGCAAATAGCAGTGAATCAGCCAGTAAACAAATAATCAACCGGTTCGAGAAAGTATTTATTATTCCGGATTATACGCCAGAGCAGTATGTTGCCATTACAGAGAATATATTAAAAAAACAAAGTTTTTCATTCAACAGCGAATTTTCAGAAAAACTCTTTTTGCGGTTTCGTTATCTCTTCAAGGAACTCAAGAAACCGAACAACAACATCAAATTTGTAAATGGCTATCTTGCCATTAATGAAGCCAAGGCTGTAACAAGTTGTTACTACTTAAGAAAAGCTTGTGACAAAATAGTTTTGCCGGAAGATATAAAGGGTGAAGTTGACGAAAAGAAAAGTTTACAGGAGATAATGGCAGAACTTGATAATATAATTGGAATGACTGAACTAAAGAAAGAAATCAAGAGCCTTTATACTCAGCTTAACCAGATCACCGAAATGGGAAAAAAGGGCATCAAGATGGACAAGCCTGCCAATCATTTTGTCATTACCGGCAATCCGGGTACAGGCAAAACAACCGTGGCAAGACTGTTTGGAAAAATATTCGAAGGATTGGGTTTACTGGATTCCGGTCATGTTATCGAAGTGGAAAGGAGCAAATTAGTTGCAGGCTACGTAGGCCAGACCGCACCGCTTACAAATAACGCTTGTGACTCGGCGATGGGAGGTATTCTGTTTATCGATGAAGTGTACACATTAAAACAGAATGACAGTGATAGTTTTGGACAGGAATGTATCGACACTCTCCTAAAAAGAATGGAAGACGACAGGGGCAAATTTATTGTTGTTGTTGCCGGATACAGAAATCCAATGGAAAAATTTCTCACGGCAAACGAAGGCTTAAAAAGCAGGTTTACAAAATATTTTAACCTTGAGGATTACAACCCTGATGAACTTTCGTCAATTTTCGCATCCCTTGCCGGTAAACAAGGTTTTATAGTGCCGTCGGATACAAGTGAAAAAATAATTTCTTTCTTTAAGGACAGATGCGCCCGTAAAACCAAAGACTTTGCCAACGGCCGTGAAGCAAGAAACCTTATGGACGAAACGCGAAAGAACCAGGCGGAACGTCTTTCAGTAATTGATCTTGCCAATATGTCAAAGGAAGATACCCTTACTTTTATGCCGGAAGATATACCTGCCTCCACTTCTGAAAAAATGGTTTCTATCGAAGAAGCGCTTAAGGAGCTTAACGAACTTGTAGGGCTTAAATCGGTCAAGGATGTAGTGACAAGAATCGCAAATACACTTCAGGCGCAAAAGCTTACCGGAGAGACAGAAGTGCTTGCTAAACATTTTGTTTTCATGGGTAACCCTGGCACAGGAAAAACGACTGTAGCGCGCATAATGGGTGATGTGTTTAAAGCTGTGGGAATGCTTCCCACCAATAATTTGATTGAAGCGGACAGAGGAAAATTGGTGGCTTCTTATGTTGGCCAGACAGCCAAGCTGGTACAGCAGAATTGTGATAATGCAATGGGCGGCATCCTTTTTGTTGACGAGGCTTATGCTCTAAAACAGGGGCAGCAGGATTCGTTTGGACAAGAGGCTGTAGATACCCTTCTGAAACGAATGGAAGATGACAGGGGAAAATTCGTGGTCATTGCAGCAGGCTATACCAAAGAGATGGATGATTTTTTGGCATCCAACAGCGGATTTAAATCGCGGTTTACCGATTATATCAACTTTGACGATTACAATACATCCGAGATGTACCAAATCTTTGAGAATATGTGCAAAAAGAAAAAAATTGAATTTGAATTGGGTTTTGAAGAAGCTTTGCATAAAAGGCTTGATGATTTATACGCTGCAAGAAATGCACAATTCGCCAATGCCAGAACAGTAAGGCAGTTATTTGATAAGACAAGAGAGAATGTATCTGTCAGAGTGCTTGCAATGCAGAAACCCGAAGAAGAGCTAAAGCGCGAAATTTTAATTATGTGTGTAGAGGACTTGGATATGACTGTATCCTAAAACAATGGAGAGGAGAATAAATGAACGATATTTGGCAATGCCCTTCATGCAAAGAAAAAATCGAAAATGATTTCCGCTATTGCGATCAATGTGGCAAGCAAATAATGGTCTGTTCTTTGTGCGGTCGCCCAGGCGATAGAAATCGATGTAAGTTTGACGGGAAAGAACTGATACCGGCAGGAAACTCGAAACCGATTCAAACAACTCAGTCCCCCCAGCCTGTGCCGCATGTACAGACAATACAGCCTCCACAGTCAATGCCTCCTGTTCAGCCTGTTCAGGCAGTTTTTGCGCCTGTTCAACTTCCGCAGCAGAATATCGGTGATAAAGTAAAACTTACTTCACAAATACACGGTATAATGATCGAGGTAAAGGACGGTGATATTATTGGTCGTAAAAACGGAGCTTTTACCAGTGTGTTTGCCCGTTTCAACTTTGTCTCCGGTACGCATTGTAAATTTGTTAAAAACGCCGGCGGTTGGCATATCCAAGATATGGGGTCCACAAATGGGACATTTTATAATGGAGGTCAACTTGCGCCTAATGCGCTCTATCCTATACTAAGCAATACTACAATAAAAATCGCAGACATTGAGCTGTTTGTTACATACGATATAAATGAAGGAGGTACAGCGAGATTATGAAAACAGTACTTACCGTTTACGGTGTTTGTGATATTGGTTGTAAAAAACCAAGCAATGAAGACATGATACTACTCAATGACGTAATATTCCGTGATGGTTCAATGAAGAAAGAATTTGACATTAACAAAAGAGTTGTAATAGCAGTAGCTGATGGAATAGGCGGATTGGACAAGGGAGAAATTGCCAGCGAAATGGCGCTTAACAAACTCAAGGGGTTTCTTGAAAAAATTCCCGATGACTTAAGCAAGCAAGAGTTAAAAGAGGTTTTTGATGTATATACGCAGGAAACTCACAGTGCAATGTCTCAAGGAATGGGAAGCACCATTGCCGGGCTTTTTCTTTACCAAGGCAAAGTTTTCCGCTTTCATGCAGGAGACTCGCGAATTTATTTACTGTGTAACGGCGGATTAGCACGCCTTACGACAGATCACTCTTTGCGGGAATCAGGCGGAAACTCAGACGCACCTGCCAATATAATCACCAATTCATTAGGAGGCGGGGAGAGCGCGTTCATTGAATTTGCAGAAGTAGAACAGCCTTTTTTGAAAGGCAATATATTTCTTCTGTCTTCCGATGGTTTACACGATCTTGTTTCTCCTGCAATTATTTCTGATATGCTTATTCTATCGCAAACCAAAGGAACAGAGGCTGCCGAAAAACTGTTGGTGCTGGCAAAAGATAAAGGCGGCCTTGATAATATTTCAATCATCACCATAAAAGTAGAGGAGAACGAAGTATGAGTACCGAAAGGATAGATACCAGCCAAGGCACCGACAGAATGGATCTTGGCACGGCAAGAATGGACGCAGGTACCGCGCGTATTGGAGATACTCAAGGTGTAATACCAACTGTTGGCGGCATTATTTTCGCAGAGGGACAAACTATTATCTTGAATGGCAAAAATTGCATTATCGAAAACCTTATTAGCAAAGGTTCTGGTGAGGCCGTTGTTTATAAAATAAAAATGAACGATAAGCATTATGCCCTGAAACACTATAAACCAAATACCCCGTTGAGCAATACTGCAAAAAAAGTTTTAACTAAAATCAAGGATAATCCCAGGGAAAGGGTTGTTAAAATAATTGATATTGGCAGCTACCATGGCCAGGACTTTGAAATTATGGAATACGCCGAAGGCGGCACTCTCAGCGAATTTGTCAGGAAGCACGGGGCTGTACGCGATAGCAAATTAAAAGATTTGGCGGTACAAATAAACGAAGGCCTCCAGCAGCTACATGGTTTTTATAAAATAATTTATCAAGACTTAAAACCGGATAATATCTTTTTCAAAGATGCGCAAAGGACATCTCTCGTTCTTGCCGATTTCGGCATTTCAAGCGTTATGCAAGACGGCAGTGAAGAAGTCGTAGTCATTGCCAGCAATACCGATTTGTATGCCGCTCCTGAATTAGCGCGAAAAGGAAACAACATAACAGTTGAAATTACCCCGGCAGTCGATTATTTTGCCCTAGGAATAACAATGTACGAACTCTGGCTGGGCGAACAGCCGTTTAAGGAAATAAAGCAGGAAACACGGGAACGCCATATCAGATCCGGATCTGTTATTTTTCCTATTAATATGCCGGATGATTGTAAGACGCTTATAAAGGGTTTGATTAAGCTGGCCCCCAACGAACGATGGGGAAACAAAGATATACAAAAATGGCTTAAAGGGGAAATTCTTGCACTTGACTTCAGTAAACCAGGTACAGTGACTGGCATTGTCTATGATCCGCCGTTAAAATTTGTCAATGAATCTGCTGCAAATCAAAAAGAACTAGCCGCCCTTATGGAAAAATACCCCAAAGCTGGAAAAGACTGTCTTTACGAAGGGTTTATAACAGATGCGCTTAAAAAGGCAGGCGATGTTACGATGTATAGTGATATAAAAGATGTCATATCGCTGTATAAAGACCGGGATGCAGGTCTTAGCGCAGCAATTTACACTCTTGATCCGGAAAGACCCTTTATAAGCCGTACCGGCAAAATATGCAATAGCTGCGAAGAAATAGCGGACGCAATAATGGCCGATTCTGCTCATTACATGGATGAACTCAAGAACAACACAAACGCTGATTTTTATATTTACATTACGGTAACCGAAGGTTCGCAAGGAAAAGACAAAGCGGACACTTTCCGCAAATTTTTTAGAGATAACCCGCCAAACCGCGCTCTTACTCTTGTTTTTTTAAGATTACAAAGCGATGGCGGCATTACATTAGGTTCAAAACGATACCTAAGTACCGACGAACTTGCACAGGAAAAGGACAATTCCCAGATAGACCTAATCAAAAAAGCGGTAAATGAAAAAGATTCCCCGCTGCTGGTGTGGATTTTCGATAAATATGGGGACTATTTCAAATCTACAGATGAGTTCGTTAAACAAAATATACCTGAGCAATTTTTTATGTTGAGCTTAATTCCCTTCCTTTCGTTTGCAGAGCATTCCGGTAACACTGGCGAGGCTGCATTACAAGACTTGATTGATCACTATCCGGGAAGATCCGATCTTTTTGAAACTTATGTCACACAGGGTTTGCCGCTTAAAGGGCAGATATTGGATTCCCCCATAAAAAAAACTCCTATCGATTATGTTGTGTGTAACTACTATGATTTAATCAGCATGCACGGGTCTGATACTGTTTGTAATCTGATTCGCCTTCTATGTAAGCTCGGTGCGGATGTCAACGAATATTCAAGTGACGGCAGATGCCCTTATATCAATGCTATCTCAAGAGATGGTGATTTGGTAAAACTGCTTGTTGAACTGGGAGCAGAGGAGAACTTCATAAGCAAAGGGGGTAAAATATGTAAAAAAGCCGAAGATATAGCGGAGGCAATAATGAACGAATCTGCCTATTACATGGATGATCTCAAGAATCCAAAAGCTGATCTGTATCTGTACCTTATAGCCACAGAAGGCGCACAGGGAATGGAATTTGCAGAAAAATCCTGCAAATTCTTCGAGGAATATTATCCCAAACGTGCAATTGCTCTTGTTTATTTACAATTACAAAGTGATCTCGATATTACCATAGGCTCAAAACGCTATCAAAACATTGAAGATCTTAAGCAGGAAAAAGACAATGCGCAGATAGATAGTGTTAAAAAAGCGGTAATGGAAAAAGATTCCCTGTTACTCAGTTGGATTTCCATTAATGATGACTATTTTGAATCATTAAAGCCAGAGACAATGGAGGCTTTTGGCAATCTCCCCGCTAATGATCAGTTTCATCTATTATGGTTACTCCCATATCTTTCATATAAGGAACTTAAAGGCAGCGATTGGGAACAGTCTGCAATATCTGATCTTAAATATTTAATTGATCATGTGCCGGATCGTTCCAATTGTTTTGAAGTATACGCTAGGCAGAGCTTACCTCTCAATGGGCAAATTTTAGAAAAAAAGACTCCCATAGACTATATAGTATGCAGCTTCAATGATTTAAGCAACAAACATGGAGCGGATACTGTTTGCAAATTAATTCGACTTCTCTGTAAGCTTGGAGTAGATATCAACGAATATTCAAATGACGGTACATTTCCTCTTGTTAATGCTTTCGAATCCTTTTTTGCCGGGAAGATTGATCTTATAAAATTATTGCTTGAGCTGGGAGCTGATGCCAACCAATATAGCAAGTTTCTATTAGCTTCCCCTTTTAAAAAGACACCTATCGACTATATAGTATGCAACTTCAATGACTTGAGCAATAAACACGGCACCGTTACTGTTTACGACTTAATTCGGCTTCTCTGTAAACTTGGATCTGATGTCAACGAATATTCAAGTGACGGTACATTTCCTCTCGCTAATGCTTTCGAATCCTTTTTTGCCGGGAAGAATGATCTTATAAAATTATTGCTTGAGCTGGGAGCTGATGCCAACCAATATAGCAAGTTTCTATTAGCTTCCCCTTTAAAAAAGACACCTATCGACTATATAGTATGCAGCTTCAATGATTTAAGCAGTAAACACGATACTGCTACTGTTTGCAATTTAATTCGGCTTCTTTGTAAGATTGGAGCAGATATCAACGAATATTCAAGTGACGGTACATTTCCTCTTGTTAATGCTTTCGAGTCCTTTTTTGCAGGAAAAAATGATCTTATAAAATTATTGCTTGAACTGGGAGCTGATGCCAACCTGTATCGCGATTTCCTGGGTCGAAGGGAAAACAAAGAGAGGATAGAACAGGAAGATCGGCTGCGCAGTGAAGCTAAAAAACTAGAATTAACGGAAAGTAAAAAAAGAAAAGAATACGATGAACGTGAACGACAGCGAATAACATCAGAAAAAAAAGTAAAGATAAAGAGGATAATAATATTAGCCGCTATAATTATACCTATAAGCATTATTGCGGGGTATGGTTTATATAACGGTTGGTTTGTATCCAACAGACATCTAACTACTTCTGACACTGTTACCACTACCAGGGATTCGAATGAATGGTATGGTGATTTTAAATACCAGCTCCATGACGGCAATATTTCCATTACAGATTACAATGGAACCAGCGACGAACTAGTTATACCTGCAGAGTTAGGCAATTACCCAGTCACAATTATCGGAGATCAAGCATTCAAAGCAAAAAATCTCACCAGCGTTACTATTGGAAATAGTGTTACCAGTATTAGGGATAATGCATTCGCTGACAATAATATAACTAACATTGTCATACCCGGTAGCGTTACATCTATAGGATTGAATGCCTTTGCAAACAATCCGTTAACAAGTATTAGCCTTGGGGCAAATGTAAGACTTGGAAGTGATGGAAACTATGGTGCGCTTGGATTAACTACTGGTTTTAATTCAGCATATGCCAATAATGGCAATAGAGCAGGAACTTATACACGTTCTGGTACAAATACTACAACATGGACACGGAGGTAAAGATAAATAATGGCATACGATGCAACGGTAACTAAGATTTTTAATATCCCGCCTTACACTTTCTTTACTGTAATAGGTGTTGTTTTTGCTTCATTGTTGTTTATATTACTATTATTAAGATATGGGTATAGTATCCCTAGGTATACAAAAATATTTTTCTTAAGCGGAATTGGATTATTGATAGGAGCAAAGTTTTTTGGGGTTATTTCCGGGATATATACGGCATTAGCCGATAAAGAGCCAATAACTTTAAAAACATTTTTAAATACAGGAATTGTTTTTTATGGCGGATTAATTGGATTTTTGCTATCATTTCTGCTTATATGTAAAATATGGAATAAAAAGATTGAATATAGAGTTGTAGATTTAGCTGTTGTTTGTATACCATTGTTTCATTTTTTTGGACGATTAGGTTGCTTCTTTGGCGGCTGTTGTTATGGCAAAGAAACACAATCACCCTTTTCTGTTTTATATACGACCAAGGTAAAAGAACAAATTATTACAGTATTGAGGATACCAATTCAATTAGTTGAATCCGCTGTAAATATAGTTATATTTGTTATTCTTATAAAGTTATTAAACAAGGAAAAATTTAAAGGTCACCTTATAAAAATGTACTTATTTATTTATGCCGCTATTCGATTTGTTTTAGAGTTTTTTAGAGGGGATTTAGTTCGTGGCGTTTGGAATGGTGTCTCATTCAGCCAAGTAATTTGCATTATGATTATTATAATTTGTTTAATATCATTATTTATTAAAAAGGAGAAATTGTATGGCACTATTTAATAATTGGAATACCACTGCTGAAAAAGTATGGAAGATAATAGGGATAGGATTTATTGTAACACCTGTACTGTATATATTAGCATTTATTATAGAGTTCTTAGCTTGTTTTTGCCCTTGCAGCGGTAGTCGGTGTGGTGACTGGGAGCAAAAAAGCGGTTGTGTATTAGGAACTGTATGGTCTGGAGCTTCATTCGGTTATACATTTCTATTTTTGGCAGGAGCAGGAATTGTAATTGGTATTATCTATGGTATTGCGGTTGGTACACAGGAAAGAAGAGATGCATTAAAAAATGCAAATGAAATGGCAAAAAAAAATTGGGAACAATCTATTTTTAATGCAAGCAGTACGGTAAAAGATGTAAAAAATAAATCTGATAATATTGTGTCTCAAATAAATGGTGCAGAAAGAACGATAGTTTCGGCAAAAGCAATAAAAATACTGGAAGAAGCTGCGTTATTAGCTAACGCATCAGCATTAGCACTTAAAGGTGAGGATAAAATTTCTAAAAAGGCAATAGGTAAATCATCGAAAAGGGCATCAAAAAATGCACAAAATGCACAAGGTGCATCCAGATTTATAGAAAAAGATGTTGATAGAGCTTATGATCTATACTATCAAGCAACGAAAGAAGAAGCTGCTTGGAAGCGTTTACAACAGGAAGCGAACGATACAGCACAAAATGCAAATAATGCAAAAGATAACGCCGAAAAAGAAATTGCTAAGATTGAAAAAATGGTTTTTATTTCGGTTGCAGCAAAAGATGCAGCGAGCAAAGCTACTTATGCATTAGAAAAAGCAAAAGAGGCAGCATCGGAAACGGTAAAAAGAGTAGATGCCGCAGCAAGGGCACCTTCCGCACAAGATGCACAAACAGAAGTATTTCAGGCAAAATATTCAGAGAAAAGAGCATTGGTGGAAGAGAAAATTGTTGTAGAAGAAGCAAAAATTGCTATAGAAGCAGAGGAAACGGTTAAATAATGATGTTCTTGGAAATGCAAGGATATCCACCCATGAAAACAATAACAGAATACGATCTGGAAATACAGAATGACAAAGGATTCACATGTCTGACTATATGAAACTTGATGTTGCAAAGGTCGATAGCGTGCTAAAACGGCACGAATCAGGAGGCGGAATACGCACACTCGAAGATATTCAGAAAACAAGGTCTGGTTGACCGAAAGAGTTCCAGTAGTATATATTAGTTGTAGATATTTAGAACAATAACAAGGAGCCCCCCATGAAAACAATCTCAGAATACAATCAAGAAATACAGCAAAACCCAAATGATGCAAAATTGATATGCCCCGAGCCTAATTGACAACTTAGCCCAGTCCGGGCTAAACTTAATGTTATGGAAGCAATAAAAACAATTTCGATTCACGAGGCAAAATCCAACCTGTCAAAATTGGTTAAAAGGGCAGCCGCCGGGGAAACAATCTACATAGGCGCTTATGGTAAACCTGAAGCTGCTCTTACTGTTGTCAATTTTAGAAAACACAAGGCAGAGTTACGTGCAAAAGCTTTCGGCTGCATGAAAGGAAAAATGGTTCTTCCTGAAGGTTGGGATGATCCGTTGCCTGACGATATTATCGATTCCTTTTACAGTATGGAAGGCTTTGAGGAGTTTCTAAAAAAATGATTAAGTATCTTTTAGACACAAATGTATTGCTATGGTATTTCTGGGGAACAGATCGAGTGCGATCAATAAGAGATATTGCCGCTTGTGAAGAAGCCGATGTGTTCATAAGTGTAGTTTCCTTATGGGAAATTGCGATAAAGGTACGAACAGGCAAACTTGTTGTCAATCTCGATGAATTACGTCTTTTTGCAAATAATCATGCTTTCAATGAACTTCCCTTAACAGGCGACTGTCTAAAAGCCTATCTTGAACTGCCAAAATTGCACAAAGATCCTTTTGACCATATTCTGCTTGCCCAGGCAATCACATACCCCATGCGTTTTATCACGGGGGATTCCATCCTTGCGGATTATTCTTCTCTGGTAAGGGTGGTTTGATATGCATTAACAAAATATGCTACAATTCTTCCATGACTGCAAATGAACTTCGCAAAAAATATGTAGAATTTTTTCTTGGAAAAGGGCATGTTCAGGTACAGGGAAAGTCCCTACTGCCCGACAATGACCCTACAGTGCTGTTTACCACAGCGGGAATGCATCCGCTGGTGCCATACCTTTTAGGCGAGGAGCACCCAGCAGGGAAAAGGCTTGTTAATTACCAAAAGTGTATACGTACAGGGGATATAGACAGCGTGGGCGACCTTAGCCATCTTACTTTTTTTGAAATGCTGGGAAACTGGTCATTGGGCGATTATTTTAAGGAAGAGGCCATTACCATGAGTTTTGAATTTCTTACCTCTCCGCAATGGCTTAATATACCTATTGATAAGTTAGGCGTAACTGTTTTTGAAGGCGAGAAAACCCCGTCCGGTGAAATTAAGCGCGATGATGAATCTGCCGATGTTTGGCTTAAACTCGGTATTCCCGAAAACCGCATTGCCTTTTTGCCCCGTGCCGATAACTGGTGGGGCCCTGCTGGAAATACAGGCCCCTGCGGGCCGGATACGGAAATGTTCTACTACACTGGAGAAAGCCCCTGCTGTGCAGACTGCAAGCCGGGATGCTCCTGCGGGAAATGGCTTGAAATCTGGAACGATGTTTTTATGCAGTACAATAAAAACGCAGATGGTGTCTATGAAATAATGGATAGAAAATGCGTTGATACAGGCATGGGTATTGAACGGACAATTGCAATTCTTACAGGCAAGCAATCGGTGTATGATACCGAAATATTTTTGCAGGTACGAAACGCTGTTGAAAAAGCTGCCACGTATGAGTACGGCAGGGACAGTGAAAAAGATAAATCTGTGCGGATAATTTGTGATCATTTACGGGCTTCTGTTTTTATACTTGGCGACCCGAAAGCGGTAAGCCCGTCCAATATAGGGGCGGGTTATGTGCTGCGCCGCTTAATCCGCAGGGCTATTCGCCATGGAAAGAAACTTGGGGTAATTACAGATAACTTTTTTCTTTCGCCGATGGCAAAAATAATTATAGAACAGATGCAGGAGCCCTATCCCGAATTAAAGGAAAACCAAAACCGCATTATCGAAGAGCTTGAAAGGGAAGAGAAAAAATTCCTTGAAACCCTGCAAAAGGGCGAGCATGAGTTCGAAAAGATTCTCCCCAATCTGCAAAAAGACCCAAGAAAAATTATCCCCGGGCGCATTGCATTTAAGTTATACGACACTTACGGTTTTCCCATTGAACTTACCGAAGAGCTTGCCCTTGAACACGGTATGAAAGTCAACCGCGGTGAATTTGACGAGGCATTTAAAAAACATCAGGAACTTTCCCGTGCCGGCGCAGAACAGATATTCAAAGGCGGCTTGCAGGATCATGGGGAGATGGCAACTAAATACCATACGGCTACCCATCTTTTGCACCAGGCTCTGCGCAAGGTTCTGGGGGATCATGTTCAGCAAAAGGGCAGCAATATTACCGCCGAGAGACTTCGTTTCGATTTTACCCATCCCCAGCCAATGACTAAAGAAGAAGTTGAAAAGGTTGAGGCAATCGTAAATGAACAAATTCAAAAAGACCTGCCTGTTTCTGCCGAACTTATGGGACTTGATGCCGCAAAAGAATCCGGGGCGATTGCCATTTTCGGCGAAAAATACGAATCGCAGGTAAAGGTTTACACCATAGGCTCTTTCTCGAAGGAAGTCTGCGGCGGCCCCCATATCGAAAGAACAGGCACTTTGGGAAAATTTATTATTCAAAAAGAACAGTCCTCATCTGCCGGCGTTAGGCGTATAAGGGCAGTGTTACAGGAGTTTAAATCATGAAATTATCATTAACCCCCGATGAACGGCGTATCCTTCTTGAAGATGCCCATGAAAGCATCGCTTCTAAAATAGAAAACCGTCAGCCTGAGTATTCAACCGAAGCTGCGGATAAACCTGCTCTGCAAACGGCCTGCAGCGCATTTGTCAGCCTGCACAAGCAGGGAAACCTTAGAGGCTGTATCGGCAGAATGGCATCAAACCTTCCCCTTATTGAAACCGTCAGAACAATGGCACGCGAAGCCGCTTTTGGAGACCCCCGTTTCCCCCCGATGCAAAAAAGCGAACTGGAGTTATGCGATATTGAAATTTCAGCCCTTTCGCCCATGGAAATTTGCCCCGATCCCCAAAAAGTAGAAGTCGGCGTTCACGGCCTCTACTTAATCCGCGGCGGACGTTCCGGGGTGCTGCTCCCCCAAGTGCCAGTGGAACAAGGCTGGAACCTTAAAGAATACCTTGATTATATCTGCCTAAAAGCCGGCCTTCCCCAGGATTCTTACAATGCCCCTGATGCAACCCTTTACACCTTTACCGCAGAAATTATAAACGGCAAATCCTAAACAGGCAGTGTCTGAACATCAACACCAAGCGATGCGGCTGCTTGTTCTGCATCTTTTTGCCCCGTTATGATAACCTTGCCAAAAGCGGCCTGTTTTGCAAGATCATCCTGTACTAAAGAAATGTCTTTTACGGAAATTCCCACAAGCCTTTCAAGTTTAAGTTTACGGCTTTCATTGTCAATGCAAACAAGGAAACGCAAAAAATCATTCATGGATTTTTCGGAAGGGGAACGAGGGCGGGTTTCGCGGGCATAAGCGCCAATGATAGTTTTTTCCAGCTCTTTTTCCGAAAGGCTTTCTGTCCCTGACTTTAAAATCGATGAAAATAATTCAAGGGAACGAACCGGGCTGGGATCGCGGTAGGTAGAAAGGCTGAAGCAGCGTTCAAGGCTGTCGCTTGCCGCATGAGCTCCGTAAGCGCCGCCCTTCATACGAATATTTTCCCATAAAGCGCCGGTGGAAAGATAATGGGTAAACACGGTTTCCGCAGCCTGTTCAAGCGTATTATAAGCCGCCGCCTTAAGCGTCATGGCGGCAAATCCAATTTGCAAAGAAGGGGAAGCAAAAACTTCAGGTTTAATTCCTGTATCGTTTTTCGAATAAACTAACTCCCGCTGCTTGGGAGGGCCAAAACGGGAAAAAACCTGTCCTGTCAGTTCCGCTGTTTTTTTAAGTGCTGCCTCTTCCCCTGCCAAATTAACAATCAAACCCCCGCCCGAGATTCTATCCCTAAGGCTTTGAAGTTTAAAGCTTATTTCTTTCATGTCCATTTCGGCAAGGCTGTGTGCAAAAACCAACTGATTTAAACCGTTCCATGTCTCCCCGGTTTGGGTAGAATGTGATGCCGACCGCGAAGCCCTGCATGACGCATAACTTGAACCCATGTGCGAAAAGCCCGAACGAATTTGGTTTTTCATTTCCAATGCCAAATCTTTAATCCGCCTAAGGTCTGTAAAATCAGCCTCGCAAATCAAACGCAGGGCAAGGTCCAGGGAGGGAGCGGTTTTTTCATCAAGGCATTTAATGCGGTAAATAAGCCAGTCACGCCCTGCAAGTTCATGGGATGCAGCCGGCACTGCAGAGGCTGTATGCAAAACGGCAATAAAACCGCCTGCAGTTTGAGCCATAAGGCTGCTGACCTGGGCATAATCCATGCCGGGAAGCCCTGTTGAAACAATAGCCCTTGAAAAAAACGGAAGCCAGTTATAATCTTGCGCAGGTAAAACATCAAGTGGGAAAGCCAGGTCTATATAGCTTATGCCGTTGGTATTTAATTCATGGCACAGGGCTGGAATCCCTTTTAATTCCTCTTGCCGGCGGTGGATAATTTCCGGTTGGGTAGAAAGATCGCTGCGTTTAAGATGCGGGATGGCGGCAAGAGCTTCGGGGGTGTTTTCTGTATTTTGAATTTTCTCGAGGGCGGCGGATTTTTCGATAATATCTTTTTTTTCGATTTCACTCAGTTCCTTTTCCGTCTTTTCAAGGGAGGCGGCTAAAGCGGCCTGTTTGCCGGCAAGAAAATTTTTCTGCGGTTCAATTATTACAAGGGCGCGGTGGGGGTTATCAAGCAGGTGCTTTTGGATTAATGATTCAAAATACCGGCTGTCCCGAGCCAAGTTACGCCTAATTTCATCCATGGCGGGCATTAAAAGCAGGCTGTCCCAGGGATTGCCCCCGTGCAGCCAAGCCTTAAGGGATCGCCTCATCCAAACCAGCGAGAAAGGGCCGCCTGAGCGCTTAACTTCTTTTTGGGAAAATTCCATGAACAGCAGGGCTGCATCAATTTCTTCTTTTGGAATACCGTTTTTTACAAGGTCTTTAAGAGTATTTAAAATAAGGTCTTGGGTTTTTTTTGCACCATCCGCCTCTTTTAATTCACGCAGCCCTGCTGCAAATAATGTTTCACCTAACTCAGTTTCAAAACCGGTTACAGGGCTTATATCTTCGCCCAGGCCGGATTCAACCAAAACCTTGGTCAAGGGTGAGCCGTCGTGCCCTAAAAGAATTTCTGTTAACACCGAAAGCGCGATATTTTCCTTTACGCTTAAGGCATCGGTGCAGAGCCAAGACAAAAAAGCCGTGGGCTTTGAGTCCTCGCTTGCAGGGCACGGGATGCGGAATTCTTTAGGTTCTGCCCAGCGTACCTGCCTTTGAACAGGGGCCGAAGCGGTTCCGGCTTCCAGTGTAGAGAAAAATTTTTCGTTAAGAAAGGCAAGCTGTTTTTCCGTAGGGATGTTTCCTGCAAGGAAAATCCTGCAGTTTGCAGGGGAATAGCGGCTGCGGTGGAAATTTTTAAGCCTTTCCCAGTTTAATTGCGGGATATAGTCGGGGTCTCCGCCGGATTCAAGGCTGTAGGGGGTGTCTTGTAAAACAGATTTTACCGACCAAAGGTTGGTATAAGCGTCAAGCGATGAATATGCCCCTTTCATTTCGTTATACACAACACCGTTATATGTTAATTTGCCGTCATCTTTTGAGAATTCGCTTCGGCAGCCTTCTTGCAAAAAAGTCCATTCGGTTATAAGGGGGCGGAATACCGCATCTCCGTAGACCGACATAAGGTTAAAGTAATCCTGCTCGTTTTCAGAACTGGCAGGGTAAACGGTTTTGTCGGGAAAGGTCCATGCGTTTAGAAAGGTTTGCAGGCTGCCCTGGGCAAGAACCAAAAAAGTATCTTTTAAGGGAAAATTTTCCGACCCGCACAGCACAGAATGTTCAAGAATATGGGCTGCTCCGGTATTGTCCTCTGGTATTGTTGCAAAGGCAAAGGCAAAAAGGTTTTCTGGATCATCGTTTAACACATGAAAAACTTCAACCCCGCATTTTTTATGCTTAGCCCAAATCCCCTTTGCCTTTAATTCCGAAAGCTCCACGGTATCAATAATCTCAAACCCTGTTTCACTAATATTCATTTCTAACTCCTGTTATACCCAATCTTCATCGCTTGTAAGCAGCAAGCTGCCTTTTTCCCGCGCCCGCCTGAACCATGCAATAAATTCTTTTGCAGCTTCATCGCAGTCGCGTTTTAGAACAGCGCCCATAATTTCGCCTTCTTCGAGGATTGCTTCCCTGCGCCCCGAAGAAACATTTGATAAAATCTTTTTGCAAAATATTTCGCTTCTTCCTTTTAATAAAAGCGCAATGGCCTTATCCGTCATTGTTTTTAATTTTTCTGCCAACGGCCTGTCATAGACATCCAAAATATCATCTAATGTAAAAAGCCTGTCCTTTATTTCTTTTCCTATTTTGGGATCTTCGTATTCCAGTTCGCTTATAATACGGTCGCCAAGGGAATAATCCCCGTGTTTTAGAATTGCGGTAAGCGCCTTCATTCCGTCTATGCTAATTTCCTGCGATGCCGCCTGCATATTGTCAGCCGACCAAAATCGGCGCGCTTTTTCTCTGATTGCCCCTGCAACCTGTTCCAGCACTAGAGGCATCACCTGGGTTTTTCGGGCTATTTTTTTAACCACCTGCCTTTTTACCTCTGGGGGAAAATGCCCCAAAGTATCAACAATGGTTTTAGGCGGAAGCCTCGAAAGCACCAGAGCAATAGCTTCGGGGCTTTCGTCTTTTAAAAGCATGCTTATCTGCATAGAGCTAAGGTCTTTCAAAAAACCGAAAATACTTTCTTTTGACTCAGGAACAGCTTTATTGAGCAGGGCTTCGCCTTTTTCCGGGCCGTAAGCCGCATATAAAATTTTCCTTGCCGCCTCCTGCCCCCCAAAAGACACCCGTTGGTAAGGGGACGAGCCGCCAAGCAAGGATTGAAATTCCAGAAGAATAGCATCGGCTTCTTCTTTTCCAATCACTTTAATTGACGCAATTTCACGGGAAATTTCATCAATTTGATTTTGATCAAGCTCGCTTAATATTTCTGCAGCCCTGTCCGTGCCGACAAGAATAAGAAATTTTGCAACACGCCTTATTTTTGTTTCTTTTACTTCGGGGGCTTTTTTTTCTATTGTTTGTTTTTGAAGACCCTCAGGCTTGACATCTGCTGAGGGCTCTTTTTTTATACCCATTGTCTGTTGATAAGCATCAATTCCACGGCGGACAATTTCTCCCATAGAATAATTATAACAGAAATTGAAGTAATGAACAGATGTTGCGAGCCAGCAATTTTAAAATTTAACCACGAACCACACAAACCACACGAACCACACAGGCGATGCTCATATACCCCACTGAAATCAATTTTAAAAATTTGGATGTCAAAGGGACACTGATTTGCACTGATTAAGTGGATTAGCACGGATTAAGAATTTAAAATCATAAAAAATCAAGAGGGGGTACCGCGTATCGCAGATACGACGCCGCTTTGCGGCTCGGTTGAGGATCCTGTGTTTATTTGTATCCAATTTTGAAAATTGGTTTCCGTTTACCCCCCTATTCCACTTCCCGCTTTTCAATGTTATAATACCTTATGCCTTTATCGTGGAATGAAATAAGATTACAAGCCTCAAAGACAGGGAATAGGGATCAGGGATTAGGGAACAGGGGTTGTTGTTAGTGAGCAAAGCGTGTTGATGCCAAGCTAAGATAACGAACAAGAAATACCATGATCCCTCCAAATAAAGACCTGTTTTCAGAAACTATAAGCCTTTCAGACATACAAGCCGCCGAACACATGGGGGAATTGCACGATGCACTTAAAGAAAATGGATATACAGGGCATGAACTGGAAATGTATCTTGTAAGGCTTCTTTTCTGTTTATTTGCCGATGACTCCGGCATCTTCGATGAAAAGAAACTGTTTTTTAAATATATAAAAGACCGGACAAATGTTGACGGCAGCGACCTTGCAATGCATCTTGGGCAGATTTTCGATACTCTCAACAAGCCCGCTGAAAACCGCCTTAAACACATAGACGAAACACTTAATAAATTTCCTTATGTGAACGGTAAAATTTTTGAAGAACGTCTAGAAACTGTGTGGGGACAGACTGCAGTCTGTCCCCAAGTTATGCGAAAAACTTTGCTTAAATGCTGTACTTTGGACTGGAGTAAAATTAAACCTGAGATTTTCGGGGCAATGTTCCAGAGCGTAAAAGACAAGGAAAAACGCCGGGCACTTGGAGAGCATTACACCAGCGAAACAAACATTTTAAAAGTAATAAAGCCTCTTTTCCTTGATGCCTTATGGGAAGAATTTGAAAAAATCCGTTCCTTTTCTATTACGTTTCGCAAACAACGCCTTTTAGAATTTCATACAAAACTGCAATGCTTAAAGTTCCTTGACCCTGCCTGCGGTTGCGGCAACTTCCTCGTGGTAAGCTATCGTGAACTGCGCTTATTGGAAATAGAGGTATTGTCAGAGTATTTGCATTTTGAAAAACTTCTGGATATTGAACTTATGTGCAGGGTTAATGTTGACCAGTTCTACGGAATAGAAATTTTGGAGTTTCCTGCACGGATAGCTCAGACTGCCTTATGGCTTATGGATCACCTAATAAACATGAAAGCGTCAGAGAGATTTGGCAGATACATTACACGTATCCCCATTACTGTATCCCCTTCTATAGTAATCGCTAATGCATTCTCTATAGATTGGGAAGAAGTAATTCCAAAACAAGAGCTTTCATATATTTTAGGCAACCCGCCGTTTGTGGGAAAAAAAGAACAAAGTAATTTACAAAAAGCAGATGTCCAAATTGTGTTCAATGAATTAAAAGGTTCTGGCATTCTTGATTATGTTACATGTTGGTATAAAAAGGCAGCACAGTATATTCAAGGAACTAAAATTGAAGTTGCTTATGTTTCTACAAATTCAATTTGCCAGGGAGAGCAAGTTCCGGTTTTATGGCCGCAATTAATTAATAATTTTAATATAAAAATAAATTTTGCCCATCAGACTTTTAAATGGAGCAATGAAGCAAAAGGAAAAGCAGCCGTCCATTGTGTAATAATCGGTTTCGGATTAAAAAGCAGAAAAATAAAAAAATTATATAATTATATAAATGTTGTAAGTACTCCTGTTGAATCTATTGTAACTCAGATAAATCCATATCTTGTTGATTCAGAAACAATATTTATATTATCAAGAAAAAAACCTCTTTGTGATGTTTCAGAAATGGTTTTTGGTAATATGCCTAATGACGGCGGTAATTTATTATTAACAAGAGAAGAAAAAGACGAAGCCGTAAAAAAAGACCCAAATATAAAAAATTATATCCGATTATTTATGGGAGCAGATGAATTTTTGTATAATATTCCACGGTATTGTATATGGCTGCATGGCGTTTCCCCTGAAAAATATTCTTCTATAATTTTTATTAGGAATCGTTTAAAAGGCGTAAAAGAACATAGGGAAAAAAGCACAAGAGAAGCTACTAATAAATTATCATCAAGCCCGTCAGTATTTGGCGAAATAAGGCAGCCAAAATCAGATTATCTTTTAATTCCCAGAGTAACATCAGAGAGGCGGCAGTATATTCCAATTGGCTTTATTAAAAAGGACGTTATTGCAGGAGATAGAAATTTAATTATTCCTAATGCAACATTGTATGACTTTGGTATTCTTACATCTTCTATTCATAATGCTTGGACAAGACGTGTTTGTGGAAGATTAGAAATGAGGCCAACTTATTCTGCCTCTATAGTATATAATAACTTTCCATGGCCAAAGCCTAATTCCAGGCAAAAAATGTCTATCGAAAATAATGCAAAAGCAGTATTGGATGCAAGAGCAAGATTTCCAAATAGCAGTTTAGCTAATTTATACGATCCATTAACCATGCCACCAGAACTCTTAAAAGCCCACCAGAAACTCGACAAGGCAGTAGAAGCCGCTTATGGAAAAACATTTGAAACAGATGCAGCCCGTGTTGCCCACCTTTTCAATCTGTATCAGCAAATGACAGAAGGGCTGTTTGCAAAAGAAAAAAGAAAAGGTAAAAAAAAGTGATTGGTAAACACCATACGCGCTAACTTTATTAATATTTAACCGCAGAGAACGCAAAGATCGCAAAGTATACAAAGGGAATTCGAGGATTTTTGTACTAAAACTTTGCGCCGCATCGAAGATGCGACTTAGCGTACTTTGCGGTTTAAAAAGTTTAAGTTAGCGCAATTGGCGCAAAACCCCTTATAAATTAAATTTAAAAAACATTACATCGCCGTCTCGGACAATGTACTCTTTTCCTTCCAGGCGCATTTTTCCGGCTGTTTTTATTTTAGCTTCGCTTCCGTATTGAAAAATGTCATCGCAGGAATAAACTTCTGCCTTGATAAAGCCTCTTTCGAAATCCGTGTGAATTGCTCTGGCGGCTTTTGGGGCTGTATCCCCGATATGAATTGTCCATGCCCTGCATTCATCTTCGCCTGTGGTAAAAAAGGTCTGAAGCCCCAACAGCTTGTACGCGCTGTGAATAAGGGCGGAAAGCCCTGATTCTTTTAAACCAAGTTCTTCAAGAAAAGCAAGTTTTTCGTTTGGGTCTTTTATGTCGGAAAGTTCCGCTTCAAATTTTCCGCAGATACAGACCGCTTCCGAGCCTTCCGCTTCTGCCTGTTTTTTAACGGCCTTGATAAAATCATTGCCTATTCCGTTAGATGTAAAAGATTTAATTCCGTCTTCGTCAACATTGCAAACATACAACTGAGGCTTGGCTGTAATAAAATGGCAGTCATAGACAGCGGCTTTTTCTTCATCGTTTAAGGCTGCCTGGCGTACCGGCCTGCCGTCTTGAAGCAGGGGTTCAATTTTATCCAAAACAGAAAGGACAAGTTCTGTAATTTTTTTCTCTGCCGGATTTTTAAGGTTTTTTTCCGCCCTTTCGCGCCGCTTTGCCAAAGTGTCAAGGTCGGCAAGGGCAAGTTCTATATTGATGGTTTCAATATCAGATGCCGGATCGATTTTATTGTTTATATGCAAAATGTCCGGGTTTTCAAAACAACGGACTATATGCGCTATAACGCCGACCTCGCGGATTCTGGAAAGAAACTGGTTTCCAAGCCCCTCCCCTCTTGACGCCCCTTTTACAAGCCCGGCAATGTCAACAAATTCCACCGAAGCGGGAATCGTTTTTTTCGGTTTAAAAATATCGCTAAGTTTAGCCAGCCTGGTATCCGGCACGTCGACAATTCCTATATTAGGATTTACTGTGCTAAAAAGATAATTTACAGTTTCTGTCACAGTGGAAGTTAAGGCTGAAAAAATTGTGGTTTTGCCGATATTCGGCAGGCCGACAATTCCGCAGTTTATTGCCATACTGTTTCCCGGTATATTTCTCTGTTCATTATGGACAGAATTAAAATGCTGTTCACCGGCAGCCTGTAAGGGACGGTAATTGCGCCGCCGGAAAAATCAACGGCAAGCAACAGTTTTTTTTCGCCTTCAGGGGTTTCGGCTTCAAGCCTTAGCGGCAGAGGGTTTTGGAACCTTACTGTGTTATGCGTAAAAAGTTTAAAAACTTCATCTTCCTTAAGGTCTGTCGGCGGGCTTAAAACAAGATTTACAACGGTATCTGCGGAAATATTTTCGCCTTCTTGAGGATTCTGTGAAACAACTATTTCCCCCTGTTCGTTTGCCTCCAGTCTAAAGTTAAACGCAATACCTGTTTTGCCTATCAAATCCAGCGCCGCATCCAACTTAAGGCCGGTAAACTGCGGAACAGTTTTTAAAGTAATGTCCTGGCCGCGGCTTACAATAAATTCCATGCTTGTCGGGCCGAATATTTCTATTGCAGCTTCAGGTTTTTGCCTTAGAATTGTTCCCGAAATTTCTGTGGAAAATTCGTATATTATCGGCTCTTTTATTGTTAAAAGGGAGTTTCCCAAAGCGTCTGTAAAAGACACTAAATCTTTCTGGACATCTTCGATTTTTCTTCCAATATAATTTTCAACATGATGGCGTATCGGCCCCTGGCTTACAACTAGATCAATCTGCCGCCCGGCCTTAACGAATGTTCCCGCCTTTGGTTTCTGCTCCAGAACATAGCCCTTGTCCTGCAAAGATTGCGTTTGACGAAGCTGTATGCGCGGCCATAATTCCTTTTCCTGTAATTTCACAAGAGCTTCTGTAATTTCTTTTCTCTGTACATCAGGAACCATAACCTGCTCTTCCCCTCTGAATATAAATGAAAAGAAGGATACCGAAATAACAACAAGAAAAATCATAAACCCTATAGACATTATAAAAAAATTTTTTGTATTGCCTGTCTTTTTTGCCATTTTTATACTCCTAACTGTGCGCCAATAAAATTTTTTGCTCCGTTAATAAAATCTTTCCAATTCAGAGCCTTTTTGTTTTTGTACTGAAGTTCCACCGCTGCCAGTACTCCATTTCCAGTTTGTATCAGTATACCTTTATCTTTATCTTTACCCAAGACCTGGCCCGGGGAAGCTTTTTCGGCATTTTCAAGCGCAAAGGCTTTTAAAATAAAAACCTGCAAGCCCCCGTGCATAGTCCATGATAAAGGCCAGGGATTAAAAGCCCTTATCCTTGCATCAATTTCTACTGCACTCTGCATCCAGTTTATTATACCATTTTCTTTAACAATAAGTGAACAGTAAGATGCGGCACTTTCGTCTTGTGCTTTTGGTTCCAATGTCCCTTCGGCAATACCTTTGAGCGCCAACGGTAAAATTTCAGCGGCTTTTTTTGATACAATTTCGCTCAGGCTTGTTGTTGTTTCCCGCCCGTCAAGCGGAATAGTTGTCTGAAATAAAATATCCCCGCAGTCCATTTTTTCTGCCATGCGCTGAATTGTAATGCCGGTTACGGTTTCACGGTTGATGATTGCCGCCGGAATTGGCGATGGCCCCCTGTATTTGGGCAGAAGGCTTGGATGGATATTGATTCCGCCCAGGGGAAATAAAGAAAGGAATTTCGGGCCGAAAATTTTTCCGTAGGCAAACGATACTAAAAGATCAGGCTTTAGAGCCGCTACCTGCTCGCGGGCGGCATTATCAAGATTATCCGGTTTTAAGACAGGGATTGATAAAGAACTGTTTTTTTGGACAGCATCCGCACATTCGGTTGGCTCATGTTTACTGCTTCGGCCTTTCGGGCTGTCGGGATTCGTAAGCAGCCCTGCAAGTTCAAAATTATTTTCTTTGCTGTCCTGGTTTAACAAAAATTCAAGCGCAGGGACAGCAATAGACGGGCTTGCGGCAAATAAAATTCTCATCTATTTTTTAAACCGTTTGGCAATTTTATTTAAAATTTTATTTCTTTTTATCTCGGAAAGATGATCAATGAACAAGATGCCTTCAAGGTGATCGTATTCATGAAGAATAACACGGGCAAGAAGATCATCGGCTTCTACTGTAAAGGACTGTCCTTTTTCATTCCATGCCTGCACCTTGATAAATTTTGGCCGTATAATATTTGCCCAAACGCCGGGAATGGAAAGACAGCCTTCTTCGTATTTTACAGTTTCAAGCGAAGTTTCAATTATGCTTGGATTAATATACACGCTGGGAATATTTTTTCCGATATTAACAACAAAAATCCGCCGCATAATTCCAATTTGAGGGCCGGCAAGCCCGATGCCTCTTCCCATACAAACAATATCAAGCATATTTTGCACAGTTTTCGACAGCGATTTTATTTCGCCTTTAATATTGATTACAGGTGCGGCTTTTTCACGAAGAAGATCGTTGCCTAAAGTAAGAATTTCCATTCTATTCTTTTTCTCTATTCTTTTTCGACTGTATCCGCAGCTTTATTTGAATCTTCGGATTTTGCTTCTGCCCTATCCTTAATGTCTGCAATACCGATAAATAATGCTATTAAACCGATTAGGACAGCCAAAACAGGGGCCCCGCCGCGTAAAAATTTTAAAACATCCTCGCCCCAGGAAAGCCCAAAACCAAGCTGCTCAGCCGGAAGAATTGCAAAGGTTGCGGCTGCCAAGATTATTAATCCGATAATTAAAGATTTCATTTTCCCTCCAGGATTTTATCTTTCTGATTTTCGTCTTATAATTATAACCGAAAAGGCTGCAATTATAAAAGCCATTCTCAATGAAGGCAGCAATAATTCCGTAAATTCACCGGATATTATTTGCATTTTTCTTAAAATAAAAAAAACAATCTCGATGTATGCAACGATGATTGAAATAAATAAAAATATCCAGGCAATATCTTTTGTTTTTGACCAGATCATAATAGCCAAAAAAACAGCCGCAGCGCCTAAAACCAACTGGCTGCCGATAAGTATTGTTTGTTCAATATTCATAATTATATCATTGTATTTAAAATTTCCCTCCATTGCAAGCCAAATACAAGGCTATTTCTCCAGCAGGTACAGGTATTCGGTAAGGTGAATGGCGCGGTTCCCATTAACAGCCAGATTTGCAAGGTTACGGCAGCCGCGAAATGTATTGTACGATGTTTCCAGTATCTGTACCTTTCCTATTTTATTTAACATAGCTTTCATTTCATCAAGAGAAATAAACCCTTCTGAGTTGAATGAAATAAGAATATATTTTGCTTTGATATTCTCTGCCAGTTCCGACAATGCGGAATAAGCGTGCTGTTTTTTGTTATACGCAGAACGGTTCCAGTTATTCGGTATTCCGGACACATTGCTTATCTCTTTTGGTCTTTTATTTTCAAGTATCAGATTTAGCATAAAATAATTTGAACCGTAAGGGTGCTGATTATAAGGCGGATCCAAATAAGCCAAATCTGCTTCCGGCAGTTCTTTTACTATTTGGTTTGAATCTCCGTTGTATACAGTATAATTACAGTTAAAATTACTAAAAACAGGAAAAGGCAAAACAATATCCCCTTTAATGCGAAAAAGCGCATCGCTGTTACTGCCGCCAAATTGCCCAAGCCCGGTTTCTTTGTTTTTATGAAATCCTTTAAATACACCGGAAGTATTTGCGTGAATAGACGCTTTTGCGATTAAGGGGGCAAGAAAATATTTTTGATATTGCAATGGAACAGATTCAATTAAACCGCGCATTGTGTCAATATACATTGCATTTCTGCGTGTGTAAAAAACCCGCTCGTCTTTTTTAATATTATTATCGTTTTTTGGAGAATATAGTTCGGTAATTATTCCTTCTTCCAATGGATTGTTTTCAATGTTTGCAAGGAGTTCATTGTAAAAATTATTTAAAACCGTCATGTTTATTTCGTCTTTATTTGATAAATAACATTCACCGGTAACAGCGGCATATTTTTCCAAATCATTAACAAAAAGAGAATTTGAAAACTGCTTGCAATGACGGGCCACAATGCCTGAACCGGTAAAAACATCAAAGATATCCAATTTTTCTTTATTTAGACGTTGTTGTACGGTTTGAATGCCTTTTGTTATAAAATCCAAAAGAGCCCTTTTATTCCCTATGTATGTAATTATTTGCTGTGTCAAAAAGTCAGGGTTTTCAAATTCAGGCATATAAAGTATTATACTATATGATTGATATTGGCGTTAACCTGATGAACCCCTCTTTTGACCATGACCGTCAGGCTGTGCTTGCGGCGGCGCAAAATGCAGGCGTAAAAAAAATGGTCATTACAGGGAGCTGCCTTAAAAGCAGCACGGCGGCGGCGGCTTTTGCAAAAGAAAATTCCTGCTGCAAGGCGACTGCCGGCTTGCATCCGCATAACGCAAAAGACTGGGGCAAAGAAACCGCCGCACAGTTACGGGAACTGCTCCGCCATGAATCTGTTGTTGCCGCCGGCGAATGCGGCCTTGACTACAACAGAAATTTTTCCCCGCCTGCCGCCCAGCGAATTTGTTTCGAAGAGCAGCTTGCCCTGGCGGTGGAATTGCAAAAGCCGGTTTTTCTCCATGAGCGGGATTCTTTTGATGACTTTTTTTCGTTTCTAAAACAGTACCGCCCAAGGCTTAGCGGCGCAGTGGTTCACTGTTTTACAGGCACGGCGGAGCATCTGGAAGCTTACCTTGCCCTTGACTGTTACATAGGCATCACCGGCTGGGTCTGCGATGAAAGGCGGGGAAGCGGCCTTATCCCCCTTTTAAAACAAATTCCCGCCGACAGGCTCCTCCTTGAAACCGATGCCCCGTATCTTTTGCCCCGCAACATGCCTGGGAAAAAAAGCCGCCGCAACGAACCTGCTTTTCTGGCTCACATTGCTGCTTTTGCCGCAAAAATCACAGGCAAAGAACTTGAGGAAATTGCCGCAGAAACATCTGCCAATGCAGAAAGATTATTTACCGGATTATAAGTCGGAGGCTGTCACTCACTGTGTTTTATTGTCAAAATATTTTTGCCGTCTGTGCGCTGGTAATCTATTGAATCTACTATATTCTTAACCATGAACAGGCCCAGCCCTCCAATTTCACGTTCATCCACAGGCAGTGTAATATCAGGGGCGGCAGAGGAAAACGGGTCAAAAGCAATGCCGCTGTCCTCGAATTTTAAGGTGATGGATTTTCCTTTTGCCTCGTCGCTTACAGCAACGTTAATCGTAACATCACCGGTATTAGGATAGTAAGCGTAGTTTGCGATATTGGAAAAAATCTCGTCCACAACCATCCTTATCTGGCTTTGGAATTTCTGGGGGCTGCCCTCAATCGGGGCGTTAATAAAATCCTGAACCGTGTCCATGTTTTCCAGTTTTGCCTCGACAGTAAGCCCCAAGCCTTTATACCGTAAAACCAGCATCGTAATATCATCCGCCTGTTCCGCACCGTCAGCAAATTTTTCCATTTCGCGGTTAATCGACATGGTAAAATCGTTAAGCGGCAAATCGAGGTTGTTGTTTGCGGTTTCAAGCAATAAGGAATTGCCGAATAAGGCTTTTTCATTGTTTTCCGCTTCGGTCACGCCGTCTGTGTAAAGGAACAGTTCATCGCCAGGTTTTAAAGTAATTTCATGCTGACTGAAAAACATATCCTCCAGACTTGCAAGAACGAAAGTGGCCTGGGTTTTAAGCCAGTCGAATTTGCCATTTGAACGAAGCAGGGGAAGGTTATGCCCCGCGTTTACAAAAGTAAATTTTCCGGTGGGTATATCAAGACAGCCTAAAAACGCTGTTACAAACATACCGGCATTGTTATTTTCGCATAACATTTTATTTACAGTTTCAAAAACCGCTTCCGGTTCTTTGCCGGAAAGTACCGTGTTTTTAATAAGCGTTTTTGAAATAACCATGAACAGGGCAGCCGGAACGCCTTTGCCCGAAACATCAGCAATTACTACTCCCAGTGTGCGTTTATTGATAAGAAAAAAATCATAAAAGTCGCCGCCCACTTCTTTTGCCGGCTGCATAACCGCGTATATATCAAATTCGCTGCGTTCGGGGAAAGCCGGAAAGGTGCATGGCAGCATAGAGCCTTGAATATTTGCAGCGACATTTAATTCTGCGCCTATACGTTCTTTTTCGGCCTGTTCCTGTGCAGCCTGTTCGATGGATTTTTTTAAATCAACGGTCATTTTATTGAAGGCCGCAGCCAGTGTGCCAAACTCATCCCTTGTGCGCATCTCGATATGTTTATCCAAATCCCCGCCGCCCAGTTCCGCCACGCCTAAGCTAAGCTTGCGTAATGGCCGGTTGATCATCCGCGACAAAAGATATGCGGCAAGAATCAGCAAAAGAATAAATGAAGAGGCAATAATTACAGTGAATTGGTTGTTGCGTTTTTCGAAAACTGAAATAATTTCGTCTGCAGGTATCTGAACGGTAAAAAGCCAGCCGTTAGTGAACAAACGGCTAAAGGAAATATACTCTATGTCTTCGCTTATGATATAAGCAATGCCAACAGAATCGCTGTCGGTAAAACTAATATCGTTAAACCATGATAAATTATGCAGGGGGTCTCCTGTCATTACAGAACTGCCTTCACGTGTCTTTGTTATTATATAATCATCTTTTGACGAGGCAAGCAGAACAAAACTGCCCGGTGTAGGTTTGATTGTCGACAGCCTGTCCACCATGCTTTGTATTGCCCAATCGACAGTGGATATGCCGACAAGCCGCCTTTCATCATCATAAATACCGGCTCCTACAGTAGTCATTAGAGCGTTGATGCCGGCATCATCATAATAAATCGAAGTCCAAACGGCATCGTAACTTCCGTCAAGCCCCTCTAATATTGTTGTGTACCACATTTGCGTATGGTAATCGTATTCTTCGGTTTCATAGTCTGGTTCATAACGCACTTCCCCTATGGCTTCATCGAAAAAGGCATAATAGCATACCCTTTTTTTGTCTGCATCAAGCGCATAAGGTTCATACCAAATACCGCCGCCCACAGCGGCTCTAAAAGCATTGAAATTTTCTGTCGAAATGGAAATACCAAGTTCGGCAGAGCGTTCCTTTGCCAGATAAAATTGACGGCCTGCCAAGGCAAGGTCAACGGCATTACGTTCCATTTCTGCGATTATTTTCCCTACCGTTTCGCTTTCAAAGGCAACAGTCTCTGACACTTCATCAATACGAAGCTGGCGGTAATTAGCAGTTGCGGATGCTGAATAAACGGCAAATACCGCTGTTATTAAAGAGAAAAAACCCAATACAATTACAAGAATTTTTATTCTTACAGAAATAATCTTACCCTCACTTAACTATAATCAAAAACAATACTTTATTCAATTCCCAGAGCAGGCAAGTATTGCCTGTATTTGATATGGCTTATATAATTAACCATGAATTACAGTAGTACTTTTATCCCTACCCTTAGGGAAGTCCCCGCAGATGCGGTTATCGCAAGCCATATCCTTATGTTCCGCTCCGGCATGATACGCAAACTTGCCAACGGCCTTTTTGCATACCTGCCGCTTGGGCTGCGTTCCTTTCGCAAGGTGGAAAATATTATCCGCCAAGAAATGAATGCAGCAGGCGCTTTGGAAATTAAACCGACAGTGGTTCTCCCCGGCGAAATTTGGAAAGAATCCGGCCGCTGGGATTCTATGGGAGAGGGAATGCTGCGGGTAAAAAACCGCCTTGACAATGATTTTGTCGTATCGCCTACGGCAGAAGAGGCTGTTACCGCAATTGTGCGCGAGGAACTTTCCAGTTACCGCCAGCTTCCCCTGAACCTTTATCAGATTAACACTAAATTCCGTGACGAAATACGCCCACGGTACGGCCTTATGAGGGGGCGTGAATTTATAATGAAAGACGCCTATTCTTTCCACCGCGATGATGAAAGCCTTGATGAAACTTATCAGCGGATGGGCAGGGCCTACCGCCGTATTTTTAAAAGATGCGGCCTTTCTGTGATTCCTGTAAAAGCTGATTCCGGTGCAATGGGCGGCTCAGGCTCGGAAGAATTTATGGTAGAAAGCAATATCGGCGATAATACTTTAATCCTTTGCAAAAAATGCGATTACGCCGCCAATGTTGAAAAAGCCGAATGTGCAGGCGATCATGCCGATCAAACCCAGTCTGCTGAAACCCCGTTATACGAAAAAATTGACACCCCCGGCGTAAAAACCATTGATGAGTTATGCGCATTTCTAAATACAAGCCCGCAAACATTTATCAAAACATTGATCTTCCGTGCCGTAAATGTAGAACTTGATCTTAGCGGGGCCCCGGGCTGCAGCGCATTATCGAAAAATGACAATGCCGTATACCCCGAAGCCTTTTTTGCCGCAGCAATCCGAGGCGACCTTGATGTGAATGAAACAAAACTTGCAGCCCTGCTAAAAGCCGGCGAAGTAAGCCTTGCCTCGGACAGCGATATATTGCGCTTAACAAATGCCCCTGTCGGTTTTGCCGGCCCTGTCGGCCTTAACTCTCTGCCGCTTATTGCAGATCAATCAGTTGTTTTAATGAAAGATGCCGTTACAGGCGCTCTTGCAAAAGACCTGCACTACAGGCATGTCGCCTACGGCCGTGATTTTACAAGTTGGATGACGGGGGATTTACGCACTGTAAAATCAGGCGACATCTGCACGGTCTGCGGCGGTGAACTTTACGAAAAAAAAGGCAATGAACTGGGGCATATTTTTAAACTCGGTTATAAATACACCTCCAGCATGAAGGTCTCTTACCTTGACGAAAACGGCAAGTCGGCCATACCGATTATGGGCTGTTACGGAATCGGCGTTGACCGCACCCTTGCCTCGATCATTGAAGAACACCACGACGAGGCGGGCATTATCTGGCCTGTATCTGTAGCGCCTTACCATGTAATCATTATCCCCATAAAATACGATGCCCAGGTAAAAACCGCAGCCGACCGCCTTGCAACTGAACTTGAAGAGGCAGGCATCGAAGTCCTTTTAGACGACCGCAGCGAACGCCCGGGGGTAAAATTTAACGATGCAGACCTGTTGGGCATCCCCTGGCGGGTAGTTATCGGGGACAAGGGCCTGGCTCAGCCAAGCCCCCAGATTGAAATTAAACGGCGAAGCGAAAAGGAAAGCCGGACTGTAGATTTGGACAAGGCCGCAGAGGAACTTGTACAAAAAATAATGGAAGAATTAAGGAATTAAATTTATGAAAAACAGGGGTCAGGGATCAGGGAACAGGGATCAGGAATCAGGGGTTGTTGTTCGAAGTATTGAAGAGTTAATAAGCAAGCTATTTCATAAATATAGGCATGGCTTCGTTGTATTTCTTTTGCTGCTCCCTGTTATCTGCCCCCTGCTCCCTGTATCTTGCAATTTATTCAATCCGCCGGAGGACGATTACTTTACAAAAATAGAAGATGAAATTGCCTGGGCAAATGCGAGGCATCTTACGGTAACTGTTGCAATGCCGACGGAATGGGGGTCAAGCCCGCAGGCGGGGACAGGCAGATGCTTTGACAATCTGCGGACAAACCAAACCCCGCGCATGGGTTATGATTTTACCGTGCAATTTAACCCCAGCCCTGTTTACGGCGATGCCCGATGGCGCGCTTACAAAACAAGCGATCTGTCGAGGGAAAATGAAAACTGGGCAATCAGCCCGGCGAGTATTGCCGCGGTTTTGAATCGGCTGGACGATAAAGGGAATCTGCTCTATACGCCGTTGTCTGAAGAACAGGTGCAGTTTTCTCCCTACAATATTACGACGGTGACGGCGAATATATCCGATGCCCTTACCATTATTCCCTGGACCATGCCGCAGCCGCGCATCATTGCCAGCAGCCCGCCACTGACTGCCCTAAGCGAATCATATCCTCGCAGCCCAAACCAGGATATTAGGCTGACATTCGCCGCACCTGTTGATACTACCACGCTTAAATTCGGCACAGAAACAATCGAAGTGAACGGAGAAGAAAAAGAAATTGTGTTTATCACTATTACCGGATGGAGTTTTAATTCGAAAAAACCTGTTGAGGGATTTGATACTGTTGAAGGTACGGATATGCAGGAATATTTTTTACCTCCGCACTACGATGATCAAACCAATATTTTAACCCTCCAGTCCAAAGGCAATATTCCTGAAGGGCTTGCCGTTGAGGTTAGGTTGGGAGAAGGGATAAAAAATACAGGCGAAGGTTGGGGCTTAAACGAAGTTGCTTTTTCTTTCCAAACAGGTACGACAACAATGACGATAGACTCATGGCAGGCTGTATATGACAAAGCCGGTTCCCGTATTGATGTACGGTGGAAACTACCGGAAAATACAGGAGATTTACATCCGGTTGCCAGATACCGTTTAAACAACGAGCCCTTTAGGATCATAGCCCTGTCAAGCCCTTATGAGCATTTAAGCATTACCGATGTTTCCGCCATAAACGACGGCTATGTAAGGGACGGCATTGCGGTAAGCGGAATAAACTGGTGTACAATAACGCTTACTCTCGGCGACGATATTACTACAATAAGAATCCTCAATGTGCCGGGTATGAAGGTACAACAAAACTGGAAGGACAAGGAAGGTGAACCTGAACCGGATATTATAGTTGTTGAGATTACCGATGCTCAGGATATGCGGGCAATGCGGGACAAGGTAAATTCCGATGAAAATGATTCAGAGAGGACAGTCTATTCGCTGCTGAACAATATCACTCTTGAGAATTGGATACCCATCGGCACTGCCGTGGAAAGACAGCAATTCAAAGGCCACTTTTACGGTAACGGGTACACGATTACTATCGGGAGTTTTGCCAAAAAGCTTCCCGCATACATGGGCTTGTTTGGCGAGGTAAACAAGGCGGTAATCCGCGACCTCGTTGTGGATTATGACAATATAAGCGTAGAAACTAAAGATGTCGCCCATGTTGGCGGCATTGCGTCTAATGTCAAGGGTGCGGCAGAAATACTCAACAGCATAGTCCGGGGAAACCTTACCGTAACACTTAAAGTTGATGCAGAAAAATACATAGGCGGTATTATAGGGGGGATGGAAAGCAGCGTGGCAATAACAAACTGTTTATCCGCCCTTAATCTTGAGGGGGATGTTACCGGATTAAATGCCGCCAACTACGGCGGCATTGTTGGCATTGTTAGCAGCGGCAGCAGCCATACCGGTATTACAGGAGTTACAGCAAGCGGGGAACTCCGCTTTACCCAGGAACGTGGCTATATGTATGCAGGCGGTGTAGCGGGGCAAACACTTGGTAATACAAATAATATAGATATGGAATTTTCCGGCAGTTTAGCTGTTATAAAAACCGGTACCGGCGCCGATATAGCTCGCATTGGAGGCATTGTGGGATACGCAGTAAGAAACTTTTTTTCGAATTTAAGGGTCCCCGGTTCAATTTCTTTACCTAATGATTTTACATTTAATTTTACATCATTAACTGGAGTCCGCCTCGGCGGTATTGCGGGAGATAGTATGGGAAGTGATATACGAAATTCATGGGTCAGCGGCAATATCAGCGAAGCAATAACAGGCACCGGTTATATCATCTTAGGCGGAATTATCGGGAATTTGCATTCTACAAAGGTAACTAACTGCCGGTATGAGCTGGGTTCACTTCTCTCCAACGGTAACGGCACACTCCGTCTTGGAGGCGGGTTTGGAGATGCAAATAATGGTTCCACCATTACCAACTGCTATTCTGCTGCTGCTCTGCTCAGCGGCACACGAACAAGCTACGCAGTATATGTGGGAGGTCTGATAGGTAATATGTTAATTTCGGATTTAATTAAAAGCTACGCACAGACGGAAGTCCGCGCTTTGTCCGGCTCTGCAATATATGCTGGAGGTCTTATCGGAAATTGGGAGGTTAGTACAGGCAGCCTTGAAATTTCCAAAAGTTACGCTACCGGAAATGTAAGTGCTACCGGTTCATCTACTAGCGGTTTTGATATTACTGCAGGCGGGCTTATAGGAAGAATAAACAAAACCAATAATGGCACCTTGACCTTGAGTAATTCCTATGCGCTAGGTAATGTCAGCGCTGAGCAGCGCGTATTGGGTACTAACCCTGTTCATGCAGGAGGTCTCGTGGGTCTTGCCACAACCAATAATAATGTAAACCGGCATATAATCATAAGACACACTTTTGCCCGAGGTACGGTCTCCGCCAAATCTGCCGGTACCGGCACTGTGTATGCAGGCGGCCTTGTTGGGCAATTTACTACCAACGCTGAAGATGAAGAAAGCGCTTTGCACAACAATGCTGCTTTGGGCTCAAGCGTTACGGCAATGGGCGGTGCCGCCGACGATACCTACCGCAGGGCGGGACGAATCTTCGGCGATTCCAATACCGAAAATGACTTTAACTATGCACTGGAAACCATGTTTGTCGGCACGGCTGCGGTATATACCAATAACCCATATCCGCTTTTTAACGATGATGCATCTCCTGATAAAACCATTACTGGCAAAGACGGCGATAGCAGAACTTTTAATGAATTTTCCAGATCGACCAACTCCGCATGGGTAAATCCTGATCTTCTTAACTTTGTCAGCCAGACAGGAGTATGGAATACTTTCAACATGGGACGGGGTTATCCGCTGCTGAATAAGCTTGAAGGGCAGTGGTAGTGGTTAGTGGTTAGGAGGTAGTGGGTAATGGGTGACATTTATACTGGTCGTTGACATTTCTCACTTCTATGGCTTGACTAACTGTTGGAAATATGCGATATTTAAGATAGGCGGTAGCCGAAAGCCGTGATATTGAGGTCGGTACACCCGAAAGGGCTAGCTGGAATTCCCATTATCGCGGTTTTTTTATATTTCGATACCGTTTGCTCCGTAATAATATGCAAAGTATCTGTTTGGTTGTTTTTTAACAATAAGACGAACATGGTAATCTTTTCCATCAATTCTACAGTAATTTTCAAATTCACTAACGCTTTCAATGCCGGGAGTATTTTTTGTATCTTTCCCTGTTGTAACTAATGTTGCAGTTTCTATCATAATATCCAATAATTGAATTACTAGAATTCTAGGACGGGTACGTGATTTTTTCCACCATTCCCTTATAACTCTTGTAGTTACATCTATCTTCCATTTTGTATCATTATTTAGTAAAACCAAAACAGGTTCCTTGATAAATTCCTGATAAGCGTATTTTGTATATTTGTTTTTCAGTTGTTTAATTTCGAGTTTTTTATCTTCCTCTGTTTCCCAAATTTCAGGGATTTGATCTGCCTCATCGAAACCGTTAGCCATAAAAATAATTATACAGGAAAAGTAGAAAAAGGTAATACATGTGCCTTTGTGCCTGACTACTTAATCTCTGATTTAGTAGTCAGGTGAATGTGAGATATTCGGGAATGAAGTTATAGACATGTCACTTTTTTCCATGTAACTTTTTTCCATTGCTTTTTTTTAAGTTTTATTGTACATTGAAAGCTAAGGAGCTTTCAATGGGAAAGATAAAAGTTTCATTTGTGAATATGTTTATGCTGTCGGCCTTGGGGCTGCTTTTTTTATTGGCAGGATGCCCATGGGTCCGGGTGATTCCGGCATTGTTCTGCGTTACTATACGGTAGAATATGATGCCAACGGCGGCGAAGGCAAAATGGAAAGTTCCTCTTTTGCAATCGGCTTTTGGGACAGGCTGCGCGCAAATTCTTTTACCAAAGACGGCTTTATTTTTACCGGCTGGAGCGTTTCTCCGAACGGGTCGCCAGAGTACGCCGACAGGGATTTTGTCCGCGACCTGAGCACGGCTCCCAATGACACTGTAAGGCTCTATGCAGTGTGGGGGCCGCCCAATTCCTACACAGTGTCGTATAACGCAGCCGGAAGCGAAGGGTTTATGCCGCCTAGCGTGTTTATTCTAGGACAGATCTACGAGCTAGCCGCCAATGTTTTTACCCGCACCGGCTATACCTTTGAGGGCTGGGCTGTAGAGGTAGGCGGCCCTGTGGTGTATGAAGATAAAGCGGTTGTATATAGCTTGTCTATGGTTGCAGGGAGAACGGTTTATCTTCACGCGGTTTGGAGAGCCATTCCTTACACAGTTTTCTATGATGCTAATGGCGGGGAAGGGGAAATGGAAGAATCCGGCTTTATATACGGCGTATTGCAAAGTTTAAGGAGTAATAATTTTACTCGTACACATTATATATTTTATGGATGGTCAACATTGCGGGATGGCGATGTTGAATATTCGGATCAAGAGAATTTTCGATACTATGTTCCAACGGAAGAAAGAACTCTTACGCTGTATGCAGTTTGGCGTTTAACCTACGCGGTAGTTTTGAATGCAAATGATGGAAGTGAAACAACAGTAGATATGATTTTTGTTTACGACGAACCGCAAGCATTGCAAACAAATCCTTTTACCAACGGCGTATATACTTTTGCAGGATGGGCAATATCTCCAGAAGGAGCAGTGGAATTCTATGATGAACAGATGATAGAAGATAACTTATGCGATGAAGCCGGAGGGGTAATAAACCTGTACGCAGTATGGCGTATAGCAGTCTTTTTTAATGCAGATAACGGCAGCCCAATCATAACCGTATATCTTGATTTAGGTGAAAAAGCAATACTGCCAGCAGAGCCGAATAAAACACATCCGACAGAATCCGGCTTATACGCAGGAACCAATTTAATTTTCAATTACACCTTTGCCGGTTGGTATAATGGCGATTCTACGTGGAACTTTAACGATCCGGTGACAGAGAGCCTTACTCTTAATGCAAAATGGACAGGCGGAACACCAGCCATAAACCTTGACACGACATCCGGCACCACCATAGTTGATAAGGCGCTAAACTATGTCAATGTAAACTCTAATGCTTCCGAATACACCCTGTTGCTGTTCGAGGATATTATGCTTGACGGTTCTACTTCCCGTGGTTTGAACCAATCAAATGCAAGGCTGACTATTATTGGGTTGTATTCAGAGCGGAAGATAGGTCTGCTCCCAACTATTGGCAGAATCTTTACCATTGGCTCAAGCGGCCATACCGGTATTAACATGATACTAGGAGACAATATTACACTAGTAGGGCGCAGCAATAATTCTCTTGGCGTAGTACAAGTGCAAAACAATGCCAACTTAATAATGAAGGGCAATTCAAATATAACCGGTAATGTGAGTTCTTCCTACAGTGTGCGTATTGAAGGAGGTATTTTCTCTATGTATGACAGTGCTGTCATATCCAGTAATGGTTATGGGGTGAGCGTTGGTTATCAAGGCAGCTTTATCATGTATGACAAATCTTCGGTGTCCGGCAATTCAACCGGAGTATTAAATGGAGGAAATTTCACAATGCGAGGCAATGCATCAATATA
>Ga0099364_10000987_pt1 | contig 47868 bp, 39 predicted proteins | sample TergutTh196P3_FD_73070 | JGI IMG/M metagenome (GOLD analysis project Ga0099364, IMG submission 73070) | Microcerotermes parvus P3 segment gut microbial communities from Pointe-Noire, Republic of the Congo - Th196 P3 | ecosystem: Host-associated > Arthropoda: Insects > Digestive system > Gut ...
CTGCGCCATAGAACCATATATTGGTGATTCCGGTACGCGCCAGCGTAAAATCTGCTTCCAGCAGATAAGTTATTTCATCCAATCCTATCTGAAACGGATTAATACCGCCTGTTGTGCAGACTTTGTCGTTTTGGTGGCAGTCCACCAAATGCCATCTGGTTTTGGTTGACCCGCTATCAGCAATTAAACGCATCATTCTCAATTCTCAATTTTCAATTCTCAATTCTTTTCTAATTACTTCGTCGCCCAATTGCGTCAGGTAAGAACGCTGTGACGGTCGGGCTTTTCCGTTTTCATCCATAAAACCCAATTTACCTTGAGTTTTCAGGTATTGATGTGCGGCAATCAGGCAGGCGCCTTCGTAATTCACCTGTTGGAGGAAGTCGGGTAAGGGCTGGTTGCCGCTGCAACGGGGCGTCAGCGGGGTTAATCCGGGCGCATTGTGTTCGGTGCCAAATGTTACGGCAAACCCTTTTTCGCAGAAATAGCGGACAAAAGGTTCCAACATTTCTAACTTGTTGCGTTGCGGTATCAGTTCGATGCAGTAGATATTCCAATCCACCAAACTTTTATGGAGACTTTCTCTGAGGGCTTCAAATTCGGTCATTTTACCCGAAGCGTCGTCGAGCAGTACCGGATAACAGGGTATCCCGCCGGCTTCGATGATGATTCTACGCGCAGATTCTATGGAGAGGAACGCTTTTTCATCTTCGGGCACAAATGCCTTTTTCCCTGCTTTCAAGAGGTTGTTGCGTATTTCGTTTTCCACTGCGGCGGCATCGTTGATGTTCACTGCGGAAGGCGTTCCGTCATAAATCTTTTGCAGGGTTTCGCTGCGTTGCGCGTCATCCGGATAGCGTTCAAAAATGGCATGACGCAAGGCTTGAGCGATGTGGCGTTCGCGCACCAGCAAGCGGGCAAAACGTCGATGGACTTCTTCATAGGTCAACACAAAATTCAACCCCTTTTCTATCAGCAAAACATCTAATTTTTCAAGCATTTCCACTATTTGACGCTGACTTTCGTATCTGACGTTTTCGAGCATTTTCAGTTCTTTGCCCTTCAAATCCGAAGGATAATTCAATCCCTTGCCACAGAGGTAAGTACGTCCCGGATTATTGGGATCGTTCACGCGAATACCTTTTTCCTGTAAATCTTTCGAGAGCGCAATAAACTCGATGTTGTACAGCGGAAAAACTCTGTATTTACGCGCCAATTCGGTAAATTCATCGTAACCCTCAGTGACATAAAAATCGTTGATGCCTAATACTTTAATATCTTCGTTCACAGCCATTTCAAAAGCCTGTTCCAATCCGGTAAACGAACTGAACGAATAGGGACTGTGGATATGGGCGTTTACAAGGAAATAATTCGTCATTGCAACGCCTGATATACCGTGTTCAGGAACAATTCCCAAATTTTTGTATCGGGTATACGGTTGGTATACAAAAGGATGATCAATCCTTCTTTGGGGTCAATCAGATAATCGGTGTTGTACATGCCGCCCCATTGCAGCGAACCGGGCGACACCATCTGCGTGAAGTTGGATATTCCTTTGCGTTCGGTTTCCTTTTCGGGATAGATTTCAAAACCCAGTCCAAAGTGGAAGTCAGGTCCACCGTTGTTGGGATGCGGCAGTTGGTCAACGCTCATCATCTCGATGGTGCGACGTCCGAGTACGCGATTTCCGTTGAAGACGCCTCCATTCAGAATCATCTGGCAAAAACGGGCATAATCTTCGATGGTTCCGTACAAGCCTGTGCCGGCTTGACAATAGCGGGTATCGTTCTGGAAAGGGTTGCGCCCTACTCCACTCCACACGTCGGGCGTTGCCACCAATTTACCGTCTCTTTCGTTGTAGGCGGTGACTAAGCGTTCGCGGTATTTTTCGGGATAATACCAATCTGTGTCTATCATTCCCAACGGCGTCAGGATAGTTTCCTTCACGTAATCGCGCAGGGGCTTACCGGAAAAATATTCTACCAAATAACCGCAGACGTCCGAAGCGGGGTGGTAATTCCATTCGGTTCCGGGGTCGAACGCCAGGGGATACTGTACCAGCGCTTTTACTTCTTCGGCAAGGGTGTCATACGGTTTATTGTCGCGTTGCCTCATGTGGTTCCGTGCGAGTGTCTGCAAATCGCGATTACCCCCGATACCCGAACTGTGGCTCAGCAGGTGGCGGATGGTGAGCGGCGAAGCAACGCGGCGGGTGGTATATGTTCCGTCGGGGTTCAATTTTTCCAAAACCTGATCGGTACATTCGGGGATGAATTTTGACACGGGATCATCAATTTGAAATTTTCCCTGCTCGAACAGGGTCATCAACGCTACCGAAGTTACTGCTTTGGTTTGCGAATAATTACGGAACAGATCGTCCTTTTCTAAGGCTTTCCCGCTTTCTATGTCGCTCCAGCCAAAGGCTTTATTATGGAACACTACGCCGTTTTTAGCCACAAATGTCAGCGCATGGGGGATGATTCCCTTGTCGACGTAGTCCTGAAGCAATTGGTCGATATACGCCAAGCGGTCGGACGAAATTTTTAACGTTTGCGGAACTGTTGCCGGATAATCGAAATTTTGCGGTTTGGGCTGCTCCATCGGCGAACAGCCAACAAACAATACGATGATTGAAATGATGGTTAATGCTTTCATAATGATTTATTTTATAGCTTTGATTGATGATTTAACTTTGTTGACCATTTCCATTTGTACATCCATTCCCTGCACTGAAACAGTTCCTTTGATGTTTTGCGTCACGTCGCCCGTTACGGGCAAGCCTGTTCCGGCTTCGACAACGATGGCGCCGGTTTGCGTACCTGCGAGTTTACCTTCCATTCCTGCGCTCGGCTCCATCGCCATAGTACCTTCCACGACAACGGTAGCCATGTTTCTGTTGACGTTTTTCAAGGTATACTTCGTTTTGAAATCGGTATTCATATTGTTTACCGGCATGACGTTTTCCTTTGTCCAACTGTTGCCCGCCCTTACAGGCTCGTCGGGATAAATCTTAAAGGCTTGTTCAAACGAGTTTTTCATAGACAGTTCGCTGAACTGCTGTTTCACCTGCACTGCCATCTGCGCGGCTATCTGACCATCGGAGGCAACAGCGCTGCTCATGTTTTCGGCAATAGCGTCCATACCGGTAACGGATACCACCGAACCGTCGGGCGCAAAGGTCATCATGATGGATGAACCCAACATTCCTTTGAGCATTTTTCCAAAAAGATTATCCATATCTGAAGGATTTTCTATTGGATTTTTCGAATCGAAACCCATTCTCATCATAGGGCTTGAGATGATGTAGGTGATTTCCTGAAAGGTAAACTGCACCTTAATTTCTTCCGGCGTTTTGTCCATGATTTCCATTAAATACATGGAACTCGTTTCCATTTCCACAGGAATTTCCTGCCCCATAACGTTTTGTTTGATACTCGATAACATCTCTTGCTGGTACTCATATTTTGTTCCCGTTTCGGGATTAAACGACAGTTTTACCTGCGCAGATGCAAGCGTTAAAGCCATCATGAGGAACAAGCCAGCAAATACTAATCTTTTTATTTTCATGGTTTTATCTGTTTTATGATGATGAAAATTGTTTTGTCGCTGCAAAGGTATCATTATTTTGGAGTTTTTAAAGAATTTTTCCAAAAATGTATTTTTTTTTTGGTTTTAAAAAAAAGGGCTTACCTTTGCGCCGTTTTTTGAATGATTCGCTAGCTCAGCCGGTAGAGCACATCCCTTTTAAGGATGGGGTCCTGGGTTCGAATCCCAGGCGAATCACCTACCATTTTTTTCAAGCCCCTGCAAGTCAATAGACTGTAGGGGTTTTTTCCAATTTTATTTTTTGAACGTATTTTTGAAAAATGAAATAACAAAACAATGAGGTTGAAAATAAGGTTTTATTTGTAGAAATTGCGACATGTTAATTATTCCTATCAACATTGAAAACGCTTGATTTTTCAGAATACAGGTCAGGAGTTCTACAAGATTGAAGTCAATCAAAGCAATTTTCCTCCAAGCAGCACGGCAGCGATTGACAAATACATGATCAATCCCGTAACATCCACAAGCGTTGCTACGAAAGGCGCAGACGCCGTTGCAGGATCGAAGCCCATTCTTTTGAGTACAAGCGGTATCATTGATCCGGTTAATGTTCCCCAAAGAACAACGAAAACCACCGCCAACGATACGGTTATGCCTATCCATATCCAGAACTCGCCATAATCGGAGATGCCAAATTTTTGCCACACTACTATTCTGATTAAACCTATGAAGGCAAGCATCGAGCCTAAAAGCAAACCGGAAAATATTTCCTTGCGCATGACATACCACCAGTTTTTAATTGTCAATTCGCCCAGCGCAAGGGCGCGAATAATAAGACTTGCCGCCTGCGAACCGGAATTGCCGCCGCTCGAAATAATTAAAGGAATAAAAAAGGCAAGTACAATGGCTTTCGACATTTCCTCTTCAAAATAGGTCATTGCCGATGCGGTGAGCATTTGCCCAAAGAAAAGAATGACAAGCCATCCGGAGCGTTTTTTTACCATTTCGAACAACGAAGTTTTCGTGTACGACAAATCCAATCCTTCGGTACCCCCGAATTTCTGGAAGTCTTCGGTAGCTTCTTCTTCGAGTACGTCCATCACGTCGTCGATGGTGACAATCCCCAGCAGCGTCCCGTCGGTATCGGTTACAGGCAGTGCTATCCTGTCGTTGTCCTGAAACACTTTGACGGCAACCTCCTTGTCGTCATACGCGTTCAGCGATACGAAGCGGTTGTCGCTGATTTCGCCGATGGTCTGTTCGGGCGACGCCAAGATGATTTCCTTAATGCGAATATCATCAATCAGTTTCCATTGGCTGTCTACGATGTAGATCACATTCAGCGTTTCGGAATCGTGACCGAATTTTCTGATATGGTCTAACGCCTGTTGTACGGTGAAATGCGGTTTGACGGCAACGTATTCGGGCGTCATCAAACGACCGATGGTGTCTTTGGGATAGCCCAGCAGACGGGTAGCAATTTCTCGTTCATCAACCGAAAGCATCTGCATCAGCCGCTGGCTCACATTGCCCGGCAATTCTTCAAAAAACGCAGTACGGTCGTCGGGGTCTAAATCGTTGAGCAAGCCCGTCAGTTGCGACACATTGCCCGCAATACCTTCAATGATACCCTCTTGCTCGTCGTGCGACAGATGTTGGAATATCTCTTTCGCCGATTCGCGCGAAAGAATACGAAACAATACAATCTGCATCTCTTTCGGAAGCGATTCTATCAATTCGGCAATTTGGAACGGCTCTAAAGTGTTCAGTTCCTGTTTTAAGGTCATCCAGCTTCTCTTTTCTATCAACTGCCGGATAAAGTCTTTGATTTCGTTCATGATGCAATCTCCTTAGATTTTTAGCCCGCAAGGAAACTGCATACCAGCCCTTACGGAAAGTTTGACATTTTCTTTTTACTGCAACTCGGATAAGGACCGTCGTCCATAACTATTTAATTTTAAATGGTTTGAAACTTGAAACAAAATCATCGTGGAACGATTTTGATTTTTTTTGCAAAAGTACATATTTTTCTTTTACCTTTGCCCCAATCATAAAAATAAAAAAAGTGGAAAGGATTACCGAGCAACCGTCAAAATATCGTCATCTGGAAAAAATGTCTGTGGATGAATTGATTACCAATATCAATAAAGAAGATCAACTTGTGGCGCTTGCCATCGAAGAGCAGCTTCCTCAAATCAACAAAATGATCACCGCAATTGAGGAAAAATTAAAAGCCGGCGGCAGAATGTTTTATTTGGGATGCGGCAGCGGGGGCAGGCTTTCCGTATTGGATAAAGTAGAATTACCCAACACCTACGGAATAGAAAAAGGCGTCATCAACGTGATTCTTGCAGGCGGCGAAGAAAATTTGGTCTTGGCGCTCGAAGAAATGGAAGATGACGAAGAGGATGCCTGGAATCAGATGCAGGCGTTCCAAGTTACGGATAAAGACTTCATCATCGGCATATCAGCCAGCGGAACAACCCCTTTCGTCTTAGCCGGTTTACGAAAATGCAAAGAAAATAACATCCCCTGCGGCTGTATTGTCGGTAATCCGGATTCGCCCATAGCCGCTGCTGCCGATTATCCTGTAGAGGTGGTCACCGGACCCGAATTTGTGACGGGCAGCACGCGCATGAAATGCGGCACCGTTCAAAAAATGCTTTTCGACATGATCAGCACAACAGTATTGATTCGTCTGGGACGGGTTGAAGACAATCGCATGGTGAATTGCCGACTGATCAACAACAAGGTGGTAGACCGTTCGGTAAAAATGCTCATGGAAAAGAAAGGATTGACCAATTACGAGCAAGCCAAAGAGTTGATTTTAAAGTATGGTAATGTGAAGAAAGTGATGAATTATTTAGAATCTTTAAACCAATCGTAAATTTCTTTTTTAACAATAAATAATATGGAACAAATAAACAGACGAAAATTTATAGGAGTCGCTGCCGCCGCAGGGGCGGGAATAGCGCTGGCTCCTAAAATGGCGTTAGGCGGCGTCAAAAAATTCACGCCCTTCATGTTGAGCGATACAGACCGCCCTGCGTTACTGGGCGGACCTAAGGCTTTTGCGGGCAAATTTCCCGGATGGCCCGTGTATGACGGTTCGGAAGAACAGGCTTTGATTGACGTCATCAAAACGAACAGATGGGGGCGCCTCGATGGCAGGTTCACCACACAGTTCGAGGAAGAATACGCGCAAATGATGGGTATGAAGCACAGCCTTGCCGTTGCCAACGGTACAACCGCTCTGTATACCATGATGGGCGCTATTGGCGTAGGTCCGGGCGACGAGGTGATTATTCCGGTATACACCTTTGTGGCTACCTACAACGTGGTGGTACTCAACTATGCGTTGCCGATATTGGTTGATACCGATATAGATACATTCCAAATTGACCCGCAAAAATTGGAACAAGCCATCAGTCCGGCTACAAAAGTGTTGATGCCGGTACACATGGGCGGAATACCCTGTAACCTCGACAGTATCATGGCTACGGCGCAAAAACACAAACTGCCGGTGATTGAGGACGCTTGCCAAGCGCCGGGATCGGAATGGCGCGGTAAAAAAGTAGGCGCATACGGAATTGGCGGCGCATTCAGCTTCCAGTCCACCAAAAACCTCAACTGCGGCGAAGGCGGCGCTATCATCACTAACGATGAAGACCTTATCAATGATTGTTACGCATTCCATAACCAAGGAATGGGACGTTCGCGGAGCGGCTATACGCCGGGCGATAGAGGCACGCGCGCATCCAACGGTCGTATCACCGAATGGCAGGCAAACATCCTTCGGGCGCAATTAGCCCGTCTGCAGGCGCTGGACAAAAGAAGAAGCCAGAATATCGCATACCTGAACAATCTTTTCAGCGAAATACCCGGTATTACGCCCGCCAAACTGTACGAAGGAACTACCAACGTGTCCTACCATCTGTACATGTTTCGTTACGACAAATCGCATTTTGCCGGAATGAGCCGCGACCGCTTCATACAGGCGTTGAGCGCCGAAGGCGTTGAAGCATGGATAGGTTACGGCGATTTGAACAGAAGTCCATATGTGATGGGATTGGCTAATAACAAGCATTACCTGAAGATATACGGCGAAAAAACCATGAAAGAATGGGTCGAACGGAATCATTGTCCGCAAAACGACAAGCTCACCAGCGAAGAATCGCTCTGGTTCGGGCAAACCATGTTTCTCGGTTCAACGCGCGATATGGACCTGATAGCCGAAGCGGTACGTAAAATTCAAACAAATGCCAGTCAACTGAGCAAATAATCTTAAAAAAATGATCACCATGATATTGAATAACCAAAACGACAAACCCGCCTTATTGGGCGGTACAAGAACTTTCGAGGGAAGATTTCCTTCATGGCCAATTTATGACCGTACAGAAGAACAGGCATTGATTGAAGTATTGCGTAGCGACAAATGGGGGCGCTTGGACGGAGATGTAACCGCAAAATTTGAAGCCGAATTTGCCAAATATATGGGGATGAAACATGCGCTTGGCACCTCCGGCGGAACAACCGCCTTGTCCAGCATGTTGGGCGCGCTTGAGGTAGGACCCGGCGACGAGGTAATTATTCCCGCATACACCTTTGTAGCGACTTACAACGTAGTGGTACTCAATTACGCTTTACCCATCATCGTAGATACCGATATTGAAAGTTTTCAGATAGACGTCAAGAAGATGGAAAGAGCCATCACGAAAGCTACCAAGGTATTGATGCCGGTACACATGGGCGGAATACCCGCCGATCTTGATAAAATAGTGGCTATGGGTCAAAAGCATAACATTCCGATAATTGAAGACGCCTGTCAAGCGCCCGGCTCTGAATGGAGAGGTAAGAAAGTAGGTTCGTGGGGAATAGGCGGCGCATTCAGTTTCCAATCGTCTAAAAATCTGAACTGCGCCGAAGGAGGCGCTGTCACCACCAACAACAGCGAATTTTACAAGGCTTGTTACGCTTTTCATCATCAGGGACAAACAGAAAATGCCGCCGGTTTTGGAACAGGCGAAGGAACGCGCGGAGCCAACTTCAGAATGACCGAATGGCAATCGCGTATGTTGCTAGCGCAAATGACCCGCTTAAAAGAGCAAGATACAAGAAGAACTGAAAACGCAACTTATCTGAGCAGTCTTTTAAAGGATATAAAAGGAATTACTCCGGCAAAACCATACGCCGCCTCTACCAACGTATCCTATCACCTGTTCATGTATCGTTACGATCAGCGGCAGTTTGCCGGTATGAGCCGCGCCAGATTCATTGAAGCCTTACGGGCTGAGGGAGTTAATACCAATACCGGTTATGGACGCTTAGACAGAGACCCCTATGTGACGGCGTTAGCTAAAAACCCGTATTATCTGAAGGTCTACGGCGAAAAAGCGATGAAGGATTGGCTCGAAAGTCTTAAATGTCCGCAAAACGTCAAACTTACCGACGAGGCGCTTTGGCTCGGACAAAGCATATTGCTCGGTTCGAGGCAGGATATGGAAAAAATAGCCGAAGCAATGCAGAAAATTCAAAAACATGCCAAAGACCTGAAGGAATAGAATGTCCTGAAGTATACGTGCTGAAAACGGCAATCTGCGTTTAAAAATAAATTTGCACAGTATCGTCTTTTTTCAGAATCAATTCCGCTATCCCGTCAATGATGTCGACTTCCATCGGACTGTTATTCTTTTCAAAGGTAACCTCCGATGTATCAGTTGGAATTTTCAGTTTGAATGAATTATCAACAGTGGCTTTCAGCAAAGCCGAAGTCAGACGATGATTCTTCCATGCGGCGCTTATTTCTGCGCCTCCGCGAACGCAAAATCTGTCGAAAGAGCCTTCGCCCATTGCTTCGGGTAGCGCGGGCAACAATTCGATAATTCCCGTGTGACTTTGCAGCAACATTTCTGTAATCCCGGCGGCGCCGCCAAAGTTGCCGTCTATTTGAAAAGGCGGATGGGCGCAAAACAGATTGGGATAGGTACCGCTGCCACTGTTGCCTCTGCCGCCGCCATACGACACGTTTACGTCGTAAGAAGGGGCGAGCAGGCTGCAAAGCAATTTGTACGCCCTGTTCCCGTCGCCGAGCCTTGCCCAGAAGTTAATTTTCCATGCACGCGACCATCCTGTGCCTCTGTCGCCGCGCAGTTCAAGCGATTGACGCGCAGCCTCTGCCAGTTCGGGCGTGTGACGAGGGGTAATTTGGTTTCCGGGATGCAAACCGTACAGATGCGAAACATGACGGTGCTGCGGGTCGGTTTCTTCGTACTCTTCGAGCCATTCCATCAGACGTCCGTCGGCGCCGATACGGTTAGGAGGCAATCTGTCAACGGCGTTCTGCAAACGATGGCAAAATTCAGAATCAATGTTCAGTACCTGCGCAGCGGCGATGGTGTTGGTAAACAATTCGCGCACCAACTGGTTGTCCATCGTCGAGCCCATGCAGATGTATACCGCTGTCTGCGTGCCGGGCATGTAGAATGAGTTTTCGGGAGAAGTAGTGGGAGCGGTAACGAGCCATTTGTGACGCGGCTCGCTTACCAATGTGCTCATGAAAAACTCGGCGGCGCCTTTAAGGATTGGATATACGCGCTGTAGATATTGTCGGTCGCGCGTAAAATCGTAATGTTCCCACAGGTGCGCGCACAGCCATGCCCCGCCGGTATTGGTTGCGCCCCACGACGGATGTTCGCCCGGCGCTGTGAAACCCCAAATATTGGTCATCATGTGCGCCACCCAGCCTTCTGCGTTGTAAAAGGCTTTGGCGGTTTCTCTGCCCGGTTCTACGAGGCTTCCGGTCAGTATGAGCAACGGGAGATGCAAGTCGGAAAGATTGGTCGGCTCGGCAAGCCAGTGGTTCATTTGTACGTTGATGTTGAGGTGGTAGTCGCCATTCCATGGCGTATGGATGGTATTTGCCCATAACCCCTGAAGGTTGGGCGGCAACAGTCCTTTTCGCGCACTCGAAATGAGCAGGTAACGACCGTATTGAAAATAGAGTTCCACCAGCCCGTTGTCGTAAGGAACAGTGGCAAAAGCCGACAAACGACGGTTGACAGGTATGGTGTCCTTACCTGTGTGCGACTTCAGATGCAGGCTTGCCCTGTCGAAATATTCCCGATATGCGTCAGTATGCTCTGACTTGATAGCGGTGTATTTGGTTTCCGAGAGCGCATGATTGAGCAAGTGAACGCATTTGGCTTCAAACGCAGGGTCTTTGTAGTCGGTTGTTGCAGAAATGAAAACCAATGCTTCCTGCGCGTTGCTTACGTTAAGTTTTCCGTCGTTGCCTTCTACCTTTCCCGGTCCTACAAGCCGTACCGCAACACGCGCCATATAGCGCATCCCTTTTCCGTCTGTACCATTGTCCAATTGCCCCGTCATCACCAATTGATTGTCGACGAGCGTTGTTTCAAACGCCTGCGGACGATCTATGCCCAAACGGAAATTCAATTTGCCCATTTCGGAAGCATAAAGCCTCACTACCATCACATCGCGATGAAAATCGGTAAAATACTCGCGGGTATATTTCACATTGTCCATCACAAAGCTTGTCCGCGCAACCGCATCGTTCAGAGATAATGTTCTGCGGTATTTTTCCGGCTTTCTGTGGGGTGTAAGGTACTGATAGTCGATATGCAGATTACCGAGCAGTTCGTAGCTGCCGTAGGGGACATTGGAGCCGCGCCCGTGTCCCGATCCCTGACCCTTACACACAAAAGTCCTGTATACCAATTCTTGCGCCTGATCGTTTTTGCCTTCAAAAAGCAATCTGCGTATTTCTGGAAGGTGCTTTGCCGCTTCGGGATTATTGGCGTCCTGCTGCCCGCCAGACCATAAAGTGATGTCATTCAACACGATGGTTTCTTTGTCTATTTGACCGTCGGGCATCATACCCAGCCTGCCGTTGCCTAAGGGCAGCGTTTCTTCCCAGGTTCCAGCTGGTCGATCGAACCATATGCGCCATTGCGAATTTTCTCGGTAACGAATGGAAGTATCTACGGAACACGCTGTTACCAATACAATCATCAAGTTCAAAACAAGTATTTTCATGGATAATGGATTTTTGTTGCAAAAGTAGGAAAAAATTGTTCAATAGTACATGGAAACAAATATTGATGCAAACTAAAATGTCACAATTTTGTTGTGTAAAGACCCGTTCTACTAACCGATCTTTTGAAATATTTTTTGTACTTTTGCGCCCATAGATATTCAGATCATAAATTTTTAAAAACAAATCACTTATGAAAATTTTTCCTTTGTTTCTGCTGGCAGCATGCTTGTTTGCCTCCTGCCAAACCGGCAAAAAGCCAAACATCAACATTGATTCGGTGGCTTCGCTGCAAGGCACTGAAGTATTTCAACCCGATTGGGACAACATTGCCCAACACTACCAATTCCCCGAATGGTTCTGCGACGCCAAATTCGGAATTTTCATTCACTGGGGCGCGTATGCCGTTCCCGCTTTCGGCAACGAGTGGTATCCGCGCAATATGTACCGGATGGATTCGAGAGAGTATCGGCATCATATCGAAACATACGGCGAGCATACCCAATTCGGATACAAGGATTTCATCCCGCTGTTCAAAGCCGAAAAATTCAATGCCGACGAATGGGCGAAACTTTTCAAGGAGGCGGGCGCTAAATACGTAGTTCCCGTAGCGGAACATCATGACGGCTTTTCACTGTACGACAGCGATTTGAACGAATGGAACAGCGTGAAGACAGGTCCCCAAAAAGACATTGTAGGTTTGCTGAAACAGTCGGTTGAGCGCGAAGGTATGGTTTTCGGGCTGTCTACCCATCGCGCCGAAAATGCTTGGTTTTACAACGGCGGAATGAAGTTTCCATCGGACGTGCAGGATACCACTATCGCTCTGTACGGCAGAAGATTCGCCGACCAGACCTACGACGAAAGTCTGGCGCGCGAATGGCTGGCGCGCACCTACGAACTGGTCAACCTCTACCAACCGGAACTGATCTGGTTCGACTGGACGGTGAACCATCCCGTACTGACGCCTTATTTCAACAAATTTCTTGCTTACTATTACAACAATGCTTTGGACTGGGGCAAACAGGTAGTGGTGAACACCAAGCAGGGCTATCCCACCAACATACAGGTTTGGGATGTAGAACGCGGCAAATCGGGCAAGATGATGTTGTTTCCCTGGCAAACGGATACCTCCATCGGTAAAAAATCGTGGTGTTACATCGACGGCGAAGAAAACAAAACTGCCGAGCAGATTGTCCACGACTTGATTGATATTGTGAGCAAGAACGGCAACTTGCTGCTCAACATAGGTCCGCGCGCCGACGGTACCATCACCGAAGAACAGCAAGCCGTGCTGCTGGATATAGGCAAATGGCTAAAAGTAAACGGCGAAGCCATTTATGGAACCCGCTGCTGGAAAAAATACGGCGAAGGCGACGCCGAACCCACCAAAGGCTCGTTCACCGACAACACGGCTACCGAATATACTGCCCGCGACATGCGCTTCACCGCCAAAGGAACCGACCTTTACGTTATAGTTCTTCATTGGGACAATGCCGGCGTATTGGTGAAATCGCTCGATCAAAACGCCATTGCCGACGCTGCAATTCAAGATGTGCAATTGTTAGGCTCAAACGAAAAAATTGACTGGCAAACAAGCGAAGAAGGGCTGCGACTGTCGTTTCCACAAACAAAACCTTGCGAATTTGCCTATTCGTTCAAAATCAGTTTTGACAAAAAAGTGGGCGAACATCTCGAATCGGAAGCCGTAGACGAAGTGATGAGGCACGGGTCGGGAGAGTGATTTATATATGACTTACCGGTATGATATTTGTTCGATGGTTCAGAGGCAAATATTTATCATACAAGCAAATAATAGCGCCCTTTCCGGCAGGTTTTCCCAATCGGGTAAGCATGTCGAAATGTTTGACATCATCAATTTTGGGTGAAGCGCTCCGTTTGATTTCTATCGGATAAAGCAATCCATTACGTTCAATGAGAAGGTCTATTTCCCTGTTATCCCTGTCGCGATAAAAATAGACGTTCACAAACAAGCCGTTATGACGGTAACTTTTCACTATTTCAGATATGACATACGTTTCGAGAATTGCCCCGCTCATGGCGCCATGAGCCAAAGTTTCCGCTGTTTCCCATGCGCACAGGTAACTGCACAGACCGGTATCGGAAAAATACAGTTTAGGCGTTTTCACAGCGCGTTTTGCAATATTGTTGTGGAAGGGCGGTAGCAGGAAAATCAATCCTGAAGTTTCCAACAAAGAAACCCACGATTTGATGGTGTTGACGCTAACATCTACATCCTTAGCCATATCGTTGTAGTTGAGCAGCTGTGCTGTTCGCGCTGCCGCCGTTTTCACGAACGTTAAAAAACGATGTTCATTGCTGATTTGTACCAATTGGCGAATATCGCGCTCAATGTATGTTTTCAGATAGGATGAATAAAAAAGCGCGCGCTTCATGTCGGGATTAGCGTGCAGTTCGGGATACGATCCTCGCAAGATATTTTCGTACAGCGTATATAAGTCCTGCTGTGGACGATGTTCTGTACGAATCGTATCAGGTAAGAAAGGATAATCGTTGCGTCCTATTTTTTCGGATTGCGACAAACCGAACAATTCCAAAATGGCAACCCTTCCGGCAAGGCTTTCAGATACGCCCTGCATCAGATGAAAAGGTTGCGATCCGGTGAGCCAAAACATACCTTTTCGGCGGACGCTGTCCACTGCCATCTTGATATACGGAAACAGTTCTGGAGCATATTGTATTTCATCAATCAACAGAGGTGGTCTGTAGGTTTGAAGAAAAAGCGACGGGTCGTTTTTTGCCAGTGCTCTAAGTTGCGGATCATCTAATGTAACACTCATACGTTCAGGCTCTTTACTCCGTTCAAAAATGGTAGACTTTCCGACTTGGCGGGCGCCGGTTATCAGAACTACCGGAAAGGTATTGGTAGCATCATGGACAATTTTTGATAAATTACGTTCTATATACATCATGTGTAACAATTTAACTATAAAACAGATGCAACTATTTGCGGCTGATTTGCAATGCGATTGCAAATCAGCCGCAAATATATAAAAATTATTTTCAATAATCGCTACACCACATGCAATAATCTTTGTCTTTGCAAAATTAATTTCGCTGCATCGGCAATACTTTCGGGGTCATAGCCACATTCGCGGTATAGTTCTTCTATTTTGCCGTGCGTCACAAAATGGTCGGGTATTCCCAAGCGTTTGATATGAACGGCGTATTTGTTGTCGTGAGCAAATTCCATCACTGCGCTGCCCAGACCGCCAACTATGGCGCCGTCTTCAACGGTGATGATTTTTTGATGTGTGCGGCAGATGTAATGCAGCAGGTTTTCGTCTATCGGTTTAAGAAAACGCATATCGTAATGCGCCGCCTGTATGCCTTCGTTATTGAGTCTTTGGCAGGCGTCTATTACTAAATTTCCGGCTGTGCCGATGCTGACGATAGCGATGTCGTTTCCTTTGCATACCATTCTGCCTTTACCTATCGGCAGCAGTTCGAACGGTTTTTCCCAGTCGACGGTCACGCCATAGCCTCTGGGATAACGTATGGTAAATAGACCATGATTTTCATTTTGGGCGGTATACATCATGTTCCGCAGGTCAATTTCGTTCATCGGGGCTGCAATGACGATGTTGGGAATACAGCGCAGATAAGCCATATCGTAAGCGCCATGATGCGTTGCGCCGTCTTCGCCCACTAATCCCGCTCTGTCGATACACAGTATTACCGGTAGTTTTTGCAGGGCTACATCGTGGATGATCTGGTCGTAGCCGCGTTGCAGAAAGGATGAATAGATGTTGCAGAATGGCGTCAGGTGATTCACTGCCAATCCTGCCGAAAAAGTTACTGCGTGCTGTTCGGCAATCCCTACGTCGAAAAAGCGCTCGGGAAAACGATTCATCAGGTGGTGCATCGAGCATCCGGTGGACATGGCGGGTGTGATGCCTACAATACGATTGTTCATTTCTGCCAATTGGGTCAGCGTCAAGCCAAACACCTCCTGATACTGCGGCGGTTGTGGTTGTTTTGTGGCAACGCGAAGAATTTCTCCCGTATCTTTATTGAAAAATCCGGGCGCGTGCCAGCGGGTCTGATCCCGTTCGGCGAAAGCGTATCCCTTACCTTTGGTGGTGACTACATGCAAAAGTTTGGGTCCGTCAATTCGCTTCATATCATGCAGGATATGCGTCAGGTAGTTGAGGTCGTGACCGTCTACCGGTCCGAAATAGCGGAAGCCAAACGATTGAAAAAGGCTACCATGCTTCATCAGCATTGATTTGATACCTCTTTCGATATGTTGTACTATGCGTCGTAAACGGGTATGCTTGCCCAGTATATCCCATACTCCTTTCTTGACCCTGTTGTAGGTATAGGACGTGGTAATATCCATCAGATATTCTTTCAAGGCGCCTACATTGGGGTCAATTGCCATTTTGTTGTCATTCAGGATCACCAGCATATTTGTTTGCTCGGCTCCTGCATGGTTAAGCGCTTCTAATGCCATTCCGCCGGCGAGTGCGCCATCGCCAATCACAGCAACCACATGGCGTTCCTCGTTCAGCAGTTTGGACGCCGTAGCAATGCCCAATGCCGCAGAAATGGAAGTAGACGAATGACCAACGCCAAAAGCGTCAAATTCGCTTTCGGCGAGATTGGGGAATCCGCTTATCCCGCCATACTTGCGATTGGTATGAAAAATATCTTTCCTTCCGGTCAATATTTTGTGGGCATAAGCCTGATGACCTACGTCCCAGATGATTTTATCGTTAGGCGTATCAAATATATAGTGCAGGGCAATGGTCAATTCGACAACGCCCAGATTGGCGCCCAAATGTCCCGGATTGTGGCTGGCAGCGTCAATGATAAATTGCCGGAGCTGAGCCGCCAAATCCACCATTTCTTCGGTGGTCAATTTTTTCAGGTCGGAGGGAAACCTTATCTTATCTAAGATCTTATCGGTATTTTCCATAGTTCTCATTTTCAGCATACTTGTATCAACGGAATACCCATCAATTCTGCAAATTTTTCGAGCGTAGCCGCCCAATGCCCGACGCCTACCGCACAATGGTGCGCTGGTCCGGCTTTAGACCATTCATTGATGAAAATACGCGCGCCACAGGCAAAACGATAACGACTGTTGGTATTTCCTATTTCGAGTACCGGTCCGGGTACCGATTCGCCTTCTGCTACCAGAAGAAAAATCCCGTCGGCGCCTTCGCATACGGAGAGTAGGGTAACAGCCCCGTGTTTTACGCTCATTTGAATAGAAAGCCCTTTGCCGGGCTTGCCATGATAAACCGGAACCGGAACTAATCCTACGCATCCTTCGGCAATGGCAAAATGCGCCGGACCATCATGACCGAGCAACACAATGTCGTCATTGAAGTCCATAGCATAAAATTCGGAAAACGAGCCGCCGGCGCATAGAAGCGACATGATTTTCATTGCCTGAACGTTCTTTACTTCACATTCGCCGGCTATGGGGATGCCTTTTCCGGTGAGCAGCGTATTACCTGCAATCATTGAGGTGACTATGTTTTCGTATTCGTTGCCGGCATGACCTTCGTAATAATAAGCCATGGAGCCTAATTGATGCGCGGTTATCAGTTTGTCGAGCGCGACGGCTGTTTGGGCGGCGCGCTCCAATTCAGCAGTCTCGCATTGTGGCGAAACATCAAAAAACTCGTCAAATTCTTTCAATTTGTCCGAGAGTTCGTTTTCGGTAACTTTGTCGCGCAAGGCTTTCAGTTCGCAAATTTCCAGCAGTTCGATATGTGTTCCGAAAACAGCCGATTGCAGGGCTGTGTCGGTATATACGTCCAACATGCCGCAATAATAATGACCCAGTATACCCATGCGGTTGTTATTCATACCTGCTTTCACGCGGGCGGCATCAATCCATTGCCGGATTTCTTGCCATACGTAATCCTCTTGCAGGTATCCCGTCACTATTTCGTAGCGGATGCCCGCCCTGTTGAAAACTGATGCAAATTCGGGTACGGAACAAGCCTGACAATGCGCCAACCATTCTCCGGTCATTTTTCCGCGATCTCCCATAGCGTTTAACGCGGCATAGTCAATAGCGGCTACCGGCTGTACGTTGAGTATCACCACCGGAACGCGAAGCCTTTGCACCACCGGCAAAACGGTGGACGACAAGGCGTATGTGGATATAAAGAGGAAAACGATTTCTACGCCTTCTTTACGCATCAAATCGGCAGCTGCGGCAGCTTTTTCAGGACAATCCACCATACCGGCGTTTACCACCTCGGCGCCGAGCGATCCCATGCGTAGGGCTATCTCGCTTTGATAACCGGTCAAACGTTCGTATAATCCTTCAAATTGGCGCCAATAGGCGTTTAAGCCTACGCCAAATAAACCTGTTTTTACTGAAGTGTCAATCATGGTTTGTTCCTCAAAAAAATCAATTCAAAAAACCAGCAAATCCTTCATGGAAAAAACACCCTTTTTATCATGGATAAATTCGGCTGCCATCACGGCGCCGAGCGCAAATCCCTTGCGACTGTGGGCGGTGTGGATGATCTCAATATCGTCAATTTCCGATGAATATTTGACATGATGCGTACCCGGCACGCTGTCCCTGCGGATAGCGCAAATCGGAACGGCGTCTGTTTTGTTGTTGCCGTTCAGTTCCCATTTTTTGATGCGGGGGATTTCGCCGATGATACCTTCAGCTATGGTGATGGCTGTGCCGCTGGGCGCGTCTAATTTTTGGGTATGATGAATTTCTTCAATGACCGCAGAATACTCTGGAAAACGGTTCATGACGCGCGCCAATTGCCGGTTGATTTCAAAAAAAATATTCACGCCGATACTGAAGTTGGACGTACAAAGCATTGATCCATTGCGTTCTGCACAGAGGGTTTTCACTTCCTCCAAGCGGTTGAACCAACCTGTGGAACCCGAAACTACAGGAACGCCAAATTCAATGCAGCGGGTGATATTGTCAAAAGCCGTTTCCGGATTGGTAAATTCGATGGCTACCTGAGCCTTTCCAAGATTGATCTGTGTAAATTCGTCTAAATTGTCGATGTCTATTTTCAAAAAGACATGATGTCCTCTTTCTACGGCAATGGATTCAATCATTTTACCCATTTTGCCGTATCCTATGATGGCGATGTTCATAACGTTTTTATATGGGAGAGGATGCCCACAGCCGATCCCTCCCTTCCGTCTTTAAAAGAGACAAAAATGACGTATGCGGCTGATTTACTGCAATCAAAGTCAAAACTTTGCAGCATTTTTCCGGTTTGCGGTATGTATGAAGTCCCCACTATTTTAGCTTCGTCATACACCTGTATGATGGCTTCGCCCGGCGAGTCTTCATCGGTACAAATGGTGAACCGGTAACGGTTGCCTTTGCGCATTGCCACTGCTTTCTTGAAAGTGGGGGCGCGTTCGCCGCCGGCTGCGGCTGGCAACTGAACCGTATAACTTTGCTCCAAAGTGGCGTCTCCTCCAGCCACTTTCGTACATAATTCTACCTTTTGCGCTTCTGTTTGCGCCTGTACTGTCTGTGAAAAGAACGCGACTGTAAAAATTAATGACGTCAGGAAAAATATTTTTTTCATCTTGAAGATTGATTTTTAGATTCTTTTATTGGATTAATTTGTTTCGGACAATTTCAGACTGGGCAATGATGGCTTGCATTTGCTCTTCGGTATAATGAGCCGTACTGACATCGGTTTGTACGAAGGTCAGCATCCCGTCTACCTCAATCATTTGCAGTTCGCCTGCTTCAATAGTGATTCTGATCCCGTCGTAGATTTCCTTAATGGTGGTCAGTTCGGTAATCAGGTTGGCTACGTATTGCTCTCTGTTGTAATTTTTTAGAATGAGAATGAGCTGATCAAGCATCAGTTTTTGTTCGCAGATGCTTTCTGCCAAACGTTTTTCGTTGGGGCGCTCTTTCAAAAATTGCGACGAGAGGTACAGCCCTTCTACCCAAACGCCTGCAACCATCAAAATACTGAGGTTGCCGCGATTGTTTCTTTGCAGGTACTTATCCATTCTGTTGAAACTTTGCTGCGAAATATGTACCAGAGAATCAATGTTTTGATTGTTTGTTGCCAAACGTTTCAGCGTATTGAAATCAAAAAACTGTCCCACATTTATTCCGTCGGCAAGCGTTTTGATGGCGGAAATATAGTCCAACACTAAGGACGTTCTGCCGTACATGTTCAAATAGCCGAGGTTACAGCCGAAAATACCCAGATTGAACGCCTTTTCATGGCTGGTATTGTAATTTGAAACATTTCTGGTGGTTGCCAGATGCCGCTGTGAAAACGGCACATTGAGGCTTTTCACTAAGGAAGCCATTTCGATGGGCGAAGCAATATTATCCACCATTTCATCCATCACAGACGGATTTACCGGCAATTCATCGCCGCCTTCGTAAAACGAATCGGAAATGACAAAAGCGTCTTTATTTGACCGGCCACAGGAGTTACAAGAACTAAGCCCCAATAGCATAAAAAATGCGAAACCAATGATAACTAACATTTTACGACTCATACAACTCATTTTTAAAAACACAAAGGTAAACATTATTTTTTAAAACGTATACGTCCAAAAAAATCCATTAACTTTTTTAGCCAGTCATAATACAAGGCAGCATACAGTAAAGCAGAGTAAAACCATATCAAACAGATGTTGAACCAATAGGTGTCAAAAAATGTACCTGCAAAATATTTTCGCGGCGCAAAGAAATGCGTTCGGACATTGATCAGCCCGGTAGTGGTCGGATCCTTGTATATCGGGTCGATTTGCTGTACGAGCTCATGATTAAATTCTAAAATTTTATTTTTTTCAAACGATTTTTTGACGATTTCGCCCAAATGTTCATTCTGACATGAATTTTTAAGTCGCGAATACAATGGGGCATTCTGTTCGAGCATGATAGCGATCAGTTTTTCCTTATCGGAATTTGCGCGGGTAAATTCCATGACGTAACGTTCTTCCATCGCTCCGATGAAAGCCTCTAACTGAAAAGCGGCGTTGATATCGAATTTTGCGGGCGCGAGCAACGAGAGATCAAAAGATACAGACGGATTGATCGCCAGTTCCTTTTTTACCTCGTTGTACAAAGTTTTCAGATCGCCTGCGCTTTCCGTTATTTTTCCGTTTGTCGACAAGTCTTCAAAACATGAGTTGAAGCGTTTTTCCAATTCGGGAATCAGGTATACCTGACGGAAATCGGCGGCGCTTTCTCGTTTTTGAATGTCGTAAAGACTTGGTTGCGATGCAATTCCGGGTAATCTTTCAAAACGGTTGTCCTTAAATTGATGCACCATCAGCGCTTCATACGACCAGCGTGTCACCATAAATTCTGCCACTAAAGGCACTTTGTTGATACTGCCCACGTTGCGGTTGAGCTTGTCGAAACTGAACATGGCGCCGCTGAGCACCATCATCGGAATCATCAACAAGGGTATAATAATATATATGGTCACCGCCGAATTGAATGAAGCCGAAATATTCAGACCCAATATGTTGGCAAACACTGCGGTAGAGAACAAAGCCAGCCAGTAGACGAAATACATGCCTTTTACTTCGAGTATTGAATTGGCTATCAATACAAACATCAACGATTGCAAGGCAGAGATGGTAATCAGGATCAATACTTTGGAAACGAGGTAGCTCGACTTGCTCAGGTTGAGAAAGGCTTCGCGTTTGAGGATTTTGCGATCGCGGAAAATTTCTTCGGCGCTCACAATCAGCCCCAGAAACAGGGCTACGATGAGGCTCATAAAAATAAAAATCGGGATATTTTCGTTTTCGCGGAAAATGTATACGTCCGACATGGGATCGGCAATGTAGCGAATCACATACGCCAGAATAAAAGCAAGTACCGGCGCCTCGAGCATGGTAAGCAGCAGGTACTGTTTGTTGCTGATCTTCGAGAAGAAATCGCGCAGGGTATAGATGCGCATCTGTTTGAACCAACCCGGTATGCTCAATGCTTTTGGGGGTTCTTCGAGGGTAGATTCCTGTTCTTCGGCAACAAAATTTTTCTGATACAATTCTTCCCACTGCGGCGGCGAAATTTTTCGATGGTCGGTATACCTGCCAAATTCGTCTACCACGCGCGCCTCGATGATGTTGAAAATCAGTTCGGGGTTCACATTCCCGCAATCGGGACATTCGCCAACATCGCTATTGATTTGTGCGTCAATGCGTTTGAAGTACATCACGGATTCCACAGGGTTACCATAATATATAAGGTATCCGCCGGTGTCGAGGATGATCATCTTGTCGAACATCTTGTAAATATCCGACGATGGTTGGTGGATCACCACAAAAATCAATTTTCCCTTGAGGACAAGTTCGCGCAGGAGGTCCATCACATTTTCCGAATCGTTCGACGACAATCCTGAGGTAGGTTCGTCCACAAACAGTATCGACGGTTCGCGCAGCAGTTCCAGCGCAATGTTCAAGCGTTTGCGTTGTCCGCCACTGATGGACTTGTTCAGAGGCGAACCTACTTTCAAGTCTTTTCGGTCGTGCAGACCGAGATTGTGCAACGTTTTGTCTACCAACGCCACCATTTCCTCGTCGCTTTTGTCGCGGAAGCACAATTTGGCATTGAAATACAGGTTTTCAAAAACGGTCAGTTCTTCAATCAGCAGGTCGTCCTGCGGGATGTAGCCTATCACGCCTTCGAGTTTTTCCCGTTCGGTGTGCAGGTTTACCCCGTTGATAAGCACTGAACCTTTCGACGGATTTTCCAGCCCGCACAATACATTTAATAATGTAGTTTTTCCGGCGCCGCTGGCGCCCATGATTCCGATAAGTTTGCCGTGTCCTTCGGTAAAACTGATGTTGCGCAGTCCGATAGCGCCATTTGGGAACTTGAAATCAAGTTCTTTTACTTCAAACGATATTTTATTGGCGGTCAGGTCGGCAAGAAAATGCGCCACTACGTCGCTGTAGTACACCGGCTTGCCTTTGGGTATTTTCACAGTGCTGCCACTGGCAAACAGGTAGATGCGCAGATTGTTCAGCCCCAGCCCATTCAGGAAAAGCGATTCGTTGCCGGTATATTTCAGGAAATAAAGGTCAACGCTCGGAACGCGCAGGATGGCTATGAGACCGTCCAATTCTTCCGTTCCGATAAATTTCGCGTTTGTCAACGCCGGCTTTGTACTGCTAATGAGCAGTATATCTGCAAGATCAAGTTCTTCCGGCTGGTTTTTCAATACAAAGTTTTCGATACTTTGAAATTCTTCTTTCGAGACCTTGAAAACTTCCGCCACCGTGTTGATAATTGCCATCCGCTGGTGGGAAAACTTGCGGTCGGCATTCACTAGTTCGAACAAACGCAGCAATGATACTACTTTCTGTTCCTGGGTCAGCGTTTTGTTGATTTTTTTGCAAATACCCAATACCCTGACAGAATCTTTTACCGAGGTCAATCTTTTCTTCTTCCCGGTATCTTCTTTTTCGGATTCTTCAGAGGACTGTTCGTCGAACAATTTCAGGTACTCGCTGGCGGTTTCCTGGTTGAGCTGCTGGTTGAGAAAACTCTCAACATACGCGCGCTCACCGCTTAAAACGCCTTCGTCCTGTTTTACAATCAATGCAAACAATTGCATCAACGCCCTTAAAATTTCTTCACTCATACTATGATTCGTAGAATTGTTGTTCCATAGTTTTACGAAAAAAAATCGAAAATGTTTCCTAAAAAATGCAGTAATTTATCTTTGTCAAAAAAATCTTTGCGGACTGTAACCTCAAAACCGGTTTTTGCGTATAACGAAAAATAAACCAATTTAGTCAAAGAATCAAAAAAAAAAATTGTAATCATTGAAAAATGCCATATATTTGTGGCAAATTTTTAAACTCACTCTTCGTAAAGATACATATGGGCTTCGATGTCAATAAATTACATGCCGAAATTTGTGGTGATGACGTATTTTATACCTTCGCGGGAAATATTGCATCAGGACAGATCAACTCTATCCTGGAAGGGATTGAAGAGAAACTAGTGGAAGTATCAATCAGTATGAAGGTGAGGAAGAAAATCCTCAACATCATGGTAGAAAGCCTTCAAAATCTTTTTCACCATTCAGACGATGTTCCCGAGGATCTGACGGACGCATTGGGCAAAAGATACGGAATGGTAGTCATCCTAAGACAAGAGGACGACTTCCTCCTGACTGCCGGAAATTTTGTTTTGTCGGATAAGGTGAAGTACCTTACCGAGAAGATCGAGAAAATCAATTCGTTGTCCGAAGATGAGTTGAAAGAAATGTACAAATATATTCTCAATTATCAAAAATTGTCCTCCAAAGGTGGCGGAGGATTAGGCTTGATTGATATGGCACGAAAATCTGACAAGAAACTTGCGTACAGATTCTACCCATACAATGACGAATATTATTTTTACAAGTTGGATATTTTTGTTTCAAATTTATAATAGCATAAAATAAAAAAAGTTTATGAATACACTGTCAATAGAAGGCACTCCGAAAACGCCTACTGTACGGTTTGATGGATCAAAAGGCATAATTGAAATCAAAGGTCGTTCGATACCCGAAAATTCGATTGAGTTTTACAAGCCGCTTGTCGACTGGCTTGAGACATACTCAAAGGAGGCAAAACCGCAAACGCAAGTCAACATCCAATTGGAGTATTTTAATACCAGTTCGTCAAAATGTATCTTGGACGTATTCAAGAAATTGGAAGCCATCCAAAAGGTCAACCAGGGCGTGACTATTAATTGGTTCTATGACGAAGATGATGAAGATATGCTGGAAGCCGGACAAGATTACGAGTCCATCATCCGCATACCCTTCAAAATGATTGAAGTAGTAGGATAAAGTTTCGGGTTTCGAGTTAACCTTGTTGAGGGTTACGCCGTTCGGGTTTCGGGTTGAAGATGCCTTATCGTCAGCCTGATGTTTTGGCGTGTCATTACGTTACCTAATCCCACAGCCCTGCCTGTTGGAGCTTTAGGCGCAGAGCTTCGAGTTCTTTGTCCTTTTTTGCGAGTTCTTCGCCCTTTTTTGCGAGTTCTTCGCCCTGTTTTGCAAGTTCTTCGCCCTGTTTTGCAATTTCTTCGCCCTGTTTTGCAATTTCTTCGCCCTGTTTTGCAATTTCTTCGTCCTGTTTTGCAATTTCTTCGCCCTGTTTTGCAAGTTCTTCGAGATTTTGGGCGATCTCTGCTTCCATTTCTTTACGAACTTTAAACGCTTCGCTACGCACATAATTTTTGAGATAGCTTAAAAATTCGTCTTCAACGGTCATTTGTTCTTTGACCTCCGGAACGCTTGCCGCTTGTTTCAATCGCCGTATCAATGGTCGATATTTTTCAGGAAAATCTTCTTCACGAACATTCAGGATGTGGTTATCCGAACTACGGTTATTCTGGTCGAAAACACTCAAAAGCACTTCCAATTCATTGCGACGAGGCTCTTGCATGCAACTGATCTGAACAATCCAACTCTGGTGGTTCAAAGATTCAATAAACTCAGATTTTGCCTCAACAATCTGTTGGGCGCCTATATCCAGGATGCTGGAAAAAACTTTCAATACAGGTGTTTTGCAGATGCCCAATTCATCTCCCAAAAAGTAGATGGCGTAGATGGGCAACGCCTCTAACGTCCCATCTTCGCGTTTTCTTGCGTTGTTTTTATCGGCGTACTGTTTGCCTAAATAGCCGCGAAAACGCATAATATCGGCAGGAAAACTCGCCTTTTGCATCTCGATAAGGACGAGTTTATGCCCGTCAGGAGTTTTGATCATTGCCGAAAAATCAAGACGATACACTGTTATTGAGTCGCCCCCTACAGCAACTTTTTCGACTGTATATTCATGAGGTCTAGGAGTCAAACTGACAACGTCTTCGGCAATGATAGACGATACCATCAGTTTGGCTACATCATTGTCTTCCATCATGTACTTGAAGACAACATCGTAGATCGGATTGGCTATGGCTACTTTCATATTAAGGATTGTTTTGAATGATTACTGCAAAAATACGATTTATTGTGAAATGATCAAAAAAAAATTGCCTTAACCAAAATCAAACCCCAAATTCGAGGGGGCTTCCGCAGGGACTATCGTTGAAACGACCATTTTCATACGCCAAATTTCCATTCACCCACGAATGGGTAACCGCTGAGCGAAATTTTTGTCCCTCGAAGGGCGACCAGCAACATTTGTAAAGAATATTTTCCGGCGCTACCTGCCACAGACAGCCGGCGTCAACCAGAACCAAATCCGCCCAATATCCTGCACGTATGAACCCTCGCTCTTTTATCTTAAATGTCAACGCCGGATGATGGCACATTTTCTCTACTATTTGCTCTATCGTCATTTTGCCATCGTGAAAAAATTCGAGCATTGCCGCCAGCGAATGTTGTACTAACGGGATGCCCGACGGCGCCTTGAAATAACTGTTCTGTTTTTCGCTTAGCGTATGCGGCGCATGATCGGTTGCCACTACATCTATGGTTCCTTCCAGTAAAGCCTCAAACAGCCGCTTGCGATCGGAAGACTTTTTGATTGCCGGGTTGCACTTGATGCGCGAGCCGTATCGTTCGTAATCGGCATTGCTGAACCACAAATGATGTACGCATACTTCGGCGGTAATCCGCTTTTGGGAAAGAGGTTCATCATTGCGAAACAGATTCATTTCCTTTGCTGTGGACAGATGCGCAACGTGCAGCCGCGTGTTGAACTTGTGCGCCAACTCAACTGCAAGCGCTGTCGAACAGTAACAAGCCTCGTCGCTGCGAATGGTTGGATGGCTGGAAAAAGGCGTATCTTCGCCGTATTTGTCCTTGAAAAGTCTGATATTTTTACTAATGATTGCTTCGTCTTCACAATGTACGGCAATCAATCCCGGCGTCAGAGAGAAGATTTTTTCAAATATGTCGCGTTTGTCTACCAGCATGTTACCGGTGGATGAACCCATGAACATTTTTACGCCGCAGGTTTTTGAGAAATCTGTTTTCAGCAGTTCATCGAGATTATTGTTCGTTGCGCCGATATAAAATGAGTAATTGGCTAAAGAGTTTCGGGCGGCAAGGGCGTATTTTTCGGCAAGCCGTTCCTGCGTAGTGGTAAGCGGGTTAGTATTGGGCATTTCCATGTACGAGGTGACGCCTCCGGCAACGGCAGCCCGCGATTCGCTGTATATATCGCCTTTGTGGGTCAACCCCGGCTCGCGGAAATGTACGTGGCAGTCAATCGCGCCCGGAAGCAAGTATTTTCCGTGAGCGTCGATGATTGTACTGTTTTCCGATACTTCTGCCGGAACTTCGCCTGCATAAACAGCGGCAATCCTTCCGTCGCGAATCAGAACGCCGCCCCTTTGTTGCCGCCCTTCGTTGACGATGACGGCGTTGGTGATGATGCTGGATGTTGTCATTTGAAAAGGTGTTTTGCTTTTTTTTGCAAAATTATCATTTTTTCTTAACTTTGTGTCGTAAATTCGTCATCACAAAATCAACAAAAATGAGTAGAGTTTTAATCATTGGAGCCGGCGGTGTTGGAACCGTTGTGGCTCATAAGATAGCGTCGGTTCCCGAACAGTTTGGCGAGATCATGCTTGCCAGCCGCACCCAATCCAAATGTGAAGCCATAGCAAAGGCTGTTGGCAGAAGCCACATTCGTACAGCGCAGGTAGACGCCGACAATGTCCCGGAATTAGCGGCATTAATCCGTAGTTTCGCGCCCGATCTGGTGGTAAATGTAGCCCTGCCGTATCAGGATTTGACCATCATGGACGCATGTCTCGAAACAGGCGTCAGTTACTTGGACACCGCCAACTACGAACCAAAAGACGAAGCAAAATTCGAATACAAATGGCAATGGGCGTACCATGAAAAGTTCAAAAATGCAGGCTTGACCGCCATCCTTGGTTGTGGTTTCGACCCCGGCGTTACCGGCGTGTTCACCGCTTATGCCGCCAAACACCATTTCGACGAGATACAGTATTTGGATATTGTAGACTGTAACGCAGGCGATCACGGTCATCCCTTCGCTACCAACTTCAATCCGGAAATCAACATCCGCGAAGTAACCCAGAAAGGAAAATATTGGGAAAACGGCGAATGGGTGTACACTGAACCGCACGAGATTCACCAACCGCTCAATTATCCTGAAATCGGACCAAAAGAATCGTATCTCATCTACCACGAAGAATTGGAATCCTTAGTAAAGAACTTCCCCACCCTGCGTCGCGCACGCTTTTGGATGACTTTCGGACAGGAATACCTGACGCATCTGCGCGTGATACAAAACATCGGCATGGCAAGCATCGAGCCGGTCACGTATCAGGGGATGGAAATTGTGCCTATTCAGTTCCTCAAGGCGGTGCTTCCCAATCCGGGCGATCTTGGCGTAAACTACACAGGCTGGACTTCAATCGGATGCCGCATACGCGGGCTAAAAAATGGCAAGGAGCATACATATTATATATATAACAATTGCAGCCACGAAGCCGCCTATAAGGAAACCGGCGCTCAAGCGGTAAGTTATACCACAGGCGTACCCGCAATGATCGGCGCTATGATGTATATGAAAGGTTTATGGAAAAAACCCGGCGTTTACAATGTGGAAGAGTTTGATCCCGATCCGTTCATGGAGCAACTGAACATTCATGGATTACCATGGAAAGAAGAACATGATTCGGATTTGGAACTCTAGGCGCATCATTCAATATAAAGGCTTGGCTTTGAAACATACCGTTCCTTTTTCCAGTACCGTAGCAGGAAATCACAATGAGCCCAAACGTAATGGTATCCTCCGGCTCCGGTAATTGGCTCTATTTCAATCAAATGGTTGTCAATCAGGAAAAAAATGAAGTCTGAACTGACTCGCTCATCCCGAATGAGTTCCTCAATATTGGTATCGGCATTTTTGTCAAAATACGGATTGTCCCAGACAGAGATGCATTGGGCGATGTTCGGGTAAAATTCCATTCCGGAGCGCGGATTGAAGAAAATCACCATGTTTTCCAAATCCTCGTCCACGTTGAAGGTTACTTCGTTCACATCGAATATTTTACGGTCCATGCTATCCATTCCGTACCTCAGGTGGTATGTTTCCCAAACGCTGTCGATGAACGAGAATGCTTCGCGTTTGCTTTCAAGAAACAGAAAACGGTTGTTGTAATTCACTTCAAAAAAACATTCTTCCTCGCGTTTTACAACGCCCAGATGCGACGCCAAAGACGCAAACAGGCATTTTTCCTTTTCCGTAATCAGCCTTTCATTAAAATCGGTCATCGGGAAAACAGGACCCGTCGCATACCATTCGTCGCGCCATTGTACAATGCCCATCCGTACAACAGTTTCTTCGTCTACCAACGGAAAATCCCACTCAGGTTTATTCAAATCGACTATTATCCCTGAGGCGATATGCTTCATTTGAAAATGATTGGCGGTTTCGCCTTCATAAAGAAAGAATCCTTCCTTTCGCTTGGAAAGCGACAATAAATTTTTGTAAAGCGGATGCGCTTCTCCTGCCCAACAAGCCAGCATTTCGCCGGAAGATTGCGCCAACAACGGACTATGCCTGTTGAACAACAAATGTATGCGCCTGTCGGCGATATGCTTTTTCGTCCCTTTCTGGTTTTTCACGTCCAATATTTCTTCTTCCATCAAGGTAGTGGTATAATAATGGTGCAGGTAACAACCAAAAAAGAAGAAATCAAGGCGATTCACCACCTGGTCAAAATCGGCATCGGGCGCCAGCGTCAAGGCGTCCTTCAGGTCGTCGTTGACCGGCGCCTGTTCTGCCGCCGCCTTCAGTCTGTGGTACACGATCAATGCGATCTCGGTATTCCCAATCGAATAAGGATCGATGAACCGACTGTGAATGGAGAGGTTGGAACAGAAGTGCCAAATCAGAAATTGAACGTCTGATTGATTGATTTCGCCATGTTTGTACCCGTCCATCCCAAAAAAAGGCAAATATTTGCCATACAGTTTCCGATGTTCATCCGTAAAGGACGTCCACATAGCCGTTCCACTGACTATATCTTCGAGATAGCAGCTCAGCACGCAGACTAAATATTTGTAATCGGCGCCAACCAAGCGGTCATCCACATCAATGTGAAGAATTTCGTACTGAAGGTCATTACAAAAATCAATGTAAAACCGGTCTGATGGCTTTTCACTGTCATATGGGTGATACTCAAGCCAATCCTTCAAAGTTACTCGCGACAAGCGGGGAAAAAGATTTTTCATGAATGATAAAAATGAAATACAATTCAACGCAAAAGTAATATTTTTTTAGCATACGCCTGTATTGTTGTTTAAAATAATAACTATCTTTGCAAAATAAATTTCCCTTTGGAGTGCAAGGAGCGTATGTACAAAAAATTAACAGGCACACAAAATCAATTAGACGCTGAAAACGTCTTTTTGCTTGCCAGAGTTGAGGAGCTTGAAAAAAAGTTACTCAAGTATCATGAGATGGAGCAGTTGGTCGAAGAAAGCGAGCAACGCTTCAAGCAAATACTTAGCCTTACCTACGACGGGATTATCCTTTACGAAAAAAACACCGGAGAGATCATTGAAGCCAATCTCCGGCTGATACATAAATTAAAATACAAACAGGATAACATCATCGGGAAAAGCGTCTATCAATTTGTGGTTCCGAGCCAGCAGGAACTTATCAAGGAGCGATTGACAGAAGATTTGCCGAACGTTTACGAAGCAACCATCGTTGATAAAGACGGGCAACCGTATGATTTTGAAATTTGCTCGCGTTCATGCAAATATCGCGGACGCAAAATAAAAATCGCCGCTATTTGTGATATTTCTTACCGCAAACAATACGAAAAAACGCTAAAGGAAAGTGAGGAAAAATTTCGCTCGTTAGCTGAAAATACGAATGATTCCATTATTCTGGCAGATAAAAAAGAAATTCTTTACGTCAATCCGCCCACTACTTTTATTTTCGGTCTTTCCGGAGAACCTGTCGTAGATTTGCAGCAGATATTGGAGCATGTTCACCCGAGCGATCGTGAAATGGCTGAATCATTAGTTCGGTCGGTCATCATGGGGCAACAGCAAACCAAATACTGCCAATTCCGATTGTTGGCAAAAGACGGAAAAGAACGATTGATATGGAGCCGCGTGTTTCCGGTTGTACCCGATAATCCGGACAGCGTCAGATTTGTGATGCAGAGCAGCGATATCACCGAGATGCACGAAAAAGAAGAAATTCAAAAAAAGACGGAAATTGAAAAAAGAGCTGCCGAAGAAAAATACAAAGTACTGACTTCGCTTTTGCCCGAAATGATCATCGAAACAGATATTAACGAACGGTTAACCTACGTTAATTTGAGAGCCATTGATGTTTTCGAATATGGTTCCGATTTCTACATCAGCAATCTTCATTTCTCCGAACTGATAAGCCCTGAAGACAGGCGGCGCTGCGCCGAATACTTCAAAAAAATCATTGCCGGCGCAGTTGGTATTCCCGAAGCCGAATATATTGCCATCACCAAAAGCAAACGCCGATTTCCGGTGACGGTTCATGCCACGAGAATGTATGCGAACAACGAATTTACCGGACTAAGCGTGATCATGTTTGATAAAACAGCGCAAAAACATGCAGAAAAGAAAGCGTTGAGTTATGAAGAAAACATGTCGTTCCTCTCTACTTCGGCGCTCAAGTTTCTCAGTTTTTCAAGCGACGACGACATCTTTATCTTTATTGGGAAAAGTCTTTCAAAATTTGCTTCCAAATCTATCGTTGTCGTCTTCTCGCACGACCAAAGCAACAATACATTCACCATCCGTTATATTTCGGGAATTTATCCCCACATCGAAAGTTTGATAGATATACTGGGTAAACCGCCTGAAGATTTTTCTATCAAATTGCCGTCGAAATTTAAAAGCAAATATCTGTCGGGCAGACTTTTGAAAAAACTCGATAACGGGTTGGTAAATGCCATGTCCGAAGACTGGTCGCTTGAAAAAGCCAGACAAATACAAAACCTGCTACAGGTAGATCATTTTTATTCGATAGGGATGGCTCGCGACAACAAAATCTATGGAGGCTTGCTGATCGCTACCAACAGCAATACAGAACCGGTTGATAAAAAAACGATAGAAACTTTTATGTATCAGGCAGGTATTGCCTTGCACAGGAAACAGATCGACAACGAACTGGAGAAAGCCAAATTAGCCGCCGAAGAATCAGACCGATTGAAATCGGCGTTTCTCGCCAACATGTCGCACGAAGTACGAACGCCTTTGAATGGAATACTCGGAATTGCGCAAGTGATGCTCAAATCGGAAACTATAGACCCCAGCAATCGTAACGATGTGAAAATGATTGTAGAAAGTGGCAGTTCATTGCTCGCCTTAATTGAAGACATCATGGATGTGTCGAAAATAGAAGCCGGACAGATGAAGATCAAGTACAAGCCCTTCGTACTCAATAGCCTGATTGACCAATTATATTCCATGTTTTTGGCGCATCCGCTATTTCTTCAAAAAAATTCTGAACAAAAGAATATTGAATTAAAATATGTCAAGCAGGATGGGAACATCACGATCATGTCCGACCCCGACCGTATACAGCAAATATTTGTCAATCTGATAGGCAACGCGCTGAAATTCACCCAAAAAGGATTTGTCCATTTTGGGTATTCCATCAAAAAACAAGAGATCACATTCTACGTAAAGGATTCGGGGATAGGGATACCCAGAGACAAGACAGAAAAGGTATTTGAACGGTTTACGCAGGTGGATAATACATTGGCGCGAAAATTCAGCGGCTCCGGATTGGGTTTGGCAATTTCAAAAGGGTTGATCACCTTGCTGAATGGCAAAATATGGTGTGAATCCAGTTTGGGGAAAGGTTCCAATTTTTACTTCACCATACCGTATCACCCTACGACCATGTTGGCAAACAGCTCCGCGCCGATAAAAAAGAGTTCCACCGAACACGACTGGAGCATGTACACCGTACTGATTGTTGAAGACGACGTCATCAATTTCAAAGTCATTGAAGCCATGCTGCGCAACACAAAAATTAGTATCATACACGCCGACAACGGAGTGCTGGCAATTGAACATGTGCGATTGTTCCCGCAGATAGACATCGTACTGATGGATGTGCATCTTCCGGAAATGAGCGGGCTGGAAGCTACCGGCAAAATTAAAAAGGTAAACAAAACGCTCCCGATCATCGCACAAACAGCCAACGCCATGTCCGAAGATAAAGAAAAATGCCTCGAAGCAGGATGCGTCGATTATATCAGCAAGCCTATCGACATGGGTGAACTTATTGCCAAAATTGCGAAATATCTTCCCGAAAAATGAAAACTTTCATAGGTTATAAACAGCCCTTCGTCACGTTTTTAACTTTTTTTGTCAAAAAAAATATTTTTATCACAAAAAAAAGAGTAATTTTACAGCGTTTCTAATTCTGATATGGAGGATATATGATGAATTACAGAAGTGACAGTTTTTGGTATGATGATGAAGTGCTTAGCTCAGTCAGTCGGTACGAGGAAATGTTGGAGAAGCATGCGCATTATTTTTTCGATGTCCATGAATTTGAGGATATTATAGATTATTATCTGGATTCGGAAAATATTGCGGACGCGGCGGTTGCAGCCAGTTATGCTGCGCGAATTTACCCCCTGTCGTCGTCGATACAGTTGCGCATGGCTGAAATTTTGATTGATAAAAGCCAACCGGTCAAAGCGTTGAGCCTGCTCAACAAACTTGAACATTTGGAATCAGGCGAATACGGGATATACCTTCTTCGGGGCGCCGCGCTCAACATGATTGGTAAACCCCGCGAAGCCCAACGCCAGTTCGAGAAAGCCATCTCAATGGCAGACGAAAACAAGGCGGAAGTGCTGTACAATATTGGGATGTCGTTCGAGCGGATCAACCAGCACAATATCGCATTGAAGTACTTCATGAAAGTACATGCCCTGGAGCCGGAGAACTATTTTGTCTTTTACGATCTGGCGTATTGTTACGAACGATTGGATGATTTGGACAAAAGCATCGAGTACTACCAGAAATATTTAGATGAAGACCCCTTTTCGGAATACGTCTGGTACAATCTGGGCATTGTGTACAACAAAAAAGACGACAACGAAAAAGCTTTGGAAGCCTACGATTTCGCGATTTCCATCAATCCCGAATATTCATCGGCATATTTCAACAAGGCAAATACCCTTTCGTCGCTCGAAAATTTCGCCAAAGCCATTGAAGTCTATCAGGATTTTCTTTCGATAGAGCGCGACAATGCTGCGGCTTACTGTTACATGGGCGAGTGCTACGAACGGCTCGAAGACTATGAAGCGGCAAAGACGAATTACATCAAATCGCTCTCGCTCGACAATCAATTTGCCGACGCATGGTTTGGTCTGGGCGTGATGAAATCGCAAGACGGCTATCACGAAGAAGCAGTACGCGACATTCTCCGAGCGCTCAATCTGGATAAGGACAACTCCGAATATCTTTTCGCTCTGGCGTCGGCATACGCCAACATGCAACAATACAAAAAATCGGTGGCAATTTTCAAAAAACTAGTCCAACTGATCACATGCGATATCTACATGTGGGATTGTTTTGCACAGGTATATGCCAAACAGAACGCCTTTGTTGAAGCGCGCAAAATCATTCTCGATGCGCTACATTTTAACCCCGATTCGGCATTGCTGCATTATCGCCTCGCTGCCTATTTCCTGCTCAATGACGAACAACGGAAAGGAATGGAAGTTCTGGAAAATACGTTGAAGACTTACCCGGAAGAAAGCGACTGCTTTTTTGATGTGTTCGAACCCGGCGACAACGACGGCGAAATCATTGATCTGATCCACCATTACCAACAACCGTCATGAACATTCATTTGCCTTTTTTGCCCGAACGAACAAAAAGACCCCGTGAAACAGGGCTGACCATGATGATGGACAAAGGGTTGAGTATCTGCGAAGCCGAATCATTCATCGAATCGGCTGGCGATTATACCGATTTGATAAAAATTGCTTTCGGGACAGGCGTATTTGCCAAAAACATCGAAACCAAGATAAAACTGTACCAACAAGCGGGTATTCGCGTCCATTTCGGAGGTACGCTCTTTGAAGCATTTATTGTCCGTAATCATTTCGACGAGTTTCGGCTGTTTCTTGACAAATACGGAATAGACACTGTGGAAGTATCAGACGGCTCAATGACCATTCCGCACGACAAAAAGCTGGCATACATCCGCATCCTGTCCGAACAGGCTACCGTCCTGTCGGAGGTGGGTTCAAAAATGCAGGGCGTTGTCATTTCGCCGGAAACATGGGTGAACCACATGAAAGGCGAATTGGAAGCAGGCGCATGGAAAGTGATTGCCGAAGCGCGCGAAAGCGGAACCATCGGTATTTACCACACCGACGGTTCAGCCGACAAGGAACTGATTCACCAACTCGACAGCGAAATAGGACATGACCGTATTCTCTGGGAAGCGCCCAACAAAAACCAGCAAGTATGGTTCATACGACAGTTCGGCGCCAATGTCAATCTGGGCAACGTGGCTACCAGCGAAGTTGTGGCGTTGGAATCATTGCGGCTGGGGCTGCGCGGCGATACGTTTTTTGACTTCCTGCCCGATGACTTGCAACATCTGAAACAAATATGACAATTTTTTTATCATCTCAAGTTGATTGACTGTCTCATCATTAATCATTTGTCGGTATGGGAATGGTGTGCGGTAATTGCTTGCGGCTTGTGCATTGGCGCGGCAAAAACAGGCATTAACGGATTAGGCACAATAGTAGTGCCTGTCTTGGCGCTGATCTTTGGCGCCAAACCCTCTACCGGTATTCTGCTTCCGATGCTGTGCTGCGCCGACTTGTTTGCCGTAGCCTACTACCGCCGCAGCGCTACATGGAAATACATCATCCGTCTTCTTCCCTGGACGCTGACGGGTTTTGTTCTTGCCCTGTTTACCGATCACTTGATCCCCGACAAAGGCTTCAAGACGTTGATCGGAGCATGTATACTTGTCGGACTTGGCGTGATGTTATGGAACGAGTATCGGGCTAAGAATAGTGAAATTCCGTCATCGTGGTGGTTTGCGGCATTGTTTGGCATCATGGGCGGATTTTCCACAATGATAGGCAATGCGGCTGGACCTATCATGGCTGTTTTTTTGTTATCGGTACGGTTGCCCAAAAATTCTTTTGTCGGGACGGCTGCATGGTTCTTCATGATCGTCAACTTTTTGAAGTTACCCCTGCAATATTTCGTATGGGACAATATCAACGGCGAAACGCTGCTTTTCAACCTGTCCATGCTGCCGTCCATTGCCGCCGGCGCATGGATAGGCATCATTTTTGTGAAAAAGGTTTCAGAGAAAAATTACCGCGTGGCGGTGTATGTGCTGACGTTGGTATCGACATTGATCTTATTTTTCTAGGTTGACTAGTCTTCATCCTGATTTATCCTGTCTTTCATTTGCTTTATCGCCTCTTCTATTTTACGGCTGGCTTCTTCCATTTGGGTTTTGAAGACTTCGGTATCAAAATTGGGAATCTTTAAATCATCTAATGAAGGCACGTTAAAGGCAAGTTGTCGGATGGGGAAAAACATATTTGTTTGGGTATCTGCGCCTAATCTATTCAACGCGCTTCTAATCATGCTCAAATGGTGGTTTACATAATTGATGTCAATCTCGCCCTTAATGTAAATTGCCGAAAATTGATCTTTTTGATGCCGCAATACCACAATTTCGTTGGTTTTTTCATTCAGTTTTTTCAGGTAATAACCCAAAATACTGCTATTTTCCCTGTTCACTTCCATGAATTGTTCATAGTTTGAGGATAGAAGCGACTTTTTGAAATCGGCAAAGAGGTTTTCAGGAACATTTTCTTTCTCAATGGTCACGCTGTTGTACGCTTCCGGAACAGTGGGACGATTGCTGGAAAATAAAGAATTTTCGGGTACATTTTTCGGCGGAGCAAAAATTGCGCGAAGCATCTCCTGCGACATCGAAACATTGGTGACCCCTTCCCTTGAAGGATACTTCTTCAAAAATTCGTCAATAGGCGTGTTTTGCGCGTTGACGTTGGATATTACCATACAGGTAATCGCTAAAAAAATAAAATACCGCTTTTTCATGATGTTTACATTTATTTGATTTATAATTATTTAATAGAAATTCTAGTCTAAAAAGTCCAAAGCGTCTGCTGCCGAACCATTTCCGAAAGGCTTGATGACCATGTCGATGGTTTCGGCGGCGTGCTTGAGTACAAGCGCCGGGTCGTCGTAGCAAACGCCGTTGATCACTACGTATGTTCCGGTGCATATGGCTGGAGGCTTCTGTTGAAATTCGCGCACGAGAAATGTGGCGGTAAGCAGGCAGGCAACTGCGGCTGCTACGGCATAACGCCAGTTGACGTAACGGACAATTTTCGATGGATGGTTGATGATGGATTGCGATGAGTTTGCAGCCTCAAACATATTCCGTTCGTATTGCAAACAGGCGAATATTGAGCGGTAGGGCTGCAATTCGGCTGCAACGTCGGCAGAGCTGAAATATTCGCGCAGGCGTTGTTCGTCGGCGTCGGATGATTCGCCTTCGTAATACCTGTCCAACAATTCTTTGATTTCGATATACTCGTTCATAACAAACTGAAATTATTGATTTTAAAAAATTCTTCCTTCACCTTTTTTCGCGCCCGCGAGAGATTCATTCTCACCGCGCTCGTTTCGCAGCCCATGATTTCGGCAATTTCTGCCGGTTGGTATCCTTCGATGTCGCGCAGACGGATGGTCATTCGTTGCGTTTCGGGCAGGCGGTCGATGATGCGGGCTACTGTTGTCATCGAGTCGGCTGTTTCGAGTTGCAGGTCGGGCGCGGGCGCCGGCTCCTGCATGGTATCGAAGGCATCGTCCGTAGAGGGTCTTCGGGCGCGGACTTTGTTGATGTTGATATTCTTGCACATCTGCATAGCCAGCGCTTCCACGCTCCGGTATGTATCCAACCGGCAGCGCATTGTCCAGAGTTTGAGCATCACCTCTTGCGCACTGTCTTCGGCGTCGTCATGGCAGCGAAGCATTTGCAACGACAGTCGGTACACTTTTTCACGCACCGGAAGCGCCTGTATTTTGAATGTCTGAATATCCATTTGTATAAAAGACAAAGATTCGACAAAAATATAACATCGCTTTTAAAATATTTTTATATTTGCGAAAAATAAACCGAAAAAATAAATACAAATGAAGCAGATGTTTTTTATCAACAAAATGCTGATAACCGGCATTTTAAACGTAATTTTTCTTAGCGCGGCACATGCGCAGACTTCCATCGGGCAAACCGAAATCACCAAGTGGCAGTACGGAAAAAAGGGAGCAGTGTCGATCACTTACGACGACGGTACCATTAACCAGTTCCGAGTTGCGGTTCCGATTATGAACAGATTGGGACTTCCGGGTACCTTTTATATCAATACCGGAACATTGCCGGACTCAAAATATACAGAAAAATTCATAGGAAGACCTGTCGGTAAGATAATTGAAGAAAGCAAAACTATCCCGACCAACAAGGACAATGTGCTTGAAAGGGCTTCGGCAGCAAGGTATCTTGGTTTTAGAGGAACCGACGATTATTTTACCCGAGCTGGTTCGCAAATCAACTCAGGCAGATATGAAGAGGCTTACAAAACGCTTGACGAACTTTACAAAAAAGTGGTTGACGGCGAGTTCCAGCCCGCGTCGACAAACAACCGTATTGTTGATAATGGTCAGGTACTTACATGGGATATGGTCAAAATCCATGCCGCCGAAGGTCACGAATTTGCAAGCCACATGGTTACCCATCCGTATGTAGCCGCCCTTGACGACGCCAATCTGAAATACGAAGTCGTAAAAAGCCAAAAAGAAATTTTGAAACAAATTGGCATCAGGCATACTTTTTCGTCCGAACTTCCCTATGGCACGCAAAACGAAAGAGCCATACAATACGCCCTCACGGTTTACGAGGTTTTGAGGAACAGAATAGCAGAAGATGATGTGCTTGAGTTGCACCGTCCCAACAGGCAAACGCCTGTAAATTCCGATTTTGAATATGTTTTTTGGGAGCGCGGCGCGTTAACTGCCACTACGCTTGCCCAAATGAACGAATGGATTGATATTACTGCATCGCAGGACAACATTTGGTTAGTAACCGTTTTTCATGGTATTGACGGTATAGGCTGGGAGCCGATCACCGAACAAACCATAGATGCGCATTTCTCCTACATCCAATCGAAAGAAGATGACTTGTGGGTGGCAACCTTCGCCGATGCCGCAAGATACATCAAGCAAAGATTGAACGCAAAGGTCAGTTCTTCGCTAAAAGGCGAAAAAATCAATGTTGCACTTAGCCATCCGCTGAACAAAAAACTGTACGACTTGCCCCTTACATTAAAGACTTACGTCAATCCGCAATGGAAAGAAGTCATCGTGAAGCAGGGAAAAACTGTGACGAAAACAATCGTTCAAACCGAAGGCGCTGCGGCTTTCGTGATGTATCAGGCAATGCCCGGAAAAGGAACCGTTGAGATAAGCGGAGTAAATTAAACTTTAGATCAAACTAATATATTGTCAGTTAAGTTTTTAATACTCGTTTCAATGCCTACAAAAGGATCTCCATACGCCTCGCCTTGATTGTCATCTTCCACAAAATGATTTTTCAAACCGGAAATATCTCTGGCGGCATATATTCTTTTGAAATCAATACTACCGGCTCCTACTGAAGCAATATCTTCTTTTTCAACCTCATAAACAGGCGCTGAAGGGCTTTTTTGATCTTTGAAATGCCATAACTTAAACCTTCCCGGATATTTTTTAAACATTTCTACCGGGTCATGTCCTGCTTTGGTAACCCAATATAAATCAATTTCCATCGTAATCAAATCGGCGTCCATTTCCTTCAGGAAAATATCATAATAAGGAATGATTCCGTCAGTAGGCAAAAACTCGAAATTATGATTATGATAGGCAAACTGAATGCCAACGCTTTTCATGACACGTCCTACTTCATTCCAGTCGGCAATCATGGTTTTGTATTTCTCAATGGTACGGTCTTCGTCATTGATCCAAGGCTGAACGCAGTATTTTACGCCTAATGCAGCATGGTCGTCAGCCATTGCTTTTGCATTATCCATAGTAATTCCGGCGGCTTCTACTTGTGTATGGCTGCTCAACGCTTCCATATCCAAGTCGGCTAAAATTTTCTTAAATTCCGAAGGTGCATACCCATAGAATTTTCCATTCGAATAATCGGCAAGTTCCATATATTTGTATCCCATGTCGGATACTTTTTTTAACGAACCAAGCGCATCTATTGCCATAGCATCGCGGATACTGTACAATTGCAGTCCTACCCCAAAACTTTTTCTGTCAATAGATTGGCACGATTGCAACAAAGGATTGAGCGCCAAAAACCCAAGTGAACCTGCTGCTGTTAATTTGAGAAAATCACGTCTGTTTGTCATATATTTCTATTTTTTTCCGTTTATATTTGATGATCTGAATTAAAAGGGCAAAATTAATGGTTTTTTTTCAAAAAAAATACTTTTTCAAAAAAATTAACGAAAAAGAATGTAATTTTGCATTTTATTAAAAGAACGATTATGGTTAAAAAAGGTATGGTAAATCCCCGAAAGAAAAAATTTTTAAGCGTTTTCTGGGGAACAGCGGCAGGATTGTTTTTTTTGGTGGTTCTGCTATTTGTTTTGATAGCCAGCGGTAAGTTTGGCTACATGCCCACCTTCGAGCATTTGGAAAACCCCAATACCAACATTGCCTCCGAAGTTTATTCGTCGGATGGCGTTTTGTTGACTACATTTTTTTTGGAGGAAAACCGAAATCCGGTTGAATACAGGGATTTGCCTCCTTATTTGGTCAATGCGCTGATAGCGCGCGAAGACCACCGTTTTGTAGATCATGCAGGGATAGACGGGATTGGCTTGATTCGCGTGGCGGTGAAAACAGTGTTGATGAAAAGGTCGAGCGAAGGCGGCGGCAGCACCATCACGCAGCAGTTGGCAAAACAACTCTTTAAGAGAGACACCACCAAGTACAACTTCAGTCTGGCGCGTAATGCGCACATGGCAACCATCAAGTTTCGCGAATGGGTGATCGCCGTAAGGCTCGAAAAGCAATACACCAAGCAGGAAATCGTCACCATGTATCTGAATGTGGTGCCTTTCGGATACAATGCGTTCGGGGTCAAATCGGCGGCGCGCACGTACTTCCAAAAAGACATTGATATGTTGACCCTCGAAGAAGCCGCCCTGCTGGTAGGCATGTTGAAGGCGCCAAGTTTCTATAACCCTGTCAGACACGAGGAAAGAGCAACGAATCGACGAAACGGCGTACTCAATAAAATGGAAGAACACGGGTATTTAAGCAAATATGTATGCGATTCCGTCAAGCAAATACCATTAATATTGAATTACGAAAGGTTGGATCACCAAACGGGATATGCGCCCTACTTTCGCGAGTACATGCTGCGAATCATCATGACCAAAAGAGAACCGCTCAGGGAAAACTACCCCAATAATTTGCAATCCTTCCGCGCGGATTCCACACAATGGGCAGATAACCCCCTGTATGGATGGTGCAACAAAAATCTGCGTCCCGACAAAACGCCATACAATTTATATACTGACGGATTGAAGATCTATACGACCATTGATTCGCGCATGCAAAGATATGCCGAAGCCGCCATGCAGGAACACATGAAAAAGAAACAGAATGATTTTTTTCGGGAAAAACAGAGAAGCAGGAAGGCGCCATTTGCTAACGATGTAACAGACAAAGAAATAGAAGATATAATGATGGCTGCGGCGAGACGAAGCGATCGTTATATCGTCATGCGCAGAAGAGGCGTATCGCATAACGATATTATCAAAAAATTCCACGAACCAAGCGAAATGTCTGTCTTTTCGTGGGCAGGCGACAGGGATACCATCATGACGCCCTGGGATTCAATACGCTATTACCAATCCATCCTTCGCTCCAGCATGATGGCGATGAATCCGCACACGGGCGAGGTTAAAGCATACGTGGGCGGCATCAATTACCGGCACTTCAAATACGATGGGGTGACAGACCAGAAACGGCAGGTAGGTTCTACCATCAAACCCATCCTTTACACTTTGGCTTTTCAGGATAAAAAAGAATTGACGCCCTGCTACAGGGTATTGAATCAGGCGCAATCATTTATCATGCCCGACGGACAAGCGCCATACACTCCCCAAAGTTCAGGTAAAAAGGAAGATTTAAACCAGTGGAAAACTTTAAAATGGGGCTTGGCTGCTTCAGAAAATAATATATCCGCATGGTTGCTGAAACAGGTTTCTCCTTTTGCGATGATTGAAATGGCGCGGAAAATGGGCATCACCAGCCAAATGGAACCTTATCCGTCCATCTGTTTGGGACCTTCCGAGATTTCGCTTGCAGAAATGACTGCCGCTTTTTCGGTATTTCCTAACGGAGGCGTATATTCCGAACCGTTATACGTAACACATATCGCAGACAAGAACGGGAACCTGCTGCAACGTTTCACTTCCTACAAGGAAGAAGCCATCAGCGAAGAAACGGCTTACCTGATGGTGAACATGTTGCAGGGGGTGGTAAGAGGCGGAACGGCAACCCGTTTGCGCGGAACTTATAAGTTGACAAACGATATTGGCGGGAAAACAGGAACCACGCAAAATCACTCAGACGGCTGGTTCATGGGCATCACTCCCGATCTGGTGACAGGCGTCTGGGTGGGCGGCGAATACCGATCCATCCGGTTCAACAGTATGTCGCTCGGACAGGGCGCAGAAATGGCATTGCCTATTTTCGGACTGTTCATGCAAAAGGTATATGCCGATAAAAACATCAACCTCACGCAAGGTCCCTTTCAACGTCCCGCCAACTTTAATATCGACCTGAATTGCGACGATCAGGATTTTGGCGTCGTGGTATATGAAGAATAATTGAGAATTGAGAGTTGAGAATTGAGAATTTTTCAGAAATTCAGCAAGATACGCTGGTAATGCCGCAACAGCAGAATCAGTCGAGCCCCGCTGTCAATCTTCGCAGACCGCAAATAGACATGGAGCGGGCTGATGAAATCATGAGGCAATTGGAACAGCGCGAACAGGAAATCATTCAGTCGCAACAACCTGTAGCGAGACCCAGACCCAGACCTGTGGAAACTGTAGAAGCGCCGCCTGTTGAAGTGGACACGCTGCTGCTGCAAGATACCATTCCCATCATTACCACCCTGCCTCCACAGGTAAGAACCGGATTTTCGAGCGAAGCAAGATACGCGGGTTATCCCTCGTCAATCACCTTGTTCATCGTCTGCGGATTGGCGCTGTTTGCCGTCATCAAATTTAACTTCGCAAAAAATACGCTGGAAGCAATTCAGTCATTTTTCAATTACCGGAAAGCGAGTCTGATGTTGGAAGAGCGTCGCGAATCCGACCGGCAGGCTTCTTTTCTGTCAAATCTGCTGTTTATATTGGTTGCCGGCATTTTTATTTCGATAGCCTTGCCCTTTTTTGGCGCTACCCTGCCATGGGGCAGTTTTGCCCTTTCCATCCTTTTCTTTTCTGCCGCCAGCGCCTTGTTGTATCTCCTGAAAGCCGGTATGTGGCGACTGATGGGCGTAGTCTTTATGACCCAAACATTTTCTAAGATTTACGTGTACAACATGTTTTTGTACAACCGCAACGTCGGATTGATGTTTTTTCCGTTGGTGGCAATTATTCCGTATGTGGCATTTGAGATCATGCCCTACGTGGTGTACACGGTCATGGTAGCCGTCGCTTTGTCCTATATACTCAAGTTGTTGCGAATTTTTCAAATTATTCGTGACTTAAATGTGTCTGTTTTCTATTTCATTTTGTATCTTTGCGCCTTTGAAATTTTACCGCTTTTGCTGTTTGTGAAAGGCTGTAAAATAGTGTGGGAGTTTAATTTATATTTATAAATTATCAAGTTTTGAAGGTCAATAGGATTATTGTTTCGCAACCGGCTCCGGGCGATACCGAACGATCGCCGTATGCTGAATTGGCAGATAAATACCGCCTGCAAGTCGAATTTCGACCGTTCATCAAGGTTGAAGGCGTTGGCGCTAAAGAATTTCGACAGTACAGAGTAGAAATCCTGGCTCATGGCGCAGTTTTTCTTACCAGTAAAACTGCCGTAGATCATTATTTCCGCATTTGCGACGAAATGCGCGTCAACGTACCCGATTCGATGAAATATTTTTGTATTTCCGAATCCATAGCCAATTATCTGCAAAAGTACATCATATACCGTAAACGCAAGATATTTTTTGGCGCAAAAATCGACGAATTGCTCGAAATGATGCAGAAACACAAGGACGAAAAAATATTCCTGCCCCTGTCCGATCCGCACAAACCCGAAATACCCAAGTTGTTGGACAAGAGGAAATACAACTACACCAAAGTGATATTGTATCGCATCGTAAGCAGCGACTTGTCGGCTGTTGACATCAAGGCTGACGATATTTTGGCTTTTTACAGTCCTACCGAAATCAAATCGCTGTTTCAGAACTTTCCTGATTTTGTTCAGGGCGAAACCAGAATAGCCTGTTTTGGTCCTGCAACTGCCAAAGCCGCCCGCGCAGCGCAACTGCGTATTGATATTCAGGCGCCCCGTCCGCACGTCACTTCGCTGACGATGGCAATAGAGCAGCATTTGAAAGATTTGGCTAAAAAGGAAGCGCATAACAGTAAATAACTTGTGGCAAAATACTCATTATGCAAGGCAGAGCGATTGTCGGGAAAATTAGCCATCTCAAATTTGTTTGACAACGGGCAAAGTTTTTTCCTGACCCCTTACAAAGTTTGTTGGACGACAATTCCTGAAACATATCATTTCCCGATTCGTTTTGCCGTATCGGTACCCAAACGCCGCTTCAAAAAAGCCGTAAAACGCAACCAAATCAAACGCCTGACCCGCGAAATTTTCCGAACCAATAAAGAAATACTGACCCCAACCCTCGCTCAGGGGCAGACGCATGTCATGTTAATATATGTATGCGACGTGTTGCTGCCCTATGCCGAATTAGAAAAATCCATGCGGAAAATCCTGCAACGAATTAATCTGTCCACGAACTTTTCTCACCGAAGGTAATTACACGAATTAACACGAAACACGAACGGCGCAGCCATCAACGAAGTAAAACCCGAAACCCAAAACATCTTTTCATCAGCATGAGTCGCTAACCTGAATTATTCATATAGAACGCAGATGACACGGATTTACACTGATCTTTACTTTGAAAATGAAATCCGCGCTTATCCGCGCCATCCGTGTCATCTGTGTTCCATTGGTATTTTGTATGAATAATGCAGGCTAAATCACATGAGATTCCGCGTCAAGCCCCATAGCCATCAAGTTAAGGCTGAAATCCTTAAATATCAGCAACGTAGGGCAACGCCCTACGCAGTACGACAATCGAAAGTTCAGAACTCCTGACGTGGCGCCAAACTAAAATGTCGCAATTTTGTTGTGTAAAAAACCTCATTTTTACCTAATCCAAAAACAAAACAACATCAGTAGCATGATATTAGCCGATAGAATCAACCTCATTACCTTATTATATTCAAAATTAGGTAATTAGGTGAGAGTTGAAACATTAATCCACTGCTACTGAGGTTGTTTTGTAAATAAAATGAGGTTGAAAATTAGGTATCCCTGATTACGCCCTTTCAGGGCTTAGGCTGTGCGTGTTTGTTCTCCAACAGGGCGCTGCCCTGTCTTGATGATTTTGCTCTTTCAGAGCGAATTAGTTCAAACGGCGCAGCCCTCAAACAAAATTAAATGCGTCTTTTGCCGAATTGGAAAAAGCCATTGCAGAAATGAAAAAGAAATAAGAAAGGTTCATGTGCTACCGGCGCCCGTACCAAAGAGCCGGAAAATAACAACCCCAGAAGAAACTCGCGTTGTAACTTTTTTAGTCGTGTATGGGGCAGCAAAAAAAGATCGGAGCAAGCCCCGATCTTTTTCAATTATTTATCCTTAATGGAAAGTTACTCACCTCATTCCTCAATCAATTCAATTTTGAAGCCTTCTGCAAAATCGGTAGTATACAAAGCATTGCCAGCATTTGAGAACGTAATCTCAACTAAATCGTCGTATTTGCCAACGTAAATTGGTACTGTAACATATGTTCCCCAATTGCCGCAACCGAGAGAGTTTACCTGCTCGTGAATATTCGTCCAATCTAGCTTTGGGTCTGTGGAGTTTCCACCAAACATATAAGGACCTACAGTAAATGTATCACCAACTAAACCTTCACTGAACACTTCAGTAATAGTAAAAGTGACTGTAACAACATTTGCCCCGCATGCTAGTGTCCCGCTTACTGGGCTATAACCTTCAAATTTAGCCAATACATATCCAATCGTCATGTCTGCGCAGTTACTTGGGAATTCTTTTCCTTCTTCAAAAACTTCGCCATTGACTGTCCAGTAAGCAAATATCTCTCTTTCACCAAGTACAACGCCTTCCAGGTATTTTGCTGCGTCAAAGTCGTCCCAAGTTAATATCGGGCATTCTCCAACTGCTTCAATTTCGAAGCAATCAGCATTGCCTTCAACACATACAGTAACCGTTGTTTTGATAACGGGTTTCAAACTAATATCGCCGCAAACTTCAAGAGGGAAGGCAACTTTGGCTCCGGTAGCTGCATTTACCCAATGATCAATTACCTGATTTGGTTCTAATGTAATTTGAGCAGCCAGAGTGACGAAATCAGGATCAAGTTCAGACAGGATGGGGCATTTCTCCGGATCTGAAATGTCTAAGCAACCTACAGGGGCTCCATTTTGATCCACAACGCACACTGTTGCATCTACGCCCGGGTTTCCGACATCCACCGGCTGAAGTCTAGCCTGCGTCACATCTCCCAAATTTGGGTGACCGATTGCAGCACAGTCAAGCGAAATGGGACCGCGAAATAAACAATAAACAGAAGCTTTAACAAGATTGAATGTAAAGGCAACATTGTTGGATGCTTTGTACTTAACGAGTACAGTCATTTCTGCATCCAATCCAATTTCCTTTTTCAGCAACTGTTTGCCTATTTCAATATAGTCAAACCAAATCCAAACGGGGTCGTTACCGTTGCCAAACGCCTTCTGGTTGGTAGCCTGCAGGTTGGTCAGAAAACTTGTACCGGTTTGCCCGTCTAATAGATTCGTCACTCCTGCATTGACAGTATTGTCGCCTGCCGGAGTGCGATAAATGATAATGCCTTCGCCAAGCGGCTTAGACCAGTTATTAAAGGGCGGTGTTACACCCTTTCCAAAATCTGACGCTGTGATAGAGTTCCATGTAAACGCTATCCCTTCGCCTTCATCTTCATAGGCTTCCAATTTCTCAAAGCCTTTGATGGATACGTCAAACGCATCTTCGTCTACGATCTGATCGGAGACATCCTTGTTACATGCGCTGAAAATGAGTGCCAACGCTACACATACACAAAAAACTTTTATTTTCATGGTTAAAATTTAAATTGTTTAAAAAAATTAAAAAATAATATAAAAACTTTTGTGATTTTTTTGTACTTTTGGCTTTTCATTATTCTCATAGTTACCAATTACTTTTCTCGAAAATAATTTTCACTCTCCAAAAAAAAGTCCGACGTCTCAAAAATTTCACTTTGCAAAAATAGAATACAATTTTCAAAAATTTTAATTTATTTGATGAACGTACAAAAATCGGTGACGAACGTATTTTGGAAAAATCTTCTGTAATGCAGATATAATATGGCATACAAGCGATTTTTCGGCAAAATCCCACATTGACGAACGGAAAAACAGGGGGTCGAAAATCGGAAAGGGGATTTTTTGCGCTGGGGGAGGAATAAAAGGAGGATGTTCTCGAAAAAGGAGGAATAAAACGCGGATGACGCGGAAAAGGCGGATGAGAGCGGATTTTTTTTAATCCAACGTGCCACCCCACTGAATATAATCTCCTCACATTCACCGAGATACATTTTATCAAATTCATTTATGGGGGACTACTGCTTTTTTTCTCATTTTCGGGTTTGTCTGTTTAAATTTTAAAGCGTTGTATATTTTTGTCTGTTCCATATAAATACAGGTCATCATCATCTTTGCCACTGCCCTAACTGCTACGGGATACACAGATATAATCAAAATATTTCTATACGGTACGATTCACAGAGCCGATATGTAAAATAACTTCGACCTGTTTTACTGTTATTTTTTTCTATTTTCTTTATAAACATGATAT
>Ga0099364_10000988_pt1 | contig 47824 bp, 51 predicted proteins | sample TergutTh196P3_FD_73070 | JGI IMG/M metagenome (GOLD analysis project Ga0099364, IMG submission 73070) | Microcerotermes parvus P3 segment gut microbial communities from Pointe-Noire, Republic of the Congo - Th196 P3 | ecosystem: Host-associated > Arthropoda: Insects > Digestive system > Gut ...
TGGGGCGGAATGCCTTACCGGGACATGGCTCCCCACTCGGCTGTTTTTGGCGAGAGGATGGGCGTTCTGGCTGGGCTCTTATCAGGAAAGGGCGGGGTGCTGGTTGTGCCGGAAAGGGCATTTCTGACACCCCTGCCGCCGCCGGACTATGTAAGGGGGCTTCTTGTCGGCCTTAAGCCCGGAATCAGCATCGACCCTATTGAGCTTGCCGGAGTTTTAGCCAGTTATGGATATACACGAGTCCCCAGAGTGCAGGTACGCGGGGAGTTTACACTCAGGGGTGAGGTTCTGGACATCCAAATGGCGGATGAGGCAAGTGCGTTTCGTGTTCTTTTTGACTTTGACCGGATCGAGTCTATACGCCGCTTTGACACCATGAGCCAGAACAGCCTTGGGAATGTGCCGGAACTTACAATCTATCCGCTAAAAGAAGTGATCTGGACAGATGATCGCATCGAAATATTGAGAGAGAACCTGTCAAAAATGGAAGAGTTTCCATCCGGCGGCAAGGCCGTTCTGGAGGAACTTATTACCCGTCGCACTGTAAGCGGCGAGGAGCTCTTTTTTCCACTGGCGTTTGGAAATCCCGCTTCCGGTGAAAAGCCTGCCAGTCTGGTCGATTACCTGGATGGAGATGATGTTCTTGTCTGCATCGAAAAAGAAAGGCTTTTGAATGCACAGGATGCCCTTAATAAAGAATATCAAAATCTGTACGGCAGGGCACGCAGGTCTTCCTCCGGAACGAAGGAACATCCCCAAACAAGAGAGCTGCCCAAGCCGGAAAGAATTCTTCTGGATTTTTCGGATCAGGTAAATCAATTCCCCCGGCGGATTTCGTTTTTAAGTTTAAAGGGAAGGGATGGCGAAGCTGCGGTCAAGATCAACGCCGCCTGCGATCCTCCCCGTAGTTTCTTCGGCAATGTTGATTACCTCAAGGAAGAGTTTTCGTCTCTAAGAAAACTGGGCTGGAATCTTGCCGTTGCTGCAGAGTCAGAAGTTCAGGCTGCCCGTATTTCGGGGCTGTTAATAGATGAAGATATATCCGTAGGTGCTTTTCCTTTCTCGTCTGGGTTTTCACTGCCGGAAATCAAGTTCATGCTGATACAGGAAAATGAGATTTTTGGCCGTCGCCGCCGTCCGCCCAAGTCCCTTAAAACTGTGCGAAGTGCGGTGATTGACACCTTTGTGGAACTGAACCCCGGTGATTACGTGGTTCACGTTAGCTACGGCATCGGTCTTTTTAAGGGCATAGAGCGGATCAAAGCCCTGGGTTATGAGCGGGATTATATAAATGTGGAATATGCCGGAGAGGAAAGAATATTCGTACCCATTGAACAGGTGAATCTGGTTCAGCGGTATATAGGCAACGAGGGGAATCCGCCCCGGCTGGACATTCTTGGATCAAAGAGCTGGGAGAGCCGCAAGGGCAGGGTTAAAAAATCTGTGGAGGAAGTGGCGGAAAAACTTCTTGCTATTTATTCCAGACGCAGGCAGTCCCAGGGCTATGCCTTCCCGAAAGATACCGAATGGCAGACAATGTTCGAGGCGGCTTTTCCCTTTGAAGAAACTGATGATCAGCTCCGCTGTGTGGAGGAGATCAAGGCGGACATGGAAAGCCCCCACCCCATGGACAGGCTGGTCTGCGGGGACGTTGGCTTCGGTAAAACCGAGGTTGCAGTTCGAGCCTGTTTTAAGGCAATTATGGGCGGTAAGCAGGCTGCTTTTCTTGCACCTACCACTATTCTGGCCGATCAGCATTACGAAAATTTCCAGGAACGGTTTACCCAGTTCCCCATTCGCCTTGCCATGCTTTCGCGTTTTGTTGACAGAAAAAGAACCAGAGAAATTCTCGAGCAGGTAAAAAATGGCGAAGTTGATCTTCTGGTGGGTACTCACAGGATCATACAGAAAGATGTGCAGTTTAAAAATCTGGGTTTCATGGTCATAGACGAGGAGCAGCGTTTCGGCGTAAAGGACAAGGAAAAACTCAAAGAGCTAAAGGCCAATGTTGACTGTCTTACCTTGTCGGCAACCCCCATTCCCAGAACCCTCCACATGAGTCTCCTAAAAATCCGTGACATGAGCCTTCTTGCGACCCCTCCGCCTAACCGTCATCCCATAGAAACCTCTGTGGAAGAATATAACGAAGAACGCATTGCCGATGCCATACGGAGGGAAGCGGAACGGGGCGGGCAGGTCTTCTTCCTTCATAACCGCATTAATACCCTCAAGGAGACACAGATAAAATTACAGAGACTGGTACCGGAGATGTTAGTCGAAACCGCCCACGGACAGATGGACGGGCAGGATTTGGAAGACATTATGCACCGTTTCATCAATGGGGGCTTTCACGTTCTTGTCTCTACTACCATCATCGAAAACGGCATAGACATTCCCAATGTGAACACTATCATTATTGACAGGGCTGATATGTATGGGGTTTCCCAGCTCTACCAGCTCCGGGGCAGGGTGGGCCGCTCCGACCGGGTGGCTTATGCCTACCTGTTTTACCCCAAGGATCAGTCCCTCCTTGAGCTTGCCATGAAACGCCTGCAGACAATTTCGGATTTTACAGAGCTAGGCTCCGGTTTTAAGATCGCCATGAAAGACATGGAAATCCGGGGTGCAGGAAATCTTCTGGGCAGGGAACAGTCAGGCGACATTTATTCGGTGGGTTTTGAGATGTACATGTTTTTGCTGGATCAGGCGGTAAAGAAACTGGAAGACGAAAACTACGAAGCCGAAACAGAAACCCTGATGGAACTGGAATACTCCGGCTTTATCCCCGACTCATATATAGACTCCGCCCAGGAAAAAATGGACATCTACAAAAAAATCGCCGCCGTCAGAAGCCGGGAAGAACTGGACAGCCTTAGTGCCGAACTGTCCGACCGCTTCGGCCCGCCCCCCGACGAAGCCGCCAGCCTCCTTGCTCTTGCCGAACTCCGCATCATCTGCCGGGAATTATCCGTGTCTTCCCTTAAAGAGCGCGGCGGCATGGTCAGAGCCGAGTTTGGCAAGGTCTCCAAGGTCAAGGTTGACCGCCTTATCCGGCTGATGAAGGAATCCTCCGGCCGGGTGAAACTCGATCCCAAGCAGGCAAATGTTGTGATCTTTGCCGCGGGGAATATAGGCCTTAAGGAAAAGAGTGAGTTTATCAGGGAGAAGCTGGCCAGCCTAGCGTGACAAAACTCGGCAAATTGGGATTAGGTCTTGAACATGTCATATAGCTGGGGGATAATACTAACATGAAAATTAAAGCAATGGCGGTTTTCTGCGTATCTCTAATAAGAACCATTTTAATTTTTGCTATGACAATATTGTTTTTAGTAATATTCACCCCTTTAGTAATTTTGGCTTTTTTGCTGGGTATTATGGGCTTAAAAAAACCTATGACATGGATGGCGTATAGATTTGCTCAGCTCTGGGCGATAGCCGCTATTTCCATTTCTGGCTGCAAAATAAGCGTGGAAGGCAGGGAGAACATTCCCATGAAGGGAGGCGTCTGTTTTGTAAGCAACCATGTGGGGATATTTGATATAGTGCTTGCCATTGCATATATCGGCCGTCCCTTTGGGTTTATTGCAAAAAGAGAGCTGCTTTTCCTTCCTGCTGTAAATATCTGGGTGTATATTCTGGGCGGCCTTTTTATAGATCGCAGAAATATAAGAAAAGCTGTGAGCACCATTAACAAGGGTATAAAAAAATTACAAAAGGGCAGCAATATGTTGATTTTCCCGGAGGGAACAAGAAGCAAGGGCCGGGGGCTTTTGCCTTTCCGGTCAGGCGCCATAAAGCTTGCAACCAACTCCCTTGCACCTATTGTCCCTGTTGCAATTTCCGGTAGTTATGAAGTTTTTGAAAAACATCGCATGGTTAACGCCGTTCCGGTACGCATGGTCTTTTGTCCCCTGGTTATTACCGCCGGCATGAGCTCTGAAGACCGCAAGGGTAAGCTGGTAGATCAGATTAGTTCAACTATCGGAGAGTTTATTGTCTGAGGGGGGATTCTGTATCTTATCCTTTTTAAAAACCCACTGCAGCACGCAGAAAGTCAGCAGTGGAAATGTAATTATTATTAGTTTGTTATATTCAAATGCTTCTCTGAATCTAAAATGAAATACTGACCATACTGCTCTTGTTGTCCCGCATCCAATACAGTTAATATCAAATAATATCCTGAACAGACATATAGGATATGTATCTCCCAAATAATCCTTTGGCGTAAAATAAAATATTATAAAGAGGATAGTCAGCAATAGAATTTTGAATAATATTTTATTTGCCTCTATTTTTTTTAAAAGAGGCAAATAAAATTTTTTTAGCATCTCTGACAATTATATACCATTGCTAAGAAATTGCCGGGCCGCTATTTCTTTAAATTGTTTGCTATATCTTTAGTATTGTTGGCCAGTGCTGCCACTACTCTTAATAGTTCTGCAAAGAACCTAAAAAGAATAACCAGGAAGAAGCCAATAATCGGGCCCATAACAATATTTAGAATTCCGTAGCTTAAAAAATCCAGGCCCATATAACGGAAAAGCATGCTTGCCTCATTGCCGAGGAAAATTGCTGTAAACAAGCCTGCGCCTGCTCCGATAATTGCAACTAAAGTTCCAAGCCACTCGCCGAAGGTTTGGACTATGTCAGACGAAAGTGGAATTGCTACAAATTCAGATTTAGCTATTGTTGTAACTTTTTTTCGCCTGTTCCACCATAATTGAAACCCAACCCAGCAGGCAAAACATACTACAATCCATGACAAAATGAATGCAAAGACTATTTGTGCATTTGCATATTGGAAAAGTCCGGTATTTATTACCTGGTACAAAATAATAAAAGGAAGAACTAAATTTACTCCCGCAAAAATAAAATAAACTAGGCTAAAAATCTGCCCTTTCCCTAAAAAATCCAGATATGGACTAAATAAGGAAAAGAAAGGATTTTTATCCAGCTGATCCAGTTTACTTTTTCCCTTGTTCTCACTGTCACTCATAAATTCCTCCAGTTAAAATAATACCGTAAAACGGTGTTTAAGACTTCGGGTAATTATAAAGTGTAGATACTAATTTTACAAGCATTTTTTTCTTTTTTATGTTATAATGGTTCCGGAGGATAATATGCAAAATTTCATGGATAAAGATTTTTTACTTTCTAATAAAACAGCTCAAAAGCTCTACCACGAAGCTGCTTCAGAGGAGCCGATTTTCGATTATCACTGTCACCTGATACCCAGAGAAATTGCTGAAAACCGGCGCTTTCCCGATCTTGCCCAGGTATGGCTTGGTGAAGGGAATTACGGGGATCATTACAAGTGGAGGATGATGCGGGCAAATGGGATTAATGAAGCCTTAATTACAGGCCGGAACGCTGACCCTTACGAACGATTTCTCGCCTGGGCCGATACGGTTCCAAAAATGATAGGCAACCCCCTATATCATTGGACACATCTGGAACTTCAGCGTTACTTCGATATTTTCGAGCCTCTAAATAAAGAGAGTGCCCCGGCAATCTGGAAAACTGCCAATGATAAGCTAAAAAATGATCCTGCTCTTTCGGTTTATGGAATTTTTAAGAAATTTAATGTGTATGCTGTGGGGACTACTGATGATCCCGCTGATAGCCTTGAATGGCATAAGGGGATCGCAGAGATCGCAAAGAGTGCAGAGGACGCAGAGGGGACGGTGACAAAGGTGCTGCCTTCTTTTAGACCTGATAAGGCTATTAATATTGATAAAGACGGGTTTGTTGAGTACATTGCAAATCTTGGCAAGGCAGCGGGCAAGACCATTGGCAATTTGTCAGATTTGCTGGATGCCTTAAAAAGCAGGGTGGATTTTTTTGACAAGATGGGATGCCGGGCTTCGGATCATGGGCTGGAGTATGTCCCTGCTGAAATAAACCGGGACAGAAGCGTATGGGAAAAAGAAGCGGGCGAAACTTTTACAAAGGCTCTTGTCGGAGGAAAAGTAGACAAACGTGCGGCTGATTCTTACAAGACACTGGTTTTAGCCTTCCTGGCGGCCTGTTATGCGGAAAAAGGCTGGGCCATGCAGATCCACCTGGCAGCAATAAGAAACAACAATACAAGAATGTTCAAAGCAATAGGCCCGGACACAGGCTACGATGCGGTTCACGATCATCATGTGGCGGCAGGATTGTCGGCTTTCCTTGATCTGCTGGAACAGGAAAACAACCTTCCTAAAACAATCCTATACAGCCTGAACCTTGCGGATTTCTATCCTCTGGCAACAATAATGGGCTGTTTTCAGGGGGGCATCCCCGGGAAAATGCAGCTCGGTTCTTCATGGTGGCATCTGGATCACAAGGATGGCATGGAAGAGCAGATGCGCCTCCTTGGCAATGTGGGACTTCTTTCCCGTTTCATCGGGATGCTCACAGACTCACGAAGCTTTCTCTCCTATCCCCGGCATGAGTACTTCAGGCGCATCCTCTGTAATATTCTGGGAACATGGGCCGAAGCAGGGGAGATTCCCAACGACTTTAATCTCCTGTCGGGAATAGTAAGAGATATTTCCTTTAGGAACGCTGAGCGGTATTTCAGTTAATTCCTGCGGCTTTTCTGAAGCGGCTGAGTGTGGCAGCGGCAATGAGCCGCGCCTGCTCGGCTCCCTTCGCGAGGATTGTGTCCAGACCCTGGGGGTTTGCAATTATGGCTTCATAGCGTTCGCGTAGGGGACAGAGCTCGCGGTTTGCTACCTGGAAAAGCGCTTCCTTGGCTTCGCCCCAGCCCATGCCCCCGGCGCGGTAACGGGCAGCCAGAGCGGCCTGTTCTTCCACTGTGGCGAAGAGCTTGTACAGTAGATAGATTTGGCTTGTCTCGGGGTCTTTGGGTTCTTCCACGCCCTGTGAATTTGTAACAATGCGCATAATGGTTTTTTGCAGCTCTTTTTCCGGTGCAAAAAGCGGAATGGTGTTGTTGTAACTTTTGCTCATTTTGCGTCCGTCAAGGCCGGGTACTATTGCAACTGCTTCCTGTACAGAAGCCTGAGGTATTTTCAGGATCGCCTGTTTATAATTTGCATTTACCGACTGTGCTATGTCCTGAGCCATTTCAATGTGCTGTACCTGATCTTTGCCCACCGGCACCACGTCCGAATCAAAGAGGATGATATCAGCCGCCATAAGGACAGGGTAGGTGAAAAGCCCCATGTTTATCCCTGCATCGGGATCATCTTCTTTCTCATTGTTCACCTGCACCGCAGCCTTGTAGGCATGCGCTCTGTTCATAAGGCCCTTGGAAGTAAAAGCCATGAGCATGACTGTAAGTTCAAAAACTTCGGGAATGGAACTCTGCCTGTAAAAGATCACTTTCTCCGGATCGAGTCCTGCAGCAAGCCAGCCAGCAGCCACCCCGCGGATCAATGCGTTCAGCTCTTTGGGGTCTTTCACGCTGTTAAGGGCATGATAGTCGGCAATAAAATACCGGGCTTCGTACTCTTTTGCAAGTTCCAGTGCGGGTTTTATCGCACCGAAATAGTTACCAATGTGCAGGTCTCCGGTGGGCTGGATTCCCGTCAGGGAAATTTTTTTGTTACTCATGATACATTTAATTTAGCGGTTTAACAGTTTATTGTATAGACATCTCTCCTACAAATTTTGCGAAGATATCAAAAAGGATTAAATCCAGTTTAGGCTCCTTGATGATAAATTCCTTCAGCATAAGTGTAAGTGCATCCTTTGTGCTTACCGAATCCCGGTACTTGCGGCTGGGGTCGGTAATACTGTCAAAAACATCGATTATTTCAAGAATCTTGGCAGGGAAATAGGCAAGAGCTTCGCAGTCAATTACAGGCTTTAAATCAAGGGCAATGCAGTAACCCTGAACAGAGTGGGGGTTCATCTCCTTGTACTTGTTAAGATAAGAGCGGAAATACCCATAACCCTTGGGGTTACCGTAGTATTCGTGATGATAACCGGTTATAAGACCGGCTTCACGGGGATAGGTTGTTTTATTTATAATCGAATGATAACCAACCTTTACATGCTCCACCACAATTTGACGATCATATTCATCATCACCTTCATGATACTTTACCGCGGAAGCTTTTCCTAAATCATGCATCAAAAAACCCATCGCCCAGTTGTCAAGCTGTTCTTCGGATATTGCCCTCATGCCTCCCATGAATACCCTTTCAAGGCTTAATTCATGATCATCCAGATGAGGTAAAAATGACCGGTAAAAATTCTTGTACCGTGAGTTGAAATTTGCGCGTAACTTGTTGATCATGCTGGAGCTTGACACAGTATCGTTGTAGTAGATAAGAAAGGCAAGCCCGTTAAGGTAAACACGCAACATATGTTGAATTATGGTGCCGTTGGATTGAGAAACCAGCTGGGTCATGAGATCATCGTTAAAAACATTTGATGAAATAAGCTGTGTGGTTGCCCTGACAAACTGCTTCATGGAAATTACAAGGCCGCGTGTTTTTTCCTTCGCTGCGTCATCTGCAAGAACCATTGCGTTTAACAGAGCGGCACGGTTATGCAGCATGGTCTCTTTGGTAGTTTCTACCAGAGCTTCTGTGATTATATTTTTATCTTCGGGCTTTTGATCAATGAGTTCTTGCAGCCTATTGCTGTTTTTGTTAATAATTCCGGCCCTTTCGGAGTCAGGAACTGCGGCAATGACATCATATTCTTCCCCAAAGCCGTCAATTATTTCGGCTCTTTCCTCAATATCCTGTAAAGGACCGGTTCCTTCCGTTGCCGCTATGGGTTCAATGTCATGTTCTGGTTTTACTGTGTGAGGGTTGTTTAATGCCAGTTCCTGTATTTTTTTTAAATCATTACTGCTGATATAATATTCCCAGGTTTTATTATGAAGCCAGAACTGTTTGTTGTGCTCATACATGGCCTTAAAGGGCATTGGTTTTCTGCTTTTTGTCTTTCTGTTGATGCAGAATACCGGAATATTCTCCGAGAGGCAGATTTCTATATAACCACTGTTTCTGGCTATTGCTTCGCCCAGAAGTACTGCGGAGGCCTTCTCCATGTATCTATTATACTGATTTTATTTTTTTCTTCAAGTTCATTGTACTATCTTACGTTTTTGTCCCTGCAAAGAATCATTAAAAGGGCTATATCTCCCTGCCTTATGCCGGGAATACGGGCAGCCTGGCCTATTGTGAGGGGGCGTACCTTGATAAGTTTTTCCTTTGCCTCAGCGGAAAGCCCCGTCACTGAACTGTACTCCAAGCCCGAAGGGATTTTCACCGCATCCATCTTTGCAAGCTTTGCCGCCGCTCTGTTCTCCTTCGCAATATATCCGGCATATTTAATGTCCAGAAATGCTCTCTCCAGCCATTCCCGGGGCCAGGCGGAAAGCTCAGGAAATGCGGCGAAGATGTTTTCTGGTACATCCTTGACGGTGACCTTCCTTTTTTTCAGGAGTTCTTCAATTTCTTCAAGCCCCCTGATCTTCTTCTGCAGCCGTTCCCAGCGCTCTTCACCGATGAGTCCAAGTTCCCTGGCTCTGGGACTCAGCCGGGTGTCGGCACTGTCGTGACGAAGGACAAGCCTGTGTTCCGCCCGGCTTGTGAACATACGGTAGGGCTCCTTTGTTCCCAGCGTTGTCAGGTCGTCGATGAGAACTCCTGTATATGCTTCAGCCCGTCCAAGGATCAGGGGTGGCTCCCTGCGCATTTTCTGAACCGCATTTATCCCGGCCACAAGCCCCTGCGCGGCGGCCTCCTCATAGCCGGAACTGCCGTTTGTCTGCCCTGCGCTGAAAAAGCCTGAAAGACGCTTGCTTTCCAGACTGGGGTAGAGATCCAGAGGGTCAATGTAATCGTAGTCAACCGCATAGCCGGGTCTAACCAAAACTGCCTTTTCAAGCCCCCTTATGCTGTGAATATAATCCGCCTGCACATCCTCCGGCAGGGAAGTGGAAAGCCCGTTAAGGTAGACTTCGCTGGTGTAGAGTCCTTCCGGTTCAATAAAAACATGATGCCGCTCCCTTTCGGGAAAGCGCGTAACCTTATCCTCGATTGAGGGACAGTAGCGGGCTCCTGTGCCTTCGATCTTGCCGGAGAATAGCGGAGAGCGGTGAATGTTTCGCCTAATGATTTCGTGAGTGGCAGGACAGGTATACGTTACCCAGCATGGCAACTGTGGAAGAGGAGCGTTCCATGTATCAGGATTAACATCGAAGGAAAAGGGTGCCGGAACTTCGCCTTCCTGTTTTTCCAGAACGCTGTAATCAATCGAATCTCCCGCTATGCGTGCAGGCGTACCTGTTTTCAGTCTGCCCACTGGAAAGCCAATACGCCGGAGATTTTGCCCCAGCCCCAAGGCGGCTTCCTCCCCCAGCCGTCCCTGCGGAGCGTCATACTCGCCGATGAAGATTTTCCCTTCCATGAAAGTACCCGCAGCAAGAATCACCGTGGAGGAAGATATCTTATGCCCCCGGCGGGTAATCACCCCGCGCACGTTTGCTATGCCGCTTCCGGTGCGCTGGCTGTCCTCTTCGACAATGAGATCAACCACAGTGTCCATGAAAATAGTAAGCCCCTTTTGCGCTTCCAGTGCAGAGCGGGCAGCGGCCTGGTACACCCTCTTGTCCGCCTGAACCCTGGGTGCCTGCACCGCCGGCCCCCGTGAGCGATTAAGCACCCTGTACTGGATCATGCTCCTGTCGGTGAGTTTCCCCATCTCACCTCCCAGGGCATCCACCTCCCGAATAATATTGCCCTTGGACAGTCCGCCCATTGCAGGGTTACAGGACAGTGCGCCGATATTGTCGGGGTTTTGAGTGATGAGCAGGCCGGTATATCCAAGGCGTGCCACAGCCAGCGAAGCTTCTATCCCCGCATGGCCGCCGCCTATGATTATGCAGTCGTAATCCATTGGGTTAATTTATATTGAAAGTTTGATTTGCGGCAAGGGCATGTGTGTAATATGACTCCTGTCGACATATGATCGGTTATATGGTACACTTAAACCATGACTATTACACAGATTGTAGAGGTTCCAGCAGACAGGCGTCTTTTACTTGATTTACCGCCAAATCTACCTGTTGGCAAAGCTCGGGTTACTGTAACCCCACAGTTTGATGAATATGTTCTTGCAATTGCATTTGATGATGAAGCTCAAAAATGGTTTGCTCAAAACGATGATATTCCCTTAGTTCTTGAAGATGACTCTCTCGATACATTAATCAACCGGGTAAAATTGGCTGTACCTGAAATGCTTGAAATCAATGATATGCCCCGAAAAAAAGTCAAAGTCTCTTTTTCTATAGAACCACAAGCGGTTATGGTATAATGGCAGAGTATGAAAAGAAAGTCCGCAAAATCTTGTCTGAACATGGCTGTTACTTTATACGGCGAGGCAAGGGTGATCACGACATTTGGCACAGCCCAATAAAAAACCGGAATTTTACCGTGGATGGAAAAATTAATATTCGCCACGTTGCAAATGCTATTATGAAGCAAGCCGGCGTAGAATATCATTTCCATTAGCAGACATATTACTTAGCAAGAAGTTTTTTCCATATTGTCAATAGGAGTTTTCCCACACGTCGGCTGGATTCCAACGGAAGGGTTGTCGGAGATTACTTGCTATTTTTCTTTCTGGTTCTATTTTCTGAAAATGCCTGTTCAACTGCATTACTGACAGTTTGATTTACTTCACTTAAAATGTTTTGTTTTACTGTTGTTTTGATAACTGTCTCGATATTTTCTACTATAGCCTGTTCCAGATGTAATAAAGCTCCATCTGGGGTAGCCGAAGGATCAAAAAGCTGGAATGTTTGAATATTAAGGGTTTGAGCGATACGATCCAACATTTCTGGAGTGGGAAACTTCCGGGAAATTTCTACCATTGAAAGGTAATTAGCAGAAATTCCTGCCTTTTCTGCCAGTTTTTCCTGTGTAAACCCGCTTTTTCGTCTGTATTCCTTCAAATTAAGTGCCAATATTTCCCTGATACTTACCATTTTCTTTGACATTTCCACCCCTAAGATAAGGATACTTATTTATCAGGTATTGACTTACCGCTTATTAGATAGGTATACTTACTTAATAGAATATATTTCTTGTGTTTTTTTACCGCTTTTTGGACGATGATCCAAAAAAATTGTCAAGATTAGGGGGTTTTTTATGAAAAACAAGTTTAGTTCTATAGGATCTATACAAAGTATAGTAGTTATCTTCCTTGTGGTAATTTCAATTTTAGGTATAGGTGCCTGTGATAATGGCATAATCAACAACGGTGATGACCCCATTACACCCGCTCCTAATGTGCTAAGGGCAATACCCGTTGCTGCATCCAATTCAACCCCTATGGTATTGGATTCATACACAGAAAACGACCAAAATTATTATTTAATTTATGTGGGACATATTCTTGACTCATATGTATCTACAATTTTGATTGGTCATTTTAACGGTGTTACTCCAGTATCACTAACAAGAACAACTGTGAACACAAATACAGTAACAGAAGCAATGGTTAGCACTGTATCTAATAGTATTACAATTACAGACACGCAAAGCCATACTGCAGGTGTCAGTATAGGAACTGCTTGGGAAAAAAGGTTTCCTATAGTGGGTAAATTTTCTGCTAAACTGGATTTACATTATGAATGGAATGGTTCCTGGACAAATTCAGAAACAGACGCAAGATCAATGCAAACTTCAGTTGAGACCGCCCAGTCATTTGCCGATTCGTTAACTACGTCAATCACAATAGGCGGTAATGGAGAAGCTGAAGGTTATCATCGTTATGCAATGTATTCTGTAAGCGATGTCTATTTTGTAATTATTACAAGCTCTGATAATCAGCAATTACTAAGCTGGGATACTGTAATTGGTACTAGAGATAATTTTTTGCCTCGTATGGAATATTGTCCTGAAGGAAAATTTGATAACTCTCCTACTGGTAATTTAATATCTTTCGAAGAAGATTTTTTTATTAACTTACCAAAACCTACAATAAGTGGAAACCCAGAAAAAAAGACTTATACTGAAACATTTGCTCCCGGACCCCATGCTGTTTTTTGGAATTTACCTGATCATGTAGAGTTTCCAGCAACAATAGAGATATATGCCCTTGGAGCTGGCGGAGGTGGACAGGGCGGGTTTTCTTCCAGTTATCTTGGGGGATGGTGGTCTGGAACAGGCGGAGCAGGAGGAGGTGGTGCAGCAGCTTACATGAAGTTTGATGTAGAAGGAGAGGATCAATTACTATTAATCATTGATGTTGGAAGAGGCGGACTAGGCGGGGATCCGGTTAATTCACCTGTAAACTATGCATGGCTGGCTGGTTATAATGGAACCAATGGTGGTAATACAACTGTATCATGGCAGAATAGATTCAATCTAATTGTAATTATACATGATTAATGGCAAACTGAGAATATCCCAGAAAATACAGCTAATTCATTATAATACACAGAAATAAAGTCCCAGAAGCTCCGGATCCCCATGAACATAGAAAACCATTAAAACGTAGAAAAATCCCCGAAAAAAGGCACTTTTAAGCCCATTTTATACATTATGTCGTTACCTTCCAGAAAAAGGCCGCAAATGCGATTATTTTACGGCCTTTTTCTGTTATTTAGGCGAGAAAATTATAGGATAATTTGCTGTAAGAACTTCTACCTTGCTTCGTGGTTTATTGGAATTAGTCATAGCACAGGCCATTTTGAATTCAAGCGCTTCCCAATTGTTCCGCTCAGCATATTCCGACAGAGTTTTATTTCGAAAAGAACTCAGCAGAAACTTACCTTGCAAGCCTTCAAGGAGTAATAAAAGAGCATCAAAATCGTCCTGAGTGTAGCCATTATAATGACCCTGATCAGAGCCGACATAAGGCGGATCGAGATAAAAAAAGGTATCAGTGGTGTCCCGGCTTTTGATTATCCGTAAGGCATCACAGCATTCGATCTGTGCCTGCTGGAGCCTGATGGTATAATCCAAGGAAAAATTTAAACGCTTATTTTTTAGTTTCTTGCTGGTACTTCCGTCACGGTCATAACCAAATCCTCCATCCAGCATACAGCTATAAGAGCTATTGGCCAACATCCATACAGCCCATGCACGTTTTACCCGGTCAAACATTTCCGGGTTCTCATAAATTACCTGTGCCTGGCGGTGCTGCTTACGGCTGTGCAGGCTGATGGATATCTCCTTTTCCAATGCCGGGAAATCACGTTGAAGTACCTCATAGAAATTAATGAGTTCCCCATTGGTGTCGTTGATAACCTCGACTTGTGATGGGTTCTTTGCAAAAAAGACTGCGGCACCGCCTAGGAAAGGTTCGCAGTAAATCCGATGTTCCGGGATCAGCCCCAGAATTCGTGCGGCAAGCTGTTGTTTGCCGCCATAATAAGAGAGAGGTGTTTTCATAAAAACCTATACATTTGTTTAGGCTTTACCAAAAGACAGAATAACTTATACTGAGATCACCTAGTGCTAGGTCGGGTGGAATCAGGTTATCCTGTGGGCGTTCCTGCGCCTGTCCGGCAGGTGCGAACTGCCGGGCTCTGCCCGTTATTTTTGCGACACATGGCCGCTTATCCGGCAACGCCGGAGTTTACAAAAAGTAAACAGCTTGACTTTTTTCCAAATATAGCTTATATATTAAGCATCCCCTTAGAGGTGAAACCGGCGTGGGTGTTGAACCGGCGAATAGGCCACCGTTACAGGGGTTTTTTTATTACTTTAAGTAATCCGTCCCATATCAAAAAAACCGTATCAACATGTTCAATTGGTCTCTGGCTTGTTTTAAACCACTTTTCTATAATTTTTATAGCATCATCAATGGTATGATTTTCTGTAGGTGGTGAAAGGCAGACAATTGAAGTTCTTTGCCCGTCGGCTTTGTTTAAATGTGCAACAATATTTTTGAATTTATCGGGATTTTTGAAATCACCAATCCTCCCGTTAATAATAGCATCGTAATTTTTTAACCTTTTAATAGTTTTATTCTCTGGAGTGAAGAAAACTCTATGACCATTTTCTTCTAAAATTTTCGCCGCATAAACTTCTTTTTGTAAAGGTCTGGCAAGTCCTGCTTTCCTTGCCATGTAATTAGTCCCGTCCAGTCTTTCCAAATCCACCCCTCGAACAAGATTAAGTGAAAAGTTATATAAACCGTTATCTTGTGCAAACTTCTCAATATTATTAAAAATGCCGTAATGGGTAGCTCGGCGAGCCATGTTTTCTGTCATCATCCACCAGCTTTCTTTCTCCAGCGGATTCCCACCAAAACCATCCATAGGCTTAAAAAGCATCTTTTCTACATTTGGGTTTTCTAATTCAACACCATCATCAATCTGGCTTTTATAAACTGCTTGAAGTCCAGTGCGGCACTGAAAGTGGTAGGGCGGGTATCCGAACTTTCTCCAGAAGGGATGATCCGATGCCATTACCAGATCGGTTTTGCCGTCTTTGAGAAGCCCCCGGCAAAAACTAGAAGTGCGACTATCCTCAATGACCAGAAGCCGCCAGGCAGGCGGGGGGTTGTTCTGGTACTGCATGAGCTTCCCGGCAGTGTAGGCAGTCTGCGTGTTTGTACGGAATACATTCTCCCAATATCCGGGGCGAAGGCTCATTGCATCGTCCTGCATGAGCGTCTGTAAGGTTTGCCATTGTTTATATGTTTCAGCGACGCCCTTGCCGGTCTCCATGGCGTTATACAAAACCTGTCGGGCTACATCAATGTAATCGCACTGGGCGAGCCGGGCAACAGTGAAAGCCCTAAAACGCAGCATCGGTTCAAGTGAGTTCCATTCCGTTTTAGTTACCGGGATCCGACTTTTCATAAAAGAGACAGCATCTTCAAAAAGCAATTCTGATATTGGCACAAAACTATCAGCCATATTGAATTTACGTGAAGCGTGATCCATCCCTAGAAGCAGAGCCGTTGCTATGAGTGATTCAGTTTCTCTCACGAAATCCGGATCAATTTCCGGCAGGTAAGGTTTTTCTAACTGTGCTTTTGATGGCGGGGTATCTGTACTTGAAAGGTTTTCCAAATAATCCGAAAGCGTCTTTTCTATCCTTACGCTGATCCGTTTTTGTGCGGCGTTACATAAAGTGTCCAGTTCTGCAAGCTGTGCTTTTTCAAGTGCTATATAATTCGTATCAGCGTCCTTGGGGCTTTTTTTTTACCCGCTACGGCCTTCCCTGAATCAGATAAAGCAAAGTCGTGGGTCGTTTGTTTTATATATGAATCTTCCTCATCACGGGGTTTGGGGAGGCCATAACGGTTATACAGGGCATCGTTAGAAACCGGGATACCATGGTCAATGGCTTCCATAAGCTGGTCGAAGCTGGCATGTTTCTCCGTATCCACCTCAGCCGCTGGCGGTGTACCTGTGAAGCCGTTAAGCTCAACCGCCCAGTTTATGATTTTCTGAACAAGAGCCTGCCCCTCAACGGCTATCCCTTTAGCATCCTCATAAAACAGATCCGCCTGCACTTCGCCCAGAGCGAGGCTCCCTCCGTCGGTCTTGCTGGTTGCGACTGACTGCCCTGTCAGGCCATAGCTTATCTGAATGTCGCAGGCGTCAACCAGGGAAGCGAAACCTATAAGGTCGCCAGACATACCGATCTCGTGGATTGAATCAACATTCCCAACCGCTGCGGCTGAACCGGAGACAACAGATATTAGCTCTTCCGCAATTTGACGGGCTTTGCTTCTAATGTTGTTGTCATCACCTTCAGCTTTGAACAGAGCCAAGATAGTTTTTACCGAAAACTTTTCCGTAGCCTGGAGCCAGAATTCATAACCGGCTCTTTTGAACATATAAGGCCAATAAACACAACGAAGGACGCTTGTACCGTAGGGGTTTTCATCATCCGTGTCATGGTGGTATTGCAGCCACTTATACTGCTCGTTAAGTATACGTCTCCTCCCGGTTTCGTTTAGGTAGAGCTTCCAGTCATGTCCGAAAACAAAACGTTCCGGCTTGCGGGTGATGATGTTGTCAGGTATATACTGCCCGCCATCAATACGCCAAACCAGCTCGGAGACTGAAAAACCGTAATCAAGCCCGGAATAAACCCGCTTCAGCTTCTGATAAAGTTTAGGCCATAGGTCAAAGTTTTTAACAAAAGTAAATACATTATCCGGGCAGCCATTAGGCTGGGTGATGTGTATAGGGAAATTAAGCGCTGCTGTTTTGAGCTTATTCAAGAGAGATTTGATCCGGGGGTCTGTACGCATCTGTCGGTAGGTGTCATAGGAGCTGAATGTACCAGGGAGAATGTCATCAGGGTTAGGCATATAGTTGAGGAAGCTCCCCAGCATATTGTCGGTGATAATCTGGGTGGTTAGGGTTTTTTTATCGGGCTTTTTCATAGTTTATATTTCCTTACAGCTTCCGTACAAGATTTGCCGTTTTGTTTGGCATATTCATATTCCATAACTGCCCCTTTTGAATCTTTCCAACAGGGCAGAAAGTAAATTAAATCTGCGACATCGATCATTGAAAAACAGATGTGCATATATTCATGGTGTTCCATGCCTTTTGGTAAAATAGCGGGGTTTAACACGATGTGACCATTCGACTTTAATTTAAAAGCCTCTTTGTCAAATTTACGTCTGTAATTAGGATCACCTGTTATTTTCCCTGCAATGTAGATTTTCATCCTATTACTCCTTTTGAACACGTTAAAAAAATCAACGTCAAACCCGAAATACAGGCAACACTTGCAAATATGTAAAGTATAAAAGTTAATATATCAAACGCTTTACCTCCCACAATTAACCCGTAAAAAAAGATTAGCGCTAAAACATAGGCAATACTTGCAGATATGCTAAAAATGAGAGCTAATATTTCAATCAACATCACCACCCCCTGACCATATTGATTATTTTCCGTGCCGCTGTTGCAGAGCTGGTTTTGACCTGTTCCACTACTGGCATACCGCTGCCGCTTGGAATAACCTTAACACCCAGATAAAGGCCATCCATCTGATCATCAAACTTCCACTTGGGGAAATTGACCAGCTCGTCTTTAATTTCGGAGGCTCCTTCGGCGGGAAAGCGTATAATGCCGTTCTCGATTAGCGGCGAGAGGAACCGTGCCTTAGCGTCTTTTGAAAGAGTGTTGCCAAGTTTTTTGATGGGCAGGTACACATTCTCCTCGGCGGCGAGTTTTTGAATGTAATTGCCGTAGATGCCGCTGAAAACCACATCCTCCCAGGCGATAAGTTCGAAGGTGTATAGCTTGTGCATGATCATGAGTTGCCGGACAGTCGCAGTTTCGCTGCACACTTTCGCCCAGGGGGGCAGCACGTAGATGATGCCTGTCCGCCGGTGGACGGCAATGGGGACTTCTGCCGTGCGGTCGTGTTTGCCGGTGGCAGGGTCTACACCGCAGAAAAAGCGGAGTTCGGAAGTTGGGGGAAGTTCGCGGTACTCGTGGGTTTTTATCCATGCACGCTGTATTATACGCTGTTCATCGGAGAGGGGCTCGTTACACCATTCGGTGGAAAAATTGTCAAAACCGAGCTGCTCCTGTTTTTCTGCAAGGGTTTCTGCTGACCAGTACTCTGGCCAGAGGGGCGAACCGTCAGGCCGGAAGCAGGATAGCCGAACAGCAATCCACCTCTTCAAGGTTCCTGCATCCAGCTCTTCCATTAGGCGTGATACGGGATCGTCTGAATGGAATATCGTATTAACCCAAATGGTAAATGCCGTCTTGCCAAGATTGAAAACTACCCGCTTGAGCCAACGGGAAATTTTATCCCTCTGAGAAGGAGAGTCAACCGCATCGTCTTTGAGCACATCGTCAAGGACAATGAGATCGGGCCGGTACTGGCGGAAGCGGGTACCGCGCATGGAAGCCCCGGAGCCTTTGGACTGTATGCAAGTGTCGTTTTTTAGCTCTATCCTATCGTCACGCCAAACTTGACCTTTCAGATCCCCGAAGTCCTCAAGGATAAGCTCGTTTTCCTCAAGTTCAATTTTTATATTGATGAGGTTTTCTCTGGCAGAATCCCCGGAAGCCCCTATTAGTAAGGCATAACGGTTTTTATTTGTAATGATACTCCAAAGTACATAGGCGAAAGACCAGCGAACGGTCTTGCCGTGTTCTCTGGGCTCTACAAACATTGCGCCTGCAAGGCGTTCTGTGGGTCTTAAAAGGCTGTGATACTTCTCGTTTACAAACGGTTTAAGGCTCTTTGAAGTTGTCTCTGACAGTGATCGCGTGTCCGCCACATTATAAAGGATGCTCTGATACGCCGCTGGTTCGGTGAAAAAATAATCTGCAAGATAATATTCACAGAAAAAACCGAAGTCCTTTTGAGCTTGTTCTTTCCGCTTTTTCTTTTGGAGAGAAGCTCTGTCATTCCCTACCAGTTCAGAAAGGAGTTCGCTCATTATTTCACCTTGGCGTCATCAACGATTTTACAGAGTCGCCCTAAAAGGTCGGGATCGTGCTGGATGACTTTTTGAAGCTCCGCTTTTAGCTGCGCCTTGGCACGGTCAAGGGCTTTGACAGCCTGGGTGCGGAACTGCGCCAGCTTCGCTTGTGCCATGGTGAGCTTCGCTGTGGCGTGGATCATTTCCGCCGGGTCTTCAAAGTTTATGCTCTCGATGTTTCGCAGTTCCTTGGTAATAAGCTGAGCCAGATACATAAGCATCCCTTCGGACTGCTCTGTACCGTGATGGTCTTTGAAAACCTCTGCCATGGCTTTGGATATTTCTATGCCTTTGCGGACATCGGCGATCTCGTACTCATAACTGCGGACAGCACGGCGAATGGCTTCGCGGCTGACGGTTATCTTAAATCCGTTTTGTTGCAGCCACTCGTTAACCTCTTCGGTAACATAGACAAGGGTCTTTTTCCCGCCGTCCCATTTTTCGGCAATCAGTTCTTTTAGGCCGTACTGCTCCGCCTTGCTTTTCTGTCCCATACTTACCCCCGCGGAACAAGTATGCCGGGGTCGGCGGGGATATTCCCTTCCAGGAGGTCTATGCCTACGGGGAGAAGTTTATACCCTTTAAGCTTCTCGTTCTCCAAATAAGGGTGGGGGTGTTCGTTCATGAGGATATAATTTTTGTCAGCCAGGTATTCCAAGGCGGCAATAATTTCATCGGTCTTGTGGTACTGGTACAAAACACTTACGATGGTAATTTCGTCAACACCGTTAGGGTAAACTTTTTTTAGGAGAGCAAGTATTTTGCCGCGCAAAATGTTATGTTTCATAGGTTCTATTGATCCCTCTTGTCTTTCCACAATTCTATTATGTTCCGGTTAAGCTCAAAGAACTGTGTTGATACCTGGCTGGACAGCCCGTTTATATCTTCTTTCCAACCGCCAAGCTCGCGGTAAAATGTTTCCCTCTTTAAGTATTCATGTTCTACGACAGAAATCCTGGTTCCGAAGTTATTAAGCGAACTGTTTATATAGTCGCGCAAATCCTTCGCGCGCTGCTCGTCCTTCTTTGCGTCCGCATCAATCTTTCTTATTAAGTGTACCACCACGATTACCAGCACACTGGAGACCGCAGAAGGCCCCCATGCCTGGAAAACGCCAAAAAAAGCTGCCCATTCCATAACTGATTACCTCTTAAATCCATATGTCAAGGACACGGGGTACTTTAATGCCTTTTTTATACAGTCCAAACATTACCACCTTTGCAATTAGATTAATCAAGAAAAGGATTCCCGACACTAATAATATTCTGTTTCTCATTTTCACCCTCTCCTGTTCCCTCACGAGTTGCCAGTTCAAGTTCTCTAATTCGCGCGACAAGGCTCTGAACGAAGCTATCGTATCGTCCAAGGAGTTCGAGAGCCGTATCAATTCCTCCCTGTCCAGCTCTTGCTGACTCCGTAATAAGTCTATTTGTAATTGAAGCGAAATCGAGTGCATCTCGGCTAAGATCATTTGCTCTCTGGAGTCGAGCAGTGCTGACCTGAGCTGCGACGATATGCTCGTCTGTTCCAATAACAACGGGTCGTGTAGTGCAGCCTGTGAGGAAAACAAAAACAAAGATGCAAAAACCGCAAGCCAAAATAAAGTGGATCTTTTCACGCACTTACACCCTCCTATAGCCTTAACTCATAATGCGGCCAATCTGTCTGTGGTGCGGGCCAGTCAGCTCCACAAATAAGCATGGCATCTTTGCCACAATGCTTGATGAGTTCGAATGTTTTGCGGTAGTGAGCCAAATCCCATGTGGGGTTTCCCCTGCTGTCTACTGGTAGGACATCCATGGCAAGCCCTTCAATGTGCTTGCTCTTGAGAGTCCAGGTTATTTCCCTGTTGTCATTTTCACTGCGTAATAACCATAACCCAGCAGCTTTGCGAAGAGCATTCACTTCGTCCAGTGGCTTTCTACCCTGTGCATAGTAGGCTTCTTGTACTTGCACAGTCCGGCGTCCCTCGAAAACAATGTATTGGTCATCGCCTAACACCTCATCAAGGCACTCAAAGAAAAACGTAAAAGCCGGTTTTGCCCTGGGATCCAGTTCTGCCAGCATCTTAACGGTTCGTTCCGTCATTTTTGCCCCCTCCGCTCATGGTTTTTTCGACAATGTTCTGTATGCCCCGTATGATGTAATCATACGCAATCTGGTTGACAGCCAAGGCGCAGGTAAGAAGGTTATACATGATAGTAATTACAGGCGACACAACGGGTGCCTGCATGGCAGTGCTTACCGAAGTTACAATCAGCGATACCAGCGCATAACTGCGTTTGTGTTTCGGGCATATATAGTTTTTCAACCACTGAACTATGCCGATTGTAGAAACCGATATGATAAGCACACGGATAACCAGCCATTCTGCATCAATATCTGTCAATATCATTACATAGAATAGTTGGCACAGAGAAATAATACTCTAGCAGGGATAAAACATATTATGCGGAAAACAAATCCGGCTGGATCACAGGTTTGAATGCTTTGAGCAATACTGCTTTAGATCGCTCCGGGTTATGCACCAGAGGCCGTCTGTGTCTTTGTAAGCTGCTATGATTCCCCGGCGGATAAGACGGTAAATTGTCAGGTAACGAACGGAAAAGAAAGCCGCCACCTCCCTGATAGATAAAATTGCGGGTAAGGCTTCGATTCTTTCCTTCAGGGCATCGCTGATCATATTCCGCTACCGACTCCGGAACCAGCCGCCAGGCTTTACCAAGTTTGACAGATTCAATTTCTCCCATCACCAGGAGATAGTATACCTGATGAAGCTCCAGCCCCAGAAAACGAGCTGCTTGTTTTACCGTCCACAGCATAATTCCCCTCCTTAGTGTCCGGGTTATAACCTGCCTTCCAGCAGATGTCCCGGAGAGCCTGTATCACACCTGATGCGGCACGCCGGGTAAGAAACCTGATGTCGTCTACTTTGCCGACACGTTTTATTATTGCCCGAAGGCTTTTTTCATCCTTTGCACGACTGGCCAGAGACCACAGCCCCCGAATGTAATATTCCTGTCGGGGTGAGATCATACCGGGATTGTTGCCTGCGGCTGATTTTCGATATTTAACGGAGTTACCACGGCTGGAGGATTGAAAACCAAGGTTCCCAAAAGCTGTCATCACCGAATTGAATTGATACTCTGTGGTAATATCCTTTGCGCTTGATACACCGGCCCCGGAGAGTATAGCCCTGTAAGCATCATCATCGAGGCCGAGTTGTTTCTTTGCGAGGTGGATTATTGCAAGGCGGGATTTTTGGTTTTGCATGTCAACCTCCAATTAACAATGAGCCTTGGGTGTTGTGAACGCCAATACCGTGCTGAAGATGAACTCCATCACCTGCACGAGATCCGTTATAATAATCTATGCCTCTACCAAAAGACCGGTTGATACTATTTAACTTGGTAAGGTTTGGAAAATTTTTGTTTATATAATGTTCCATTGCTCTTGTTTCTTCCTCAGATACACCTGCAAATGTTGATAATTTATCTGATATGGTACTAACCCAAGCTTTACAGAAGTCATCAGCCCTTTGGATTTTACGATATTTTGAACGTACTCGATAAAGTTTTTTAACATACTCTTTTCGTGCTGCTCTTAATTTACGTAGTAATATCTGTGTAATATAAGCAGCGACTTCTGCTCTGTGCTTCAATCCAATAAAACACCATCGACGCTTTAATGAATAATAGTCATGACCATAAATATAACTACAGCCAAAGGCTTTACTAATATAATAAATAAGAGAAGTTTCATATGTTGGAGGATTATCGCCACTAACAGTTTTTGCTTTCTCTTCTCCGATGTCGATATTGCTCACATCAACCTTGTCAACTTTGTACTCAGCCATCATCTCCTGCGCCATTCTCAGTGCGCTCGCCGCTTCGTTAGGGTTCGGCGACTTGGAAAGAGCCAAGAGTTTTTTAATCTTTGACTTAATTTTTTCAAAGTTTTCGTCCATCCATTACCTCCAAAAACGTCCCGGGCGGGACGTCCAGAACCGCCCGGGCTCATGCGTTATGCTGACAGTTTCGCCAGTTCCTGGTTCACAAGTTCCCGCTTGGTCTCGATAAAGAAATCCTCCTTCTGTTTCCGTGCGGCGCCGACCTTCTGCAAGGTTTCATCGTCCAGGGAGAGCATCGCTTCCTTGTCCGGCTCGATCTTGGTACGGATAAACTTGCCGAGGCCGTGTTTTTGAAGGAGCTCGGCGGTTTCCTTTGTTACGCTGATTGCGTCCGGGGCCTTGCGGAAACCGAATGTGCCGAAAGTCCTGTCGAGGGATTTCCGGTCTTTGAACAGATCGCCCCGGAAGTAACGGGCGTAAGCTTCCATCGCCTTTACACAGCCTTTGTAGCGTTCCCGCAGGGGCTTGCCTTCGTCAGCCGCTCTTTTTTTGATCGCCGCAATTTCTTCGTGGGCTTCATTATCGATAGCCTCAATCTGGGCTTCGATCTCGCACATCTCCTGAAGGACTTTGTCCGCCCCTTCAAGGGATTTAATTGCCATTTCATTGCTCTTTGTACGCGCCATAAAACGCTCCTTAAATAATTTGTTAAGCCGCACGAGGCCCGTCAGGGCTGGCTTTGGTTGGTAAAATTAAATGATTTTCCTGAATGATCTGCCGGAGTTTTCTTGTCTCCGAGGATAATTCAAGTAATAAGTTAGTACGGGACAATCCTCTCCCGTTGTTTGGGAAAACACCCTCGTTTACAAGGTTCTCAATTTTTTGAACCTGCTGCATGATATCGCCGTAACCGTTATTGCTTAGTTCGAGACTCATAATCAGTCCTCCTCTTGTTCTACAGCAGCGAGATAATCTTCGATCGCCGCCTGTGTTTGATATACCATGGTTTTGTAAGCGTGCCGGAGAGCCGGGTTCTGGGGAACGTCCTCGCAGAAGTGCAAAAAACGCTTGCTGGTAAGCAGGTTATTTTTGCCGCGCCGTACCACGATAATTTCAGTTAATAAATCCGCGACTGTCCTGTAGTTTTGAAGGGTGCTGTTGGCTGTTGATGGCAGCTCGAACAACTCTCCAAAGTCCAGCTCCATCTGCCCCGGATCGCCGCCGAGATCAATGCGGTTATATCCGTCTTCGCCTGTCTCTGGCGGCGGGGCGATAAGTTTCAGAGCGTCGCGCAGGGTGAGGCTCTCAAGGGCAGCGGGGTTATGCTCAAAACCTTTGTATATTTTCAGGGATAGCGTTATACGGTTTTCTGGATAGCCGCCAGCCTCGGCAACAGCTTTCAAAGATAACCTTCCGTCTTTGATTTTCCAGCGGCGGATTGCGTCAGCTATAATGTTTCCAGCTTCGTAATACGCACAGGCGGTTTTTATTAAAAGGGATACTGTGTTTTTTTCGTATTCGCCTATCCCTTCAAATAGAGCCACTACTTTTTTCGCTTCCCTTACTCCCATAAAGGTTCGACCTGAAATGGTGATTGCTTCCCCTCGTACAATCGTGCTTTTTTTCATGCATGGCCTCCTCGACGCAGGACAAGGGAAGCCGCCACTTCGACTATTTCCATGTCAGGCTCTGTAACATTGTTTACTGCCATTGCCCCCTGCATCCTCTCGATTATCTTTGTGAACTGCCGAATATCGGTTTTGGATATGCTGTAAATTGCGTCCACAATCTTGCGATCTACCTTTGGCCATACCGATTCGGTGATTGACCCGGCATCGGAGCGGGTAAGGCCGGACAGCGAAAGGTAAACACCGATGCGGCTTTCGAGCTGACGGTGATCGTTGCGCAAGTTTTGTATCTGGTATTTAAGCCGCGGAAGGCCGATCAGCACCAAGCCGGACTGGCCAAGGTCGTAGACAAGCCGTCGTGTGAACTCAAGGGCGTCCGCTTTCAGGTAATCTGCCTCGTCAAGAATTACAACCATATCTCGGTCAGCAAGAGTGTCAGCGATGTTTTTGATAAGGGTGTTTATCGGTACCCGTACTGTGTCCAAAGAAAGCTGGCGGGCTATTTCCAGTACCAGCATTCTGCGGTTCATGCCAGATACCACATTAACAAGGACAGTGGCCTTTTCATTGTTTTTCGCATACCATGCTGCGGCTGTGCTTTTACCCGCTCCTGCATCTGCGATGATGAGGGCGATGTCTTTTTCCGCATGTGCAATCTGTAGCGCATTAGTAATACGGCGTAGATCTTCGGTTTCAACTACCGGCACACGCTTACGCTCTCTAGCCTTTGCCTGACGTGCAAGCCAGCGGATTATGGTCTCTTCAAGTTTCAGCACATCGCCACGGTATGTCCCTGTCAGGTAGGCACTTAATACAGGTGGTGAGTAATTCATTTCCCTCGCCGCTTGTGCTTTTGACAACCCATATTTTTCGATAGTCACCTCGAGCCGTTCTTTAATTTCCAGATTCATCTTTTCCCTCCGTTAGATAAAATGTATTCCGGGCTGGCATCCAGCTCGGAAATGTATCTTGTTATTTTTTTAGGCTGCTTTAATTGCAACCCTTCAGCACCCGCCGCAATGGGGAGAGCCTCAAGTTCTTCAGGTTCGCCGAAAATTGATTCCAGCGAAGGAAGCTTGTCGTCGTATGTCCGCAGTGCGGTCTCGATCATGACCCTCTGCCCAGCATCAATGCTGACTTCGTTAGTACCACGCTCAGCCAGGGCTAGCAGGGTTTGTTTTTTAACGCTCTCCACACGTTGGATTGCTTCATTGAGGTTTCCGCCTTCTGCGAAATAATCTCCCAAGGCGTTGCAGACAAAAGATCCGTCAAGTGTGTAAACGGGCAACTCGTTGTCTGTAACAATCTTGCTCCGTATGATCACGTCCTGGCCGGTGTAACGGGTAAGAGCGGGGTGGTAGTAATTCACACCATGGTGTTTGATGCCGTTCCGCCCGCACTTGCGTATCTCACCCCGGTACAATGCCTGCTGAAGCTCCTCTTTTGAAACACGCCGGACAGTATTCGGCAGATTTTCCTCAAACACCCGGCTCCGGGTCTTACCGTCCATTCCCTTGCCTTGGCTTGTGAAGGTGTCGTTGATGTACTCGATCATTGCTGCACCGGCCCTTACAAATAATTCCCATGTAGGCACATCCTCACGTTTTGCAAGGCCGTTTATTGACCGCCACATCAGATCCGCGTCCTCCGGCTTAGTGGTGGTATCGGAGCCGATATAAGACCCAATGTCCTTTGCAAGGTATTCTCCCAAAAGCCGGTAATAACGTTCCTGTCGTCCTTTCGATTTACCCGAGTAAGGCTTTGTGAAATGCACTTTTGAACCGATTGTTGGTAAAACACCCTGAAAGAATACTTCCACGTCCTCCGCAATTCCCTCGGGTGTGAACTGTTTTGCTGTGGTTTTGTAGCCGTTTATGAGGTTTGAACGGTAGTCCCTGCCGTTGTCGAATAACACCACCTGCGGCACCCCGTAGCGTATGCAGCACATATAATATGCAGCGATGATCGACAGGCTCGATGGCTTTACCGTCGGGAAAAAGCCGACGATCTTCCCGCTTCGATAATCCTGAAAGGTTGTCAGCCAGGGCCGGATGAGTTTTCCTCTGTAAGTTACTACGCAGTCAAGGACACAGTGGTCGGAAATAACCAGATCAAGGGATTGATAGCGAAGTATGTTCTGTTCGACATAAGGCATATACAGATCTTCAAAACGTTTTTTCCCAAGGCGGTAATAATCCCGCTCGGCGGGTGGTATGCTCTGCAAAAACCTTGCTGCTATCTGGTATGAGCAGTGAGAAGACGGGATCGCCTTTAACATTCCCCGCCATGCGTGAGCCATTGCCGGCCGGGTGTTCTGCAGCCATAAGTTCCGCAGCAGATCCCTCTCGATGCGAGTAAGCGTCGCACCGGCACCACTTTTTTTGATACCGTAGCGTGGAGCCAGGGCGGCTAACGCAAGAGCCCCCTCTGCTCCAGCTTCCGCTTGATCCTTCTGCCAGCGATACAGGGTGCGTATCGACAGCTTGCCAAGCTTTTTCAAAAGATAACTGTTTGCTCGTCCGGCGTTATGCGCTTCGACAAAATCTATGGGCTTTAACCCGCTTTCGAGGTATTCGCTGATCAATGCACTCCGGTTCCAGGCGGTTTCCCGTGCTTTGTCCGTGAGCTGGGAAAGGCTGCCGCAGACCCCTTCATCTTTTGATTCAGCTACCTCACATTCTGTCAAAGCCATTCTTACTGCTTCGGGCAGCCTGTTCTCCAAAAACACAAGAGCGCCTCTTCGCTTAATGCAGGGCCAGCCTTCAGAACGAGCTCTTACCAGAGTATGTTTCCGGCTCATGCGGGTGGCTTTAGCAATTACCGCCGCCTTAATATAAACACTCATGCAGCCAACCCCTTCTCCGCGGCTTCTGCCTGGCGCATCCGCGCGATGTCGTCTGCCGTTCGTTCTGGGAACAGGTCATTTGCGTCTCGATGCAGATATTCAGCAATGCGCTCTTCGGTTTTAGGTGATATCCGGCGCCCGTTGATGATCATAGAGATGAGAGACTGTGGTAAATTTAGCGCTCTGGCCAACTCTCTACATGTCATATCTCTCTCAGCCAGGGCGACCATGACCCGTTTCCGCCGTTCCCGATCCAACGGATAGGGGCGGGTTCCCATTCCTGATATTTCCCGCAATAATGTCATAACGCTTATTCCTCCTTGGGCGGTAAAATTCCTGACAGATGACCTTTTAGCTCCTTGATGGTTTTCAGGGCCTTCATATGCTTCTCTTCGAGATTGGTGATGCGTATGACCCGCTCCTTGTCCCTGCCTTCAAGAGACTCGATATAACGTTGAAGTGAGTTAATAAAACAGGTGTCAGATTCAACTTTCTTCTCAAGTCCCCGGAAAATAATAAACTTCCGTAAAAACCATAAACTAAGCGATTGTTTCACAGTGCTCTCCTTATTGCGCTTTTCCTTCTTCTCTGTCATAATTAAATCTCCTTCTGGATTGCACGGGGGTTTCCACACCGTGTCCGTGCTTTCCTTTAGATATTGCCGCCTCATACGAGGCGGTTTTTTGTTTATTAAACTTCAAATTCTTAATAACAAGCCCTTTTTCCTTAGCTACCGCTCGGATCGGGGGGCTGCATATTACCTCCTTCCCTGTAATAAACAAGTAAATAAAACCTCTTCCTGTGGTATGATTGAGTTAACACACAAAACCAAAGCTACAAGGGAGGGCTAGAAACCATGGAAAAAGTAATTGAGTTATTTAATAATTCTGGATTTACCGCTGTATTGGCTTCTATAGCAGCGGTTCTCATTACCGGGTTTTTTAACGAACGGATTAATAAGCATCAAGAACAACAGCAATTTATAAGGCAAATTCTTCCAGAAAGAATGAAAGCTCATGGCGATATTTTAAGATGCATCGTTGTAATTCATGAAAAACTTATACGTTTGCTAGCAGAACCTCCAACCAATAGGCCAAAAGCAATTAGAGAATATTTTAATAAACTCCAAGCAATTTATATGCGGAATATGCTTTGGTTAGAGAAAGGTGTTAATGATCAAGTTTGGGAAATTAACCAACTGCTCATGGAAAATGTAATATCTGACAAATCTATTGGAGAGATGAAAACGGAAATTCTTAACGATACATATTTTGCCTTGATGGAGGAATTTTCAAAACGTCTTGGATTCATACAAAGCAGAATTAGAAAATGGTCATGGATACCGTTGATTGATAAAACCATTTCGGAGATGCAGATTAAGCCTAAAAGAAATAGGAAAAAATATTTTCGTTAAAAAAAATAGTGATAAAGTGCAATAATAAATATGTTTAACAAACTCAAGGCTAGGGATAAAGCAAAAATCCTCAAAACTGCTAATAAAAGCTCTATCATAAATTACCTCCTGCAATTAAATGCTGGGCTTTCCCGGCTTATGGAACCGGCGGGAGTCGAACCCGCAGGGCTGCGGCGAGAGATGGGAGGGTGCCGCTGCCCGGCCTATACGGCTCCATGTCCGGGTACCGCCCCCGGAGGGCGCTCAATAAAATTTTGGGCGGCAGGGCTTGAGTTACCCTGCGCTCAAGGTCAAACGCCTGGGGCTTGCCCAGACTCCCTGCTGTCAATGATCCCGCCTTGACCCACGGGCTGCCCCGGAGCCTGGCTTTAATTCCCGAAAAAAAGCACTATTTATTTCCGCAAGCGGCATAATATATGTGTACATTTCGCCGGTTTCATGAGATACTTTAACGGTGATAAATTATCACCGTTTTTAGAATGTTCATAAAAACTGGAGATATTTTATCACCATTTGTTACCACTATATCACTTATCGTGATAAAGTCAACTACTTTTTAGATATTTTTTAAAAAACAATCTAAAAAGTGCCGAATTTAGGTGTATGGTTATGTCAATTGGTGATAGGTTCAAAAATATTCGGAAAGGATTGGGACTGAATCAGTCTGAACTTGCGAGGTCTTTAGGAGTAAATCCCAGTATAATTAGCGATATAGAACGTGGGGATAAAGAGCCATCAAAAAAAATTATTTCTGCCTTAATAATTAAGTATAGGATAAATTCAAATTGGCTCTTGACCGAAAAAGGTGAAATTTTCATAAAGAGTGATACACATGAAAAAAGTCGGTTAGAACAAAGCTTAGACGAAACTATAGCCGCACACCCAAAATTTTCTGAAATAGAAACTCGCCTTTCGACCATTGAATCAATTATCAAGCAGAAAAAGCCCGTAGATAATGCTGATGCCGTCAGGGAAAGCCCACTATCCCTGTATACAGCCGACCCCACCCCCGCATACGGTGAGGATGGTGAAAAAAGCGAGGATATCCCCTATGTGTTTAACATAGCGGCGGGGCCTACAATAACGATGGACGAAGATCGGAGCGAGACGGTTGCCGTGCCGAAACGGTTAATGAGAAAGGGCGAGCGGTACTATGCGGCGGGTATCCGGGGCGGCTCAATGACTGAGGCTGGCATACGGGACGGAGATATGGTGCTTATCCGCTTTACGGATGTTCCGGCGGATGGAGCGATACAGGTGGTGCGACATCAAGACAAATCAACTCTCAAGAAGCTTCGGGAAGTTGAGGGAAAGGGCTGGGAACTACATTACCGGGATGGCACCGGGCGTGTGATTTTTTGCGATTCTGACGATTTTGAAACGCTCGGTGAATTCGAGGCGATACTGCCGGAAGGCACTGTTCCGAAGGAGCGGTGAGAGCTATAGCGGAAAGCGAAAAAACGCCAAAAACGGTCATGGTTTCCGTTTGCCGTATGATTTCCCGATTTTCAGGGGTTATGCTCATTCTAGCCGTTAAAATTTCGTTAAAATGGGGGTGTTTTTTGGCGGGCTGGCGGGTGAAAAAAGGATAGTTTTATTGATTTTATGTTTTAAGGGGGAAGCGATGAAGAAATTGATTTTTGTTGTTTTATCGGTGTTAATTGTCGGAGGTGTTTTTGGACAGTCGATAGAAAAAAACGGGAGATTATTATCAACCACTATGCAAGGTTGGATACAGACAGTAACAGCCCAAATATTTATTGAAGAAGGGTTAAGTATTAATCTTGAACATAGAGATGGGGTTGTGTTTTTTGTCATTATTGCTACAAGCGACCATTTTACCGATATTGACTCTTTTGAAATGATGATCAGGGCAGACCGATCTATCACTCGTTACCATGAAACGTTTGATACAATTAACATTACTGCAGGAAGAAATAGTTTTAGAGACATAGCAGACATATATAGTAACTTACCTAATTATTTTTCAAGAGAATTTATGCAAGGGAGATATATTTCAAGGTTTGAAATCCGGCTACCAAATACCATGTTTGATGTGGTTGTCTACGCCCAGGAATTTACTGTCAGCTTTTCAGTAAGCGGGCAGCATTTATCATTTGTTGCTGGCCCGGAAGAGATCAGAGCGACGCAAGATGCGGGTCTGCTAATGTCACTGGCAGGACTCCGGTAGTTTAATAGGGAGGATAGAGATGAGAGAGAAGCTACTACAATCAGCTTATCCTGGAAAAGTTAGAATTGGCAATATGGAATTTGAATGCCATGTATTGGAAAACGGAGAGAGAATATTTTCATCAAAGGATTTTCTACATGCCTTTGGATTAGGCTTTGAACCAATGGAAGAAAGAAAGGCACTGAGGGAATTTCTTGATAGAATAAAATTTGCTTCAGTTTTAAGCGATCAAACCCTTTACAGAAGCTTAAATAATCCGATAAAATTTAAGAAAAACAATTTTACTACTTATGGATACCCTGCTAAATTATTGGCAGAGATTTGTAATGCCATATTGTTTTTATCGGAAAATAAGATGTTATCCGTGGATATGCACATTAAAGAAGCGGCAAAACAAAGTAGAAAACTCCTTAAAAGTCTCGCAAACGTGGGGGTAATTGCTCTAATTGATGAGGCAACCGGTTATCAAGACTATCGTGATAAACATGCATTACAAGATATTCTGGATAAATATCTGGAAAAGGAGTATTCAACGTGGGCGAAGCGATTCCCCGATGCATTCTATAAGGAAATGTTTCGCTTAAAGAATTGGGAATGGAAAGGGATGCGGATCAATCGTCCTGGTATTGTGGGAACATATACCAAGAATATTGTTTATAGCCGATTAGCACCGGGATTACTTAAAGAACTTGAAATTAAGAACCCTTTAACAGAAACCGGTAAAAGAAAAGTAAAGCACCACCAATGGCTGACTATGGATGTCGGACATCCTGCATTAGCAGAACACCTTGCTGCTGTAATAGCGCTCATGAAAATTTCCAGTAACTGGGGTCAGTTTGAACAGAGGCTTACAAAAGTTTATCCTATCCTTGGTGAACAGCTTTACTTAGATATGGACGAGGATGAATAACCAGACAGTAGTATAATTTTATTAACCAAGCCCCGGTCTTCTGGGGCTTTTTCTTTTCCCCCCTATATCCCATTTAGAGTAATCCCGTGTTTTTCCGTGCAAACTTTCAATATGAAAACACGCAAGCGGGAAATAGCGAAGGTAGGGATATTCGGTTCCAAGGACGATCCCCAGATCGTAACCGAAAGAGACCTTCAGGAAATTGCTGAAACCTTCCCGGGGACGCAATCCGCCCCTGTTATATTCGGGCACTGGCCTAACGCCGAACTGCCCCGGCTGGGAAACGTTGTTTCTGTTACCTACGATGCTACAACAAAAAGCTTGACAGGGGAAATTCAGGAAGAGGACACCCTCGCCGATGCGGTAGATGCCGGATACTACCCCGATGTCTCCATCCGCTCAAAACAGAGGGCCAGCGACGGCAAGATGTACCTTGTCCACCTCGCGTATCTAGGCCAGGAAGCCCCGGCAATCAAAGACCTCATTTCTTCAATAAAAGAACCTTTGGGAATTGCCGCCAGCGAGCGAATGGGTTTGCGCTTTTTCCCCTCCCCTTCGGAGAAACAATTTTACCTCTCCGACACCCCACCCACGAATAATAATAATTTTATTAATAGCATGGATGACCTCCCCGCAACCGGTGCGGAGCAGACCCCAAGCCCAGGGGACGGCTCCGGGGCCGCCGGAAGCGGGGATGATTCCGCAAAAAACGACAAGGAGGTCATTAGGATGACCGAAGAGGAAGCGAAAAAACTTCGCGATGAAAACGAGCGGCTCAAGCAGGAAGCGGAGGCGAAAGACCTCGCCCTTTCCGATGCCGCCCAGCAGCGCAGGAAGGCAGCCAGAGAAAGGCTCAAGTCCGTAATGGACGAAAAAGGAATCCCAAAACCATTACAGGAAAAAGCCCTGTTCCTTTCGGATTCCTTTGACGGTGATAAAATCATCGAACTGTCCGATTCGGAGGCCCCGGAAGGGAAGCGGAAAGTTTCCCATACCGACTGCCTTATCGAGATTATCTCCGGCTTTACAAAGCCAGTTGAACCGGGGGTATTGAACCTTAGCGACGGCGGCGGCACCTTTGGTGTCGATGCCGGGTCTGCCGGGAAAACCACCCCGATGGACTTCTCCAAAATTTAAGGAGGTTTATCCATTATGAAAGACGGCGTTGTAGGAGAAATGAGCCTCCATACCCGCAGAGCGGCTGACGGAAGGCACCAGCCTTTTATCACATCGGTAACACTTCCGGCAAACCACCCGGCCTTGCCGGAGGGGACTATCCTCATCGGAGGAACCGATCCCGGAACTGCCGCTCTCGCTGCTGCCAGCGGAACACAAACCCTGATGGGCGTCCTTGATGAAGCCGTGAAGGCTAACGAGGGGGTCGGCAATGTGATAATCCACGGCTCCTGCCCTGCGGAAGTTTTAGTCACTGTAAACACAAACGGTGAAACAGCCCCCGCTTCCGGAGCTCTCATCAAGAGCCTTCGGGATATCGGAATCTACGTGTAAGGAGCGCGTAACACATGAAAATCAGTTTTAAGAATTTTTTTACCAAGGTTGCGTTATTCGAAGCTCTTTCGAGGCTTCCTGCGCTGAAAACCCCGATTATGGATCTCATTTTCCCGGAGCCTGTGCGGAAGAACCACCCCTTTGACAAGCTCACCTGGGCTGATCTGGGATTACCAACGAAGAACATCCCCCTTGTTACAAGGGGCTCCGTGTCCTATGCCCTCACACCGGCGGAAGGATCTATCAAGCTGATAGATCCAGCAAACTTTACCCCGTCTATCTTCCTTTCCGCTGCGGACTGCAACCGTGTCAACAGCCTGGAGACCGGAGGCAAGCAGGTATTGTTTGACAACTACATCGACACTCTCCGCAAGTCCGTGCGCAAGAGTACCGAAGCTCTGGCTGTCCAGGCCATCACAGGGAAGATCAGTTACGACCTCCGCACTGCGGACGGCGGGCTTGACCTCTATGAGGTAAATTTCGGAACCCCCAAAACGGTGAGCGTTACTCCAAAATGGAACGCAACAAATACCACTTTCGGCGATATTATCGCCGGATGCGGCGAGATCGTTGACTGCCTGCAGGAAACATCCGACGGGACAGACATAGTCCACCTCATCAAGATGGACGTGTACAAGGCTCTGGCGAACAAGGCAGCGACTAATAAAGACCTTATCAAGGTTTTTGAGGATCACATCCTTGTGGGGACTTCCAAGTTCTACCTCTGTAATGCCCGGTACTGGAGTTACAAGGACAAAGGATACAAGGCTGCGATTCCGGACAAGTGCGTACTCACCCTTGCGCGCGATGATGCGTTCAGCCTCTTCTACTGTGCCCTGGATTCCTTCGATGCGAACTTCTCCGGTGTTCCCTTCTTTGTAAGGGAGCATCAGACGGACGATCCCGAAGGCGTTAAGTTCATCGGCCAGTCCCGGCCCATGCCGGTACCGAATGTGTCTGCCATAAGGAAGGCACAGGTATTGACATAATGGACGAATTTGGCATAGGGAATATCCCGGCAGAAAAAACCGAGGCCGTAACCTTCTCCCCTTTCGGGGAGCCGGTTACACCGGAAGAAGTAGCGGTAAGGCTGTCGAAAAATCTTTATGCCCAGCTCGCCGATGGTTCGGACGATACCGTTCTGGAAGCAATTACTAGGGCGTGTATCTATATAGGGGCGGTACTTCGCCGCTTCGGCGTTCCTTATAACCTTGATGATAATCTTGTGCGTGAGGTGGTACTTATCCACACAGTGTATGAATTGCACATAGCGCTCGGTCATGAGGAAGCCGGACGGGAATACCGCACTAAGGCTAAGGATATTATCCGAGCAGCCTGGGGGGATTTTCCCGAGGCAGACTCTGGGCCGGAGAAAGGCGCTGCGGCAGCGGTGTCCGCCCCGCCAAAAAGGCGGCACAGGCAGCCATGGGTGTTTTAGAGACCTTTGACAATCTTTCGGCGGCTTTGAAAACACCGACAAGGTTAGGCGTAATTGGTGGGATGGCGGCGGAGATTATCCGGGGCCATATCCATGAAGGTAAAGGCTTCGCCCCGCTTGCTCCTGCAACTGAAGCGTACCGTGGCGCCGGAAGGCCCCTGCAAGATATCGGCGGCCTCCGGGATTCAATTACCCATAAAGTGATTGATGAGCAGACCGTGAGCGTTGGCACTAACAAGCCTTATGCAGCCATACAGAATTACGGCGGGGTTATCCGGGCAAGAAAGGAATGGCTCTGGATTCCCGCTGCCGGTACAAGGCAGTTACAACGCCGTTATGGGTACAGCCCCACGGACGTTATAAAGGGAATCAAAGCGGCAGGTTATTCTGTATTCCGCCGGGGCCGGACAATGTGCTACCGGGGCAAACGGAAAAAACGGAACGAGGAAGGGAAGCTTCAGTATGAGATCATCGTACTTTACTACCTTAAAAAGTCCGTGGAGATTCCGGCCAGGGAGTTCTTTTATTTATCTGACCACGAGCAGAGGTTATTGATACAGGAGGCAGGGATTGACCTTGAACAGCTTTGAAGCGCTTAACGCTTTCGCTTCCCAGCTTCAGCGAAATATAACAGACGACAAATTTAACACCAAGGTAGTGGTAACGCCGTCATCAATAAAAGAAAAAGGGCTTGTGATAAAAGTCTCCCTTATAAAAACATTTTTACAGGGCGAGCCGAAAGCGATCCGCGCAAGCCGTATGTTGCGTGTCCGTGTGTCCGTAGCCGGAACTGCCGAAAGCATGACCGGCCTTGAACAGGCCCTTGCCGCTATAGAAGCCCTTGACAGCTACCTTGCGTCCTACGGGCTACGCCTTGAGGTAACCAATGGGAAGGGGAAAATACGGGGCGTGCCGTACAGCCGTATCATCCAGAGCATAAGCCAGGAAGACAGCTTTATGGATAACCCAGACTCAACATCAGTGCAGGATGTTCAGGACGACAGGTTTGTAACCATAACAATTCCAACAGGAGGAAATTCATGAATCAGTATGTGACTAGGTACAAAACCGAAAACGGTAAAACCCATAAGGTCAAACGCCCTGTTAAAGCAGGGAATAAAACAAACGTCCCGGATATTAGTACCGGGACAGAAATCACAACACAGCCGGGCGCTCCGGCAAAGTAGGAGTAACCATGGAAAAGAAAACCCTAATCGGGGACGATAGTATGATCTTCACAGCAGACATCAGCGAAAATGAGTTTGCCGGGGATGGCGCAAAAACCATAGCACAATTAACTGCCTCAATTTCGCCTTCCGTTGGTGTAAACAGGGTAATGTGTATAATCACGGCAATTGCGTCTGATTCCATTTTTCCTGACGGCCTTAAAACTGGAGAGCTTTTTCCGGCGTTAGGGACAGAGGTACCCAATGCTGGCGACAAGTTCCGCCTTCTCAACCTGGCGCATATTGCCGACGCATCAAGCTGGAGTTTATCCATTACGCAGGGCGAGATCGATGTTACCAGGCTAAACGATCAGTTCCGTAAATACCGCCTTGGTAAAAAAGACGCACAGCTCACGCTGTCTTCTATCTTCACAGTAGGTGAATCCGACCAGCCAGGCGGGGTTATAAACCGGAACATGAAGCTTGTTAGCCATAAAAGCAATGGCGATTTTATTGTTTCTCCAGAAGCGAATCAGGCATTATATATGTTTGGTTTTGTAAATAAAGCCGCCCTTCCAGGAGAAACTGAAGATTTTGTTTTCTGTCAAATTTATCTTTATAACATCAAGCTCGGTGGGCAGTCTGGAAGTGCCCAGGCTTACGATGCATCAGGTAGGCTTACCGGCATGGATCCGGTGTTTTACTCTCTCGAACATCAGGCTTAAAAGGAGTGTTAAATGCGTCTTGAAATATCCAAAGAAGGGGTTTTTATCCCCTCTTTTAACGGCAATAAAGACCTCTCTGTAACCGACCAAATCACTGTGAGGTATAAAACACCGACAGTGGCAATAAAAAACCGCTGCCGGAAAAAGCCGCAGGCGAAAGGTATCGCTATGGCCAATGGGATAATGGACAGAATGGAAATCATTCTTGAGAAAGATGATGTATCTACACTGACCGAAATGCTTGTTGCTATTTCAAACTGCTCATTCAGCGGTGGAGACGGGCGGGATCAGGTCATTACCAGTGCCCAAGATCTTATCAACGCACCTATTGCCTTTGAGCCGCTCCTGAAAGAAATTGTTGAAGAATTTGACCGTATCCTGGACAATGCGGAAATCAACGAAAAAAACTAAGGATCGCTTACCGGGTATACCGGGCCGGTAAGCATAAAGCGCAACTCGCTCCGGGGCGTAACCCGCCCTGGAACACCCGGGTCAAAGACGAAAAGGGCTGGGATATTTTTATCCTGTCGCTTGATGCAGCATCTTATATTAACGATGAATTTTATGCAGCCTGGGAGGTATTCTGCAATACTGAAAATATAGGATACCTGCCATTTTCTGGCGGCTGGGCAGAACAGCCCCTATGGATCTCCCAAGCTCTCTCTGTGCTTAAAATCGAAAGAGCTCAAGCGGACGAGGAAGAACGTGAAATGAAGCAGCAGGAAGCGGAGGAATCCCGTAAGTATGGCAGACGATAAAAAAACTCTTGAGTTACAGATACGCATTGCCACACAAGAAGCTCTTACAGCCGTATCATCTATCAAGGAGGAAATCCAGTCTCTGGCTGAGGAAGCGCAAAAATTATCTGGGGCCGATGGCGAGGCTCTACGTAATACATTTCAACAAGTACAGGCAGAGGCAGAAAAAGCGGCTGCATCAATAAACTTATTCGGTTCTTCAAGTCAGGATCTCCGGCGGGTGCAGGCTGAATTAAAAAATACAGCTGTTGAACTCGTTAGAAATGGTTTTGACCCACAAAGCACAGAAATAAAAAAACTTGTCGAAGAGTACAAAAAACTTGATAAAGCGGCGGGAGATATTGACAAAGCGAACAGACGCAATATAGAGTCCTTCGGCGATCTAAAAAATTCCATAATGAGGCTGGTTGAAGTTGCTGCCGCTTTAAAAGCCCTGTCGGTTATCAAAGATATGGGAGCCTTCGCCCTTAAAACTGCTGATGATTTCCAGACTATGCGTAATCAATTTGGTATTTTATTAGGCGACATGGAAGCAGGTGCCGGGCTTTTCAACGAGATCAAAACCTTTAATGATAAAACTCCCTTTGACATGTCCACGCTTACCCAGGCAACAAATGTGCTGATTGCTGCCAAAGTTCCTCTATCAGAACTACAAAGCCAACTAACAAAGTTTGGAGATCTCGCCCAAGGCAATTCTCAGAGACTTACCAGTTATGTGAACGCTTTCAGCCAGGCGGCTGCCAAGGGTAAAGCTGACATGCAGGTATTAAACACATACCTAAATCAGGGCGTCCCCATCCTTGATGCCCTTGCAAAAAATTTCCGGGTTACCACCGCCGAGGTTGTAGAGATGTCCAGCCAGGGTCGTATTAGCTTCGAGGATTTTTCCAGAGCGTTAGACGATCTTACAGCTGCCGGAGGACAGTTCTATGGCGGGATGGCTCTGGCGTCGGAAAGCCTGGTCGCCATGCATGAAGGCTTACAGGAGGCAGTTAATTCACTTGCGGCATCCTATGGAGATATTCTTATGCCAGCTGGCATTGGAGTGCTGGGGATGTTCACGAATTTGACCAACGCAATAAATGATAGCAGCGCTGCGAAGGGTATCCTAGCTGGCTTACTCACTTCAGGGGCTACCCTTATGACAGTTGTGGCAGGTGCATCTGCTGTTATGGCTGCAAAAACATGGCTCGCTTATGCAGCAAAAATGGGTCTTAACGCTGCAATGGCTGTAACCAACCCACTGCTTTGGGCAGGTATTGCAGCTGCCGGGGTTGCTGCTGGTGCTTATGTGGCCTATGCATCAAGCCAGAAAAAAGCTGCTGATGAAGCAGCAGCTTTGGCTCTTGAGCAGCAAAAGTTAAACAATTCTTTAAATGATGGTTCCAGAAATCTAAGCCATATGTCAGATGATGGACTACGTAGAAATATAGAGAGTTTAGGAAGAGTTGCTAATATAATTTCAGAATTTACGAGTAATAGAAATAATGTAGCAAGTCAAATAGTAAGTGACAGTATTCGGGAAATTACAGCACGTAGAAACACCTTTATTAACGAACTTTATACTGTTGTTGAAGACACAAGAATAAATGATCTAAATAATTTATTATCAATTGCTCAGGGTTTTTTAGGTGATAATGCCGTGCCTGAAGAAGATGCAAGAAAACTACGGTGGATTATACAAGCAATAACTGCTGATATTAATGCATTAAGAAGAGCATCGGGAGAAATAAGAAAACCATGGCAAGAATGGTTTGAAGAAATTACTGGTGTTGATAGGGCACGGTTTGGTTCAAGTGGAGCTGATGCAGCAAGATTATATATAGCAGGTCTTAATCAGGAAATGTCGAGAGATCAGAGCGTATCAGTCGCTCTTGGTTCAATGTTTGATACTACATCAGCCTTGAGAGACCAACAGAACAAAATTCAAAGAACAATTACTGAGCTTATATCAATCGATCGAGACAATATTAACTCGGCATTTTCACTGACAGACAGAGGCATCCAAAATCTAATTATCAGATACAAAGAACTAGAACAAACCATCAATCAATTCGGTTACGATAAACACCTAGCCGACCTTCGAAAGGAGGTAGAAAACCTTGGTAAAAGTGAAAGGGAGTTAACCCTTGCCATGTGGGAAGCCAATGGCGCAACTGAAGATCAGATGGCTGAATTAATTGAATTAATGAATGTACTGGAACGGCATGATATTCTTGAAAGATACAGGCAGGAAGTAGAAGCCCTGTCTGACTCAAAACACGAAGCAGCTAAGGCAGCTCTGATACTAGCAGGGGCAACACGGGAAGAACTAGCCCAATTTGATGAATATTTAAGTGCTTTAGAACAAGGTGGAAATACCGAACTGTCATGGTTCGATAAGATCAATTCAGAGTTAGAGGATTGGAATTCATACCTTGTAGAAAAATTCGCTCTTGCGTTAAACGATATGGAAATCTTCAGCGATAAAGCAGCTGTTATCCTGGGAAAATTGTCAGCGGAGCTGGTCAACCTATCAATTAATGCAACGCTTACCGGATTTGAAGAATTTGGTCGGGTATTGGGTCAGGCTGCAGAAGATACCAACGCACTAGGAGCTGCCCTTGCAGCAATGTCAAAACAGATATTGCAGCAGCTTCCCATAATGTTCCTGCAGGCAGGATTGCAACTGATCGCAAACGGTCAATGGGCACTTGGGCTGGGATTTATTGCCGCGTCAGCGTCAAGTGCAATGATCTCCGGATATGTAGATGGCGCATCCAAACACGCACAGGGAGGAGTATTCGACGAATACGGAAAAGCAGCTAGGACTTTCGCACATGGAGGGACATTCACGAACCAGATTGTCAGCCATCCGACATATTTCCGGTTTGGCGGCGGCTTTGGTAGCCTCGGCCTAATGGGCGAGGCTGGGTCGGAAGCAATAATGCCCTTGAAACGTATGCCTAGCGGGAATCTCGGGGTGGAGGCCATGGGCAGTGGCAGAGAAACTCAAGTAATCATTAATATTATAAATAATTCGGGTGCAGAGGTTAGACGAGAAGAACATACCGATTCCGGCGGAAACAGACAAATTGATGTCATTATCGGGGAGTTGGTGAACAACCATATTAATTCAGGTAAAGCAGATCGAGCCATGGGTTCCCGCTATGGTGTCCGGGCTGTGGGGGTGTAGTATGGCGCTAATTTTCTGGCCAGAAGGGTTGCCGGATGATCTTCTCATGGAAGGGCTCTCCATAGAGCCGCAGAACAATGTTATACGCACCGCCATGGATGCAGGGCCACAAAAAGCCAGACGCCGTTATTCTGCCAGGGCAATCAGATTCTCAGGTGTTCAGCGTTACGACCTGGCAGAAATGATGGTTTTTGAAATGTTTTTCCATACGGTGCTGGCTGACGGGGTTCTACGCTTTAACTTTACAGATCCTGTCACCCAGGAGTCCGGAGAGTTCCGCTTCGCTGAAAACTATCGTGTGGTCACAGTGGAGGGCTTTTTCGAGGTTTCCATTGTGCTGGAGAAATTATGAGCCGTTTATCTTCAGTAGCTACTCCCGCTGTACTCGCCCAGGAAACTGAAAAAGTATTCTTGCACCTGTTAACAATTGAAACATCAGGCGGAGCGGTACTACGGTTTGTGGACAATAACCAGTGTATTACTTCACGCGGGTATGAATATTTCCCAGCAGGCTTTTCGATCATTCTGCCAGAACAAACCGATAACGCTCCTCGCCCTTGCAGGCTTGCCATTGATAATACTGACCTTTCAATTTTTTCGGTTATTAAACAGGCGGTTGGCCAGGATGTTACGGTCTCAATCTGCATAATTATGTCTGATGCTCCAGACATCTACGAAAGGGGACCGTTAAAATACCGTCTTCGAAATGTTCGGGCAAGCAAAGAGACCATCGAAGGTGAAGTATACGATTTTTATCTTACCGACCGCAAGTTTCCAAAAGACACTTATACGCCAGATAATTTTGAGGGGTTGTTCTTTTGATATATCCATGGGTAAAAAAGTATGTAGGCATTCCATTCATTTCAAATGGCCGCTCAATGGATGGCTGCGATTGTTACGGTCTGGTTCGGATGGTACTGAAGAACGAATACGGCATAACGCTTCCTGATTTGTCAGATAATTATTCTAATGCGCTTAACGTAGCCGAAACACAAAAGCTCTTTGAAAAGCAAGTCCCTGTTTTAACGGCTTCGCGGATCCTTGAGCCGGAAGAAAAGGCAATTATTTTACTAACCGAGGGAGGAAAATTTTGTCACATTGGTGTTCACGCCGGAATAGGCTATATTCTCCATACGAAAAATAATACCGGCAGTGTTTGTCAGAGACTGACTCATCCGGGGCTCTCCGGATGTATAGAGGGGTACTACCATGTCTGTTAAAATTATTGCTGAGCTTAACCCAGTAACTACAGAAAGAACCATCCTCTACACAGAACCTAAATCGATAGCTGATATTATCAATGAAATTAATTCAGATATTCCCATCTCACAGGCACGGGTTTGCAGGAATGGTGAAATCGTAAAGGATTTTTCATCAAGAGTAGTGGATGGCGACGAACTTACAGTAAAATTTGTCCCATATGGCAATAATCCCAGGCAGACAGGCGGTTATATGAAAGCTGGCGGATGGGGCTTGATGGCGCTTGGTATCGCGGCTTTTTTTATCCCTGTTGTAGGCGCTTTCATTGGGACTGCGCTTGTTGGCGCAGGACTTGGAATGGCTCTTGGTGGCACTGTATTAATGAATACCAATATTCCGAAACTAGCGGACGTGGAAAAGCCAGAGAGCGATCAATCGATCCGGGGCGGAAGAAACCAGGCACGGCTCCATGGGAGAATCCCTGTCCTTTTAGGGCGTCATCGTATCTATCCTGATCTTGCCGCAAATCCCCATACGGAAATAATTGACGGTAAGCAATACTTCACTCAGCTCTTTTGCGGTGGTTATAAAGACTATGTAATTGACCTGATTAGTCTAAAGCTTGGGGAAACTCCTATTGTAGATCTGTCCCAGACTAAGAGTATCACTTCAATATTGGCAGGAGCGGATCCTCTTATACGTCTTGAGATAATGCAAAACGGAGAGACTTCTAATATATATCCCTACTGCGTTCATGAAGATGCTGTTAATGCGCCATTGAATAAATTAATTGATGGCCCCGACGGGCAAAAAATATCCGGAGAAGTTATTCGCACTACGCCGGATAATACTGACGCAATTAACGTAGATATATTTTTTCATAACGGAATAGGAAAATATAACGACAGTGGCGGCATCACGAACGCATCTGTTGAAGTAAAAGTATCTTTTAAAATAGCCGATGAGAATGAATCTGCTTATCAGCTCCTGGGTTTTTTTAATTCGGAGAATGGAGATAATACCATTTTCGGGGCGGAGCTTAAAACAAAACGATGTCAGATTACCAGGGAAAATCTTACTCCGGGTCAGTATAATGTAAAAATTGAACGCATATCGCCTGACACAGAAAATAGTAAAATAATCGATCAGGTGCATATAGGATCTATCCGTTCAATAAAGTCAAAGCCTCCCATCCGTGCGGAGAGCCAGAAAGATCTGACAATTATTGCCATGCGCGTTTTGGCCACAAGCAAGGTTAATGGTGTACTGGAAAGATTTAATTATGTAGGCACCTCAAAGCTGCCTGTGCATACCGGCAATGGTTCGGGAAGGCTGCACTGGTTGAATTCTGCCGAAACCAGAAACCCCGCAGCTATGCTCATGTACGCACTCAAAGGCCGTCCTGCACAGCAGGCTATTGACGATGATGATATTGACTGGGCATCGCTGGAAACTTTTTATGCATGGTGTGAGAAGCATAACTATTTCTGCGATGCGTATATATCAGAATCTTTTACAATAGCTGAACTTTTAAAGATGATCGGCAGCACCGCCAGAGCCGACATATTGCGAATCGATTCAAAGCTGAGTATTGTACAGGATATCGAGCGACCCTCTCCCATGCAGCTTTTCACTCCCAAAAATACTATTAATTACAATGTGACCATGTTCAGTGCTGATATTCCTGACGCCATAGAGCTCCGCTTTATAGATGAAAATGCAGGTTATCTGCGCAATGAGCTTGCTGTCTACAATACGCCGGACGGTAACCGTATAACCGAACCGGAATCTGTTCAAAAGATTGACCTTTGGGGAATTACCAACTCTGCCCAGGTCAGACTTATCGGTATGTATAATTACGGCTGCTTTAATAACCGGCCTTTTGTACACACTATCGAAGCAGATATTGAATACCTCATTGTTAACAAGGGTGATTGGATACAGTATGCTGGAGACATTGCACTTGTCGGATCTGCCCAGGGCAGAATCAAAGACTTCATCTGGGTAGACGGAGTATGCATCGGAATCAAAACAGATGAACCAATGAGTATGGAGCAAGGGCAGCAGTACGCAGTGCGGATCAGGAAATCTGACGGTGTTGTTATACTCAAAGATGTAGTTTTTTCGCCGGGAAGGCTTATTGAAAAAACAATTCATTACTATCCCAGGGCGGGAGAAAATGACTCGCTATTTGACCCATTTATAGGTGACATCTTTGCAGTCGATGAATCCAGTTCGGAGTTCAGTTCCCAAAATGAGCTTTATTTTATTGAGCCGTTTGACGATCAAAACATGCCGGAAATTGGAGATATATATGCATTCGGCATTAGGGGTTATGAGGTTCTTGATCTCATCATTACTGACATTAACCCAGGCAAAGACTTTACCGCCGTCCTTACCTGTGTGGAGTACAGCCCAGAGATTTTCGGCGTAGATGAACCTGGCTTCATCCTTCCAAACTTTGAAAACAAGATAACCCCTGTCTCCGGGGCCATAGATTCAGGCGTAGTAAGCTCCGCTCGTAATAGATATTTTACCACTTACCACGACAGTGACAGCGAGCCGCCAAAACCCACGGGAGACGGCCAGGAAGGCAACTGGCATCATGTGCAAACGTTCAGATCTGTCTGGCAGTCAAGTAAAATGGCTGAATCAGTCGAAGACGGAGAATGGGGAGCTCCAGTCAGGATCAGAGCGGAGCGCGGCAATGAGGATATTACACCGGTTTGGCTTTCCCTCTCCCCGCAGCGCATACTGCTGGAGTGCGACAGCGAGGGCAATATCCTCGCAGGGCTACTTCCCTTTACATCTCAAGCACGGCTTATGCAGTGGAACTCTTCCATTTCTCAGGGCGTAGTGTTTTCCCTAATTAACGCTCCAGCAGAAATAGAAATTGATGAAAACGGATCAATCACTGTAGGCGAAAATACTGACCTTGGTGATGACAACAGCATTACCGTACAAGCAAATTATCAAGGAGCTGTATATACCGCAGTATTGGTCATTACAAGGGATAAAAACAGTTCCGCTCCCCGGTATTTGGGCATGATTGAAACAATGCCCAATATTGCGCTGGTTACAATACTAAAAGGGCCGGTGCAGGGGCAGGTGCGGGCAAGACAAGGCGATTATGTGCTGGCTGTTGCCGCATTGAGCGGACAACGTGCGGGCAGCGTGTTCCAGTGGTCGGGCCTTGCTTGGGAATACCGCTCGCCGGAGCGTTATGCCGATCTGTATACCCGCTGCTTCAAGGACGGGCTAGATGTACCAGGCTTGGCCTTTGACACTGAATGGTTTGGCGCCGTCTTTGCCCGGCTCATTGTTGCACAACAGGCGTTTATTGAGGAGTTAGAAACAAAGATACTTAAAATAACTGGTGTCATTTACGGAGGAAACAGGTTTGATCGTAACGGCAATGTAATGGACGAAAATGAATCCGGCTGGTGGCTTGGCCCAGATGGGATATTAAAAGCGTTTCAGGGGATATTCAACAATATTAAACTAACAGCAGACACCTTTGAAATAACCGCTAACAACAAAGGGTATTTGCCTATTGGATTTATTTATTTCCAACTACGAGGCCAACCACGTCCTCAAGATTTATTTACTGGTGTATGGGAAGACATTAGCTCGCAATATGCCGGACTGTTTTTTCGTGTAGAAGGAGGGAATGCGGCTGCTTTTGGTCAGGATCAAGGTATGATGATTGAATCGCATAGACATGTTTACGCTGAAGCAGCTATTACCGGTTTAGGTGGAGGGGATGGCTTTGGAGCAGGAATGCACAACTTATTTTCAGTAAATACATCCTATACAGGTGGTATAGAAACAAGACCAGTAAACACTACTATAAGGGTATGGATACGTAGGTCTTAATACTGAAATCCAATTATCAGTGATGGCATAAATAACCATCTATTACCATAATGGCTTCTATTTTCAAATATCGGAACTGTTTGCGTTAAAGTGGTTCCATCATCAAAAGTTGTGACATTCTGCCTGTGCCCAGTTAATACAGAGTATTTATTATTCATTGCAAAAGTAACTCCAAGGTTTAACCCAGTATAAATATTCTTAGTTAATGAATGGTGTACACCGACGGTACTGCCTATCCCGAGGTAAGTAGTATCCCCTCCCATTATATCGAAGCCAATGGATAAAGGCACTCTCCATTTTGGAATAAGGTTAAAAAATAAAATTGGCCCCATATAAATATGTTTATATGACTCATCTGGTGTTAATAACCCTCCCGCCAGAATAACAAAACCAAATCTCCCAGAAGGATACGATAAAGGATAATATAATTTTACATCGAATTGAAAAGTATTATCCATGTTTATACCGACAGAATATCCAGTGTTAAACTCTATCATGAATGCTGGTATATTATCTCCCCACGTTAAGGAAATGCAAAAAAACAAAAGTAAAAATACAATAGCCGCTTTCTTCACAGGCCAGCCCTCCATACTATGATTATAAGTACTCCCATTTGTTATGGTCAACCCATGGGATATTATATCTCTATTAGAGTAATTTTTTTTAGCAAACGTATTATTGATCTATGGCATATACCAAGACCGAATGGAAAGCCCGACAGGGTGTCAATCTCAACAAATTTACCAAATCCCAAGAGACAGCTGGATCTGTAATTTTAACTAATACACCCGATGCGGTAACTGAACCGGGTACGCCGTTCTCTACCGAGAACCTGAATAAAATCGAACATGGTATTGAAGATGCTCATATTGCGATAGAATCCTTTGACCAGCAGATCCTTGCAGAGGCTGAAGCCAGGGCACAGGGTGATAATGATATCCATGAGGTTATTGGACACTTTAGGACAGAAGTTGATGAAAACAAGGCCAGTAAAAACCATAGCCATGATGATCTAATTGGACGCGATGAAATAGGTACGGCAAACGGTGTAGCCGGGCTTGATGCAGACGGGAAAGTTCTACAAGAGCTGTTGCCTGAAGGTATTGGGGGAAATACCTCTAGCGAGATAGAAACGCATAACTTAGATAATAATGCTCATGCGGATATTAGAATAATTCTGCAGGAGGAATTTATCAATGTGCGTCAAGAGATTGATTTACAGGAAATATCACATCGAAATGAAATGATGCATAAACTGGAAGAACATACATCTGATCTTGATGCACACTCTTATATACATGATTTGTTATCTGGAAAAATTGGTGTTGCTAACGGCGTAGCCAGTCTTGACGCTGAAGGTAAGGTGCCCTTGGAGCAGTTACCAGAAATGGGAGGAAACAGATCATACCCTGTGGGCGCATATTACACTCAATACCCTGTCACAGGACAATCTACCCTTGAGGGGATGTTCCCGGATGACGAGGCTCCGGCTGCTCTTTTCGGGGGCACGTGGACGGAGCGGTTTTGTGATGACGAGGTATATTTCCGCACAGGCGGTTTGGGCAACCGAAGGGGGCAGACTTGGGCTAACGGCACATGGGGTTCTGGTGGGACGGTGGGGGTAGAGATAGATGCGATTAGGAATTTCCCTGCTACTGGTGCGGGGGTATATTATAATAGTCCTAATGGCCCTTTCTTTGGTTTGCCAAATACTGCGGTAAATCTTGGCAGCTCAGGA
>Ga0099364_10000989_pt1 | contig 47816 bp, 46 predicted proteins | sample TergutTh196P3_FD_73070 | JGI IMG/M metagenome (GOLD analysis project Ga0099364, IMG submission 73070) | Microcerotermes parvus P3 segment gut microbial communities from Pointe-Noire, Republic of the Congo - Th196 P3 | ecosystem: Host-associated > Arthropoda: Insects > Digestive system > Gut ...
ATTTCATCTACAAGAAATTAAAGTTGTATCAGATGAAACCCAAACCCAAGACTCGCGTGCAAGCCTTGCGGTGAGTGCATTCACGGCCGCCGGATGGGGAAATCCACATGTCCGGTTCTTCAATCACGTAGCGATTGTCCATGTAGTCGAATTTCAAATGTGCCAGTAATGGAGCAAGTTCCGTAACAACGCCTGACGCGAGAAACATAGGCAGGTGATTTTCTAGTCCGTCAGGTCTATACAAAAGATCAGAGACCAGGTAAGTCATTCATTGAAATGGTCCCGCCAATCATATTTTTTCTATGAAATCTATATGAGGGATTGCGATTTGCCCGACTTTATTCTCCGTATTCGGTCAGGAGATCTCGCGAGACTTCTTAAGAAGATACTTTGAGGTGTCGTTAACAGGCGATTTTCCCGATTTTCATATTTCAGGCGAGGACCAAGATCTCTTTTTAATGCCTTATCGATTACCGATTTGTACGTTAACAAAAAACCTGTACGTGAGGCTGGGAAAAATTTGCATGTACCCCAAAAACAGGAGAGAAAATAAGTCTCTAGTAGTGTACAGTAGAGTTTTTGGAGTAGGTGCGGGTCTTTAGGGTTGCGAATGGACTTTCTCCATATAGATCGACCAATCGTGAATTGGATTTGTCTCTGGTCTTCGTTTTCATCATAAAATAATCGAGTATCTGGGCGGACTGACATTTGAAACTGCAAATCCGGGTTATAAGTAAGTTTTAGGGACAGGTGATCAATATCGATTTTGCGGCAAAACACAAATCTGACAAGTCGTTCTTTATGTCGATTCAGTAACGCGTTGATAGTTGTCTGAAAAACATTATGTGTTTTTTCCGAGACCTGTATCACGTCGTCATGCAGTCCTTCGCGAAATCCTTTCTTAATCCAACGTAAAATAGTATCATCGGGTATAATATCAGTTTGATCTGTGTTATAACCCACTTCAAACAAACGAAAAGGGAGGTAGCGTTGATAAAAAACCCAAATGAGTGAACTCAAATAACTTTTGCCGCTGTTATTATCGCCGGCAAAGAGCGTTAACGGAGCAAGTTCGACTTCCGCCTCCTTGATGCGAGCAAAATTTTTGACGTGAATGCTGGGATACGGCATAATTCATACGCGATGTCGAATGGAGGGCATTCTATCTGATTAACGTGCTTTCGGCAAGGGTAGGTTTCACTCACTGCCAGGCAGAACGATTATGATCGGATTGGTACAGGATCGGCTTTGCCATGCCAATTTTCAGGCGGTTAAGGGTATGATAAAAGTCGGCCATCCATACGCGAACGTACCGACTCCGTCGCCGAGTACTTGCAAGGAGCGTGATATTCTAAAATGAGTGTGACATAGGGAGGACTATCAGACAAAAGGAGGAGGTTGTCAAGGTAACCGTTTCCATTCGAAGGCCTGTAGCTGGTGGGCTTGTTCAGGATCTTGTTGAAGCCCAATAAACTTGACCGCAATGCCGTTCTTAATGTCGTCAAGGAGTTGCCCAATGGTCAACGTGCCGGTTGGAGTAGGGTCAGTTACCGAAGTGAAGAACGATATTTTCTGCGATAGAATCTCACCGACGGAACGCGGAGATGAATCTGTGTCTGCCGTATTCTCGTTTGCTTGCTGACCGAGGGGTGTATTACTCCTATCGACTGACACAGCGATTCGATCGACCTCATCTTCACCCAGCGGTGGACGGCAGAGCGTCATGTTAACAAGACGTAGGCATCGTCGCAGTGTTTCACCTTCGAGTCCGAACTTCCTGCGTAGTTTACGTCCTATCTTGTATAGGATCGTATTGCGTTCGCCTTCGTTAATCGGAGTAAGTGCCATGATGTAGGCTTCGATGAAGTTATGGTTAGTGCTTTCTCCTTTGTGGCTAGAAATTGTCCGCCGGTTTTGCAAATGGACTGACAGAACAATCGGCACGTCGTTCTATTTGCGTTCGATTGTTCGCTACTTTGCTTTCCGCCGTCCCTTCGAATGAGCCAAAAGCACTGCCTGCCGCACTTCAAAACAGTGACGCGGTAAGTCATCTCAATCATTGCGACAACGCTCTTGTCAGTGTTTTACAATTCCTCATTCTCTGCTTCAAACGGATTCGCCCGATTGCGTGTAAGTGTTTCCCATCTCGCTATTTGCGATATGCGTATAGCGCTTTGTCATGTTAAGAGTGCGATGGCCCAATCGTGCTTGCACACCTTCGTCGCTGTGTGCAAGTTCCGTAGCAGTGCTTGCCGAGTGTTGCAACTGATATAATAAATCGCTCCGTCTTGTGGGTTTTCCGCACATAGTGCCAAAGGTCATGAGCAGCGTCTTTGGTAATGTCGCCAACCTTCATGTTGAAAACCTCGCTCGGACGCATGCCTGTCAATCGCTGCACGATGACCGTTGCCCACAAAGTCGGTGGCAAGTTCGCGGACTGTAACGTGCTGCTCCTCTTTCGGCAACGGAACTCCTGTAGGACTTGTTTGAATCTCGGCTAACAGACGAGAATAGGCAATTTTTGACTCAGATAATCACGATTTTTGCAGAATCCGCACGTTTAGATCGCATTAAACTTTAGTATGGAGTTTTTCTTTCTTTTTTGTATCCGGCATGTTTGAAATAATTTTTACATTCTTCCGGTAAAAACACATCAGACAATTCTCCCAGTCTTTGCCATAGTGCCTCCATCGTTCGCAACTTCAACTTGCGTAGCAACGACTTCAGCTTCGCAAACACATTTTCGATCGGATTGAAATCAGGACTATACGGAGGTAAATATACTACTTTCGCTCCTACTCTTTCTATCGCTACTTTATGCAAACTCAAATTGTCCATCACCACTATATCACCTTTTTGAAATGTCTCTACTAATATTTGTTCTACATACGCCAAAAACAATTCACTATTGATCGCACCATCAACTACCATCGGTGCTCTTAATCCATCACAACGCAATGATGCGATAAAAGTAGTCGTCTTCCAATGGCCATGAGGAACATAATCCACAACTCACTTGCCATGTAATGCACGGCCATACAATGGTGTCATGTTCGTTTTAGTCCAGGTTTTATCGATGAAAACAAACTTTTCTATATCGAAATCTTCTTGTATTTGTTTCCATTCATTTCGTTGTTCTACTACGTCTTCACGCTTCTGTTCTGACGCAACAAGAGTCTTTTTTTCCATGTAATCTTCAAATGTTTCAAAAAATTATGAAGGGTTACTGCTGTTACATTGTCTTTATTAGGCAACAATGTATGAAGTTCGACCAAAGTCGCATCGGGATGATCTGAAACGAGTTGTCGGATTTCTTGTTCGTAAGGTGCTCCTTTATTTTTCCTAGCTCGTTTGTATTCTTTGGTGGTGATGCTTCCGGTTTCACGGCGTTGCTTGCGCAATGAATAAACCCAGGAGGGGCTGACGCTCTATTTTTTCGCGACGGCCTCGCTGGACAGACCGCCATCGCAATCTTTCAACACGCGTTCTCGCAAATCCAATGAGTACGCTCGCGGCATGGACTCCTCCCTGAAAATAAAATAAAACTACAAACAGAGTCTAACAAATTTCAAAAATAACTCCAGAGTAAATTTTAATTCGCTCTATGGTTTTCAGTTTTTTCTTGCTTTTTCGACATCGAATTGCCATTGGATTCCTTTTTTCTTTTCGTTGCACACTGCCGTCCACGCTTCGACCGTCCTACTCAATTTTTCAATCGTTCCAACACAACGCCGCCATCGTCGATTCCATTCGGACCATAAGAATAAAGCATATACGCTGCCGCTGCCCCAGGAGCAAGCCGATACGCGAGCGTCTTGCGGCCCGTAAAAATATCAATCGGCACCGCATCCAAAAAATGCGGAACCAACAATTCCAAATCGTCTGGATAACCTCCATTTGCCGCTTTATAACGCTCCAACGCCATCGCAATACAAAGCATATCAAAACGAGCATTGCTGCGGAACAAGGCCGCTTGTCCCGCCTCCGTTGCCGGATAGTAAGTCCTGATCACATCGTATGCAAGCAACTGAGAGCGAGTGCGAATCAACGGAATACGCAGCAAACTCCAAGGACTTACCAGTTGCCGATCCATTTCATCAAAAAAATGATTGCGAGCCTCAAAATGCTTTTGCATCACAGTCCAGTCGATGTTCTCCGCCGAGTTGCCGGATGGTAGCCTTTCGATATTATTGAGTTCGGCAACTCGTTTACCGGCAATGTTTCGGTCAGACGGCAACCACCGAGAAAGAAAACGGTAGAAGACCGATATTTCATGCGAAAAATGTGTCAATCCATCTTGACCGATCGCATATATTTTGGTTTCGGGATGCTTTTGCAAAAACGCATAGACCAATTTTTCTTCCCAGGCGGCAGTATCCAGTATCGTTTTACGGGGCAGTTTTGCCAAATCGTCGGCAAAACGTTCCAGTTGTTCCGGCGAGGGGTTGCCATGTTGCAAAACCCGCAACACTGCTTCGATTCCCATTCCTTCGATATGTATGCCGACCATATTAACGACGATATGCGGATCGCGGATGTAATGCTTTCGATTGAGAAAAAACAGGCTCATCACATCGTGCCAGGCACCGTCAACATCTTCCCTGCCGAGCCGTTCGGCAATTCGGACTCGCAAGTCTCTCGCAAGTGTCCGGCTTGCTTGAACGTCGGGAAGCAAAATGGCCAAGAGATCATCTTCTCGCCAGCGATAACAGGCGAAATTTGGCTTGCGGACGGCAATACCAAAAAGATCGAGAACGGGCGACCGTTCTTCGAGCCATTGAGCGATGTCGGGATGTTCTTCCGCGGTCCAAGGGACGGCAACAAATTCTTCCACAAATTCGCGGAAGTAAAACTGCGCACCGCCGGCGGGAGTCGCCGTTTTTTCCCGTTCTTTGCGTTGTTTTTCCAGGAAACTGACGAAATCCAACGAGTCCAGGAATTGCGGTTTGGCATACGGATTGATGTCCATATGATGGCAGAGGGGAAGCCAGTATTTTTCAAACCATTGTTGGGCAATTTCATGCGTCGGCAGTTCTTCCCAGGGGACGGCATCCATAAGGGGTTGTTGTTCGAGAATTCGTGGTCCGCAGTTGGCAATGAGGAGTCGCAGTCCATTGTCTTCCGGCGGGGAAAGTTTGTGGAGATAAAGGTTTTCAAAGGCACCGAAGTAATCCACATCCCCGTTGGGCAAAAGCGGCGAGGTAAAGCCGGTGGTTTCTGGCGAAATGCGTAATGGAGAGGGAATCAGGCAGAAGTAGATGAGAGCGGCCAAGATCGCGAGCAACCAGTAGCGTCGGCGTTTGTACCAAGATTTTGATGGAGTCATATTCGTCATCTGTTCTCTCCTATCGTTGGTTTTTGTTTAGAGCATATGGCATTTGTCAATATGCAAATTGGTAAGGAATCATCTCCGCCATCCCGGCGCAAGCCGGAATGACGATTTTTGCATGGTTTCGTTCCGGTTTTTGGTGTATCCACAAAAAGACACGCCAAAATACTACTTTGGTCGCAAATCCGATGCGGCATCGCTGAGTGCATCGACAATTTCCGGCGTCAGCGTTAGGTGAAACACTTCGGCAATAACCTGCGACCACCCGTGTATGAAATAAATCCAGCCGTCTTCGACGATCAAATTGCGTTGCGTTTTTTGTGCCAAAGCCTGGTGCATAAACTTCAAATCGCCTCGGTAATTGAATTCCCAAGCCAAACCGTTTTTCGGAAACACAGCGGCGTCGGTCAGCGGCGAGCCGGGAACATCTTTTCCGAGCCCCGTCGCGTTGACGACCAGCGTATGCTCCGGCATTTGAGCGAGAACGGCATCGTTTTCCTCGAACGTCGGGCAAAAATGATACTCGACAGGTACGCCGCTTTTAAGGCCGTCGTGAATTTCTTTCATGTGGTCCAACCGCGGTTTTGAACGGTTGGTAACGACGATTTTGGATGGCCGATTTTGCCCGTGCTGGGCCGCATCCATCAGGTAGATGGTCGTTGCAAGGGAGGAGCCGCCGGCCCCGATAATCAACGCATGGGACTGATGATATTTGACCCACCAATCGGTTGGCAGGAATGCTTCGAGCGAGAGTCCGCTGGTAATCGGGTCTTTAGCGTGTCCCCAAAGTTTATCACCTTGCTTGGAGATGGAACTAATTTCGGAAAGCAGGTCGGCGTAGGGGTCAAGCGAATCGAACAAATCGCGTGTCGCTGTGAGCAGGTCCAACTTGTGTGTGGTAACGAGTGCACCGAGCGAAAGCGGGTCTTCTTTGATGAACGTGACCGCTTGGCGGTAATCTTCGGCGGGCGCGTGGATACCGATGTCAATGCCTTTGATCACGGCGTCAATGCCGAGCACTTTGGTCCAACGGGGGAAAACCTTCATAATCGAAGATTGAGCGGTCGTTACTCCGATGAAATACATCGTCGGTTCTGTAGCAGGTTTCGGAAGTTGTATCATATCAATTATGCAAAGGGGAAAAATGAGTATTTGTCTGTGTAGGCATTTTGGAAGCCTTATTTTGCAATCTGCTCGTCCTTGGCGTCCGTGAGCGACATGATAATCTTTTACATTTCTTTTACAAGATGGCTCGAAAGGCCAAATCGCGAAAAAACGGTCGGCACGGCTAACGCCGGAATGACAGTCCTAATGCTCAAACCCCTGCGGCGTGAGCGGCCGGAGCACTCCGTCCGCGCCAAGCATCCGCAAGCCGGACTCGACTGTCAATTCGCCAATCTCGTACAACGTCACGCCGAACGACGAAAGCGGTTGCAACGACAACAACTTGGCCGCTTCGCCCGGCCCAACCGAAAAAAGCAATTCAAAATCCTCGCCGTCCGACAAAGCATGCTCCATCGGCAATCGGCCCGAACGCTGCGACAGTTTGAACGCATCCTCCGCAATCGGAATTGCCGACTCGTACAATACCGCTCCCAATCGGCTCTCCGCCGCAAGACGATGCAAATCCAGCGTCAAGCCATCGCTGATGTCGATGGCCGAATGAACCGTATAATGCTTGTTCAAAAACAACGCTTCGTCAACCCGCGGCTCAAAGAAAAATTGATGCCGCAAAATGCTTCCGCCGAGTTTTCCGGTCACAAAAAGACGGTCGCCGGCCTTTCCGCCGCTACGTTTGAAGACGCCGTGTTCCGTGGCGGTGCCGAGAAGCGTAATGGAAACGACGAGTCCGCCGTCCCAGGTGTTTGTATCGCCGCCGGCCAAGAGCAGATTGTGTTTTTCGATGAGCGGCTGCATACCGGCAAGCAGTTGTTGAGCAAGTTCCAGGGCTCCGTTTTGGGGCAGGGCGACGGCCATAAAAATCCATTTCGGCACTGCACCCATTGCGGCAATATCGCTCAGATTGACGGCGAGGGCTTTTCGCCCGATCCATAGCGGATCGACTTCGGCGAGGATAAAATCGACACCTTCCGTGAGCATATCGACGGTGATGATGTTGTTGTCGATGATAGCGGCATCGTCGCCGATGAGTTCCGTATTGGCTTGCGACCGGATATGACGGATCAGGGCTGTTTCCATATTGCGTAATATAGCATATTTGGCACGTGCGTTGGCGTGAGCCGCGTCGGCTGGTGGTTGGCATCCTACCTCTGGATTCCGGTGCCGGAATGACGGTTTTTGTCCAACACAAAAAACACGCTCTACACCCGTTCGCTGATGGCCGTTTGCAAAAGGAGCATCTGATGACGCATTATGCTGACGGCCGTGTTGAACTCCATATTGTTCTTCGCCATCTCGGTAACTTGGAACTCCATTCCAACATTGTTCAAGTCATGATACAAAATCACATTGTCGACCGGCCAATCATCGCCCACAGCCGAAGCACTGCCATGTTTCAACGGCCAATCCGGTCCAAACGGGCCCGGCGGTCGATGGCGACGCTCAATCGCCAAAGCAAGTTTATGCTTGAAATGTCCGACGTCCATATCCCGAGCCTGGTACAGCGGTGTATCAAAGTTCGCAATGTTACCGGCCAACAGAGCCTGTCGGGCTTCGTTGAAATTGACGACTTGCTCCAAGACCGGTATCGTCGTGCCGTTGAATATCGCGCGAAATTGATGCGTCGGTCGAATCATAACGCCGGATGATACTGATTTCGACACGCAGAATCAAGAGGAAAGTCGGCCCCCGTTGACGCCGCCGTTGCCGATGTGTAGAATCACGGGCTTGCTATTTGTTACACACAGGAAAACGGATGTTCTATCTTGTCCCTTTGGGATTATTGTCGATCGTTTTTGTCTTCGCAATCGGTGCTCGATCGCTTAAATCGTTTTCCCGACACAAATTAGAAGAATTTTGCCGACGCCGGGGTTCCGAAAAGTGCCTTGCAAATATCCTCAAAAAACACGAAGACGTCGCCGCCGCCGTCAGCCTCGCCCGTATCCTGGCCGTCTATATCCTCTTGACTGCCGTCATCATTCACGGCACGACGACCGCCCTCATCGCCGTCATTCCGCTCATCATTTTTGCCGAATTCCTGCTGCCCCGCGCACTCGCAAAACTCTGGGGAAACCAATTCGTCTTCTTCGGCTGGTTTCTCTGGAAAAATACCGCCAGAATGCTCTATCCCCTGCTTCTGCTCGACCGCCTTCTGACGCTCTTTTTCTGCCGCCTTGCAGGCTATACCGAGGACGAAGACGCCTTTGAAGAGGAAATCCGCACCATCGTTACCGAGGGACACCGCGAAGGGCTGCTCGAAGAAGATGCCCGGGAAATGATCGAGGGCGTTATTGAACTCCAAGATGTGAACGTCTCCGAAATTATGACGCCCCGAACCGATATGGTTTGCATTTCGGACGGCCTGTCCTGGAACGAAATGCTGCAAGCCGTCATCGAATCAACGCATTCGAGGATTCCTGTCTATAGGGAAAACCGCGACGACATTGTTGGCGTGATTCACGCACGCAATCTGTTGCGTGAGTTGGCCGTCAGCAATCCCGCCGAGCGTCGGCCTTGGACGGATTTGATGCATGAACCGCTTTTTATCCCGGAAACGAAACCGGTCGATACATTGTTGCAGGAATTCCAAAATGTTCGGTCTGCAAACGATGATTCCGGCGAGCGTGTGCGGGGACATTTGGCGATTGTGCTGGACGAATACGGCGGTGTCGCGGGCATTGTAACGCTTGAGGACATTTTGGAGGAAATCGTTGGCGAAATTACGGACGAGCATGACACGGTCGATACGACGGAATCGATTGTTGAATCGAGTCCGAACACGTTCGAGGTGCAGGGCAAGGTGCGGATTGACGATTTGAACGAGCAGTTGAATGTGAATTTGCCGGATGAGGAGGATTACGACACGGTAGCGGGCTTCATTTTTTCGACTTTGGGCCGGATTCCCGAAGTCAATGAGTCGGTCGATTTCGAGCAGGGCGGCAAAAAAATTCGCTTGACGGTAACGGCCGTTACGCGTCGCCGCATTGAAAGCATCCGCGTGGAACGGAGTTGATGCAGAATAGACGTGTTCGGGAGCCGCCATTCCGGCGCAAGTCGGAATCCAGCGGAATCGGCATCACACGCAATGTCTGGATTCCGGCTTTTTGTCCAGAGTAATTTTAATACGCTCTAGACCGGCATACTTATCTACTTGGGCAAGCCCGTGCGAGAATCGAAACCCAAATACGGCTTGTCCTCTATTTTGACGTTAAAATGCTGGTCCAGCAACCTTCCATTATCCGGCAAACTCCGCAAAACACCCGGCCGACCGCTGAAATACTCGATGCGATCCAAAAAATCCCGTGCCCGTTCGACACGCTGTACCGACCGATTTCGCGAAGGACTTCTTTCGCCTGCATAACTGTGAAAAACTTTTCTGAACGTATCCCAGCCGACGCGGTCAACGAGGCCGAATAAATACAAACGAAAAGCACTGGATTCGTATGAACTCCTCGAAAAAGCAGGAATGCCCCCTCTCCAAAATGCGCCAAGAGCGTCATTGTATCCGTTTTTCCGGTGCGCATCGCCCCTGATAATCGTACCTCGGGGATTGGCATATTGCACTCCCGCGTTTTCCATGCCGAACGAAATCAATAATTCCGCAAAGGTTTCCGCATCGACGGACCAAATTTGCCTGTTCTCGAAAACGTGTGCAATTTCGTGCATTGCCGCCGCCCCCGACGAGTTGAGCGTTCGTATCATTCGCCATTCCGATCGGGCTCTCGAATGGTTTACGTTGACGCAGATGACTCCCGTCCCGGGATGGTAGTGTCCGCCCGTTGACGTAATTGATGTTACACGGTTTCCTATCGCGGTATGTGCAGTGGGCGCGGGGAATTTGTCGCTCGGCGGCGCATCGAAATAGATTGTTCCCGGATTATTTCCCAGAAAATCGGCAAACGCATCGTAGACTCGATCAAGCCGTTCTCGCCATGCTTCGAATTCTTGCCGGTTTAGCGGTCGGCCAGGCCCAACGGCATGGTTAAACAGATTTTTGCTGAACACGATATTGCGTCCGATTTGTATGGGATCGAGATTGCTGAGCAATTCATCCTCAATAAATTTTGCTCGTTCGGCTGCTGGAATGTCCAGTGTAGCGCAGCCCATATTGACGGGATGCCGTTTTCGTAATTCGAGTACGATAGCGGCTTTATTGGGAGGAAGATGGGAAACATCTTGTCCGGCTGCGATGCTGTTTGTCAAGAGTATTGCTCCGGCGAGCAGGCAGATTGGAGCGAGGGAAGTTTTCATCGTATCCATAACGAGCAGTATATGCGATAGGTGCTCTTTTTGCAAACAGTTCGTCTGGGAACGGTCAAGAACGTGAGAGGCCGGGCCGCACAACCCGGTGCCAAAGAAAAATCCGACTATTTCCCCCATTTTCTTTAATCGATTCAATCGGCAATTTTTTATTATTGCCAAGTAAGGCACCACGCATAGCCGATTGACAGATTGGGGAATCGTGCCATTGGGGGGACGTTCCGAATATATTACAGTTGTATTTTTAAGGAATATAAAACATGCTAGTCTTGTCGAGATACCGTGACGAAAGTATTTATATTGGCGATGATGTTGTCATCACGGTTGTTGACATTCGGGGCGACCGAGTGCGAATAGGAGTGCAGGCACCGCCCGATGTGAGTGTCCATCGACAGGAAGTTTACGATGCAATAAAAAATGGTCAGCCGCGGGAATCAAGTTCGGAAGTCCGAAAACCGACCGCACCGCGACCGATTTCCGCTCCGTTGAGCCAAGAATTGAGCAAACGGAAAACGAAATTGGCAGACGAAGCCAAAGGCTTGCCTGTCAGTATTGATGCACCCGTTGAGTTCGGCGGTCTCACATCCGACAGTGCCGTGATGTAATGTCATGATAGGGGTCATGACAGGGGGCATGACGGAGGGGAGGTAGGCTGCGGCACAAAACTCACAGCCGTCTAATATGGAATCCCCCGTCGATGTTGAGGACTTCGCCCGTCGAATATGCCAATTTTCCCGAACAAAGGACGGAAACCGCGTTGCCGATGTCTTCCGGCAAGCCCCAACGCTTGATGGGCAAAAGGCCCTCCTCGAGAATAAGCCGATCATACTTCGCCTTCACGCCCGACGTCATATCGGTCGCGATGATGCCCGGCCGGATTTCGTAAACGTTAATGCCGTATTCCGCCAGCCGATCGGCAAAAAGTGCCGTCAACATCCCGATTCCCGCCTTGGATATGCAGTATTCGCCCCGTGCCGTGGAAGAGGTGTAGGCCGATATGGACGAGACATTGATAATCACCGGATTCATATCGGCACCGTTCTTTTTCGTTTCCAACATATAATTGGCAACCCGTTGCGTCAGGAAAAATGCGCCTTTTAGGTTGATATTCAGGACGTGATCGAAACTTTCTTCGGTCGTTTCCAAAATATCCATACGGACCTTGGGAGCGACGCCAGCATTGTTGACGAGGACATCGAGCCGTCCGAAGTCGGCATCAATTTTTTGCAGGACTGCCTGTCGGCTTTCATCCGAAGCGACGTCGCCGCTGATATACACGACGGGCGAACCGAAGGATTTTACTTTATCAATGTTTTCGGCAACTTTTTCTAGGGACGAGCGTCCGGTCAGGGCGAGGGCGTACCCTTCGCGGGCAAGTTGCATTGCGATACCGAGGCCGATGCCGTTGGCACCGCCGGTAATGAGGGCGACTTTGGTCATGTCAGGTGTTGGCAGGTTTGTAAAATTGCTCTTTTCCTTACGGTGTATTGTACCAAAGGTCGCGAGCCGGAAGGGCAGGCACGCAAACCGCACTACTCGCCTCGCGGAAATCGGCCAGTTTGCCGATTTTCCCGAAATTGTACCGGCAATGGATCGCCAGGCCGCCACGAATCAGGGCCCGGTACATAATCCGGGGCTCTTTCTTGAACCTCACGGGCCGCCTGCTGCGTCGCAATCATATTTTTGATAAAATCCGGTGTTGCATCCAAAATTTCCTGCATCCGGCCCAGTTGCTCGTCCGTCAGCACATTCATCAACCGATTCTGCAAAAGCGTCATAAACTTCATTCCCCGCTCCCGTAAATCATTCGCCCGATTACGGATCGACTCGGTCGGGACATACTCACTATGAATCTCCCGCTTGGCCCGCTGAAATTCTTCCAGGGAAGCAAAAGTCTTATCGCGAAGCAAGCCGTATGTCGCAACCAACCGCTCGCTCTTGAGTTGGGCCTCCTCCAATGTAAGACGGTCAAATTCGGCCTTCATTTCGTCGGCAATTTGGTTCATTTCCTCTTTCTGTTCGTCGGTTAAATCAAGCGGATCGAACATCGACGGAAATGGAATGCCCATTGCCGGCATCAGTTGCATTTCCAGTTTTCGGACTTGAAGCATTTGTTCCGGTGTCAGTGCTTCCTCAACTTCCTTTTGTATCAAATCTATAAACACGAAACTAAATTGCGATATGCCTGCCTCCCGAAAGGCATTTTTTTGCTCCTCTGTGGCACGTTCAAAGAACGGATCATCGGGAAGTTGTACAGCCCGCATCGTTTCCATTGCGAGTGCCATTTTTTGAATGAATTCCGGCGTCGGGTTTTCACGCATACGCATCATCAAGGGGGCGACTATTTCGCTGTCCAAATAGAGAAAGGAGAGGCGTTCTTTCTGTTCTTCGGTCAATCCCAATACGTCTTCCCCGCCGCTTCGCATGACATCACGCAAGGGAAGCCAAGTCCCCTGCCCGTTCCACGAGGAGCGTGTGGCCGCAAGTTCATCGGCTTCCCAGTGGATTTGCTGTCCGGGCGATTGCAAGCGGTGGAGATGTGCTTCAATTTGTTGTTGCAGTTGTTCGGCGGAGGATTCCTGTGCCGATGCAACGGAAAAGAGCAGCGAAACGCAGAGTGCGGCAATGGGGAAAAGCGCTTTCACGGTTTTTGCGGCGGAAATGTGTGGTTGTTCTGCACATTGTAAACCGTTTGCGACGCTGCGTCAATGCTTCTGGCCCGCGGTCTGTTACCATATCTTGCCAGGCTCGCAAAAGGTAGGTTGCCGACCGCCGGGCGGCAACTGCGGTACTCCGCATCTTGAGCCTTCCAGTCGGCTGCGCCGACGCACCCGCCCGGCGGTCGGCTGCCTACCTAATTTGTTGCCCACCTGTTGGCGGCCTGCCTATTGGCGGTCTACCTTGTCCCCTGATGTGGAACTTGCAGTCGGCCTCCATATCTTGCAATCCCTATTGCTCTGCGTTAGAATGGCACAGTCCTTTGACAATTCCTTAACCCTCCAACAACCCCTTTACCCTCCAAAAACATGATGAGAGCACTATCCGCATTCGCGTCAGGACTCTTCCTGTCCGCCGCCCTTTTGCTGTCGGCACCATTGCAGGCCGCCGAACTGCAGCCCTTTTTCTCCCTGAAAACCTCCAGCATCAACTCCCTTGTCAATGCAGCGGAAAAAATCGCCTCTATGGCAGAACTCGGCGATCAAGCCGAATTCCGCTTCGCGATCAATACCATAAAAACCATCCAAGGGTTCAACTTCGATAGCGAAATCGGCATTGCCGTCATTGCCGACGGTAACGCCCTGCATGCCGTATTTCTGCTGCCCATCGCCGACCTGCGAAATGCGGAGATTCCCAGTAATCCCGAAATTTTCGGCTCCATCCGCCCCTTCCTCATTCCAAGAGGGGCTGACCGAACGGAAATCCCTTCGCCGCTGGGAACCTTCATCGCCCTGCAAAAACAGGGATACCTCGTTATCGCGCCCGAAGAAATTGTCGGACAACTGCCCGAAAACCCCAAAACGCTGATTGCCGACCTGGAAAAATATACCATCGGCACCAAACTTGACCTCGAAAAAGTTCGATTTGAAACCCTCGAAGCGACGCTCTTCGGCCCGATGCTGTTCATGATGGCGATGCAAAATCCCGAAATGGCCGAACAACTCGAAAACGTCGTCGAAGTGTATCGAGCAGCCTATAACGAGATTTCAGTGCTTTCCTACGGGATTGTTTTCAATTCCCAAACTGCCGACTTTGAATTGTCGTATTCGGTCATCCCCCGTGCGGGTTCCGATTCGGCGAAATCGGTTGCGGAGTACAAGCAGCAACCAACGATTTTCGGCGGTTTCCGGGGAACGCCGGGAAATACCGTCTTTTCGATAGGAGATTCCGCAACGTATGGGAAGATCGACTTGGCCAACTCCGCGATATGGACCGCCTCCATGAAGCAACATGAGGCAATGGTTGAAGGACTCCTCGAACAAATCGAAATGGATGATGAGACCGGCCAATCCAGCGAGTTGGCCAAGAAAATTATCGATTCGCTCTATAAAATCTATATGACCGAAGCGAGCCGGGGAGGCTATCACAAAGCCCTTTCGCTCAATACGGACGGTACTTTTTTGCTTGCATTTGAGACGGTATCGCTCGCGGAAATCCGAAGTGTTGCGGCCGATGTGGTGAGTTTTGCGGCTCAAAGACTGTCCGGCGAAACCACGGCATTGATTGAATCCAGTATCGGATATGCAACGGTCGAAGGTTTTGAGGTGTCGAAGGTGAGCATCCCGATTATTCCGTCCCTGGAAACGATTTTTGGTCCTGCACCGGACGATATACCTGCTTCGTTTCGGGCATTGAAATTGAATGTATTTTGGGCGATAAAGCCGGGCGACACGCAGGCGGTAGCATTTGCGGCGGGAATTGACGCGGCCAAGGCGGAACAGGCTTTCAGGACGGCATTGGGACAAACCCGAACGGCGGTTCCGGTGCAGAAGCCGGTGGGGACACTTTCCTTGCAGGGATTGGGGAAATTTTTGCAACAGACGGTCGAGCCGTTGGTTGACGATGCGGTAGCGGCTTCGGTGGACTCGCCGCCGAGCGATGAGGATTTGGCTGTCATTCGGGCATTCAAGCAGGTGGCGAGTGTGTTTGTTGCGGCGGAGGGCGCGGATATGACGATGGATTACGACATTACGCCGGAACGGACGGATGTCGTATTGGGAGTATCCGGCCGGGCGATTCAGGCGATTGTTACGGCAATCAAGACGGCGGTTGAGGGAGTGGCCGACCTTCATCCGGCAATGCGAGATTTTTAGGATGTGTTGCCGGAGATGCGTTAGCGGAGCCCGTGGGTGAGGGTGTATCCCAAATCGGTCGGGCTCGTTCTCGTCCTTCCGGTGAAAGCCGGAATCCAGAGGTAGGATGCCGGAAGGATCATTTCCGAGCAAATCCATTAAAAAAGTGCCAAAACCTCCGGGGCATTCAAGACCGGAACAATCGTTTTCGCGTCGGGAAACGCAAAATGAGCGTTGTGCTTGACCCGAACCGCAACGGCAAATGCTCCGGCTGTATTTGCCGCTTGGCAGCCTGCCGGACTGTCTTCCAAAACGAGCATCTCCGAGGACGCAATGCCGAATTTCGCGGCCGCCTTCTGATAAATTTCCGGGTCGGGCTTGCCGTTGATCACATCGTCGGAAGTCAACACAAAATCGAACCGTTTGGCCATATCTTTGCGGCCCAGGACTTCCGTAGCCACATGCAGGGCACTACTCGTGCAAATTCCTTTGGGAATGTTTCGCTGTTCCAGGTATTCCAGCAATTCATACAGGCCCGGCATTGTCGCATAGCCTTCATCAAGCAACCCCAAAAACAGGCTTTCGCATTCCGATTGCAGTTCTTGCCAAGTTTCGGACAGGCCGAAGGTTTCCTTAATCACTTTGTAGACGGTGCTTGGCGGCCGGCCCAGTACGGCTTTATCGTGTTCTTGGGTGTAAACTTTATCTCGCCGTGCAAGCAGGGTGATTGCGGCTTTCATATAAAGGTCTTCGGTATCGAATATGAGGCCGTCCATATCGAACGCGACTGCTTTAATTTTCATATTTGGTTTAATGATTGGAATGTTGGAGAGCATACAGAAAAAACGGGGCTTGTCAAGACGATCCCTGCTCCTGCGGTGCTGGTGCGGAAAAAATTGCCCAAAATAACGTGAATGTCCCCGATCTTCGTGATAAAGTCCGAGTGCCCCCTTCAAAAATTACGAATCTAGGGTACAATCTGCCCAAAATAAACTCGATTCCAATCGAACCAAAGCCCAAAAATTATGGCAACAAATGTTTACGAAGGGTTGTTTATATTTGACTCCGATCTCTATGCCAGAGGGGCGGACGAAGTCTCAAGCCAAGTCGCAAATATCGTCGAACAACTCGGTGGGGAAATCCTCCTGAGCCGACTCTGGGACGAACGAAAATTGGCCTATCCCATCAAAGGGCACTCCCGAGGTACATACTGGCTCGCGTACTTCAAAATTGACCCGACCGCCGTCAAAGACCTCACCAGACAGTTTCAATTAAGCGGAAGCATCCTGCGATTCCTGATCCTGCTCGTCGATCCCAGACTCGTCGATACCCTTGTCGAACACGCCCGAGCAGGGAAATTGCACGCCGGGCAGTCCGATGCAATCGAAGAACTTTCGCAAATCGAAGTGCCGGATATCGAAGACCTTAACGGCGGGGAGGATACTGTATAAATCCCGCTTTCACCCTTTTTGGGGAGGTAAAATATGGCTAGTTTCAATAGAGTAGTTTTGCTGGGTAATCTGACTCGCGATCCTGAATTACGGCATATTCCGTCAGGACTCGCCGTTACAGAGGTCAGTTTGGCAGTCAACGACCGGCGAAAATCGCAGACGGGAGATTGGATAGAGGAAGTTTCCTATGTCGACGTGACCATCTGGGGCCGGCAAGCGGAGATTGTTTGCGAATATAAAACGAAGGGTGCGCCCCTTTTGGTTGAAGGCCGACTCAAACAAGATACCTGGGAACAGGAAGGACAAAAACGGTCAAAATTGAAGGTCATTTGCGAAAAAATGGTTTTGCTGCCCACCGGTCCAGGAAAAGGCGGCAACCGAGGCGGGGGATACGACGACGGCGGCGATTATTCCAGGCCGAGCAGAAGTTCGTCGAACTATTCAGCCCCGCCGCAGTCGCAGCATGATTATTACGACACTCCGCCCGACAGCGGCGACGATGTGCCGTTTTAGAGCAATATAACAAAACATTGACAATCCTAAACACCATGACAACACTCATCCGAAAAAGAAAAATCGCCCAGGCCCAGCGTCGCGGCGGTCGTCGGCTTCCGCAGGGACAAACCGGCGGTGTGGAACTCCTTTTGATTCAAACGATTGACAACCTTGGCAAGCAGGGCGACATCGTGGAGGTCAAGTTGGGCTATGCCAACAATTTCCTGATTCCGCAGGGGCTCGCGACGATTGCGACGGAACACCATAAACGGATGGTGGAAAAGCATCGGGCGAAACTGGCCGAAATCCAGAAAAAACGCTTGATTGGCCTACAAACGTTGGCGGATGAAATACGCACGAAACGGGTTTCGATTGAGGCGAATGCCAACGAAGAGGGGCATCTTTACGGTTCGGTTGGGCCGGAGGACATTGTCAAGGCCCTTCGCAATGAGGGAATCGTATTGACGGCGGATCAGGTTCGCATGTCTGGTCCAATTCGCGAGTTGGCTCTGTATACGGTGCGTATCTATTTGGGACATGGCATTGAGAGCGAACTGAAGGTTTGGGTCGTTCCCACGGCAAACGGTTAGAGCCATCCTCGAATTAGTGCGGATAAATTGGAGCGGGTTCGTTCTCGTCATTCCGGCGAAAGCCGGAATCCAGAGGCCGGAACCCAGAGGACTGGCATCGCACGCAATGTCTGGTTCCCGGCTTGCGCCGGGATGACGAAAAAACGTCCAGAGTAATATGAAACATGCCCTCGCTTGCGCCGCGGGCCCTGTGGACAGCGATCACGCACTTTTTGCAACGCGACTGGCGGGTCCAATCGGCAACACGCCGGACTGCCCTTCAACCGTGTCCTCCGTAACCTGATACGTTCGGCCCGTCGGTAAATCCGGCAATTCATACAAAATGTCCAGCATCACGCCCTCCACAATCGAACGCAATCCCCGTGCTCCCGTCTTCTTCTCCAATGCCAACCGAGCAATCCGCTCCAATGCCAAATCCGTGAATTCGACATCCGCATCCTCCATTTGGAACAACCGCCGGTACTGTTTGACCAACGCATTTTTCGGTTCCCGCATGACCCGAACCAATGCAGACTCATCCAACGGTTCCAACGTCGCGATCACCGGCAAACGGCCCAGCAATTCGGGAATCAACCCAAAATGGTTTATATCCTCCGACGCAACTTCCGAAAGATAGTGCGTTGCCGCCTCTTCCTGACTTTTGGCTTCCTGGCTTTTGGCTGCCGTAGTGTTAAAACCGATGGATTTTTTGCCCAGCCGCTGGCCGACGATGTCTTCCAAACCGACGAACGTTCCACCGCAGATAAACAGGATATTCGTGGTATCCACCTGGATATACTGTTGTTCGGGATGCTTGCGTCCGCCCTGCGGCGGGACATTGGCCGTCGTGCCTTCGAGCATTTTTAACAAGGACTGCTGCACGCCTTCGCCGGAAACATCCCGGGTAATCGAGACATTTTGCGAGGTCTTGCCGATTTTGTCAATTTCGTCGATATAAATGATTCCCCGCTGGGCCAGTTCGACATCGAAGTCCGCAACGTGGAGCAGTTTTAGGATCAGATTTTCAACATCTTCGCCGACATAACCTGCTTCGGTAAGCGTGGTAGCATCGCCGATCGCAAAGGGAACATCCAGGATTTTCGCCAATGTTTGAGCGAGCAGGGTCTTGCCGGAGCCCGTGGGGCCGATGAGCATGACATTCGATTTGTCGATGGTTACGTCGTTTCCCTCATCGCGGTTGATGAGCCGTTTGTAGTGATTATGCACTGCAACGGAAAGAACCTTTTTTGCTCGGTCTTGTCCGACGACGTGGTCGTTTAGTTTTGCGACGATTTCCTTGGGAGAGGGGATTTTCGCAATCGGTTTGGGATTGTTTACGGCTCGCCGTCGCTTTTCTTGAGCGATGATATGCTGGCAGAGATCAATACAATCCCCGCAGATGTACACATCGCCGGGTCCTTCGACGAGGGAGCCGACATCTCTATAACTTTTATGGCAAAAAGAGCAAAATGTATTATGCTTTTTGCCGATTCCGCCGTGTTCATTGCCGCTTTTACTCATATCTGTATCTGACGTGTTTGAGTGATCTTTTGACATGAAAATACCCTTGTAAACTCCTGGTAGGTGGTCCCCATCCATGAACCATTAGGTCATCCATGCCTTGCGTCAATGTTACTACGTTTCCAAAAAGCCCTCGTATAATGAAAAATCAAAATTTTTATAGATTCTTCCTCAGGAGGGAATAGTTCTATTTAGGCTCTTTGGAATTTTGAATAATATGCAAGGAAACTAGCCTTCTTACTATTCGGAATTCTTCGTCGGTAATCTTGCCCTGTTCATGGAGTTTTTGGAAAGATTTCAGATAATCGATTGCATGATGTTCCGTTTTTACCAGATTCGCACGAAGTAAGCGTAAAGCGTACCAGGCTACGGCTATAAAAACCAGCAGCATTATGCAATAGGGAATAAGTTGCAAAAGCATTACAATCAGTTTGTCCATTGCAGGTGGCAGAAGTTCGAGCGTTGTTAGCACCATTCTAATTTTTGCAGTCGGGTGCGTCAACGGGCACCGCATTGCGTAAGAACGAGAGGCGTAGGGCGCCGCGGCCAGAGCGTATTCATTTTTGCTTTGGGGAAAAATCGTCATTCCGGTGAAAGCCGGAACCCAGAGGAATTGGCATTGCACGCAATGGCTGGTTCCCGGCTTTCGCCGGAATGACGATGCGTGCGCCGGAAGGACGGAGGAGCGGCCAGAACAATTCGGAATACGCTCTAACGCCGGACAGCGGCATCCTCAATGCTGATGATCTGCAGGTCCTGCACGGAAGGATCAAGCCGTTTTAAGTCTTCCAATGTGAACGGCAATTCCGTCTCCAATATGTTCGGCGGCGTCGCCGGAATGGGCGGGAACGGCAAACTCTCAATACCGTCGCCCGGTATCGGTACAAACGGCATACTTTCCGGCACGGTGCCTGACGGTGCCCCGTCAAACGGCAGCGGAGCGGCTCGCGGAATAGTCGGCGGCGGCATTTGCGTACTCGGCAACGAATCGGGCAGGGTTCCCGGCGTTGTGTTCTGGATCGTGCCTAGCGGACGGCTCAGCAAGTCCTGAATGCTCTGCCTGTCGGGCGTCAAAACACCGGGCGTGTCCGTATGGGGATCGACAATAAATCCGCCGCTTTCCAGGCCCTGCTGCGGAACGCTGATCGGATCTTGATCAAACGGCCTCGGGGCAGATTCTTGGTGCATGATCACGGGCGAAGTGATTCCATAATCGCCAGCGTTGTTGTACACATCACCCGTAACGCTCGGATGAGCACCGGAATGCGTATCATTCAACACGGAACCTGCTCGGTAAAACGGATTCAAACCGCGATAATCGTTAAACCGGTCAACGTAGCCGGGCATACGATTGTCGTTTGCCGTTGAACACATTTGACAGCCGATCGAACACAGGGGAGGTATTGCTAGAAACAGTGTAACCAGAAATCGGTACATCGGAATCTCCGGGAGGGGGGAGGGAAATCCTCGTTAACTGCTAGTATCGGCGGCAAAGTCGCTATAATCGACAAAATCTTTACTTTTTTGGGAAAATTGTGTTCCCAAAGGGGAAAAGGGCTTCTCCGATCAATCCGGCGTCCAGAGTTTCGACGGATTCGCCGACGGGACTTCGCCGTCTGGCGTCCAAAGCCTCGGCTCCTCTTGACCCGGCGAATGCGAGGACTGCATCGCCTCCAACCATGCCGCCGTCGGTGTCCCATCTGGATTAAACATGCCAAGTTGCACGAACAATTCCTGTAACGAACTCATTACGTCCGCATCTTCCCCAAAATTCGTTACCAAATAGTTGATCGCATTGCTCACGCCGGGGGAATTCCCGCTCGCCAGGTTCAACGTCACTTCGTGCAAATACCAAGCCGCATCAGGTATGCTCTTCGCCGCACACTCATTCTTTGCCCGTTCCACCCAAAGCAAGGCTTGCTCTATGTCCCTATTCGATTGCGAAGCCCCAATCATCGCCTCGAATGCCATAATACGGGGCGGAAACGGCATCGAATCCATCGGGCGGTTCAAAAGTTCTTCCGCAAAATGGCCCGCCGCCCGGAATTCCTGCATTCCCAACGCGACCTGCAATCCGCCCGCGAGCAATTCCGTCGAAAATTTACTCACGTCAAAACGATGCCAACGCCAAACGGGATAGGAATCCAGTGCCGTCAGGGGGTCGGCCTCGGGATCGTCCGAAACAGGCACATCGACCGTGATCACCCCCTGCTCCGGCAAACCGAGCCGTGCGCGGACGGTTTGGCCGAAATTGGTGTCATCTTCCAAGTTTACTTCGACGCACTGGATGGCCGCCAAGAGCGTAATCACATCCTGTGGTTCCTTCGCGGCCTCGGTTGGCGTTTTGCCGCCGAGCACGCCAAGCGGTAAGGCAAGCCAAGATTCGGTGAAAGTCTTTGCATAGTAATCGCTAATAACTTTGCCGACTGCGATGGGGTCAGGCCGGCTATTCGGGCCGAGAGCAAACCGCGGATCCCTTAAAAGCAGCGTGCGGGAATCGGTTTCCTGCGACATAACATTGCCGGGAATGGTTACCACATCGCCGAGTATATCTCGCAATCTGGTTTCGAGCATTTCCTGCGTGTCTTTCCAAATTTCTTGGACCAAAATCCGGGCTTCCTTGTCGGTTTCCTTGCCGAACAAAAGGATGACGGCCAAGCGTGAGGCAATGTTGTCCAATGACAACGTCGTTTCCGGGCCGGATATGGGTTTATCCAAAACCATAAAAACGCTTTTCGGCTTCGGCGAAACCTTCCAGGTTGTAATATCAACATGCTGGATAGCCGGTGCGGAAAGGAACAATTCCTGTGCTTTTTCGGCATCCGAAATCGCGTATTCGATTTCAAGGATTTCCGTATTGTCGCCGAACGTATCGGGCGAAAAAAGCATCCGCATCGCTGACGCATCGACGGCATCTTCCAGCGGGACATTCGGCAACTCGGCATACATCTTCAACGCTTCGCAGGCGGTTTCTTCGTCCAAAAGCCAAAGATGTATCGTTGCGATGTTGCGAAGTATGCTCGGCCAAAATTCGGCTTGGTGGGCGAGCGGTTCCAGCAGGGCGAGGGCTTTTTTCCAGCACATCATCCGAACGAAAACGGCGGCTTCTTCAAAGGCTTCGTTGCCGGGAAACTCGCTGGGGCAATCAAAATCGAATGTCCAATCACGCAGCAGGAGCGGAACGCCGCGTTCCGCTGTCGCACGATAGAGAAACATGTTGGCCTGCTCGGCCGTTGCGGGAATTTCCTTGAGGACGTTTCCGATAGCGATTGCAGGAATCGTGTGCCCCTGGGCTAATGAATAGACCGCAACTTGCATCGCGGCTTGGAGCAAAGTGCTGTGGATGGTATCGGCTTGCGTGCGTTCAAACGCGTCGACGAGCGTGGAATAGGCGAGTTTGGGATTGCCGGTGATGATGAGGGCGAGGGCGTATTCGGCGGAAGCGGTCGGATTTTCAGGTTCTTGGGCGTGAAATTGTTCGGCAATGGGCAGGACTTCATCCCAGCGGTTTTCGGCTCGGTAGATGGAGATTTTTGCTTTGGTGAGGCAAGCGCAATTCGGATGTATTTTTTCGAGAGATTCGATATGGGAAAGACAGGCACCGGGCTGATTGGACTCGAGGAGTTTAACAACTTGTTCGAGTTCTTTGAGCATATTGGGGCAGCAGAATCGGATTTTTTTATCTCGTCCGCCGGGACACAGAGCGTAGGGGTCAAACGGCATGGTTTGGGGGATTGGACTTTATGGTAAGCGTTCCATTGTACCGGAATGAGCGGCCGGTACAATAGACGCGTTCGGAAAGCCTCAAAATCGTCCTTCCGGCTTGTCGGAATCCAGGCGACACGACTCTCGCCTACCCACGAATGGGCTCCTTGGCGGGACGGATGAGTTTCGGCGGATGCTTGAGACGATACACTATTTCCGCTAAAAGTCGGCTTTCCAAGGCAATGTCCCGTTCGATAATAAACCAACTGGAAGAACTCGGATCAACATCCGCCTGCTCCGAAAACTCATCGACACTCTCTCGGAAACGCAAACTAGACGCATTCGATGCCGAATGGAGCGGTTTGGGATTGTTTTCCAATTCCTTGAAAACCTTTATTTCGATACTATATCCGTTGGATGCCGGTACAACATGAAGTTCCGCCCGCCGCCTCACCGTTTGCAATGTACAATCGAACCGTTCGCGAAACCCTACCGAATCCGCGTGCCAAGGTTCGGCCAGCGAGGCACCTATTTTGGGTTTCGTTTCGACATATCCTTCGGTCAACACGTTGTCAAAAAGCCGAATCGGCAATTCCCTTTCGATGTCAAAATGATTATCGAGCACATCGGTAACGATGGACCATAAAAAGTCGTGGTCATAGTTTTCGACAAATATGGGATTCGGCGATTGTGAGGCACTCAACCTCCAAGACAGTTCTTTCGCAGGCGAAAAGGGTTCGTATGTCGAGCAGCCGGCAAAGTGCAGTGCAGCGAAGACAATAAACGGTGTCGCCAAGCGGTTGAACATACGGAATTCTAAAGAAATGGCCGATTTTCGGCAAGGTCAATTCCGTTCCGTGTTTGTCCTTTTCGGCAGGGCGACGCGGCCAACGACGAGCGCGTCCCGCCACGCCAAGTTCGGACACGCTCTAAATTGCGGCTCCGTGAACGACACAGAGCCCGTTGGCGTCAGTTAGGGACTCCCCTAGAGCGTATTTCAAATTGCTCTGGACACTTTTCCGTCATCCCGACGCACGCCGGGAACCAGGGAAACGGTATGCACAACGCCCGGCTGGATTCCGGCTTTCGCCGGAATGACGATTTTTTGCCCAAAGCAAAAATGAACACGCCCTAGCATTTGCAGCAGCAACAACGGCATTTGCAGGAACTTCCACACGAATCCCCACAACTGCCCTTGCACTCGGCTTTCTCCTTCTTCTCCGCAATCGCCGCCTGGGCCGCCGCTAAACGAGCAACCGGCAATCGCAACGGCGAACAACTTACATAATTCAAGCCCAATTTATGGCAGAATTTCACCGAAGCCGGATCGCCACCATGCTCGCCACATATCCCCAACTTGATGTCAGGACGAGACTTGGTGCCTTTTCGCACGGCAATTTCCATCAATTCGCCAACGCCCTCCTGATCCAACGTCTGGAACGGATCCGCCGGGAATATGTCCAACTCCTGGTACTCATTGATGTAAGTTCCATAATCATCCCGGCTGATACCCAAGCCCGTCTGCGTCAAGTCGTTCGTTCCGAAACTGAAAAATTCAGCACTTTCGGCAATCTTGTCCGCCGTAATACAAGCACGCGGAAGTTCAATCATCGTTCCGACCAGATAATCCGGCGTAACACCCGATTCCTGGCACACCTTGCGAGCCGCCTCGCGGACAACTCCCTCCTGATGACGGAATTCAGGCGCACCGCCCGCAAGCGGGATCATGATTTCGGGATGACAGTCAATGCCTTCTTTCAGCACATTCACCGCCGCCTGCATAATCGCCGTCGCTTGCATTCGCGTAATTTCGGGATAGACGATGCCCAATCGGCAACCGCGATGTCCAAGCATCGGGTTGAACTCGTGCAGGTCTTTGACCCGCTGAGCAACTTTTTCTGCCGGTATGCCCAACTTTTTGGCCAGGGCTTCTTGATCTTTTGCTTCATGCGGCACGAATTCGTGAAGCGGCGGATCCAGCAAACGAATCGTTACCGGCCTGCCCGCCATCGCACGGAAAATACCCTCAAAATCCCGACGCTGATGCTCAAGCAACGGTGCGAGCGCTTTTTCGCGGTCAGCAACATTATCCGCCAAAATCATTGCACGGAAGTCGTCAATGTGATCGAAGAACATATGTTCCGTTCGGGTCAAACCGATTCCCTGAGCCCCGAGTGCAATCGCCTGCTCGGATTCCTGCGGATTGTCGGCATTCGCTCGCACACCGAGTCTACGGTATCTGTCCGACCAACTCATCAACTGCTGGAAGCACTGGAATATCGGCGCATCCGCCGGTTTTCGCGTTTTCTCGAATAGAACCTGCAAAACTTCGGACGGCGAGGTCGGGACTTGACCTTCGTAAACGTTCCCGCTGAAGCCATCGACGGAAATCCAGTCGCCTTTTTTATAGGTTTTCCCGCCGGCGGTCATCGTTTCGGCTTTGTAGTCGATGCCGATTCCATCGCAACCGCAAACGCAGGCTTTCCCCATCTGACGGCTGACCAACGCGGCGTGCGAAGCAGCACCACCCGTCGAAGTCAGAATACCGCGGGCAACTTTCATCCCGCGAAGGTCTTCCGGTGTGGTTTCGTGGCGAACCAAAATGATTTTGGCGTTATTGTCTTTTTGCCAAACTGCTTCGGCTTCGTCGGGTTGGAAATAAATTTGTCCCGATGCCGCACCGGGACCGGCATTGATACCCTTGGCGACCGACGTTTTGCCTTTGAGGCCTTCGCCGCCGAAGACCGGCTGCAACAGTTGCGTCAGGTCGTTTGCCGGAATTCGAGAAATTGCCATATCGGGCGTGATGAGGCCTTCGTTGACCATATCGACTGCCGAACGGACGTGTGCGAAGCCGGTTCGTTTGGCATTTCGCGTTTGGAGCATCCAGAGTTTTTGGCGTTCGATCGTAAATTCGACGTCTTGAATGTCTTTGTAATGGTTTTCGAGAATCATCGCGACGTTCGAAAATTCTTCCCAGCATTTCGGCATTTTCTTGGCCAGGGTGTCTTCGATATGGTCGGGCGTTCGGATACCAGCAACGACGTCTTCGCCTTGGGCGTTGATAAGATAATCGCCGGTGATTCCCTTTTCGCCGGTCGCACCGTTTCGGGTAAAAGCAACGCCGGTGGCACAGTCATCGCCCATGTTGCCGAATACCATCGCTTGCACGTTGACGGCTGTCCCCCAATCGTGCGGGATGCCGTGCATCCGACGATAGACGATTGCTCGGTCATTCATCCAGGAGCCGAAAACGGCACCGATACCGCCCCAGACTTGTTCCATCGGGTCTTCGGGGAAATCATGTCCGGTTTGTTTTTTGACGGCGGCTTTGAATTCTGTAACGAGTTCTTTGAGGTGTTCCGGTTTCAGATCGGAGTCTTCCTTAACGCCGGCTTTATGTTTTTTGGCTTCGAGGAGTTCTTCGAAGGGGTCATGGTCGGTTTTGCATTTTGGTTTCATATCGAGTACGACGCGGCCGTACATCTGGATAAATCGCCGATAGCAGTCCCAGGCGAATCGTTCATCATTGGATTTTTTGGCGAGGACTTCGACGGTTTTGTCGTTGAGACCGATGTTAAGAACGGTATCCATCATACCGGGCATTGAGTCCCGTGCGCCGGAGCGGCAGGAAACGAGGAGGGGCAGACCGCTGGTATCGCCGAATTTTTTTCCCATTGTTTTTTCGACGGCGGCCATGGATTCTTCGACTTGTTTTCTCAGTTCTGGCGGATATTGTTGTCCGTTTGCGTAGAAGTATGTGCAGACTTCGGTGGTGATGGTGAAGCCAGCGGGGACGGGCAGTCCGATTTTTGCCATTTCGGCGAGGTTTGCTCCCTTTCCGCCGAGTAGATTGCGCATGCTTGCGTCGCCGTCAGTGGTATCCGTTCCGAAGTTGTAAACGTATTTAGCCATAATGTGCTGTGTTGTAAAGATTTGTGATGGTTACTGTGGCGGGCCCTATGCCCGCACATGTCCTTGGCGCTCCATTCTAACGCTTCGCGAAGGAAAGGTCAACTAGGCATTTGGGATGTATCCATTTTTGTTTTGGACAAAAATATCGTCATTCCGGCGAAAGCCGGAATCCAGAGGAATCGGCATCGCACGCAATGGCTGGTTCCCGGCTTGCGCCGGGATGACGCGGGGCGTCCATACCGATTCCGAATACGCTCTAGCGTTGGCTCTATCTATTTCCCCACAATACAATATAATGCCGATACTCCAATTCTCCTTCATTCCTATGAAACCAGCACCGCGTGTCTTTCTCTCTGGCTTTGCCGATGAGGCAACCAGCAACAAAACCATCGTCGAACAGTTCGCCGTCTTTGCCGCACTCGGACTGCAATACTACAGCATCCGCTTCGTCAACCTCGGGGATGGTGTCAAAAACGTCATGAAATTGACGAAAAGCGACATCCAACGCATCCGCCAATTTCAAGATGAGTACGGACTCAACGTTTCGTCCCTCGGCTCGCCGCTCGGGAAAGCAAAACTCCAAGATATTGACGACGGGACCACCAACGCGTTCACGCCCATCAACAAATATCTCGATGACGTCCGGTTGGCCTGCGAGTTGGCACACGCTCTCGAAACAAAACTCATTCGGGGATTTTCCTTCTATCCGCCAAAAGGCTCCAATCCGAAAGATTATCTCGGGCAATCCGTCGAATGGCTCGGTAAAGTTGCCGAAGTGTGCCATCGGAGCGATTTGACATTCGGCTTGGAAGTCGAAGCCAATCTCGTCGGACATGAAGGACATATTTTGAGCGAAATTTACCGGCAGGTCAACCATCCGGCCATGCTCTTGATATTCGACGGCGGCAATCTCGTGATGCAGGGATATTCAACGCAGGAAGTTTTCGAGCAATACGAAGCGATGAAGCCCGGCTTGGGTTGGCTGCATATCAAGGATTATGTGTTGCCTCGCCAGATGGACAAGGGCGGACACGTCGATGAGGATAAAATGAAAAATTTTGTCCCGGCCGATCAGGGCGATACGGGACATGAGCGGATCCTGCGTGATTTTGCGTCGGTAATTCCCTCATTGGAGGAAAAACTGAAGAGTCGGGGCATACCGGGCGTGTTTATGGATTTGGAGCCTCATGTAAAGGGCGGCGGACAGTTTGGTGGATTTAGCGGTCCTGACGGAATGGGCGTTGCGCTTCGGGCGTTGTGTCGGACATTGGAGTTTGTGGGGATTTCGTATCATTTACGGGATTTCAGCGATATTCGGGCCGCGAGAGGGTTTTGAGGGGCATTCAAGTTTTGCCTGCCCCAGTCGGCCACACTGCGTTTTTGCTCCTTCTCACGCCGTTGCGATTACAATTCCGCTTCCTGCAAAGGATACAACGGCGATAATCCGCTAAACTCGAACGGCGGTAACGGCTTCAATTCCGACGTCAATGTCGATAATATCAACTCGGTATCGCGTTCTGTGTCCTGAAAAAGCGAAAACAGTTCATCACTTTTTTCAATCGTGTGAAGTGATGTGCTGACACTGTCCGGCCGCGGCGGAAAATCTCTATCGACGGGTTCAAGCAAAATCGGCTTTTCTTCGAGAATCTGCCGAATCGGCTCAATACCCTGCGGAATCATTTGCGGGATGACTGGTTCCGTGTGTCTCGGCGGCGAAATGAATTGCCCTTGCTCAATATGGAGCGATGCAACGGCCGGCGAAGTGGGGTAAACCTGTGCATATTTGTCCGATCCGTTGTCGGTAACGGGCCCCATTTCAAGCAACGGCAAAACGATGTGCGCCCGTTCCTCCAATGAAAACACCGCTATCGACTCGTCGGGCAAGGGAACTCCCGCCAAGTCTTGGTCGATGACATTGGAATCGTAAAGTGCATGGACTTCCGTGCCGGTCGGCATTTTCCAAAAAACGGTCGCGATGCCGGAACCGGTGAGCAGGATGACCATTGCCGCAAAAATGCGTGCGGCGGGCGTTGCCAAGCGGTGTGCGGACGCTTCATGCTCTGCCGGATGGCGGTGTTGGGGGGGAATGGGGGATGTCATATTGGTTATTCTCTTTTTGATATTGGCATCATAGACTTCCAGAAACGACTTGTTGCTGTCGGTAGTTCGGCAAAAAACGATCTAAACTGCAAAAAAATACCGTGCTGTCCTACAATCGTCAAAATCCGCAACGGCCGATTCTAACGAAATTGTGCGAAGAGGGAAAGAGCGATTGTGTGCGTATCTTGAACGATGCGGGCCAAAATGGTATACTGCCAATCCTGTTCGCTCCGCTCATCATTCGCAATCCCCTATGTTCGAAACGCTGCAAAATGGCCTCATGTCGGCAATCAAGTCCCTTCGCGGTAAAGGGAAATTGACCGAAGCGAACATGCGAGAAGGACTCGAACTCGTGAGGCAGTCCCTACTCGAAGCCGATGTCAGCCTGCCCGTCGTTAAAGACTTCATCGAACGAATCTCCGAACACGCAACCGGTGAAGCCGTCCTGCGACTGCTCGACCCGACCGAACAACTCGTCAAAATCGTTCACGAAGAACTTATCCAGTTGATGGGGCCCGTCGATCATTCCCTGCCCCTCAAAAAACCGCTTACAGTCTTAATGCTCTGCGGTCTGCAAGGTTCCGGTAAAACAACAACCTGCGGCAAACTCGGCAAACTGCTCGTTAAACGCAATCTCAAACCAATGCTCGTCGCGGCGGACCTTCAACGCCCCGCCGCAATCGACCAACTCGAAATACTCGGACAATCAATCGGCGTGCCTGTTCATACCGATCGAATAAACAAAGATCCCGTCCAAGTCTGCCAAGATGCCGCCAAAAAAGCCATCTCGCTCGGTGTCGACGTTCTGATTCTCGATACTGCCGGCCGGTTGCACATCGACCAAGAATTGATGCAGCAACTCCAGCAGATCGAACGGAAAGTCCAGCCCGACCAAGTCTTTTTCGTCGTCGATGCGATGACTGGCCAGGATGCCGTGAACAGTGCAAAAGCATTTAACGATGCGTTGGAACTTGACGGCGTGATTCTTACGAAGTTGGACGGCGATACTCGGGGCGGAGCGGCCCTATCCGTCAAGCACGTAACCGGCGTGCCGATTAAATATATCGGGACGGGCGAACTCGTTGAGTCGCTCGAAGAGTTCCATCCCGACCGAATGGCAGGCCGAATTCTCGGGATGGGCGATATGTTGACGCTCATCGAGCAGGCGACCGAAAAACTCGACCAGGAAGCCCTGGCCGAACAGGAAGAGCGGCTGCGAAAAGGCGAATTCACGCTGGATGACTTCCGGGCCCAAATGGGACAGGCGAGTCGGCTGGGCTCGTTCAGCAAATTGTTGAGTTTCATACCCGGTATGGGGCAGTTCAACAAAATGATGGACGGAATGGATGTCGATGCGGATTCCGAGATGCGAACGATTGGGGGGATTATTGATTCGATGACGGCGGAGGAGCGTCGGAATCCGAAGATCATTGACAACAGTCGGCGGCGGCGGATCGCGACTGGGGCGGGCGTGCAGCCGCAGCAGGTCAATGATTTGATCAAATCGTTCACGCCGATGGCGGAGATGATGAAGGCGATGTCGTCGATGAATATGAAGGACCGGATGTCGGCAATGCGTCAGGTTACGCAGATGATGCAGAACAATCCGACGGGTGGAATTAAACCGGTCAAGGGCAACACGGGCAAGCGTTTGACGGCCAAGGAAAAGGCCGACGCGAAGAAGAAACGGGACAAGGAAAAACGCAAACGCGATAAGGATAAGCGGAAATAGTTGTCTGATCGGGTGGACAACGCACTCGCCGGACTACGGCGGCATCACCCTGCCGTGCTGTTGCAGAATTTCCGGGCCGCATAAATCGACCGCACGATAGCCTTCATACGTCGGCATCGCAAACATCGAAACCGCAAACGGCTCCGACCTGTTAAACGACGGTGTGCCCAAGTCGATTACCATTTTGCCCTCCATTCCATGACACTGCACTTCGACTCGCTTGACATAATAGATTCCCGAAGCCCTGTCAAACCGCAAGTCCGTCGCATGAGCCAATGCGATTAGTTCATCCTGCGGTGTGTAGAGTCCCTGCCGAATAACCCAACCGACTTTATGGTCAACGACCGTCCGCTTGATGAATTGGCCCGAGGGCGTTTGGCAATAAGAAACGATTTCCCAATTTCCGTCTTCCAGCCGGGTTGGGCCGAGATGCAAATCCGTCGGCTTGAATTCGACGATTCCCAGGGCTTCGACAAGCCAATTCGGGTCAAGCGGAATGGTCGAACGAACCGGCGAGATGGGATATTGGTCATGCCGACAAAACCACATTTCGCCGTGATTTCGCCGCATCCAAAGCCAAAAGATGTCGTCGTTACTGCCGAAGTCGAATTCCCGACTGCCCAAACTGGTTGCGGAGCCTTGGATACGCAAGCGTTTGGGTTTTTCAAACGTTATTCGTGAATGGAGCGGAAGATTGATACCGGGCGCATAGACGGAGGCATTTTCGGTGGAAAAATTGCGAATCAGTTGGCTGTTTCGATTGACGCTGGCGGTAATTTGTTCGAGCGTTGGCGTTTGGGAAGTTGTCCAGGGCTGTGGTGGCGGATTGTCTTTTCGGGTGAACATATCCTTAAGAGCGCAGCCTGTCAGACAAAGGCAAGCCAGGACGGCCAACAGGGATGTCGATATTTTTTTCATGAGTACCCGAACGGAAGCGGCAAGTTCCCGACGGTGGGGAGGATAATGAAAAAAGCAATTCGCGGCAAGGGGAGTTGTGCAGGCGTGCGAGCCGGAGGCGCGAGTGCGCAAGAGCCGGGGGCGTTAGCCCCCGGGTTACTGATATTCTTTGATAGATCAACCCGGGGGCTAACGCCCCCGGCTCGTGCGCTCACACTCCTCTCTTCTCACGCTCCCGTTTAACTTGCAATATCCGAAAAGGCCGCATAATCAACGCCTAAAATCTGTTTTTTCCAAAATTATTCTCCGTTTTATTTGCCTTACCCCATTTTATGTACCATACTAATAGCAATCGGACGCCGAATCCGCATCCGGTACAATTTTGATTCTTTCACGAGAAAGTAGGAGGTTAGAAATGAGTGCATTATCAGCAGCAGGATTTGGTTTTCGATCAAATCAAATGCCATCGTTCGGTGCCCAAAATCAACGCGGTATTGGAGCCCAACAGGGAACCCAACGCGGCAATTCATTTGGACAAGCCCAACAATCCCAACGCGGCGGCAACATCGGCCAAGCCCAACAAGGGCTTCAATCCCAACGCGGACAGGGAGCCCAACAATCCCAACGCACAACGACTTTTAATAGTACGTCCAGCAGTTTAGGTGCCGCTCGGTCAGGTCAAAACGGCGGCGGCTTCGGCTCCGCACTTTGTCCAACCTGTAACACGACCGGTACATCGTATTGCCCGACTTGCAACACGGCTGGCGGACGACAAACGAACGTTGGGGGAGGTTATCAGCATACTTTCGTCAGCAGCGGACAAGGCGGACAAATCTGCGTGTCGTGCGGATACCAAGGCCGATAAGCGAACGTGCATAGAACAACGTTGCCGGAGCCGTAAATCGGAGCCGCAACCGGAAACTAGGGCGTGTTTCGATTTGGGCTGGATGCTCCTCCGTCATCCCGGCGCAGGCCGGGATTCAGAGAAACAGGGGGCACCGTCGCTCATCTGGGTTCCGGCGTGCGCCGAATGACGATTTTTTGCCCGGAGCAAATCGAAATATGCCCTAATTCGCCCGTACTTCCGTCATGAAAACGATTCTCGGTATTGATCCCGGCTTGAACACGACCGGCTACGCTGTGCTCGATGTTTCAGCCGGGAAGGTGCGCTTGCTCGAAGCCGGTGTGGTGCGGAGCCGAAACAAGGAACTTGCGAAAAAAATCAAGGAAATCTATGACGGCGTGCGGGAAGTGATGGAAATGTTCTCGCCCGAAGTGATGGCGATGGAGGAACTTTATAGTCATTATGACAGGCCGACGACGGCGATCTTGATGGGACATGCCCGTGGCTGTATTTGTTTGGCGGCTGCGCAATCGGGCATCGAAGTTGTGTCGTATGCCGCAACGCAGGTAAAAAAACTCTTAACGGGCAGTGGCCGTGCGACGAAGGATCAGGTACAGCGTGCGGTCAAACTGGAATTGGGCTTGGAATCTTATCCAGAACCGCCGGACGTTGCGGATGCGATTGCCCTTGCTCTTTGCCATCGTTATCATGGGCGGTTTGATGTGAAGGGAACATCCACCACTGGCATCCGGGGCGACTTTCCGGGAAATACGGTACTGCGATAGCCCTCCGGCTCACTCGGCTCATACGGCAACAACGTTGACGAATCTTCCCGTTAACGGTATCATTTCGTAATGAAGACTTCTGATTCCGACACTCCCCAAAAAGACGAAACCGTCAGCACTTTCCACAGCACGAGAGAATTCATCGAAGCCCTGGGCATCGCTCTCATCCTCGCATTCTTCTTCAAAGCCTTTGTCATCGAACTCTACGCCATTCCAACCGGCTCGATGGCCTCCACCCTTATGGGAAGACACAAAGACATCAACTGCGTCGTCTGCAATTTTCCCTTCCAATTAAGTGCCAGCAGCGAATCCAATGACGGCCAAGAAAGACCGTTGCCGAAAGACCAACTCCCCAAAGTCGTTGCCGGTACTTGCCCACAGTGCCAATTCACGATGTACGTTGGCGATGATAATTTTGCCGGCGAAATATACATGTCCTACGGCGGCGACCGAATTTTCGTGAATAGAAGTCTCTTCAGTTTCCGCAATCCAAGCCGTTGGCACGTTACCGTCTTTCGCTTTCCCGCCCAACCGCAAACAAATTATATCAAACGGCTCATCGGCGTCGAAAACGAAACGGTCAAAATCCGAAACGGTCAAGTTTTCGCCAAAAAAGACGGCAGCGAACATTTCGAAATCCAACGCAAACCGCTCCGCGTGCTGCATTCCCTGCTCCGTCCGGTCGATGATAATGATCACGTCGTCCCGGAAATCCATGAACTCGGCTGGAATACCCGATGGTACAGCGATTCGCCGAATTGGCAACGCTCCGAGGATTATAAGTCATTTTCGGGAACGAACAGCACCGACGAGATTTCCTGGCTCAAATTCCGGTACATCACGGCAACGACGGAAGATTGGCGTCAACTCCTCCAGGGCAGATTGCCGGGGGGCGACCTCGCGGGCCGACCGCAACTCATTACCGACTCGCTGGATTACAATTCGTATATTGCCAGTTCGCCGCATGGCCGACAGTTGCGGATTCAGGAAGTCGAATCCGTGCTGCACGGAACGACACTGCAAACGCCCCGGCGGAATATGGACAGAAATAGCGGCGGAATCGGCCTAAATTGGGTCGGCGATTTGGTGGTTCAGTGTACTCTCCATGCGGACAAAGCCGAGGGCGTTGTGTCGTTTCGCTTGGTCAAGGGCGGAATCAATTTCCGGTGCGATATTGACCTTTCGGCCAGGACGGCAACTTTTTCGATACCCGGCGTGCCGGAATTTGAGGCATTTTCCGTGAACGTGCCGATGAGACCTGGGCGAAATCACGCGGTGATGTTTTGCAATGTCGATGAGGAAATGCGGCTGGTCATCGACGGTCGGGAAATCGACACGCAGGGCCGTGGCCGATATGACTCGTTTGCGCTGGACGGCAGTTTGCTTTGTCGCAATCGGCGTCCGACGGTGCTTGATTTGGAGCCGGCGGCGATTGGTTTTCGGGACGGAGGTTCGATTCGCGTTGCCAATTTGAAAATTTTGCGGAATATGTATTACATTGCGAGTGATACATTAAACCGTGATATTTGCGATTTGGAACTTTCTCCGTTTCAGCACGGTTTTTCCGAGGAGAATGTCAAAAGGGTGTTGTCGTCGCCGGAATTTTGGGGCAATTTCGGCAAGACGCGTCAGCGGATATTCGAGTTGGGTCCTGACCAATTTTTGATGTGTGGGGACAACAGTGCGCAGAGTTTGGACAGTCGCCTTTGGACGAGTTATGCTATTCCGCATTATGTGCATCGGGAGCATTTGATTGGCGAGGCGATGTTTGTATTTTGGCCTCATGGCATACGGATTCCTGGCACGCGTCTTGCGGTAATTCCGAACATTCCCAAAATGCGCTGGATAAATTGATGAAGTGCGCTGCAAGAGTCCGCCAGCCTCATTTCGGCGGCGGTGCCGTCGACTCCTCGTCCTCGTTAAACCGAATGGCAAACAATGCCGATATCGCCTCAATCACCTCGGCCGCATCCTCGCCAACCGCCTCCAACAACAAAGTCGTTCCATTGCTCGCTCCCAACGAAAGCAAATCCAACACGCTTCGGCAATCCGCAACCGCGTTGCCGTGCCGCAACCGCACCTCCGACGCAAATCCCCTGCACCGTTGAGCAATCATTGTACTCACCCTAGCATGAATTCCGCTACGGTTCAGAACGACAAGTTCCTTCGTCAGCATCGCCTTCCTCTGTGATATTTGACCCGTTTGCAATCCGCTGAGCCTCCTTATAGTTTATTATTCCAAGTTCCCTATTTCCCAAACATATTGTTGTCGGCCTCTTCCAGCAACGAGAGGATGTCTTCTTTCGTTTTTGACTGTTTCAAAAACCTGCAAAAAGTATCGTCTTTTAACTGCCTTGTAATATGTTCCAGCGCACGGAGATGGTCGCCCGGTGCGTCCGGCGGGGAAATCAAGAGAAAAAACAGTTGCACTTTTTCGCAGTCGAGAGCCTCAAAATCAATACCGTCGGCACTGACCGCAACGCAGCCAACGAGCCGTTTGACACTGGGATGTTTGGTATGCGGCACGGCAATCCCCCGCCCGATGCCAGTCGAGCCGAGTTCTTCCCGTTTGATGACCGCTTGAACGATTCCTTCGTAATCTGCTTTTTTCATGCCGTCCGCGTCCAGAATTGCCTGCAGCATCTCGCGGATCACTCCGGGTTTATCGGTTGCACTTACTTCGGCCCTAACGGCATCGCTCAAAATAAAATCGGCAAACTTCATTCGCCAACTCCTTTACATTTTTAGGTTAAATTGTCTTGTTTTGGTGTCTTGCTTTGGTTGTGTGGCATCAGACGCAGCGTCTGGATTCCGGCTTTGCCGAAACGACGGGTTGCGACGGGTCGCGAAATAGGTCTATTACTCATTCATCTATTGTTCCTCATGGGGTCCGTGTTTCCCGCGTTCTTTCAGTTTTTCCTTGTGCTTTTTGATTTGTTGTTCCAATTTTGCGAGGACTTGGTCGAGGGAGCCGAAAAGGTCGCCGGATTGATAACTGGCAACGAACACGCCTGCTTTTTCCGCGTTGACGGCAACTTCGAGTGCTGGTTCTTCGGGTTTTGCAAAGTCGACGACGGCATCAATGGCGGTCAATCGGTCGAAGAATCGTTTAATTTTATCAAGTTTTTGAACAATTCTTTCCTTTGTGGCATCATTTATTTCGCCGTGCCGGGCGGAAACATTGATTTGCATTACAGGGAATTTGGGGAAAAACCAACTTGGACGGAGTTACGGGAGTTTCCGAACACGACCTTTTTTTCATTTTACCAAAAACGTGCCGCAAAACAAGAGGGCGGATTTTGCATGCAGGGCAACTGCAAGTTTCGCAACAGGTAGGTTGCTGACCACCGGATGGCAACTGCGGTACTCCGCTCATCGAGCCTTCCAGTCGGCTGCGCCGACGCACCCGCCCGGCGGTCGGCTGCCTACCTTTCTTTCCCTAACGCAAAACTTGCAGTCTCGTGGATTTTGCACCTCACTTGGCATTTTGCTGTAACGTAAACTGGCTGACCAGCCGCTGCAATGTCGATGCCATCACGGAAATTTCATTGGCCGCTGTGGCCGACTCCCCCGCCGAAGCCGTATTTTGCTGCGTTACCGTGTCAATCTGCTGCAAACCAACTGTTACCTGACTGACCCCCTGTGCCTGCTCGTTACTCGCAACCGCAATGCTCGCCACCAAATCGCTCGTCTGCTTAATCTGCTCGACCATCGTGTTCAAAACCTCAGCCGTATGCGTCGCAATCTCTCCGCCCTGCTCGATTTCCTTGCCGCTCTCCGTAATCAAATCCGAAGTCTCACTTGCCGCTTTCGCACTCCGCGAAGCAAGATTTCGGACTTCTTCGGCAACGACCGCAAATCCCTTTCCGTGATGTCCCGCCCGAGCCGCTTCGACCGCCGCATTGAGTGCCAGCAAATTCGTTTGGAACGCGATGTCGTCAATCACCCGAATAACCCGTTGCACTTCGTTCGAGTTTTTCGTGATTTGCTCCATCGCTCGATTGAGGCGTCCCATTGCGGCCTGTCCATCATTTGCGGCAAGCGACGTTTTTTGCGCGAGGTCGCTTGCATTGGCCGCACTTTCCGCATTTGTTTTTGTTTGGCTATTGATTTCGCCCATCGAGGCCGAAATCTGTTCCAAACTGGCCGCCGAGGCTTGCGAGCCGTTTGAAAGCGATTGCGAAACGCCGACGGATTCATTCGCCTTCGACACAATCAACCCGGAACTGATGTTGATTTCTCGCAACGTGGTGCCGACGTGCGAAATGACCTGATTGAGCGCATCGCCGACTTCGGTATAGGTTTCTTCCAGCGTTACGATTGCTTTCCATTGTTCCCCGATTTCGTCCGAACGCCGGGAAGCCTCCACGGCATTTTTCTTGATGGTTTCATCCAGGACGCAGTCGAAGCGAGCGGTCCAATCGCCCCGAGCGAGTTTTTGGACGATGAGACTGTGTATGGTACGGAAATTTTTCGCGAGGTACTGCAAAGTGCTGACGGTTGCGATCATGTTCCCGAGCACAAATCGGGAAATGTACACGAAAAACAGCACCATCACGACGATGTTGAATAATTGCAGGAAAAACGATGCCGCACTGACGGTCGCGAGAGCGGTTTCGGCATTCCGCACGGCCTGCGATGTGCGTTGGTCTAATTGCTGGAAAAACTGCCGAACCTTTTGTTCGATTTGGTTTTCAAATTCCCGATAACTGCGGTCATAGAGCACGCGGAGAACGAACGTTTCGAGTTCCTCATTGGGCATCGGCGTCGCGGGCCCCGCAACAATTTCGCCTTGGTCGATGCTTTCCATCACTTGGATTTCGTAGAGTGCGAGTTCATCTGAAAGTTCCAGTGCTTCATCCATGATTTTGAGTTCCGCTTCGGAAAACCCGAGATCGGCCATAATATCCAGTTGGCTTTTCTGAACGCCGGGAAACAACGGGAAATTGTCAGGCCGGGGAATATCACCGGCTTGCCAATCCAGGATGGCATTGTATTGGTTGAGGAATTCCGGGTTTCTTGTTGTGCTATAGGCTCTTGAAAAATTGGTCAAACTCGCGGAAGCATAGCGGAATTCTTCGGCAACTTGATACGATTGGTATCTATTGTCGGCAATTCGTGCTTTGGTTTCGGCAAAACGGTACGCCAGCCAGGTGAGGAACAGTTGCGTAACGAAAATCGTCATCAGAAAGACGACGATGTAGAAAAATTTGGAGCGAAGCGTCATAGGAATTGGCCCTCTCACTAACTGGACCCCGGCATTGTATAATTATGCCTTCCCGTTGTCAAGAGTCCAGGAATCGGTGCCGGGCGACTGCAAGCAATGTATTTCCGCCTCCACACGCTCGGCTGCAAGGTCAATCAATACGAAACGCAACTCCTCCGCACGGCTTTGCTGCAATGCGGCTGCACCGAAGCGGATGCAGCCGACTTTGCCGACATCGTCGTCGTGAATACCTGTACCGTAACGGCAGAAAGCGATGCCAAAAGCCGAAAAGCCCTCCGAAAACTCGCTGCCGAAAATCCCGGAGCAAAAGTTGTCGCGATGGGCTGTGCCGTTACACACCAACCCGACGCGATGCAGCAAATCCGCGGCATTACCGAAATCGTTGCCGACAAGCAAACCGTGCCCGAATTCCTCCGCCAACTCGGGATTGCCGCATGGCCCAAAGGAATTGATGCTTTCGCGGATCGTCATCGGGCATTCGTCAAAATCCAAGACGGCTGTCAAGTCGGATGTGCATACTGCATTATCCCGAAAGTCCGTCCGACGCTGCATAGTCGGCCCATCGAAGACATTTTGCCGGAAATCCAATCGCTGGCCAAAAATGGTTATCGCGAAATCGTGCTCACCGGCATTCATCTCGGTCATTACGCCCTTGGTTTGACGGAACTTCTTCGCCGGGCGGTCGATTTGCCGGAAATGTTCCGATTGCGGTTATCAAGTCTCGAAGCGGTCGAAGTTTCCGATGAATTGATTGACCTGATGCTGCGTTATCCCGACCGTATTTGTCCGCATTTGCATTTGCCGATGCAAAGCGGAAGTGATGCGGTGCTTCGGCGGATGAAACGGCGATGGATGAGCGAAACTTATGCTCGGCGGTGCGAAGAAATTGCATCGCGGTTTGATCGGCTTGCATTAACGACGGACATTATCGTTGGTTTTCCGGGCGAGACGGCGGAGCAGTTTGAGGAGACTTGCCGGTTGGTTGAACGGCTACGGTTTGCAAAGGTTCATGTGTTTCGATTTAGTCCGCGTCGGGGGACGGAGGCGGCGATGTTGCCGGAACGGATATCGGCAACGGAGCAGAAACGCCGGGCGAAAGTTTTGACGGTTTGTGCCGAAAAGTTGCGAAGGGACTTTGCCGAATCGCTTATCGGCAGTGTGGAAACGGTCTTATTGGAGACGGCAACGAGTGGAATGTGTGGTCGGTATATTGAGGTTAGCGTGCGGGAGCCGTTGGAATCGGGATCGCTCGTAGCGGTGCGGATTGAGTCGCTGGATGAAACCGGGACGTTAACGGCAACGCAAGAGTGCCGGGCAGGGCTCGGCGGCTAACGGACTTTCGCCGGAATGGCAGTTTGAAAGTTTCCAAACAAGTCGGCTTTGCACTCCCGCCAAAATGGAATATAATCGACATATGGATTTCTTCCAGCACCAAGCAAAGGCAAAAAGCCGAACGTTCCTGTTAGTCATCCTTTACTGCCTCGGACTGCTAGGACTAACAGCCGTGATCGTTGCCGTAACGCTCTTGGCCTGCCTCTTCGCAAATGTCGAGCCAAACCCGGAAATTATGTTCATCTGCATCGGAAGCATTCTCGGTATCGTCATTACCGGAACCCTCTGCAAAACAGCACAGATTTCCACAAACGGCGGACGCGGTGTGGCAGAATCACTCGGCGGACGCCAAGTTGCTGCCTCCACAGACAATCTCGCCGAACGGCAACTTCACAATGTCGTCGAAGAAATGGCACTCGCCGCCGGTGTTCCCGTTCCCACTCTCTACATTCTGGACAAAGAACGCAGCATCAACGCATTCGCCGCCGGATTTTCCCCAAATGCCGCCGTCATCGGTGTCAATCGAGGAACTGTTGACCTCCTCTCACGCGATGAATTGCAAGGAGTCATCGCACACGAATTTTCGCACATCCTCAACGGCGATATGCGGATGAACATGCGGCTCATCGGCATTCTCTTCGGACTGCAGCAAATCACGCTTCACGGATACTATTGCCTGCGGTTTGCTCGGTTTATTGCTCCAGGCGGCGTGATCAATCTCCCCATCGCATTCGCGGCGGCAACACTCGGTCTTGTGTTGATTTCGATCGGTTACATCGGCGTATTTTTCAGTGCCGTCATTCAAGCGGGAATTTCCCGGCAACGGGAATATCTTGCCGATGCCTCTGCCGTGCAGTTCACTCGCAATCCCGGCGGGATCATCGGGGCTCTCAAAAAAATTGGAGCACCCAACATCGGCAGCAATGTACACCATCCGCGTGCTGCCGAGGCAACCCATCTTTTCTTCGGCAATACCTGCGGTCTGTTTTCGCTCGGCGAACTCCTGGCGACCCATCCTGACCTCACCACGCGGATCAAGCGGATTGATGCCCGATTTGACGGGCGGTTTCCGCATATCGTCGATACCAGGCCGAAACCCAAAGTGTATGTCCACAAAAGCAAGACGGCCAACTTCCTGAAACACCAACCTCTGCAACAACCGACGACTGCCTCAAAGCAGTCGGTCATGGAGCATATCGGCGAATTGAACATCGCAAATGTGCTGACGGCGAGAGCATTGCTCGATGCTATTCCGCAGGATATTTCGTTTGCATCGGACAATCCGTTGACGGCACAGGCCGTTTTTTTTGCTTTGTTGCTTGATGCGGACGAAGAGGTTCGGAATAGGCAATACAACCAAATCCAGTTTGCGGGTTCCGAGTTTTTGATGAAAGAGTCGCGTCGGCTTTATCCGCAAATGCGTTTGTTATCGGAATGTGAGAGAATCCCGTTGGCACAGAGTGTGTTGGCAACGCTGCGGGAGATGACGGCACCGCAATACAGGAAGTTTTCACGGGTATTGGAACTGTTAATTTCTGCCGATCCAGGTACGAATTTGTTTGAGTACACGATTAAGGCGATGTTGCATCGTGATTTGGACATTCATTTTGGGTTGGCGAAGCAACTTTGTGTTCGTCATACGGCATTGTCATCGGTTCGTTTGCCGGTGGTAGCGGTATTATCTTATCTTGCATATGCTGGTCGGGCGGATCAAGCAAATTCGCGAGGAGCGTATGTTTCCGCGATGCGGGAACTTGGTTTATCGGGGGAGATGTTATTGCCTACGGAGGTAACGGCGCATCGCTTTGACAAATCGCTGCGTGTGTTATCGGAAACATCGCCGGCATTGAAGAGGCGGATATTTATGGCGTGTATGACGTGTGTATCGCATGATGGGCAAATCACGTTACGGGAGGCGGGCTTGATTCGAGCGATTGCCGCAATGCTGGCGATTCCGATTCCGATGCTGGCGTGAGCAGGGCCAGATTGGATCGTGTTTCAAATTGGCCTGGCCGTCCCTCCGTCATCCCGGCGCAAGCCGGGAACCAGACATTGCGTGCGATACCTGTTCTTCTGGGTTCCGGCTTTCGCCGGAATGACGAAAACGCGTCCAGGGCAATTTGAAACACGCTCTAATCTTGAATACGCTCCAATATCGTCGGAATCAGTTTTCTCACCGCCCGAGCACGATGGCTGATTGCCCGTTTCAGTGCAGGCGGCAAGGTGCCAAACGTTTGATGATACTCGACAACCTCAAAAAGCGGATCATAGCCGAATCCGCCTTGGCCAGAATGCTCAAACAAAATCCTGCCCCGACAAATGGCTTTCGCTTCGCCTTGCACATTGCCCGCCGGGTCGGAAAGCACTGCCACGCAAACATAGTATGCCGTCCGTTTTTCCAACGGGACATCACGCAATTTTTCGAGCAGCAGACGGTTATTGTCCTCATCGGAGGCATTGCCATCGGATGATGCGGCAAATCGGGCAGAATAAACACCGGGGGCACCATCGAGTGCATCGACGCAGAGTCCGCTGTCTTCGCCGACGACCCAGGAATTCAAGAATTTTGCTTGCTCGACTGCTTTTTTTCGGGCATTATCGGCAAACGTCAGGCCATCTTCGATGACGTCAAGTTGTTGTTCAAAGTCGGCAAGGGTTTGGACTTTGATAGTGTGTTGTCCGACGTTGTGTGGAGCCAGCAGTTCTGCCAATTCGATGCCTTTTTTCCGATTGTTTGTGCCGAGGATGAGTGTGAACATATTATTTTGCGTGTGATTCCGATTCCGTTGGATTTTGATGGTTCCCGAACGAGTAATGACTGCCAAATTTCCCCACATTGCGGGAAAATACGGCACCGAACCACTCGTCTTGCCGGTTGCGAAAACCCTATTTTACTCCATTTTGCCGTCCGTAACAGTCGGCGTTGCGGGGATTCTGCTCGCCTAATTTGCCTGCCGCCTCTACAAAATCCGCATCCTCCAACACAAAGTAGCGTTTCTACTTTGCTTTTCCAGTGAACCTACTTATCAAAGCCAACGCAGTGATTCCAAGCGGCGATTCGCCGTTACTCCAAAACCAAGGCCAGACGGAGGCCAGTGCTGTTGCCCCGGGCCGACGGATTGCTGTCGTACCGATCCGTTGACCGGCAATGCACGGCAAGGTCACGCCAACTCCCGCCCCGAAACACCCGATACGAGCCCCTCTCAGGCCCCGTTGGGTCCGTTGCAGCACCGCTAGGATACTCCCCATACCAGTCCAAACACCGTTCCAATACATTGCCGTGCATATCCCGCAAACCCCAAGCATTCGCGGGGTAGGAACCGACCTCCCGCGTCTGATTGCCAAGGAAGTTCGCCTGTTGCTGCGTTAATGTGTCGCCAAAATGATACGCTGTCGTCGTGCCCGCTCGGCAGGCGTATTCCCATTGTGCCTCCGTTGGCAGCGAAAATTTGAAGCCCTCACCAAGAGCGGCGGGCGTCAGCCCATCGGTTCCACCGGGGGACTGACGTCCCCCGCTCTTTAGTTTCGCATTCAATTTCGTGATAAATTCCTGGCAATCGTTCCAGGAGACCGTTTCCACCGGAAGTTTTTCTCCTTTGAAATGGCTCGGATTATTGCCCATCACGCTTTCCCACATTGCTTGCGTTACTTCCGTTTCGAGCATCCAAAAGCCCTGCGATAATGTTACCTCGTATTGTCGCTCATCTTCAAATCGAGTTGCTTCGTCTGCCGGGCTGCCCATCGTGAATGTGCCCGGCGGACACCAGCGGAATGCGTACTCCACGTTGTTGATTTTCAACTCCATACGGTCGCCGGGTTTGCGTTCGACATCCGGCATCGGGGCTTGTTCGGCGGCAATCGGCAGAGCAAGCAAGCAGATCAGACAGACCGGAAGGAAAGTGATTTTCTGCGTCATGATTTTACACGGGGGAAGGGTAAAAAGTTTGCGGGCCGCTCCAAAACGACTGCCTACCATTATTAATGGACGGCGCGCAGGGCAACACGGCTCACGCAATCTACGTATAACCCTACAGCCGCATACCCAACCGCAGGCCCAACTGCGATAGTTTTTCCTTCAATTCGAACAACGACGTCTCGCCAAAATTGCGGAACTCCAATATCGTGTCCTCCGAAAGCACGACCAAATCGCCAAGCGTCTTGATGTTCTGCTCACGGAAACAATTCACCGAACGCTCCCGTAATCCAAGGTCCGCTACCGACATCGTCAACTTCGCTTCCAATGCTGGATCAAGAACCGCCGCACTGCTCCCCTTGACCTTCGCAAACACAAACGACTCCAGCCGGTCATATTGCACAAACGGATTCAAGTGCTTTCGCAAGATTTTCGCCCCTTCGACCAGTGCCATTTCAGGCCCGACGGAGCCGTCTGTCCAGATTTGGAGCGTCATTTTATCGTAATTCGTTTTGTGTCCGACACGCGTTTCCTCAACATCGTACTGCACACGAACCACCGGACTGAATGCCGCATCAAGCGGAATCACGCCCGGCTCGCCGCCACGGTCATGCGTCAGGGCCAACTGTTCCGATGCCGGAACATAACCCCGTCCGCTTTCGACGATCATTTCCATTTCGAACAGGATATCGTCCGTCAGAGTCGCAATATGATGCCTTTTGCTGATGACGTCGACCGACGCATCCCCCTGAATATCGTCCGTCGTAATCGCTCCTTTCTTATCTTTCACGATGCGGAGCACCCTCGGCTTATCGACGTGCAAGCGCACGACAATCGCCTTGACGTTCAGGACGATTTCCGTAACGTCTTCCAAAACGCCTTGAATCGAAGTAAATTCGTGCAGAGCGTTCCTAATTTTGATGCTCGTTACTGCTCCGCCTTCAAGGCTTGAGAGCAACACACGTCGCAAACTGTTCCCGACGGTATGTCCGAAGCCGCGTTCAAACGGCTCGACGGTGAATTTACCGTACGATCCTGTCAGGGTGTCTTGATCGCATGTCAATCTGCTGGGTAATTCTAACCCTCGCCATCTAATACGCATTGTGAAAAACCTCCGAAAAAATTGATTTTGGCAAGCAAAAATATGCACGTCGCAAGGCGACGCGGCGAACCTGTTTTATTTCGAGCACAACTCGACAATCAGAGCGGCATTGACGGGAATCGTAACATCTTCTGACGTCGGCAACCGCATCACGATGCCCTTGGGGATTTCCGCATTATCCCGATACAGGAAGTCGGGAATATCCCGCAATCCCTCTTCGATGACATCTTTGACCGCTTGCTTGCTCTTTGGCCGGTTGCGGACGGTGATGACATCGCCCATCCGAACGAGATAACTGGGAATATCAACTCGCCTTCCGTTGACCTGAATGTGTCCGTGAGCAACCCATTGTCGGGACTGCGGCCGCGAAGCACCGAATCCGAGCCGATAAACGATGTTATCCAGTCGGCGTTCGAGAATCGACATCAAGAGCGAGCCGGTATTTCCTTGCATTCGGGTCGCGAGGGCGAAATACTTGCGGAATTGCTTTTCCAGCACACCGTAATAGTTTTTCACCTTTTGCTTTTCGCGAAGATGGATTCCGTAGTCGGTCTGTTTTCCTCTTCGGGCTCCGTGCATACCGGGAGCGTTGGATCGCCGATTGAAGGCACACTTTTCGGTGTCGCATCGGCTTCCTTTGAGGTTCAACTTAAATCCTTCACGCCGGCATTTCCGGCAAACTGGTCCTGTATTGCGTGCCATGGTCTTGATTCTACTCTTTTTTTGGTTTATGTACATGTCCCCCTGTGGCGGGGCCGCCGATCACCGAGCGATTGCCTCCGGCGAAGTCTGTCATTACTCCGTATCCTTTAGGCCGGAGTCGTCAAAACAGTACAATCAAAAGGAGTCGGGGACGGGGCGGTACGTTATGCAGTCCCTGTAATAGATGCCAATCCGGGGACTGCGTTACGCTCCGTTTCCGGCTCTTGCGTGCAATCACATCAATCGCCTCGCCTGCGGGGCGGTTGACTCTTTGGGAAAAATGTGCTAAAATTTGACCGCCGATGATGGGAGGAACGCCGGTATTAAGGTATGACTTCCAGTTATAGGGCGTATAGGCGGTCAAAGATATAACAATGGCAACCACAAGCGAACTTAACTCGTTGACGCTGACAGAACTCGGAACCATCGCCAAAGAGGTTCCGCTTCCAGGTTGGTCGAAGATGCGCAAAGAGGAATTGGTCCGGGTACTGGCCGCCAAGTCCCGCGGCAAAATTGCCGGCGAAATTATCAATCGTTCCCTGGCGTCCATTTTGAAGAAAAAAGCCGCCCCAAGCGAAAAAACCGGCGGGAAATCCGTTGCCAAAACCGATGCAACTCCTGCAAAAACGACGCCGTCCAAGGAACCGCCCCAGCAATCGAACGAAGCGCCGGTCTTGACCGGAGTCGCTGCCGTATTGCCCAGTTACGTCGGGAAACAAGGACTTCGCAGAGACATCAGCACACGAGCAGAAGACGGGAAGCCCGATCGACTCGTCCTGATGGTGCGGGACCCTTTTTGGCTCCACGCTTTTTGGGAAGTCAATGCCAAAACAATGGAACGCGCCAAGGTGGCATTAGGACATCTTTGGTACGCATCCATTCCGGTACTCCGGCTGTTCAAGTTGTATGCCGACGGGACGGGCTCGCCCAAACGGCAACTGGTTCGGGATGTTCCCATACACGGCGGCGTCAACAATTGGTACTTGGACGTTACGAATCCGCCCTCGACGTTTATCGTCGAACTTGGGTATCTGACCCGGGAAAAGAAGTTCCATTCGACGCTTTCCAGCAATATCGTTGAAACCCCGCAGCAGCAGGTCATCGACGAGTTGGATAAACTTGATGCCAACTGGAAGGGCGTTGCTGAAGATTTAGGCCGGGTGTTCAAATTGAGCAGTAATGAAGCCGGAAGCCAGGAACTTAAAGAGGTTTTGGAAGAGCAACTCGACCGGCCGATGTCGCCGCAACTTCTTTCCAGACACAGAGTTGCAAAGCAGGGCAATATGGAACGGGCGCGGCGGAATTTTCGGTTCGGGGCTGATGTCGATGTGATCATTCACGGAAAGACTGACCCGAATGTGCAGGTGAACATACGCAACGAGCCGGTGATGGTGAACCCGGATGGAACATTTGCGGTGCGATTTGCGTTGCCGGAAAAACGGCATTTATTTCCTATCGAGGCCGAGGGCAGTGACGGCGTGGAAATGCAGCGGATTATTTTGACTTTGGAACGCAATACTCGTGTGCTCGAAACGGTGATACAGGAGCCGAGCGACGATGAGTAGTGCGGCGGTTGTCGCATATTTCAAATTGTTCTAGACAAAAAAGCCGTCATTCCGGCGCAAGCCGGAATCCAGAGGAACTGGTGTCGCACGCAATGGCTGGTTCCCGGCTTTCGCCGGGATGACAATGTGTGCGCCGGAATGACGGATGCGATTCCAGACCAATTTGGGATATGCGATCGAATTACACCGGAATAACAACGAACTACCGTCCACCAAAATCTTTCGGCAAAGGAGCAACCAACTCGATACGCTCCTTTGTCGTCGGATGCGAAAACGCCAATTTCCAAGCATGCAATGCAATTCCGACGCCAAACGGCTGCTTCGCTCCATATTTGGCATCCCCGCATATCGGATGGCCCCGAACGGAAAACTGCAAACGAATCTGATGCTTTCGGCCCGTTTCTAAGTGAATTTCAACCAACGAACACCGATTGACCTGCCGTACCGTCCGATAACGCAGCCG